>Ga0116175_1001770_pt1 | contig 13610 bp, 6 predicted proteins | sample AD_UKC125_MetaG_FD_89802 | JGI IMG/M metagenome (GOLD analysis project Ga0116175, IMG submission 89802) | Active sludge microbial communities of municipal wastewater-treating anaerobic digesters from USA - AD_UKC125_MetaG | ecosystem: Engineered > Bioreactor > Anaerobic > Digestate | place: USA... | reverse complement strand
GATCCCGCGATCCCGACCCGCTACGAGCTCTAGGAGAACCGCATGTCCCGCAAGGATCGCGCCCTGATCGTCGTCGACGTGCAGAACGACTTCTGTGAGGGCGGCGCGCTGGGCGTCAACGGCGGCGCCGACGTCGCCGAGGCCATCACCGGCCTGCTGCCCGAGTACGCCACCGTCGTGGCCACCCGCGACTACCACATCGACCCGGGTGATCACTTCTCCGACAATCCCGACTTCGTCGACAGCTGGCCCCCGCACTGCCGCGTCGGCACCGACGGGGTGGGATTTCATCCCGCGTTCGACACCGGCCCGGTGGCCGAGGTGTTCGCCAAGGGGCACTACAGCGCCGCCTACTCGGGCTTCGAGGGTGCCGCCGAGGACGGCACGTCCCTGGCCGACTGGCTCGCCGCACGCGACATCACCGCCGTCGACGTCGTCGGCATCGCCACCGATCACTGTGTGCGCGCCACGGCGCTCGACGCGGTGGCCGCGGGACTGTCCACCCGCGTGCTGTTGAACTTCACCGCGGGCGTGGCCGCCCCCACCTGCCGGGACGCGCTCGCGCGGATGCGCGATGCCGGTGTCGTTCTCGACGGCGACCTGCTCTACGACGGCTCGTCGGCGTTCTCCGGGTGAGCCCGCTCGAGAACTCCTCGGTGCGCACGCGGTCGGGGGGCAGCAGTTCGGGAAAGAGGGGTTCGGGAAACAGGGACTCGGACGACACGATTGCCGAGGTTCCCGACCTTCTCGACAGCGCGGTCGCCGCTCTCGGCGGGGCCCGGCGCGACGGTCAGCTGCGGATGGCCTCGGCGGTGGCCCACTCCATCGACACCGGCGAACACCTCGCGGTGCAGGCGGGCACCGGCACCGGAAAGTCGCTGGCCTACCTGGTCCCGTCCATCCGGCATGCCGTCACATCCGGTCACACCGTGGTCGTCTCCACGGCCACCATCGCCTTGCAGCGTCAGCTGATCGATCGTGATCTGCCGCGACTGGCGACCGCCCTCAAGGGCCCGATCGGCCGCGAACCAACCTTCGCCATTCTCAAAGGCCGATCGAACTACCTGTGTCTGAACAAGATTCACACCGCGCAGACCGAGGAGAACGGAGGCGAGCTGTTCGACCCGTTCGAGATCTCCCGCACCGGCCGGGAGGTGGCGCGGTTGCACGAGTGGTGCTCGGACACCGAGACCGGCGATCGCGACGATCTGGTCCCGGGCGTCTCCGATCGCGGGTGGCGGCAGGTCAGCGTATCGGCGCGAGAGTGCCTGGGCGCGACGAACTGTTCCTACGGCGAGGACTGCTTCGCCGAACTGGCCCGTCGCAAAGCCGCGCAGGCCGATCTGGTGGTCACCAATCACGCGATGCTCGCCATCGACGCCCTCAGCCCGGCGACGATCCTGCCCGAGCACGATGTGGTGGTCGTCGACGAGGCACACGAGTTGGTCGACCGCATCACCTCGGTCTCCACCGACGAACTGTCGGCGGCATCAATCGCCCTGATCGCCCGGCGCTGCGGCAAACTCATCGATGAGGAGACCACGGACGCGCTGCTGGGCGCCGGTGAGCAATTCGGCGAGTTCCTCGACGAGGTGCGCACCGGCGAGTGGACAACGATGCCCTCCGGCGGCGACGCGGTGTTCGCGTCGTTGCGCGACAGACTGTGGCAGGCCCACACGGCGATCGGGCCGGTGCGGGGCGCCGGAGGGATATCCGCCGACAACCAGGACGTCGACAGCGCGGCCGCCCGCTCGGCCGCGCTGACCGCGCTGGAGAACGCGCACGACGCCGTGGTCCGGTTGCTCGGCGCGTTCGACGAACAGGACATGTCCAAGCGCCGGGACGTGGTGTGGGTGACCGCCGAACCGATCAACCGCACCGGTGGGACCGGGCGAGCGGAGCGACGGGATATGTCACCTCGCGTGCTGTGCATGGCCCCGCTCAGCGTGGGCGGGTTGTTGCGCAGCACCCTGTTCGCCGGTGCCACCGTGATCCTCACCTCGGCCACTCTCACCATCGGCGGCAACTTCGACGCCCTCGCGGTCAACTGGGGGCTGCCCGCGCACGGCGGCGGTACGTCGGGGGCAGCGGTCGACGTCACCGCGACCGGCAAGACGCCGCCTTCGGACACGTCGTCGGTGCGGTGGAACGGTCTCGACGCCGGTTCGCCGTTCGACTATCCGCGTTCGGCGATCCTGTACGTCGCCAAACATCTGCCGCGGCCGGGCCGCGATGCGCTCTCCGAACCGGTGCGCACCGAGATCGCCGAGTTGATCGACGCCGCCGGTGGCCGGACCCTGGGCCTGTTCTCCTCGATGCGGGCCGCCCGCGAGGCCACCGAGTTCATGCGCGAGCACAGCACGCGCACCATCCTGTGCCAGGGCGACGACTCCACCTCGACCTTGGTCAAGCGCTTCACCGACGACCCGGAGACCTGCCTGTTCGGCACGTTGTCGCTGTGGCAGGGCGTCGATGTGCCCGGCCCGTCGCTGAGTCTGGTCCTGATCGACCGGATCCCGTTCCCGCGGCCGGACGATCCGCTGATGACGGCCCGTCAGCGGGCGGTCAGCGCGCGCGGCGGCAACGGCTTCCTGGCGGTGGCGGCCAATCACGCGGCGCTGCTCCTGGCCCAGGGCACCGGCCGGCTGCTGCGCTCGACCGCCGACCGCGGGGTGGTGGCGGTGCTCGATTCACGGCTGGCGACCGCCGGCTACGGCGGATATCTGGTGGCCTCGCTGCCCCCGTTCTGGCGGACCACCGATCCTGCCGTCACCCGGGCGGCGCTGCGCCGACTGGCCGGCCCGCCCCGACCGGATGGGCCGGGACGTGCCGTGTGATGTCCACACAGTGGGAGACTGTGTCCATCGCGCTGAGAGCTCGATCGTTTTCGCCTACGGTTAGGTGTCAGCGCAAGCAGCCGCGAGAGGGGGCCGTGTGATCGGCCGGATGGGCATCGACGACATCTCACCGATGGTTTCCGCTGGTTTATACCCAGCGAAAGCCGTTGTAGGCGAACTTGTTCCGATCAGTGCCGCAGCCTGGCGCGAGGGGCACGACGCTATCGGCGTCACCCTGCACGTCCTAGGCCCCGCCCGCGGCCGGCGTCGCGACATCCCGATGCGCCCCTCGGTCGAACCCGATGTCTTCAACGGCGCGTTCGTCCCCGACACCCCGGGATTCTGGAGCTTCCGCATCGACGCCTGGAGCGATCCGTACGCCACGTGGCGTTCGGCCGTGATCAAGAAGCTCGACGCGGGCCAGGGCGCGGCCGACCTCGCCAACGACATCGAGATCGGTGTGGGGGTGCTGACTCGCGCGCTCGAGCTGGTGCCCGCCGATTCCCGCGAGACGGTGAACGCGGCGATCGACGCCCTGCGCTCACCGCGCCGGCGCGTCGAGAACCGGGTGGGCCCGGGCACCGGCGAGGAGATCGCCGAACTGCTCACCCGGCACCCGGTGCGGGAACTGGTCACCAGATCCCGCACGTACCGGGTGTGGGTGGACCGCCGCCGTGCCCTGTACGGCTCCTGGTACGAGTTCTTTCCGCGATCGACGGGTGGCTGGGACAACGACGGCAACCCCGTCCACGGCACATTCCTGACCGCCGTCAACGAACTGCCGAGGATCGCCGGCATGGGTTTCGACGTGGTGTACCTGCCGCCGATCCATCCGGTCGGCGAGGTCAACCGCAAGGGGCCCGACAACACTCTCATCGCCGGACCCGACGACGTGGGCTCACCGTGGGCGATCGGTTCGGCCGACGGCGGGCACGACGCCATCCATCCCGCACTCGGCACCGTCGAGGACTTCGCCTATTTCGTGAGCCGGGCCCGCGAGCTCGATCTCGAGGTGGCGCTGGATCTGGCGTTGCAGTGCGCGCCGGATCATCCCTGGGCCACAGCGCATCCCGAATGGTTCACCACGTTGCCCGACGGCACCATCGCCTACGCCGAGAATCCGCCCAAGAAGTACCAGGACATCTATCCACTCAATTTCGACAACGACCGCAACGGCATCTACAAGGCCGTACTCGACGTGGTACTGCACTGGATCAAGTTGGACGTCAAGATCTTCCGGGTCGACAATCCGCACACCAAACCACCCAACTTCTGGGAGTGGCTGATCGTCGAGGTGAAAAAGCGCCATCCCGAGGTACTGTTCCTGGCCGAGGCGTTCACGCGGCCCGCCCGGCTGTACGGCCTGGCCCGGCTCGGATTCACCCAGTCCTACACGTATTTCACGTGGAAGACCCACAAGTGGGAGCTGGAGCAGTTCGGCCGCGAACTGGCCGACCACGCCGATGAGGCGCGCCCCAATCTGTTCGTGAACACCCCGGACATCCTGCACGAGAGCCTGCAGCACGGCGGCCCCGGCATGTTCGCCTTGCGGGCGGCGCTCGCCGCCACGCTCGCCCCCACCTGGGGCATGTACAGCGGCTACGAACTGTACGAGCATGTAGCGGTCAAGGCCGGCAGCGAGGAGTATCTGCACTCCGAGAAGTACGAGCTGCGCCCGCGCGACTACAAGGCCGCCGCCTCCAACGGCATGTCACTGGAACCGTGGATCACCTCGCTCAACCTGATCCGCAGGCGGCATCCGGCGCTACAGCAGTTGCGCAACATCACCTTTCACCATCTCGACAACCCGGCACTCATCGCCTATTCGAAGGTCGACCCGGTGAACGGCGACCGGGTGGTGGTGGTGATCAACCTCAATCCGTACGGCACCGAGTCCTCCACGCTGTGGCTGGACATGCCGGCACTCGGTCTCGACTGGCAGGACCGGTTCGCCGGCCGAGATGAGGTAAGCGGAGAGGAATTCCATTGGGGTCAAGCAAATTTCATCCAACTCGAACCGTGGAAGGCCGTGGCGCACATCGTGTCCCTGCCCCCGTTGGCGCCGGCCGCCGCCGAAGCGCTCTCCTACCGGGTGCGCTGACATGACCGGCGTACCCGATGCCCGCGCACCGCAGCACGATCTGAATCAGCTCGGCAGCCTCACCCATTCCGACCCGCATGCCTTCCTCGGCGCGCACGAGACCGCCGACGGGTATACCATCCTGCGCACGCTGCGGCCCACCGCGCTGTCGGTGGCGGCGGTGATCGGCGGCGTCGACTATCCGATGACCGCCGACCCTTCTCCCGCCGCCCGGGACCTGTTCTCGGTGGCCGTACCGATCTCCGGTCTCGCCGACTATCGCTACCGGATCACCTACCCCGACGGCGCCGGCGGCGCCGACGAATTCGTGGTGGCCGACGGCTACCGTTTCCTGCCCAGCATCGGGGACGTGGACGTGCACCTGTTCGCCGAGGGCCGGCACGAAACCCTGTGGGAGGTGTTGGGGGCGCGGGTGGTCTCGTACGTCACCGCCGACGGCGAGGTCACCGGTACCGCGTTCGCGGTGTGGGCACCCAATGCCAAGGGAGTTGCGGTCGTCGGTGATTTCGACGACTGGGGCGGCCGCGCCCACCCGATGCGGATGATCGGTTCCAGCGGCGTGTGGGAGGTGTTCGTCCCCGATGTGCGCGGCGGCACGCGCTACAAGTTCCGGGTGCACGGCGCCGACGGCATCATCCGCGACAAGGCCGATCCGATGGCACGTCAGACCAATCCGCCCCCGGCCACGTCCTCGATCGTCAACGAGACCACGTATGTGTGGACCGACGGCGACTGGCTCTCCCGCCGCGCCGAGGCGAATCCCGTCGAGCAGCCGATGAGCATCTACGAGGTGCATCTGGGTTCGTGGCGCCTGGGTCTGGGCTACCGTGAGCTCGCCGATCAACTCGGCGCGTACGTCGTGGAGAAAGGATTCACCCACGTCGAGTTCCTGCCGGTGGCCGAGCATCCGTTCGGCGGGTCGTGGGGCTATCAGGTCACCTCGTACTACGCCCCCACCTCACGTTTCGGAAGTCCCGACGATCTGCGGTATCTGATCGACCATCTCCACTCGCTCGGGATCGCGGTGATCGTGGACTGGGTTCCGGCGCATTTCCCCAAGGACGACTGGGCGCTGGCACGGTTCGACGGCACCGCGCTGTACGAGCATGCCGATCCGCTACGGGGCGAGCAACTCGACTGGGGCACCTACGTCTTCGACTTCGGCAGGCACGAGGTGCGCAACTTCCTGGTGGCCAACGCGTTGTTCTGGTTCAGCGAGTTCCACATCGACGGCCTGCGCGTGGACGCGGTCGCCTCGATGCTGTACCTGGACTATTCGCGGCCGTCGGGGCAGTGGCGGCCCAACATCCACGGCGGCCGCGAGAACCTGGAGGCCGTCCAGTTTCTGCAGGAAACCAATGCGACAGTGCACAAACACTTCCCGGGTGTGGTGACCATCGCCGAGGAGTCCACCGCATGGCCGGGGGTGACCCGGATGACCGATGCCGACGGACTCGGCTTCACCCTCAAATGGAACATGGGGTGGATGCACGACACACTCGGCTATCTCACCCGCGAGCAGGTGCATCGCAGCTTTCACCACCAGGATCTGACGTTCTCGCTGATGTATGCCTGGAGCGAGAGCTTCGTACTGCCCATCTCGCACGACGAGGTGGTGCACGGCAAGGGCACGCTGTGGACCCGGATGCCCGGCGACGCCTTCATCAAGGCGTGCGGGGTGCGGATCTTCCTGGCGTACATGTGGTCTCATCCGGGCAAACAGCTGCTGTTCATGGGCCAGGAGTTCGGCCAGTCCGGCGAGTGGGCCGACAACCGGAGCCTGGACTGGGACCAGATGCAGGGTTGGGAAGGCGAGCTGCATTCGGGCATCTCGGCCCTGGTCGGTGACCTGAACAGCATCTACCGGGCCTGCCCCGCCCTGTACAGCCAGGACTCGACACCCGACGGTTTCTCCTGGATCGAGGCCGACGACGCCGCCAACAACGTGATCACCTTCCTGCGATTCGGGTCGGACGGGTCGGCGATGGCGTGCCTGTTCAACTTCTCGGGCAGCGACCGCGGTGACTACCGCGTCGGATTGCCCGCCGGCGGAACGTGGACGGAGATCTTGAACACCGATTCGGTGGCGTACAGCGGTCGCGGCATCGGCAACATGGGCAGCGTCGTGGCCGACGGTCCGTCGTGGAACGGTCAGCCGGTGTCGGCGGCGGTGACCATCCCGGCCAACTCGGCGATCTGGCTGATGCGGGAATCTCGGGGCGAGCGAAGCGACGGGAAATCTCGGGGCGAGCGAAGCGACGGGAAATCTCGGGGCGAGCGAAGCGACGGGAAATCTCGGGGCGAGCGAAGCGACGGGAAATCACACGGCGAAGGGATAGACGCGTAGCGATGAGCACTGTACAACGTCAATTCCCCAAGCCTGCCGAACTTCTCGAGCTCATGCGGTTCAAGAAGCCCGAACTGAACGCCCGCAGGCGCAGGCTCGACAAGGCACTGACCATCGACGACCTGCGCACGATCGCCAAACGCCGGACGCCCAGGGCTGCCTTCGATTACACCGACGGAGCCGCCGAGGGCGAGCTGTCGCTGGGGCGGGCACGGCAGGCGTTCAAGGACATCGAGTTCCATCCCGGCATTCTGTCGCCCGCCCCGAGCGTCGACACCTCCTGCGAGATCCTTGGCGCCCGCAGCGCGCTGCCCTTCGGGATCGCACCGACCGGGTTCACCCGGCTGATGCAGACCGAGGGTGAAGTGGCGGGCGCGGGCGCGGCCGGTGCCGCGGGCATCCCGTTCACCCTGTCCACGCTCGGCACCACCTCGATCGAGGACGTGCGTTCGGCAAATCCCGCAGGCCGAAACTGGTTTCAGCTGTATGTGATGCGTGAGCGGCAGATCTCCTACGATCTGGCCCGCCGTGCCGCCGACGCGGGTTTCGACACGTTGATGTTCACCGTCGACACCCCGATCGCCGGAGCGCGACTGCGCGACAAACGCAACGGCTTCTCCATCCCGCCGCAGCTCACGCTCGGCACCGTCGTCAACGCCATCCCCCGGCCGTGGTGGTGGATCGATTTCCTCACCACCCCCACCCTGGAGTTCGCCTCGCTCAGCTCCACCGGCGGCACCGTCGGCGAGCTGCTCAACGCGGCAATGGATCCCACCATCAGCTTCGCCGACCTGGACGTCATCCGCGAGCTGTGGCCGGGCAAGATCGTCGTCAAAGGCGTACAGACCGTGGCGGATTCGGTGCGGCTGCGCGATGTGGGCGTCGACGGCATCGTGCTGTCCAATCACGGTGGCCGACAACTCGACCGGGCGCCCATCCCGTTCCATCTGCTACCCAAGGTCCGGGCCGCCGTCGGCGAGGACTTCACGGTGATGATCGACACCGGGATCATGAACGGCGCCGACATCGTCGCCTCGGTGGCTCTCGGCGCCGACTTCACCCTCATCGGCCGCGCCTACCTCTACGGCCTGATGGCCGGCGGGCGCGAGGGTGTCGACAAAACCATCGAGATCCTGCGCACCGAGATCGAACGCACCATGGCCTTGCTCGGGGTCTCCTCGCCGGCCGAACTCGGCCCCCATCACGTCACCCAGCTCACGCGATACATCCCCCTCCACGACGCGTAACCGACACTCCACCGACTACCGGTCGCAACCCTCATTCTCCGATGACGTCAATTCGCCCCCAGAGTAGGCGTCGATGGCAAGATCGAAGTCGTGCTATCAAGCAGGTGGGGAGGTAGACACACGGAAACCCTTTACCTCAGCTCGGTAACGGTGGGCGAGTTGCGCTACCGCGTCGCCGCGACCCGAGACCAGTCTCCGTTCACAGCTGCCGGCGTGCCCACGATCAATCCGTGGCAGCAACGACCGACCGATCGCCGCACTATCCTTGGCCGGTGAAGTTCGCAATCCTGGGCCATCTGGAGGTGACCCGTGACGGGGTTCCCGTCGACCTGGGCACACCGAAAACCAGGGCACTGCTGGCCGCTCTGGTACTGGCCCGCCCCCATGCGGTGTCAGTGGATTCGCTGATCGGGAAACTGTGGGGTGAGAAACCACCTACCTCGGTGATGACAACGCTGCAGGCGTATGTATCCGGGCTGCGACGCGCTCTCGAACCGGACCGTAAGCCTCGCGAACCCTCCGCCGTACTACTCACCCGGGCACCCGGCTACGCACTTGAGCTCGCTCCCGGCAGCGTCGACGGCGACATCTTCGAATCGGTGATCGGCGCCGCCGACGCGCGCCGCGACGGCCTCGCGGGCCTGGCCGCCGACAATCTGGAACGACTCGATTCCGAGCTGGCCGCCGCGCTGTCGCTGTGGCGCGGCGAGGCATACGCCGACCTGGGCGATGTCGCATTGGCCGAACGAACCAGACTGGACGAACTACGCGCTCTTGGTGAGGAACTGCGCCTGGACGTGTCGACGGCCCTGGGCCGACACACGGCGGTGGTGGCCTCCGCCGAAGCTCTGATCGCCCGCTACCCGCTCCGCGAAAGCCTATGGCGGATCAGGGCCTCGGCACTGGCCCGGTGCGGGCGACAGGCCGAAGCCCTGGCCGTGATCGACGAACTACGCAAGGTGCTCGACGACGAACTCGGCCTGCTCCCCGGACCCGCCATCAGGGAGCTGCAATCAGCTATCCTGCAACAAGATTCGTCCATCTCCTGGACACCCGCCACCATCGGCGGCCCGGCTCCGGAGGCACCCGCGCGGCTATCGGTTCCGTCACGGGCCGAGGTCTCGCCACCACTGCCCTGGCCCACCGCGGGCCGGACGGCCGAACTGGCGGTACTGTCGGCGGCCTGGCGACGATCGCTGACGGGATCGACGGAATTCGTGGTAATCACCGGAGAACCCGGCATCGGCAAGTCACGGCTGGTGACCGAGATGATGGGTGCCGTCGTACGCGACGGGGCACTCGTCGGCTCGGCGCGGTGTTCCCAGGACGACGGCGCACCACCGCTGTGGCCGTGGACGCAGATTCTGGCGCAGTGGGGTCGCGAGCTGCCGACCGTCAGCGCACCCGGCCACGCCGACGACGGCGCCGCGTTCCGGCTGCGGGAGCAGATCGTCGCGGCGGTTCTGGCCGAGTCCGCGGGCCGACCGGTACTTATCGCCATCGACGACTTGCACTGGGCCGACCCGTCGACGCTGCGCGTACTGCAGTTGCTCGGCGAGATCGGCGACAACGCCCAGCTCACGGTGCTGCTCACCTGGCGCGGTGTCGACGGCACCGCCGGCCTGGCGGAACTGTCGGAATCACTGGGGCGGCGCCACGCCACCCGCATCGACCTCGACGGCCTCACCCCGGACGCGGTGGGCGAGGTGATGCGCAGTGTCGCCGGCGGCGTGGCGTCCGATGCGGACGCCGCCCAGCTGGCCGACCGGACCGACGGCAACCCGTTCTTCGTCGTCGAATATGCCCGCCTGGCACAACATTCGGGCAGTGTGTCACAGTTGCTGGCCGAACCACGTCCGCCGACCGCGGTCGGCGAGGTGATCGGTCGGCGGATCGACAGACTCGGCGCCGACACCGCACAGATCCTGCAGACCGCCGCCGTCCTCGGCCGTGCATTCACCCTGCCCGCTCTCTGCGACATGTGCGGGCAGGACCCCGACAGCACCCTGGATCTGCTCGACACCGCCGTCGCCGCCGGGCTGATCCGGGAGGAGGGCATCTGCGAGTTCGTCTTTGCCCACGCACTGGTCCGTGACCACGTGTACGCCGCGTTGCCGCCGACACGACGCGCCCGCGCCCATGCCCGGGCCGGGCAGGTCCTCACCGACCTCGACGGCGGCGCCCGCGAGATCGCCCACCATTGGCTGGCAGCAGGCCCGGACCACCGCGACCGCGCGTGGCGGGCCGCCCGGGCGGCAGCCCGGCAGGCGGCGGAGGTATTCGCCGACGACGAGTCCGTCGAGTTGTACACCGCGGCGCTGAAGGCACTGCGCGCGCACCGGACGCCGGAACGAAACGATGAGTTCGAGCTGTTGCTGGAACTGGCCGAGTGTCATCGCCGACGCGGCGACTGGACCGCGCTGGCCGAACCGCTCGGTGAGGCCGTCGAGATCGCGCGGCGCTCCGGCGACGGCGCCCGTCTGGCCCGGGCCTGCGTCCTCCCTTCGCGCGGGTCGGCGTGGTTCTCGGTGGACATGGGCGAACAGAACGACCTGATCGTCGACGCGCTACGCGAAGCGCTCGCCCTGCTTCCGGAAACCGGCTGCACGAGAGAGCAATCGGCGTTGCGCGCCGAAGCGATGCTGGCGCTGGCCAACGAGACCTACTACACCTCCCCGGCCGCCGGGCGGCGCGCGCTGGTGGAGGCAGCCACCGGCATAGCCACCGACCTGGGCGATGACCGGCTGGAGCTGGCGGCCAATCTCGCCGGGCAGCAGGCGTTGTGGTCGGCCACCAATGCCGCCGCCCGGCTGAGCATGCTCGAGCGGGCCCGGGAACTGGCGATCCGGGTCGGCGATGTGGACAGCCGGATCCTGGCGACATCGCTGTGCGCCAACGCCCACGCCCAACTCGGCCATCCCGAACGGATGTGGCCGCTGCTGGATATCGCCCTCGACGATGCCCGCCGCCGGCGGCGCCCCTTCCTGGTGATGGTGGTGCTGTCGACGGCGGTGACCTGGCGCGCCATCTCGGGCGATTTCGCCCGCGCACGCGATCTGGCCGACGAGTACTTCCAGCTGGAGCACCGGGTGCGGCTCGCCCAGTCCCCGGTGGCCGCTATGGGTATCCGGCTGGGTGTCGCCCTGTGGGACGGAACACTGCCCGCACTGACCCAATATCTCGGCGGACCCGCCGACGTGCTCCCGGTGGGCTGTTTCCGGGCCGCGCTGCACATCCGCGCCGGACAGCCCGAGCAGGCCCGGGCGGCGTTCGCCGATGCCCCGGATCCACCACTGAACACCCAGGATTGGTACTCGCTCGCCGAATGGGCAACCGCGGGTGAGATTGCCGCCCATCTGGACCTGCCCGAGCTCGGTGTCCACGCCTACGGCTTGCTCGCGCCGCTGGCGGGCTGGTCGGTCAACGCCGGCGCGGGCACCGCGATCGGCCCCGTCGATGCCTTCCTGGCGCTGGCCGCGGCCGCGACCGGTGACCTCGAACTCGCCGCCCGGCACGCCGACGACGCCGAACGACTGATGGACACATGGCGGATCCCGCCCGTCCGGCGGTGGTTCGCCGGCGAGCGGGATCGCTTCGGATTCTGACCAGTCCGGCTCCGCCGATCGCGGCGCCCCCGGCCACGGCACCCAACCCGCCGGTTGAGGCCCTCCGCCGGTCGAGGTACGAGGAGCACACGCGACGAGCCTCGAAGCCCGTTGAGATAGCAGTGTTCTCGATCGGACTCTAAGTCTGTCGGCTCAGCCCACCGGACAAGCCGGCGTCGGTGACTTCTCCCGATCGTCATCGGCCACGTCGAGGTCGATCCGTGGGAGAAGGCGATCCAGCCAGCCCGGCAGCCACCAGTTGTAGCGGCCCAACAGCGACATCGTCGCCGGCACCAGCACCATCCTGATCACGGTCGCGTCGAGGAAGACCGCGACCGCCATTCCGAGGCCCGCCATCTTCAGCATGATGTCGGTCTCGGTGGAGAAGCTCAGGAACACCGCCACCATCACCGCAGCCGCCACCGTGATGACCCGGCCCGTCTTGGCCAATCCGCTGATCACGCTGCCGTGCGGGTCACCTGTGTCGAGCCATTCCTCGCGGATCCGGGAGAGGAGGAACACCTCGTAGTCCATCGACAGTCCGAACAGGATCGCGAAGATCAGGATCGGCACCCAACTCGACACCGCGACGGGCTGATCCACGCCCAACAGGGACGACCCCCAGCCCCACTGGAAGACCGCGGTGATGACGCCGTAGGCGGCCGCCACCGACAGCAGATTCATGACGGCGGCCTTGATCGGGATGATCACCGACCGGAACACAATCGTCAGCAGGATCAACGAGGCGGCGACGACGAATCCGATCACCAGCCACAACCGGACGGCGAGCATGTCGGAGATGTCGTTGTAGTACGCGGTTTCACCGGTCAGCACAGCACCGTCGGGCAGCTGGTCCCGGATCGCCGCGAGCACGTCACCGGTCTGTTCGGCCGACGGACCATAGGCGATGGTCACCGCGGCGATGCCGATCGCCTTGTCCGGGGACGGCATCAGGGGGCTGACCGCCACCACTCCGGGTTGGTGGGAGATCCGTTCGAGTGCCGACACCATCGCCGCCGGATCGGCCTTTCCGGGTCCGGAGGTTTCGGCGACGATCAGCACCTCCGCGTTGGCGCCCGGACCGAATTCCGCGGCCAGTAGATCGTAGGCGCGTCGGGTGGTCAACTCGCCGGACTGCGCACTGGCATCGGACGGCCAGGTCCGCATCGCGACGGCCGGGGCGGCGAGGGTGATCATCACGATCACCGCGAGCAACGCGGCGGCGAGCGGACGACGGCCGACCGCCGCGGCCCAGCGTCCGATGAATGTCTCGGTCGCGGCAACCGGGGCCGCCTCGGCCTTGCGTTCCTTGCGCGGGGTCAGCCGTGCACCGGCGAGCGAGCACAGCGCGGGCACCACCACGAGGGTCGCGGCCAGCATCGCGACCACCGCGATCGCGGTGGCGAACCCGAACGACGAATAGGTGGGCAGTCCCGCCAGCCGCAGGCCCATCAACGACACCAGCACCGTCGT
>Ga0116175_1001769_pt1 | contig 13620 bp, 13 predicted proteins | sample AD_UKC125_MetaG_FD_89802 | JGI IMG/M metagenome (GOLD analysis project Ga0116175, IMG submission 89802) | Active sludge microbial communities of municipal wastewater-treating anaerobic digesters from USA - AD_UKC125_MetaG | ecosystem: Engineered > Bioreactor > Anaerobic > Digestate | place: USA... | reverse complement strand
GGGTCCGGGTGCGTGCCCGCGACCCAGTTCCGGGCGCATCTCCACCCCGTGCGCGTACACGGTGCGCCCACCGAGCCCGATACCGAGCGCACCGGCGAACGAGGCCTCCACGACTCCGGCGTTGGGGCTCGGATGGTTGTGCGCATCGCGGTGCCACGCCGCCCACGACGCCGCGGGATCCGGTCCCAGCACCACCGCCAGCACGCCGCCGACGCGCGCGGGAACGAAGTTGGCCAGGTCGTCGAGCCGGGCGCTCGCCCACCCGAATCGTTCGTACCGGGGCGACCGGTAGCCGACCATCGCGTCAAGGGTGTTGACGGTGCGATAGGCCAGCAGGCCGGGGACACCGGCGACTGCACCCCACAGGACGGGGGCGACCGTGGCGTCGGAGGTGTTCTCGGCGATCGACTCCACCGCGGCCCGGCACATGCCGTCGGCATCCAGGGAGTTCGGGTCACGCCCGCACAGGCTCGGGATCAACGCGCGGGCCGCCTCCAGATCGCCGGCGTCAAGACTGTCGGCCATCTGCTCGCCGACAGCGGCCAACGTGGTACCGCCGAGCACTGCCCATGTCGCGGCCGCCACCAGCAGGGGTTCTGTCCGCCGCAGCCGCCCGGTCAGCAGCGCCGAGGTCACGGCCACACCGCCGACGGCCAGCGCGACGTGCGCCAGGCCCGCGCTCCGCGAGTCCCGGTACAGCGCGCGCTCCAGGCCGCCGAGCACCCGGCCGAGTCCGGCGACAGGGTGGTAGCGCCGCGGATCGCCGAGTATCCGGTCGGCGGCGTAGCCCGCGACGACACCCACCGCAACAGAATCCATCCGTACGCCCACGGGGCGTGAGCGTAACACCGGCCACCCCGCCACTACACTGACCCGGATGTCCAAGACCCAGCCGGCCCCGGTGACCGGCGTTCACCAGATCGATTCGGGTACCTGCGAACTGGCCCCCGACCTGATCGCGGGCGGCTGGCTGCTCACCATCAACGGCGCGCACAGCTCCCACATCGACCCCGACGATCCGCTGCTGCTCGACTTCGACTACATGCGGCAGATGGTCGCGGTCATCGAGCAACGACACGAACCGCCGGCGCCCCTGCGGGTGTTGCACCTGGGCGGTGCGGCCTGCTCGTTGCCCCGTTACCTCGCCGCCCGCTACCCGAACGCCCGGCAGGTGGCGGTGGAGGTCGACGCCACACTCGCCCGGCTGGTCCGCGAATGGTTCGCCCTGCCCCGGTCGCCGCTGCTGCGCATCCGCGTCGGCGACGCCCGCGAGGTTCTCGAAGCCGCGCACGACGACTCCCGTGACGTCATTGTGCGCGATGCGTTCAGCGACGCCGTCACCCCCGACCACCTGACCACCCGCGAGTTCACCGGCCACGCCCACCGGGTCCTCGCCCCGGGCGGGCTGTATCTGGCCAACTGCGGCGACGACCGCACCCTGCGCCGGGCCCGCGCCGAGGTCGCCACAGTCGCCGACACCTTCGCCAACACCGCGATCATCGCCGATCCGTCGATGCTGAAGGGGCGGCGCACGGGCAACGTCGTCATCGTCGGTTCCGACGGCCCCCTCGACGCCGACCCGGCCCTGGTGCGCAGACTCCTGTCCGACGCCCTCCCGTCGTCGTTGGTCGTCGGGGAACAGGTCCGTGCCTTCGGCTCACGCCCGGTTCTGCGGGATCCGGAACCATCGCGGGTACATTCCGGTCTGCCGCCGATTGCGGACAGTAATCGTCCGCCCGGTGGTGCAGGATGACCGCATGTTGGAAACGTCGGCACGACTACTGCGCCTGCTGTCCCTGCTGCAGATGCGGCAGGAGTGGACGGGCCCCGAGCTCGCGAACAGGCTGAACATCACTACCCGCACCGTCCGCCGCGACATCGACAAACTGCGCGACCTCGGCTATCCGGTGGAGGCCAATGTCGGTGTCGGCGGAGGCTACCGGCTCGGCGCGGGTGCCGAGATGCCGCCACTGCTGCTCGACGACCAGGAGGTGCTGGCCGTCGCCGTCGGCCTGAACACGGTGGCGGCGGGCGGTATCGCCGGTATCCAGGACGCCTCGGCGGGGGCGCTGACCAAGCTGCGCCAGGTGATGCCGTCGCGGCTGCGGCACCGCCTCGACGCACTGTCGGTGGATTCGGTGCCCCGCAACGCGTCGTGGACGTCGATCCCGGCGGACCGGCTCACCGACATCGCCACCACCTGCCACCGCCACGAACGGCTGCGTTTCGACTATCGCAAGGCCGACGGCACCGAAAGCCGCCGCGACATCGAACCGTATCGGGTGGTCCGCAACGGTTCACGCTGGTATCTGATCGGCTGGGATCTCGCGCGGGCGGACTGGCGATCGTTCCGTATCGACCGGATGGAACCCAAGACGCCCACCGGCCCCCGGTTCTCGCCCCGCGAACTTCCCGAGGGCGGCGCGGGCGCCTACCTGGCCCGCAGCATCGGCGCCGTGCACCGCGCGGCGACGGCCAGGGTGCGCGTCCACGCACCTCTGACCGACATCGCCGCGATGGTCTCCGACGAATGGGCCACCATCGAATCCGGCGACGACTCCGCGTGCGAACTCCGGGTCTACAGCAAATCCCTGACCTCGATCGCCCGTTGGCTGCGTGCCTTCAACGCCGACTTCGACATCCTCGAACCCGAGGCGCTGCGCGTCGAATGCGCCGCCCTCGCCGAGGAGCACGACCGCCTGGCCGAACGCTACCGCAGGTCGATCACAAGTGCCTGATCGCTCTCGTGTCCGACCTGCCGGTTTGGGCCGTGGCGCGAGAACCGCTAGATTCTTACGTTGGTGCGCGCATCTGTGCGTGCCGCCCGCGCGTATAGCTCAGCGGTAGAGCTCTGGTCTTACACACCAGCGGTCGTAGGTTCGATCCCTACTGCGCGCACCATCTGACCAGCGGATATGCAACCGGGCCGAGCGCCCGGAGCGGTGAAGTTGACACAAGTTGACACAATCAGCGACCTAACGACCTGCGGTGACACTCGCGTGTCACTCGTCAATCAGCCTTCATGGCTTGCGCTTCTTTGGCTTCTTCTCGGGCTCCGGCTTGTCGTGGAAACCCTCGGCCACCACTACGAGACGGCCCGGGTTCGAGTGCGCGTACACGCCCAATGTCACCCGTGCGTTCGCATGGCCGAGCCACGCCGCCACCGTGGCCGGGTCGATCCCCCGGGCCAGCATGGACGAGGCTGCGGTGTGCCGGGCGTCGTGCAGCCGGACGTGCGGCAGCCCCGCGTTCCGCAGCATCGCGGCCCAGTCCTTGCTCAACGTCGAAGGATTCCGGGGCACTCCGCCGACGGACACGGCCAGCAGGTCCGTCGGACGGTAGCGGCGTCCCTGCCGCTCGATGTCCCGCAGCTTGCGGTCCCACGCGGCCCTCAGCGCCTCGGCCTCCTCCTGCGGTAGTGGGAGGGTCCTGATCGAAGTCTCGTTCTTGCCGTCGCTCTCATCCGCGCCGCCACGCACGGCGGTACGCGGCACCGCTACCGACACCGTGGCGGGGTCGGCGTCGAGGTCTATGTCCCGCCACCGCAGACCTGCCAGCTCCGACCGGCGCAGGCCGAGGAGCGCCAGCCGCCACAGGTGCCCGAACCGGTCGCCGTCGATCACCTCATAGATCGCGGCGAGGTCGGCGTCGGGTATCGCGTCGCGCAGCCCCTCGTAGTGATCCCGTGAGACCTTCGGCCCCTCGACGTGCTCCGCCGCGTTGTAGGTGAGCTGGTGTCGCTGCACCAGCCAGCGGAGGACCTGGCGCACTCGCGTCAGCGTCGCGTCCACCGTGGTCTCCACCAGGCCGCGATCCAGCAGCGCGGTGACCATCTCCTCTACGTCGCGGTCGGTGATGTCGCGGACCCTTTTGTCACCCAGGTACGGGTAGGCACGCTTCAAGTCGTACCCGTAGCCGTCCACCGTCGAGCGTGCTCGCTTCCGCAGCGTGAGCAGCCAGTCCTCGGCCTCCTGCACAAACGTGCGGGAGCCGCGCCCCCGGTCGGCGCGGACGGTCGCCTGCACCGGGTCCCCAGCGATCTCGACGTAGAACGCGTGGGCCTCGTCCACCGTGCGGAACCGCCGCCGGAACTGGCGACGGCGACCCGTCGCCGGATCGAGCCCGGCGGGCCGGACCTCGAAGCGCACGGCCCCCGAGGGCAGCGCGACTCGCTCGATGTGCGCAGGCAGCCGAGGCATCGTCCCTCCCTCTCGTAGCTCGCTCAGCGTATCGCCGCCGCATGACTGAGCCCCGCAACCAGGGGGTGTCTGCGGGGCTCAGTCGTCCGCTTTGCTACGAGAGGACAGCCCCACGGTACCCGCCCCGCGCGCCGTCTGACCAGGGCTAGGACGTGACGCCCGCTGCCCTCGCTGACGGCCCAGTTTGTCACCGCTCGGCGGCACTATGAGCCCATGACCGAGCACCACACCTGCCGCCCTCCCGCACTCATCCAGTGCGCCACGGCCCTCGCCGACGGACTGATCGCTGACCATCTCTCCATGTCCGTTGCCGGAAGCACCTTCGGCACATGCTCCGGGTCCGCCGTCGCCGCCGTGATCGACCAGTACCGCGCCGTCCTCCTCGACGCCCGCCCCGACGTGATCGACCTCTACAACGCCCGGCAGCGGACCATCACCGACGGGATCAGCGACGAGTTCCTGGCCTCCAAGATGCAGCACATCCTCTCGGCGACTCTGCAAGCCGAGCCGGTGATCCTGTGAGCACCGGCGCTGCGCTCTGGGGCGACCCTCCGGCCACCGACGACGAAGCCGAGCTGTCCGCCTGGGTAGCCGACGCCCTCGGCCCTGAGCAGCCCGTCCTCACCCTCCTCGCCGACGTAGCCGCCGGACACCTCGGCCTCGGCCCCGTCTACGCCCTTTGCCGCGAGCTGACCGAGGATGACGCCGATCCGCTCGACCCCTGGCTGCTCGGTCAGGGCCTCATCATCGCCGGGCACCCCCGCACCGCCCACGGCCTCCTGCGCCGCCTCGGCCTCATCACTAAGCGCGGGAAGCGGGTCCGCTGATGATCTACCGCCTCTGCCTCTCATGCTCCGTGGTCGCGGCGAACGCGGACACCAGCCACCTCGATGCCGAGGACGAGCTGCGGGTCACTGCGTTCCTCGAAGCGGCGGGCCTCCTGGCCCTCGTCGGCGAGCAGGACGAGGCTGGCTACTGGGACTGTGACTGCTGCGGATGGACCCAAATCGGGGACCCCGCGCAGCGCTGGGAGACGATGTGACCCGCCGCGTGGACCCGGACCTCCGCCCGCTCGTCCGCGCCGCCGAGGCTCACGGCTGGACTGTGCAGCACGGGCGGCGGCACCCGCGCCTGGTACCCCCGCCCGGATGGACCGACCGCTGCGGCGAGCCGGTCAGGCCGCTCGTGATCCCGTGTACCGGCAGCGACCGCCGGGGACCCCTGAACGCGGCGAGCGCGCTGCGGAGAGCAGGGGTACCCGTGCCACACCGAGGCAGGTGATCTACTCTGGCCGCTCGTCCAGCTCTGACAGGTCGAGGCGCGGCGTCGGGTCCATGCCGACCCAATCGCCGTACCCCGTTTCAAGTGCGACTCGCTTCTCGATCTCCCGCAGCGCCTCGGCGTGGTCCGGCTGCTCCGGCCCGGGGTCCCCGCGCACCTGCCGCCAGTACGCACGCTCCCCGGCCAGGAACTCGCGCACGGCCTCGGGCAACGCCCCGGTGCCGTCCGGGAAATCCTCGGCGTACTCGGGGCGTTCGTCGTCGTCGCCAGGCATCACTGTGTCTCGGCTTCCACACGCTGCAACTCACGGAGGAACGCCCGGGTGTTCGCGCACTCGTACTGGTATCGGTCGCGTTTGTCGATGGCCTCTGCGAGTGCAGCGTGGTCGTACCCGGCACGCGTCAGTAGGAACGCGCGGAGGAACCACGGCAGCGAGTGAGCCGACGCCGCCCACCGCAGGAACGACGCGCCATGTACTCCGTCCCGAGGCCGGAGATGATGGGCCAGATCGTTCCGCGCGTTCTTGTAGAGCTGCGCGATGTCAGGCACCGCCGCGATCAGGTCCGGCACCACGTCGGCGACCTCGGCTTGCATGTCCCGGACCCGGGCGCTGAATCCGACATCGCCCAGGTGTCCTACGGCGGCGCGTACGGCCTCCCGAACGGCCTCGGGGTCCACGCCCTGGTGTTTACGCGCCTCGGCCTCAGCGGCAGCGGTAGCCGCACTCCTGATCGCCCGAAGCGCGTTCTTGGACGCTTCGGGGAACCGCTTCTGAGGGAACGGGAGCCGCCGGTGGAAGCCCTCGATGAGCGTGGTTCCCAGCATCGCGCGGACCTCTACCGGGCGATCGGAATCCAGCTCCATCACCGCCCAGTCGAGTCCGTCCAGGCGAGAGTGCATGGCGATCCACTCGGCGAACTTCTCGACGGTGAGCAGCGCTGGGTCGAGCAGGGGCTTCTTCCACTCGACAGGTTCTTCGTGCTCGAAGTTCGCGCCGTGGACGCGCAGCCACGGGCCGTCGCTGATTCGCACCTGGGTCCGCATGACGACGAGCTGCCTGTCCAGGACCAGCCACGCGAGAGCCCGACAGCCAGAGACGGCCCGGCGCATGAGCTGGTCGAGGTCGCTTGGTTGCGCCGACTCGTAGACGAGCCAGGCGGTTCCGTCGGTGACCTCGGCCCGCAGTATCGAGTGATCGTCGGGCACCACGGCGCTGTCGCCGTCGGTCAGGTGTACCAGCCAGGAGGGATCATCGAGCCGGAAGCGGATCGCAGTGTAGGGCTGGTCACGGGTGACGTGGGCTCCGAAGATCGCCGCGTCCGGCTCGAAGAAGGGCGCACCGAAGTGCCCGGACCCTCCGTGGTTGCGGGCCTCGACCAGACTCACTTGCTCGCTCGTGTCGAGGACCCCGTGCAGATCGCGCGGCGCGAACGCCTGGACGTGCTTCTCCGGGTCAGCAGAGAGTGTCGTCGTGGTCGTCGTGGGGCCGGTCCGCTCTACGGTGACTGTTGGATCGTCGGGGATCACCCCGTCGAGGACCACCGACGCTCGGTCGCCTACGGGTAGCTCCAACTGCCCCCGCATGTGCTCGCCGATCCCGTCGGCCAGCCAGAACTCACCGTTGGACTGCGAAAGGACGGATCGGGCCATGTCCCCAGCCTATGCGCGGCCCTGGACACGACAGACCTTCGCCGACACCGCCACGGCTCGCGTCCCGGAGGGGACCAGCCACCTCGCATACGGTGACGTAGTGCCTAGTGAAGTGATCGAGGGGATCGTCTCGCGCCTTGCCTCCCGCAAGCCCGTGCGCCCCGAAGCGGAAATCCAAGCCGACATCTACTCCCTGCTGACGCTCGCGCCCCTCGGCCTGGACGAGTCCGACGCGCGGAAGATGGAGTCGCCGGTCGCCGACGGCACTCGCCGCCGGATCGACGTGGAAGCCGGGCACGTCGTCATCGAGGTGAAGAAGGACCTGCGAGTCGGGAACTTGGCCGAGTACGAGAGTCAGCTCGCCGGGTACGTCCAGCAGCGCACCACCGAACTCGCCAGCCGGTACGTCGGAATCCTGACCGACGGCACGACTTGGCGGCTCTATCACCTCCTTGACGGGGAGCTGGCCTACGTTTCCGACCTGGCCCTGACCCCGCAGCGCCCCGACGCCGAGCGACTGCTGGTCTGGCTCGAATCGGTCATGGCGACGCGCGAGCAGATCAAGCCCACCCCGGCTGAGATCGAGGAACGCCTCGGCGCGGACTCTCCCGGCCACCACCTCGACCACGCCTCGCTCGCCGCGCTCTACGAGGCGAACAAGGACCATCCCGAAGTGAAGTTGAAGCGCGAGCTGTGGGCCAAGCTCCTGCGCACGGCGTTCGGCAAGCAGTTCACCGACGACCCTGACCTGTTCATCAACCACACGCTGCTGGTGGTCACCGCCGAGCTGATCGCCCACGCCGCTATCGGCTGGGACATCTCCCCGCATGGACCGCTCAGCCCCGTTCAGCTCATCTCGGGCTCGGAGTTCCAGGCATCCCAGATTCACGGCGTCATCGAGGCCGACTTCTTCGACTGGGTAACCCAGGTCGAAGGCGGTGGCACGTTCGTCTCTGAGCTGGGCCGTCGGCTGTCCCGGTTCAACTGGAACGAGGTCGAACACGACGTTCTGAAAATCCTGTACGAGTCGGTAATACCGACGCAGGAACGCGAGCGACTGGGCGAGTACTACACCCCGGACTGGCTGGCGGACCGCGTGGTCCACGAGACAGTTACCGACCCGTTGAACATGAGGGTCGCGGACCCTAGCTGCGGTTCGGGCACGTTCCTGTTCCATGCGATCCGCCGGTACCTCGACGCCGCCGAGGCCGGAGGCGCGCCTCCGAACAAGGCCCTCGACCATGTGACGGCACAGGTCGTCGGGATGGACGTACACCCGGTTGCAGTGACCCTAGCCCGCGTCACCTACCTGCTGGCGATTGGCCTGGACCGGATTCAGCACCCGGATCGCGGCCCCCTCACGATCCCCGTCTACCTCGGCGACTCAATGCAATGGGAGCAGCGCCGCGACCTGATCGACGGCGGGGAACTGGTCACCGTGGCGACCGAGGGCGATGAGCTGGTCGAAGGCGGCGGCGTCCTGTTCGGCGACGACCTCGTGTTCCCTCGCAGCGTGCTCGCCGATGCCGGAAGGTTCGACCGCCTGGTCACCGAAATGGCCGACCGGGCACTCGACGTTCGCGTGTTCAAGAACGGGAAGCTCATGCGCACCGACGTGGAACTGATCGACCCGGTGTTGAAGAACTTCGGGGTGACCGAGGACGAAGGCAAGGTGCTGACGACGACGTTCTCGACCATGCGCGCGCTCCACCGCACCGGGCGCAACCACATCTGGGGCTATTACGTCCGCAACCTCATTCGCCCGTTGTGGCTCTCCGAGCCAGCCAACCGAGTTGACGTGATGGTCGGCAACCCGCCCTGGCTGCGGTACTCCAAGATGACGGCCAACATGCAGGAGCGTTACAAGAACCTGGCGAAGCCGAGGAACCTGCTCACCGGTGGCCTCGGCGCTTCTAGCCGGGACCTCTCAACACTGTTCGTCGTCCGCGCAGTAGAGCTGTATCTACGGGCCGGAGGCCGGTTCGCCTTCGTCATGCCCCACGGGATACTCACCCGCAAGCCGCATACAGGCTTCCGTACGGGTGAGTGGGAGACCCGCACGTCAGAGCCTCTTGCGGTGCGATTCGCGGAGAGCTGGGACCTGGCGAACGCGACCACGGGATTCCCGATGGTCTCCTGTGTCGTGTTTGGCGACCGGTCAGCGATACCGGCACCTCTGCCGTCCGAGACAGTCTGTTGGACTGGTCGCCTGCCGCGTGCTGACGTTCCTTGGGCGGAAGCGAGCGCGAAGATCACCACTGCGCCGGGGAGAATCGTGGCGCACGCCGCCGGGGCTGAGGTTCCCACGTCGCCGTACAAGAACCTATTCCGTCAGGGCGCGGTACTCGCGCCGCGAGTATGTCTGTTCGTCACGGAGACTTCGGCCGGGCCGCTCGGTGCGGGTGCGGGCCGCGTCGCAGTGGTGTCGCATCGCTCGACGTTGGAGAAGGAACCGTGGAAATCGCTGCCCTCGCTCCAAGCTCGTGTCGAGAGTCGATTCGTCCGCCCCGTCTATCTCGGTGAGACGATCCTGCCCTTCCGCTCGGTGAGACCTCGAAAAGCGGTACTCCCGGTGATGGATGAACTGATGAGTGCAGAGGAGATCGAACAGTCCCCGGGCCTCCTCTCGTGGTGGGAGCCCGCAGAAGCAGCCTGGGAGAAGGACAAGCCATCTCAGGATCGGTCGCGGCTGCTGGACCGGATCGACTACCACGGGCAGCTCTCCGCGCAGTTCCCGCTCGCGCACCGGCGGGTCGTCTACACGAAGGCCGGTAACACCTTGGCCGCAACGGTCATCGAGGACCCGAGGGCCGTGATCGACACGTCGCTCTACTGGTCGTCTGTGGCCTCAGAAGCCGAAGCGAACTACTTGTGCGCGGTCCTGAACTCGGCTGAACTTCTGGCGAGGGTGAAGCCGTTACAGACTCTCGGGTTGTTCGGTGCCCGTCACTTCGACAAGTATGTGTTCCTCGTGCCGTTCCCGAAGTTCGACCCAACGAGTGAACTACACCAGCGCATTGCCGCGCTCGGAGTAGATGCTGCTGAGGTGGCCGCAGCCGTGGACGTGACAGGTGCGCGTACGTTCCAGGCAGCACGGAAGCTCGTGGCCGCTGGCATAGCGGAGCAGGGAGTCAGCGCGGAGATCAACGAGACCATCAGGCGGCTCCTCGGCGATGACTGACCGTACACACATCCCGCCGTTCCCGGCAGGAACCATCGAGGCGGTCTCACGCGCCATCGGCGACCTCTACACCGGTACCGAGGTGAACCAGCTCCTCATCGACACCGGTCTGCCGCTGCCGATTGCTGACGGCACCAAGTGGCGGCGGATCGATGCCTCGCGGCGGATCAAGCAGAACCGGCAGGGTGATGGTCGCCCGCTAGTGGCTCTGGTGAAGGAGGCGATGAAGCCCGACCGCACCCTCGCTCACCGCGCCGAAGCCGCGACGGCGCGGGACAGTCTGAAGCAGGTGCTTTCCCTCTCTGGACTGAAGGTGCTCAACGATGGCCGGGTGTCGCGCACAACGCGCACCACCACCGACTCTGAGGCAGCGCAGCACCCGCCTTCGCGCCTGAACCCCTCGGCGCATGAGCCGAGGGTTGAGTGGGCGCTGTCCGAGCACGACGCTCTCGACGTGCTGGGCACCGTGTCCTTGGTTCACCGGCGGCTCGATACCGTGACCGTTCACCGCGCCACCTGACCGAACCCTCAGTGCCTGTTCACCCGCTGCCCACTCGCGTCGCGCCAGAGCGGGTCAGCATCAACCCAGCGCGCAATCGGGTGCCTGTCGCGCACGAGGTTCGCTACGATCTGCGCTTGCCTGTCCGATGCCCATCCACTTCTGAGGCCAGGCCAGTCTGTAGGAATTGCCGTAGGAACGACCGTAGGGGGGCTCGTAGGAATCGCCGTAGGAACGACCGTAGGGGGGCTCGTAGGAATCGCCGTAGGAACGACCGTAGGGGGGCTCGTAGGGCCACGCCGCGAGCGGCTGGACTCGCCACCATTTCCGCGAATAGCGCTGTGAGCCTGACCAATTGCGAGATCGCTCGCGGAGCGGAGTCCTCGGGCAGAAGGTTTCCGCCACCCTCCTGCACCGAGTGCCGTAGGGCGGGGAAAAGCAGCCCAGATGAGCTGCGGCAGGGCAGCCGTAGGGGCGCTATATCCGATTCCTTATCTACCTATACTTCCTTACCAACCTATGCCTGGCGTCTCCGCTTTGATGGTCCACCGTCGCGGCAGCCCATTGTGCACCGCACACCCGACTCCCTCGGGCCGGGGTGTCGAGGCTGCGGATCACCCGGAGTTTGGAGGGGATGTGACGGAGCCGGCTGGACGATTCACGCGGACTGAGTACATCCGCTCCGGGGGTGCCGGAGCCGGGCAGAGAGACCCCGACGGTTACGTCGGGACCGTCTCGTGGCGGTCGTCCCGGAGTGCGCGGTAAAGGGTGGATCGTCCAAGCCCGACGATCTTCGCCGCCTCGGCCACCGACCTTCCAGCGGCCACGAGGTCGGCGGCTGCGGAGACCTTGGATGGATCGACGGGACGGCGACCACCGACGCGGCCACGGGCTCGGGCGGCAGCCACGCCGTCCCGCGTCCGCTCACGCAGGATGCCGCGTTCCAGCTCCGCGAGCGCACCGAGGAGGCTCAGCGTGAACTGCCCGTAGGGGCTCGACGTGCTCGTGTCTACGGGCTCGGTGAGGCTGCGTAGCCCCACGCCGCGCGCGGCCAGTTCGTCGGCCAGCCGGAGCAGGTCACGGGTCGAGCGCGAGAGTCGCGACAGGGAGTAGACGACGATGGTGTCGCCGCTGCGGCAGTAGGCCAGCAGCTCGTCCAGGCCGGGCCGGTCGAGCACCGACCCGGTGATCCGGTCGGTGAACACGCGCTCGGCCCCGGCTGCGGCCAGGGCGTCGAGCTGTAGTGACTCGTCCTGCGCTGTGGTCGAGACGCGGGCGTAGCCGAGGAGCTGGCCGGAGACGGGAGCCGAGGTGGTGGTCATGCCGGGATCGTCCCGTATGGGTACGACATCGAGTAGCGGGACGGAGGAGGAATCGGGACGGGGAACCGGGACCGGGCGAGCTGGGCCGATGCTGCGGGCACCCGGTCGCTGGTCACCAGTCCTCTATCCGGTGGTTTGTGGGAGGGAGATGGGGGGAAGTACAAAGCCCCGGGCGCATGATTCGCAATGAATCAGAGGCGGGTCCGGGGCGTTCATCAACCAAGCTACCATCGCGCCATGTCGTTCTCAACTGATGATGTCGTGGTGCTGCTCTCGCCGGGGAGGTTCGCCCCATACCTTCGGCACTCTGGCGACGATCCCGACGACGCCCTCCTGCTCTATGAGTGGAGTGCTTCGATGTCGATGGCGATGTTCGAGCTGTTCTCCCACCTTGAAGTGATGATACGGAACTCGATAGACCGCACCCTGGCACAACACTTCAAGGATGAGGCAGTCGGCATCCCTTGGTTCCTCCGCAAACCACCGGCATCAGCCGCGATGGCAGGCCTGATTGAAACGGAACGCAGTAGGCTGCGTCCAAACGGTAAGGACACGCGGCACCAGATCGTCGCTGCAATGAGCTTCGGGTTCTGGACGCAGATGACTGGGAACAAGTACGACGACCTCTGGCGTACCGCGCTGTTCAAGGCGTTCCCCGGGTCGAGTGGGCGGCGAGCGGATGTTTCGAGGGAACTGGAGGCATTAAGGAAGCTGCGGAATAGGATCGCGCACCACGACTCGATGCTCAACGTTGATGTTCCTTTCGAGGTTCGACGTATGCACCGCGTGGCATCGTTTCTTGGAACGGCAGCCGTCGAGTGGATCGAAAGTGTGGACCGCACCGACGCGGTGTATCGGGCGCGCCCCCACAGCGTCATCGACACGTTGGTGGTCCCGGCCAATGACGCATGGCCCCTCTACCAAATGGTCCAGGCATACGTTTGTCAGCCAAATCGCGCGTTCCAGGAGACCGAGCGCCTGGCCTTCTATGCGGACAGGGCGATCCAGCCAGAGGTGCCCAAGATCAGACACCGGCGTGACAACGTGACCTGGACCGACCACGAGGCAGCTCGCCTCGCGCAGTCCAACGATAAGAACGACCGCAAGATCGCCTCGGTCATTCAAACGAGCCGGGCACAGGGGTGGAAGCAATCTGGCGAGTACCAGGTCTTTCTTCTGAGTGGGCCTGGCGCACAGGACCACCGGACGTTGCCTGCCGCGATTCCCAATCGCAGTAAGGGGCTCGGTTCGGCTTTTGTTCGGAAACAGCGATATGTCTCTCTCCACCGCCTACAGACTGCAACGTCAACCGATGACGTGATCTAGCCAACTAGCTGTACTTCCCCGTGAGGTTGTGAACGCGGTCTGAGGGGACTTGGCCTCCGATTCCGGTGTGGGGTCGGTGGTGATTGTAGTGGTGCAGCCACGCGGTGTAGGCGGTGGTGCGTTCGGCTTCGCTGGTGTAGGGGCGGGCGTAGGCCCACTCGG
>Ga0116175_1001765_pt1 | contig 13632 bp, 10 predicted proteins | sample AD_UKC125_MetaG_FD_89802 | JGI IMG/M metagenome (GOLD analysis project Ga0116175, IMG submission 89802) | Active sludge microbial communities of municipal wastewater-treating anaerobic digesters from USA - AD_UKC125_MetaG | ecosystem: Engineered > Bioreactor > Anaerobic > Digestate | place: USA... | reverse complement strand
TTTTCCATATAGTGCCGCGCACTGGTGCGCAGCCCCTCGATCTGCTCGGGCGAGAGCTGGCGCACGACGCGCGCCGGACTGCCCAGGATCATGGAGCCGTCGGGAAACTCCTTTCCCTCGGTGACCAGCGAGCCCGCGCCCACCAGGCAGTTCTTGCCGATGCGCGCGCCGTTGAGCACCACGGCGCCAATGCCGATCAGCGACTCGTCGCCAATCGTGCAGCCATGCAGCATGACCTGGTGGCCCACCGTCACGTTGTTGCCTATCACCAGCGGCACGCCGATGTCGGCATGCAGCACGCTGGCGTCCTGCACGTTGGTGCCGGCGCCGATGGTGATGCGGTCGGCATCTCCACGCACCACGGTGCCGAACCAGACGCTGGCGCCCTCGCCCAGCACCACATCGCCTATCACCTGCGCGCTGTCGGCCACCCAGGCCGATGCCGCCACCTGCGGCGCGACGCCGTCGAGTTCATAGATCGCCATGGCTGCCTGCCTCCGTGGTTCAAAACCTACAATTGTAGGGATGGAGCTTCGCCAACATGCCCTGCAGGTCTTATGCCTCACAGATCCTGAACAAAAATCGGCCACAGCGCTTGATATGCAAGCGCAAGCAGCTACATTTTTAATAGCTACAGATGCCGTCATCAAGGCGCCCGAGGCGCAGGCCCTGCCCGGCCGGCCGGAGCGCCCCGAGCTGCGCCACCACACCGCCGTGGCGCGCCGCTCACCCGCCACGGCCGAGGGCCGCGCGGTGCTGATCCATGCCATCGCGCACATCGAGTTCAACGCCATCAACCTGGCGCTGGACGCCATCTGGCGCTTTCCCGGCATGCCCGAGCAGTTCTACCTGGACTGGCTGCGCGTGGCGGCCGAGGAGGCGAAGCACTTTCGCCTGCTGCGTGACCACCTGCGCCAGCATCTGGGCCACGACTATGGCGACTTCTCCGCGCACCAGGGCCTGTGGAGCATGTGCGAGAAGACGGCGCAGGACATCACCGCGCGCATGGCCCTGGTGCCGCGCACACTGGAGGCGCGCGGCCTGGACGCCACGCCGCTGATCCAGCACAAGCTGCGCAGCGTGGGCACCAGCGACGCGCTGGCGGCCGTGGCCATACTGGACATCATCCTTGCCGAGGAAGTGGGCCATGTGGCCATAGGCAACCATTGGTATGGCTGGTTGTGCGCGCGTCAGGGGCTGGACCCGGTGGCGCATTACGCCGAGCTGGTTGCGCGCCACGAGGCGCCGCGCCCCAAGCCCCCCTTGAACGCGGCCGCACGCCGCGCCGCCGGCTTCACCGAGGCCGAGCTGCTCTGGCTGCAGCAAGGCTGAGCAACAACTTACTTCAGCCGAAATGGGCCAATTACCTACAATGAGGGATGCTCTAGCCCTTCCTGCCATGTCCAACACCGCCACCGCCCCAACCTCCTCCAGCCCGGCCACCCCAGCGCCGGGTGGCGGCGTGGGCGCCATGATTGCGCGCCAGGCGATCGTGGACGGCCAGCAGAGCGTCGTCGGTTACGAACTGTTCAACCGCTCACGCTCTCAGGTCGAGCACACGGCCGCCAGCGATGTGCTGCTGGTGTTCACGGCGCTATCGCATGCCGGCACCGAGGAGCTGATCGGCAAGATGCTGCTCTTCGTCAACTGCACGCATGAGAGCCTGAGCGGCGGCCACCTGGAGTTGGTGAACCCGGACAAGGTGGTCCTGGAGATCCCCCCGCTGGGCCACGCCGCGATGGAGGAGGTGCAGGCCCGGCTGCCGATTCTGGCGGCGCTGCGCGAACGGGGCTTTCACCTCGCGTTCAACCACCAGGTGCTGGAGTCCGCCTACGCCCCCTGGCTGCCGCTGGCCGACTTCATCAAGCTCGACATCAGCCTGCTGCCCCCCGAGCAGCTGGCGGTGCTGGTGAAGTACGCCGGCCGGCAGTCGCAGGCCCGGCTGATCGCCGAGAAGGTGGAAACCGCGCAGCAGTTCGACATGGTGTCGGCGCTGGGCGTGCAGCTGTTCCAGGGCTATCTGTTTGCGCGCCCCACGGTGGTGCAGACCAGGCTCCTCAGCCCCGGGCAGGCCAGCATCGTGCAGTTGCTGAACCTGCTGCGCGGCCAGGCGAGCACCGATGCCATCGAGGAAGTCCTGAAGAAGGACGCCGGCCTGGCCTTCAACCTGATGCGCCTGATCAACTCCGCCAGCCTGGGGCTGACGCGCGAGATCACCTCCATCCGCCAGGCGGTGCTGCTGCTGGGCCTGAAGAAGCTGTTCCGCTGGGCGGCGCTGCTGCTGACGGCCGCACGCAGCGCCGGCTCGCCGCCGGCAACGGGCCAGACGGCCGTGGTGCGCGGCCGCCTCATGGAGCTGCTGGCGAACGAATTCATGTCGCCCGAGGAGGCCGACCAGGCCTTCGTGATCGGCGTCTTCTCCATGCTGGATCAGATGCTGGGCATGCCGCAGGCCAGCGCCGTCGGCCTGCTGAACCTGCCCGATGAACTATCGACGGCGCTGCTCGAGCGCAGCAATGTGCACGGCCGGCTGCTCAACCTGGTCGAAGCCTGCGAAAGCGGCGACGACGACAGCTTCGACCAGGCCGCGCAGGCGCTGCCGCTGACCAGCCAGCAGATCAACTGGGCCCACCTGCAGGCCCTGGCCTGGGCCGATGCCATCACCCAGGCCTGACCATCTCATAGCCCTTTCAAAGAATTCAATCACCACCCATGTCCAGCCCCACCGATCCCATGACCGCAGCCGAGCCCGGCGCTGAAGACGCCGACAACCAGGTCGTCATCGCCCGCCAGGCCATCCTGGATGAAAACCGCGCCGTCTTCGGCTATGAGCTCTTTGACCGCAGCACGGCCACCCACAGCCATACCGCGGCCAGCGATGCGGCGCTGCTGTTCAACGCCCTGTGCTATGCCGGATCCGAGGCGCTGGGCAGCAAGAAGATCGTCTTCATCAACTGCACGCACGAGAGCCTGGCCGGCGGCCACCTGGAGCTGGTCCACCCCGAGAAGGTGGTGCTGGAGGTGCCGACACTGGCCGCCAACGCCACGCCGGAGCAGATAGAACAGCTGCTGCCCACGCTGCAGGCGCTGCGCACGCGCGGCTTTCGCCTGGCCTTCAGCCAGGACGTGCTGCGCCGCGCCTATGGCAGCTGGCTGCCGCTGGCGAACTTCATCAAGCTGAACATGCTGGCCATCAAGCCCGAACTGATCGAACCGCTGGTGAAATATGTGCGCGCCAACGCCCAGGCCACGCTGATCGCCGAAAAGGTCGAGACGGCCGAGCAGCACGAGCGCATGGCCGCCCTGGGCGTGAAGCTGTTCCAGGGCTACTGGTTTGCGCGCCCGGCCATGGTCAAGGCGCAGACCATCAGGCCCTCGCAGGCCACCATCATCCAGCTCATCAACCTGGTGCGCCAGCAGGCGAGTACGGACGAAATCGAGGATCTGCTGAAGAAAGACCCCACGCTGTCGTTCAACCTGCTGCGCTTCATCAACTCCTCGGGCTTTGGGCTGTCGTGCGAGATCACCTCGTTCCGCCACGCGGTGATGATCCTGGGGCTGAAGAAGCTGTTTCGCTGGGCGGCGCTGCTGCTCACCACCTCGCGCAAGGATGGCACGGCACCGGCCGTAGGCCAGACCGCGGTGGTGCGCGGCCGCCTCATGGAGCTGCTGGCGGCCGAGCTGCTGCCCAAGGAAGAATGCGACAACGCCTTCGTGGTCGGCGTGTTCTCCATGCTCGACAGCATGCTGAACATGCCCATGGAGCGCGCGCTCGAAAGCGTGGCCCTGCCCGACTCGGTGCAACAGGCCCTGCTGCACAACCAGGGCGTGTTCGCGCCCTTTTTGGAACTCACCAAGGCCTGCGAAAGCGGCGACGACGCGGCCTTTGCCCGCTGCGCCGAGGCGCTGCACCTGTCCAACCGCCAGGTCAACTGGGCCCACCTGCAGGCCCTGGCCTGGGCCGAAAGCCTGGCTACAGAGGCCTGAAGCCGCAGCTGCTACCCCCGTGGATGGTGCTGCGCATGCAGCTGCTTGAGCCGCTCGCGCGCCACATGGGTGTAGATGGTGGTGGTGGAAATGTCGGCATGGCCCAGCAGCAGCTGCACCACGCGCAGGTCGGCGCCGTGGTTCAACAGATGGGTGGCGAAGGCGTGGCGCAGCGTGTGCGGCGACAGCGGCGCGGTGATGCCGGCCAGCTGCGCACATTTCTTCACGATGATCCAGAACATCACGCGCGACATGGCGCTGCCGCGTTGGGTGACGAACAGATCGTCCGTCTGCTGCCCGCCCAGGATGACGCCGCGCGCCTCAAGCAGGTAGCGTTCCAGCCAGCGCCGCGCCTCGTCGCCAAACGGCACCAGCCGCTCCTTGCCGCCCTTGCCCATGATGCGCAGCACGCCCTCGGCCAGGCCCAGGTGAAAGGTCTTGAGCGTGACCAGCTCGGAGACACGCAGGCCGCTGGCATACATCAGCTCCAGCATGGCGCGGTCGCGCAGGCCCAGCGGCGTGGACGGGTCGGGCGCATGCAGCAGCGCCTCCACCTGCGCCTGGGTCAGCGTCCCGGGCACGCGCAGCGGCTGGCGCGCAGCCAGCAGGCGCACCGTGGGGTCTTGCGTGATGCGCCGCTCGCGCAGCGCCCAGTGAAAGTAGCGCCGCAGCACCGTCAGGCGCCGGTTGGCGGTGGTGGCGCGCGTCTGTGCGTGGCGCGCGGCAAAGTAGCCCTGCAGGTGGTGCTCGGCCGTGGCGTCCAGCACCAGCGGCGGCTGTTGCTGCGCCAGCCACTGGGCATACAGCGTCAGGTCGCGCCGGTAGGCAGCCAGGGTGTTGCGCGCCAGGCCGTCCTCCAGCCACAGGGCATCTAGAAACAAGTCAATGGCGGTCTGACTATCCGGCAGCATGATGAAAAACGCCCGTGGGCGGCGGGCGGTGTGTTGGAGCCCGTGGCCTATTCCAGCGTCAGCTTCTGCTTTTGCACCACTTCCTTGTACACGGCATTCTCGGCCTTGATCTGCTCGGCAAACTGCTCGGGCGTGTTGGCGACGATGAAGGAACCCGTGTCCTCGATGCGCTTCTTCACCACCGGATCCTCCAGCACCTTCTTCACGCCGGCATTGATCTTGTCCACCACCTCCTTGGGCATGCCCTTGGGGCCGACGATGCCGTAGAACGCCAGGCGGTTCACCGGCTCCAGGCCCACCTCCTTGAAGGTGGGCACGTTGGGCAGCACGGCCAGGCGCTGGGGCGCGGCGACGACGATGGGCACCAGGCGGCCATCCTTGATGAAGGGCAGCGAGGACGGCAGGTTGTCCAGGTTCATGCTGACCTGGTTGGCCACCACGTCGTTCAGGGCCGGGCCCGCACCCCGGTAGGGGATATGCGTCATGAAGGTGCCCGACAGGTTCTTGTACAGCTCCATCAGCAGATGCTGAATGGTGCCGGTGCCCGACGAGGCGTAGGAATACCTGCCCGGGTTCTTCTTCAGCTCGGCAACAAAGCTCTGGTAATCCTTGGCCGGAAACTTCGGGTTCACGGCAATCACGTTGGGCGTGGCCGCCACGTTGATGACGGGCGTGAAGTCCGTCAGCGCGTTGTACGGCACCTTGGGGTTGATCGCCGGGGCGGTGGCCGTGGTGGACACCGTGGCGATGCCCAGGTTGTAGCCATCGGGCGCGGCGCGCGCGGTCTCCTGCGCACCGATGATGCCGCCGCCGCCGCCGCGGTTGTCCACCACCACCGGCTGGCCCAGGACCTTGCCCAGCGGGTCGGCGATGGCGCGGGCAATGATGTCGGTGGTACCACCGGGCGCGAACGGCACCAGCAGCTTGATGGGCTTGGCGGGATAGGCCTGGGCAAAGGCGGTGCCCGCGGTTGCGAGCAGAACCAGGGCCAGGTAGTTACGACGTTGCATGCAAACGCTCCTTGTCCAATACGTCCAATGAAAGAAACAAATTGTAGGCCGCGATGCTACCGACGCGCCTGGCCGCGAGCGCCCTGGTAATTACCCCGGTTGCACCGCGCTATGCTGCGCGCCGTGAACTACGCGCAGCTGCTCATCCCCGACTTCTCGCTGATCCTGTGCGGCTATCTGGTCTGCCGCTACACACCGCTGAACCGCACAGTCTGGCAGCCCGTGGAAAGCCTGGTGTACTACCTGCTGTTTCCGGTGCTGCTGTTCCAGTCCATCGTCAAAAGCCCCATCGACGTGGGCGAGGCCACGGGCCTGGTCGTCGCCGGCGTGGGCACCCTGCTGTGTGGCGTGGCCCTGGCCTACAGCCTGCCGCACCTGCCCTGGCTGGGCCGACATATCGACCGGCGCGACCATGCGGCGGCGGCGCAGGTCTCGTTCCGCTTCAACTCCTACCTGGTGCTGGCCCTGGCCGAGCGCCTGGCCGGCGCCCAGGGTCTGCTGATGGTGGCAGTGCTGATTGGCGTGTGCGTGCCGCTGGTGAACGTGGCGGCGGTGTGGCCCATGGCGCGCGGTGGCCAGCGCGGCTTCTGGGGCGAGCTGCTGCGCAACCCCTTGATCATCGCCACGGCCACCGGCCTGGTGGCGAATGCGCTGGGCCTGCGCATCCCCGCCTGGCTGGAGCCTGCGGTGAGCCGCATCGGCGCGGCGTCGCTGGCGCTGGGGCTGATGGCCGCCGGCGCCGGCATGCAGTTCGGCCTGCTCAGGCGCGGCAAGCTGCTCAGCGCGTCGGTGCTTTCCATCCGCCATGTGGCGCTGCCGCTGATCGCCTGGGCATGGGTACTGCTGCTGGGGCTGGACGCCACTCAGGCCCAGGCGCTGATGGTGTTTTGTGCCGTGTCCACGGCGTCCAGCTGCTATGTGCTCACGGCGCGCATGGGCTACAACGGCGCCTACGTGGCGGGGCTGGTCACGCTGTCCACCGCCCTGGGCGTGCTGAGCCTGCCGTTCGGACTCGGGCTATTGCGCTGATACTATTATTTTTATAGCTATTTGCGCTTTACCAGCAGGCGCTACGGCCGTTTTTCTTCTAAAAGAGCCCAGGCCACATGCTCACGCACCAGCGCGCTGGGGTCGTCGGCCCGGGTGAGCAGCGCGGCGCGCAGCCGCTCGTCGCCCGTGGCGCGCAGCGCGTTGCCCAGCGCCACGGCAATGTTGCGCAGCCAGCGCTCGTGGCCTATGCGGCGTATCGGCCCGCCCTCGGTCTGGCGCAAAAAGGTGGCCTCGTCCCAGGCGAACAGCTGCACCAGCTGCTGGCCCACCAGGGGCGCGCGCGCGTCAAAGTCGGGCAGGCTGCTGGCCTGGGCGTATTTGTTCCAGGGGCAGACCAGCTGGCAGTCGTCGCAGCCGTAGATGCGGTTGCCCATCAGGGGGCGCAGCTCCTCGGGTATCGGCCCGGCATGCTCGATCGTCAGGTAGGAGATGCAGCGGCGCGCGTCCACGCGGTGCGGGGCAATGATGGCCTGCGTGGGGCACACGTCCATGCAGGCCTGGCAGCTGCCGCAGTGGGCGGTGACGGGCTGCGTGGGCGCAAGCGCCATGTCCAGGTAGATCTCGCCCAGGAAGAACATCGAGCCCGCCTCGCGGCTCAGCACCAGCGTGTGCTTGCCGCGCCAGCCCTGGCCGCTGCGGCGCGCCAGCTCGGCCTCCAGCACCGGGGCGGAATCGGTGAACACGCGGTGGCCGAACGGGCCCACGGCGCCTGCGATGCGCTCGCTGAGCTTTTGCAGGCGCGCGCGCAGCACCTTGTGGTAGTCGCGCCCCCGGGCGTAGACGGAGACGATGGCCTCCCGCGGGCGCGTCAGGCGATCAAACTCCACGGCCTGCCAGCCCGGCGGCGTGGCGCGCGGCAAATAGTCCATGCGCGCCGTGATCACGCTCACCGTGCCCGGCACCAGCTCGGCCGGGCGCGCGCGCCTGAGGCCGTGCGCGGCCATGTAATGCATCTCGCCGTGGAAACCTTCGGCCAGCCATTGCATCAATCCAGGCTCGGCGGCGGACAAGTCCACGCCGGCCACGCCGATTTGGGAAAATCCGAGCTCGCGCGCCCAGCCCCGAATTTGAGGAACGAGTTGACTGCTGCTGACCATCATCGCCCGATTGTAGAAATGCCGCCCCCGCTGTCGCTGCACTGGCAGGGCGAGGACGACGCCGCCCGCTTTGCCGCGCGCCTGGCGGCGCAGCCCGGCATCGCCAACGCCTTCATCGCCCTGCATGGCGATCTGGGCGCGGGCAAGACCACGCTGGTGCGCCACCTGCTGCGCGCGCTCGGCGTGGCCGGGCGCATCAAGAGCCCGACCTATGCCGTGGTCGAGCCGCACCAGGCGCCGGGCCTGGCCATCTGGCATTTCGACTTCTACCGCTTCAACGATCCACGCGAGTGGGAGGATGCCGGTTTTCGCGACCTTTTCGCCAGCCCGGGCCTGAAGCTTGCAGAGTGGCCCAACAACGCATCAGGGCTTATCCCAGTTGCGGATATTGCTATTTACATTGAAGCGGAGGATGATCACGCCCGGCATGTCACGCTGCAGGCCCACACGCCCCAAGGCAGCGCCGTACTGCAAGGACTGAATACCCCATGAGCGACGAGCGCCCCCCCCGACCGCACCACAGCCGCCGCCTCCTGCTGCAGGCCGGCAGCCTGGTGCTGCTGCTGGGCGCACAGCAGATCGCGCGCGGCGCCAGCATCGTGGCAGTGCGCGTGTGGCCCGCGGCCGACTATTCGCGCGTGACCATAGAGTCCGACCGCGCCCTCGTCGCCAAGCAGTTTTTCGTGTCCACGCCGCCGCGCCTGGCGGTGGATATCGAAGGCCTGGATCTCGATCCATCGCTGCGCGAGCTGGTGGCCAAGGTGCAGCCCGACGACCCCAACATCGCCGGCATACGCGTGGGCCAGAACACCCCCGGCGTGGTGCGCCTGGTGGTGGACCTGAAACAGGCCGCCAGGCCGCAGGTGTTCACGCTCGCGCCGGTGGCCGCCTACCAGCACCGGCTGGTGTTCGACCTCTACCCCGCCGAGGCCCCCGACCCGCTGGAGGCACTGATTGCCGAGCGCCTGCGCGACGCCAACAGCGCCACGGCAGCACCATTGCCGGCCCCCGCCCCGGATCCGCTGGGTGATCTGATTGCCCAGCAAAGCCAGAGGCCCGAGGCGCCCGCCCCTGCCGCGCCACCACCCAAGGCCCGCGCGCCGGCCGTCCGCACTCCTGCGCGCAGCACCGACCGGCTGATCATCGTCGCGCTCGACCCCGGCCATGGCGGCGAAGACCCGGGAGCCATAGGCCCCGGCGGCACGCGCGAGAAAGACGTGGTGCTGAAGGTCGCGCGCCAGCTGCGTGACCGCATCAACGCCACCCAGGTGGGCGGCAACCCGATGCGCGCCTTTCTCACGCGCGACGGCGATTTTTTCGTACCCCTGGGCACGCGCGTAGAGAAGGCCCGGCGCGTGCAGGCCGACCTGTTTGTCTCCATCCATGCCGACGCCTTCACCACTCCGTCCGCGCGCGGCGCCAGCGTATTCGCCCTGAGCCAGGGCGGGGCATCGAGCTCGGCCGCGCGCTGGCTGGCCAGCAAGGAGAACGAGGCCGACCTGATAGGCGGCGTGAACGTGGGCAGCCAGGACCGCCATGTGCAGCGCGCCCTGCTGGACATGAGCACCACGGCGCAGATCAACGACAGCCTGAAGCTCGGCAGCGTGCTGCTGGGCGAGATTGGCGGCATGGCCCGGCTGCACAAGCCGCGCGTCGAGCAGGCCGGTTTTGCGGTGCTGAAGGCACCCGACATTCCCAGCGTGCTGGTCGAGACCGCCTTCATCAGCAACCCCGAGGAAGAAGCCAAGCTGCGCTCGGCCGCCTACCAGGAGCAGCTGGCCGACGCGCTGATGCGCGGCATCGTGCGCTACTTCGCCAAGAACCCGCCGCTGGCACGCAGCCGCACCGTGTAGCGGCGCCAGGCCCGCCGCCATACGGCGCGCAAGGCGCTGCGCGCCCACCAGGGTTAACCCAGGCGTTATAAAACCCATCGCATATCGAGTATCAGGGGGCCTGAATGCGCAAGTGCCCCGCGTGGGTGCACCATTGGCGCAACGACGGCATTGCCCTGCCCGCTTGCCCTTTGGACTGCCCATGACATACGCCACACCCTCAGACCACAGCCGCGCCATCCGCTTCTATCACCGGGGTGAGATCGTCAGCGTGAGCGGCGTGCAGACCACGCGCTCGGTGCTCGACTGGCTGCGCGAGGATGCACGCCACACCGGCACCAAGGAAGGCTGCAACGAGGGCGACTGCGGCGCCTGCACCGTGGTCGTGGGCGAGCTGGACGCCGCCGGCCAGCTGCAGCTGGCCAGCGTCAACGCCTGCATCCAGTTTCTGCCCACGCTCGACGGCAAGGCGCTGTTCACCGTGGAAGACCTGAGCCAGCTGGCACCGGCCGGCGCCAGCTGCTGCGGCGGCGCTTGCGGCAGCGGCACCCAGCCCCAGCTGCACCCGGTGCAGCAGGCGCTGGTGGACTGCCACGGCTCGCAATGCGGTTTTTGCACGCCGGGCATCGCCATGACGCTGTGGAACAGCTACGAGTCGCACCAAAGCGCCGGCACGCGGCCCACGCGCCAGCAGCTGGCCGACGCGCTGTCGGGCAATCTGTGCCGCTGTACCGGCTACCGCCCCATCCTGGACGCGGGCGAGCGCATGTTCGACCTGCCCGATGCGCGCCTTGACCGCGCCGCCGTGACGGCCGCCCTGCAAGAGCTGGCCAAGGCGCCGGCGCTTGCCTACAGCGCGCCCAACCCGGCCGCTAGCCCGGCGCGCAGCGACCGCTTCCACGCCCCGCGCACGCTGGACGACCTGGCCGCGCTGCGCCTGGCGCTGCCCCAGGCGCGGCTGCTGGCCGGCTCGACCGACATCGGCCTGTGGGTCAACAAACAGTTTCGCGATGTCGGCGACCTGATCTATGTGGGCCAGGTGGCCGAGCTGCGCACCGTCGAGGAACGCGGCGACCAGCTGTGGATAGGCGCCGGCGCCTCGCTCGAAGATGCCTGGCGCGCCCTGGCCGCGCGCGCGCCAACGCTGACTGACTGCTGGCTGCGCTTCGCCTCCACGCCGATCCGCCACGCCGGCACCATGGGCGGCAACGTCGCCAACGGCTCGCCGATTGGCGACGCACCACCGATTCTGATGGCGCTGGACGCGGCCGTGGAGCTGCGCCGCGGCGCCGCCGTGCGCCGCCTGGCGCTGACCGATTTCTACCTGGACTACATGAAAAACGCGCTGCAAGAGGGCGAGTTCGTGCAGGCCATCACCGTGCCGCTGGCGGCCTTTGCGCGCCAGATTCGCGGCTACAAGATCAGCAAACGTTTTGACTGCGACATCTCGGCGCTGTGCGCCGGCATGGCCATGGAGCTGGACGGCGACACCGTGGCCAGCGTGCGCCTGGCCTACGGCGGCATGGCCGCCACGGTGCGCCGCGCCGCCCAGGCCGAAGCCGCGCTGCTTGGCCAGCGCTGGGACGAGGCCGCGGTGCGCGCCGCCCAGGCCGCGCTGGCGCGCGACTTCGCCCCCCTGAGCGACATGCGCGCCAGCAGCGCCTACCGCCTGCAGGTGGCGCAAAACCTGATCCAGCGCCTGTGGCTGGAGACGCGCGCCACCAACCCGCTGGGCAGCGACGCCACCAGCGTGTTCAGCGTCATGCCACACGCCGCAGCGTAAGGAGAAACGCCATGAACCAGCCCATCTCCAGCCAGCTGCTGGCCCGCCCGGTGGCCTTTGCCCCCTATCAAGACAACCACGGCCTGCGCCTGGACCCCGCCGCCGAGGCCCGCGCCCACGCCGCCGGCGCCCGCGTGGGCATCAGCCAGGCGCATGAATCGGCGCAGCTGCACGTCACCGGCAGCGCCACCTATACCGACGACATTCCCGAGCTGGCCGGCACCCTGCACTGCGCGCTGGGTCTGGCGCCGGTGGCCGCCGGGCGCCTGCTGTCCATCGACCTGGCGCTGCTCGCCGCCCAGCCCGGCGTGGTGCGGGTGTTCACCGCGGCCGACATACCCGGCAGCAACGACTGGGGCTCGATCGTGCACGACGACCCCATCCTGTGCGACGGCGACATCCGCTACCTGGGCCAGCCGGTGTTTGCCGTGGTGGCCGAGTCGCGCGAGCAGGCGCGCCGCGCCGCCGCCCTGGCCAAAAAGCTGATTCAGGCCGAGGCCGCCACGCCGGTGCTGACGCCGCAGGACGCCCACGCCAAGGGCCAGTACGTGGTGCCGCCCATGCATCTGGTGCGCAGCAGCAGCGGCCTGGATGAGGCCGGCATACAAGCGCGCATCCAGGCCGCGCCGCACCGCCTGCAGGGCCAACTGGACGTGGGCGGGCAAGAGCAGTTCTATCTGGAAGGCCAGATCAGTTACGCCATTCCCAAAGAGGCCGGCGGCATGCATGTGCACTGCTCGACCCAGCACCCCAGCGAGATGCAGCACCTGGTGGCGCACGCCCTGGGCGTGGCGGCGCACGCCGTGCTGGTCGAATGCCGGCGCATGGGCGGCGGCTTTGGCGGCAAGGAGTCGCAGTCGGCGCTGTTCGCCTGCATGGCCAGCGTGGCCGCGCAGCAGCTGCAGCGCCCGGTCAAGCTGCGCCTGGACCGCGACGACGATTTCATGATCACCGGCCGGCGCCACTGCTTCTGGTACGAGTACGACGTGGGTTTTGACGACGCAGGCCGCATTCTGGGCGCCGCAGTCACCATGGTCTCGCGCGCGGGACATTCGGCCGACCTGTCGGCACCCGTGATGACGCGCGCGCTGTGCCACTTCGACAATGCCTACTGGCTGCCTGAGGTAGCCATGCACGGCTATTGCGGCAAGACCAACACCCAGAGCAACACCGCGTTTCGCGGCTTTGGCGGGCCGCAGGGGGCCATTGCCATCGAGTACATCCTTGACGGCATTGCACGCCAACTCAAACAGGATCCACTGGCCGTGCGCCGGGCCAACTTCTACGGCCTCACCGAACGCAATGTCACCCCCTACCAGCAGACGGTGCGCGACAACGTGATTCACGAACTCGTCGATCAGCTGGAAGAGCGCAGCAGCTACCAGGCGCGCCGGGCCGCAATCGCCGCGTACAACGCAGGCAGCCTGGTGCTCAAGCGCGGCCTGGCGCTCACGCCGGTCAAGTTTGGCATCAGTTTCAACGTCAAGCATTTCAACCAGGCCGGGGCACTGGTGCATATCTATACCGATGGCTCCATTCTGGTGAACCATGGCGGCACCGAAATGGGCCAGGGCCTGAACACCAAAGTGGCGCAGGTGGTGGCGCACGAGCTGGGCGTGGATTTTGCGCGCGTGCGCGCCACCGCCACCGATACCGCCAAGGTGGCCAACACCTCGGCCACCGCGGCCTCCACCGGCACGGACCTGAACGGCAAGGCAGCGCAGGACGCGGCGCACCAGATCCGCGATCGCCTGGCGGCCTGCGCCGCCGCGCGGCATGGCGGAAAGGCCCAGGACGTGCGCTTTGCCAATGACCAGGTGCATGCCGGCAGCAAGGTACTGAGCTTTGAAACCGTGGTAGGCGAGGCCTATCTGGATCGCGTACAGCTGTGGTCCGACGGCTTCTACACAACGCCTGGCCTGCACTGGGATCGCGAAACAATGCAGGGCAACCCGTTCTTTT
>Ga0116175_1001756_pt1 | contig 13663 bp, 9 predicted proteins | sample AD_UKC125_MetaG_FD_89802 | JGI IMG/M metagenome (GOLD analysis project Ga0116175, IMG submission 89802) | Active sludge microbial communities of municipal wastewater-treating anaerobic digesters from USA - AD_UKC125_MetaG | ecosystem: Engineered > Bioreactor > Anaerobic > Digestate | place: USA... | reverse complement strand
CCACGTTTCCCGCACCGGCGACATCGGCCTGTTTAAAATCATCAGCGAAGGCGGCATCGCCGCAGGCATCCGCCGTCTCGAAGCCATCACCGGCCTCAACGCCCTGCAATGGGCACAAAACCAAGAACGCTTGGTGCGCGACATCATCGGCGAAGTAAAAGCACAAACCGAAAAAGACGTACTGGCCAAAATCCAAGCCAACGCCGCACAAAGCAAAGCGCTGGAAAAAGAGTTGGGTAAAGCCAAAGCCGAGCTTGCCGTACACGCCGGCGCCAAGCTACTCGATTCCGCCAAAGACTTAGGCGGCGCATCCTTAGTGGTCGCCCAAATTGACGCTGAAGCCGGTGCTCTGCGCGACATCGTTACCGACCTCACCGGCAAATCCGAGCAAGCTGTGGTACTGCTGGCTGCGGTCAACGACGGCAAAGTGTCGCTGTGTGCCGGTGTATCCAAACCCTTAACCGCCAAAGTGAAAGCAGGGGATTTGGTGAAATTTGTTGCCGAACAGATCGGCGGCAAAGGCGGCGGCCGACCGGATTTGGCGCAGGCGGGGGGTAGTGATGCGGCCAAGTTGCCGGAAGCGTTGAATGGGGTAGAAAGTTGGGTTGGCGGTAAGCTGGCTTGATTGATTTGAAGTGAGAAAATAAGGCCGTCTGAAAATGGATTTCAGATGGCCTTTTAGAAAGTAATGGAGAAAGAAGTGAATTTATTAGCATATCCACGCAGTTTTAAAGATATTCTTAGTCTTCAGAAAAAGTATATTATTCCAAGATATCAACGAGAATATTCTTGGGAAAAAGAGCAGTTATCTGTATTTTGGGAGGATATCTTAGAACAAATAAATTATGAAAATGGAAAATTTTTTACAAAAGATTATTTTCTTGGTTCTTTAGTGCTGGTTGGGGATGAATCTGCAACAGAATTTCTTGTGGTTGATGGCCAGCAACGGTTAACAACAATTACAATTTTACTTTCAGCGTTGGCAGAAATTGGGGCTAAATTAGGAAAAGATTTGAATAATCAGGATTATCAAAATTTTTCTAAAAGCTGTTATGAATATATTGAAGGTAGGGATGGGGATTATCGAGAGTTTTTTAAATTAATTAATGAGACACCAAAACCATTTTTTCAAAATGCAATACAACATATTGATAAGAAGGATATCAAACCAGAAAGTGAAGAAGAAAAAAGGCTACTAGATGCCTATAAATTCTTTATAAAAAACATTAATATTGATGAGATTAAGTCTCTCCAAGATTTGGAAGTTAAACCTAATATTTTAGATTTTTTAAAAGCTGTTCGGGATCAAGTAATTCAGTGTCGTACTATTTTTATTACAGTTGATAATGAAAAAGATGCTCAAACTATTTTTGAAACTTTGAATGCCAAAGGAAAAGATTTAGAGACTATAGACTTAATTAAAAATAAAATTTTTGAAGTTTTAAGTAAAGAACATCCGAGTGATTTGGCGAAGGATAGTTGGAATAAAGTAAAAAAATTAATTGCAGCACGAGAAGATAAAATATCATTGGCTGTGTTTTTTAGACATTTCTGGATTGCAAAATATGCATTTGTAACAGAGAATAAAATTTATAAGTCATTTCAAGAGAAGGTTTCGGATAAAAAGGGAGATGTTGAAGAAATATATACGAAATTTTTGAATGATCTAGTTAATTGTGCTGAAATTTATAGCAAAATAGTCAGCCCTCTAGAGGTTGATTGGAAATTACAAGAAGAAAAAAAAGTATTGGGTGCTTTAAAGGCACTAAAGATATTTCGAGTAAGCCAAGCTCGTCCATTGATTATGACAGCTATTGGGCTTTATAACAGAAGAATCATTAATATTACAGATCTATCTGATTTGTTGGTTAAATTGGAGTGGTTTCATTTTGTATTTTCGGCAATTACCTCTTCTCGAGCATCAGGATTAGAAAGTTTATTTTCTAAGTATTCTAGACAGTTAAATGATATAAATTGTAGAAATAGAGCAAGAGGACTATTTGAAGAGATTGCTGGGCAGTTGGGAAAAAAGCTAGAAGAAGTTCCAAAGGCTACATTTGAAGAAAAATTTTGTAACTTACAGTTTTCAAATTCGTTTACTAAGGATAAAAAATTGATTCAGTATGTCTTTGATAAATTAGAGAGAATTTATCGAGGTACCGATGAAGTCGCAATTGATGTTGTTACGCTTGAACATATTTATTCACAACAAAAAAATGGAGATTGGTCTCATAAAATTGGTAATATTTTACCTTTGGCTCGAGGTCTAAACGAAGATTGTAAAGATTATGATTTAGGCAAAAAAATGGCTATTTTTTCTAAGTCAGAGTTGAAGCAGGTTCAGGATTTTTACTTAAAACATCAAGGTAGTACAGAATGGAATGAAGACTTAACAAATTCTAGGGGACGAGTACTTGCAGAACAGTTATACAATCATGCATTAAGTTATTTTAATTATGATAAGCAAGCGTAGGTACGGTTAGCAAGCGTAGCCTGCGCGAGTAGGGTGCTGTGCCTTAAGGCACGCACGCGTTGTTTGAGGTTTTGCCATCTCGTGCGTGGCGGATGCCACACACGCTACCCATCGAATCTTTATGCCTGTCTGAAAAACGGTTTTAGTTTCGTAGAAACTCGCAAGCTCGTTTTCAGACAGGCATCATTATTGGATTCTTGTGATATTCAGTCCGCGTAGGTCGGATACTTGTATCCGACAATATGGCAAATATTGCTGTGTGTGGTCGAAATTTCTGTAAGGCAAGCGTTGTCGGATTCGAGAATCCGACCTACCGAGCAAGCGTAGCCTGCGTGAGTAGGGTGCTGTGCCTTAAGCACGCACGCGTTGTTTGAGGTTTTGCCATCTCGTGCGTGGCGGGGCCACACACGCTACACATCGAATCATTATGCCTGTTTGAAACTCAAACACCCCCCATCCTAACTTTCCCCCACTGGGGCAGGGGAAGGAATTGGTTGCAGATTAATCAAACAGTATTTGAGCAGCAAGCGTAGCCTGCGCGAGTAGGGTGTTGTGCCTTAAGGCACGCACGCGTTGCTTGAAGGTTTACCATCTCGTGCGTGGCTGGCGCCACACACGCTACACATTGAATCATTATGCCTGTCTGAAAAACTGTTTTAGCTTTGCAAAAACTCGCAAGCTCGTTTTCAGACAGGCATTATTATTGAATTCTTGCGATGCTCAGCTTGGTATGCAAGATATAATGATTTTTTAAACGATGAAAGCTTGCCGAAACAACGGTTCCGCTTTCGCCGCATACACGCTATCAAGGAGAAATAAGGATGTCCCACCCGCAGGCGGTTTTGGATTTTTGGTTTGATGAAGGCAATCAGGCGTTTTGGTTTGCTAAGGACAGCGGTTTTGATGCGCGTATCCGTGAGCAGTTTTATGGTGTGTGGCAGCAGGCGGTTTATTCGGAGTTGGATGGGTGGCGTGAGACTTTACGCGGGCGTTTGGCGGAGATTATTGTGCTCGACCAGTTTTCGCGCAATTTGTGGCGCGACAGTGCTTTGGCGTTTGCACAAGACAATATGGCGGTGGCGTTGGCGCAGGAAGCGGTGCGCCAAGCGGGTTTTGCGGAGATGCTGCCCGCGGAGCGTCATTTTATGTTGATGCCGCTGATGCACAGTGAAAGCCGTAAAATTCATGAGGCGGCGGAGCGCTTGTTTGCGCGCTATACCACGCCGTATGCGTTGGATTTTGAGTTGAAGCATAAGGTGATTATCGATCGCTTCGGCCGTTATCCGCACCGCAATGAGGTGTTGGGGCGGGAGAGTACGGCGGAGGAGGCGGCGTTTTTGTTGGAGCCGGGATCGTCTTTTTAGGGAAGGTGGTTGGATTTGATTATTTAGACTGCCGGATAAAATGCCTGTCTGAAACGCAAACACCTCCATCCTAACCTTCCCCCGCTGGGGCAGGGGGGAAGGAATGGGTTACAGATTAATCCAACAGCCTGCGTAGGTCGGATACTTGTATCCGACAATAGGCTGAATATTGCTGGGTATGGCAGAAATTTCTGTAAGACAAGCGTGTCGGATTCGAGAATCCGACCTACCGAGCAAAGGTAGCCTGCGCGAGTAGGGTGCTGTGCCTTAAGGCACGCACGTGTTGTTTGAGGTTTTGCCATCTCGTGCGTGGTTGGCGCTATACACACTACGCATCAAATCATTATGCCTGTCTGAAAAACTGTTTTAGCTTCGCAGAAACTCGCAAGCTGGTTTTCAGACAGGCATTTTTATATTGACTATCGTTATTTCAAATATGGCTACTAGTGTAGGTTGGGTTAGCCGTAGGCATCACCCAACATGGTTTGGGGTGAAGAAACGTATTTAGGGGAACGGTTGTTTTGTTGGGTTACGGCGTGCCGCCTAACCCAATCTACATTCACTTTCAGACAGGCATTTTATTACCGTAATAGCTTGTTGCGACCCTCAATCAAATATTTTCAAGTACGCTAAAAAAGGGTATCTTATCGGCGGTTTGTTTATTTAAAACGGAAAATAAAATGCATTGGCTAGTGGTGGTGGGGTTGTTGTGTATTTCAAATGTGTTGATGACTTTTGCTTGGTATTGGCATATTAAGTCTGACCGCCCGCCGTTTGCGATTTGGCAGATTGTGCTGATTAGTTGGGGGATCGCGCTGTTGGAATACAGTTTTGCGGTGCCGGCCAATCATTTTGGCGCGCAATGGGGAATTAAGCCGTTTCAGCTAAAAATCATGCAGGAGGTGATTACGCTGGCGGTGTTTGTGCTGTTTGCGGTGTTTTATTTGAAGGAAGGTTTCCGGCTGAATTATCTGTATAGCTTTTTGTGTATTATGGGCGCGGTGTATTTTGCGTTTCGTAAGTAATAATAGGGAATGAATAATGCCTGTCTGAAAATTTTTTCAGACAGGCATTATTGTATTGAGTGTTTAACTATAAAAAACGGCCGGAATATCATCCGGCCGTTTTTGCGTAGTCTGCAACTTATTTTTTGGCTGCTTTGGCCAGTTTGGCAGTACCCGCTTTATCCAGTTTGCAGTATTTGGTGACGATTTGAGAAACTTGTTTCTGTTCGCCGTTTACGGTGGTCACACCTTCTTGAGTCAGCATATTGCCGTCTACTTTATCAACATTGGCAGCATTGGCTTTAGCGGCTACCCAAGTGATGCCGTTGGCGGTGAAGACGTTTTGGTCGTCAGAACCTTCTTCCAGCAAGAAGAGATTAGGAGACAGTTTGTCTTGGTATTTCACTTGTGCTACTACAACGTCCTTACCTTGCAGGCCGTACATCACGGTTAAGGGGTTTTGGCCTTTATCACCGCATTTGTAGGCCACTTCTTTTTTGCCGTCGATAGAATCTACCGCACGGGTTTTAGGCTGCGGTGCTGCGGGTGCGGCTGCTGCCGGAGCGGAAGCAGGAGCAGCGGCCGGTGCTTCAGCTGCGGCGGGTTGTTGGGTTTCAGCTTCGGCTTTTTTACCGAAGGTGGAACAACCGGTCAACAAGGCCAGCAACAGGGTGGCGGGGATAAGGGCTTTAGATGATTTCATGTTGTATTACTCCAGGTTTTGGATAAATGGACTTCTATCGGAGCATTAGTGGCGTGAAGTCGGTATAAAGTTCCGATGTGCCACGGAATGCCTGTCTGAAAAAATAAAAACCTTTGAAACGTTTCTGCATTTCAAAGGTTTCTAGGGCGAGCTGACCATTCAGAATTATTCAGATTTTTTGTCCTAAGAATGCAGATGCAAGGCAATTACTCAAAGAGGGCGGCTTTACACGCTACGCTAGTAAAGCCAGCCAACACAGCAAGATTGAACATCTTGCGAGTATTTTTAACGCAGCAGATGCGTTTTTAGGGCGAAAAAGATGATGATATATGAGTGGTCAGTTCGCCCTAGTACTTACAATACTTTCACAATGCTTTCGCACAGATAGCGAATATTGTCGGCAGTGATACCGGCCACGTTAATGCGGCCTGAACGCACGGCGTAAATGGCGAACTCATCTTTCAGGCGGTCTACCTGCTCGGGCGTTAAGCCTGAGAAAGAGAACATGCCGTTTTGGTTGACGATAAAGCTGAAATCCTGTTCGGCTCCGCATTCTTTCAACAAATCAACAAACTGCTGGCGCATTTCTTTGATGCGGGCGCGCATTTCGTCGAGTTCGGCAATCCATTGCGCTTTCAGCTCAGGATCTTTCAACACCAGCGCGATGGTGGCGCCGCCGTGTGAAGCGGGGTTGGAATACAGCACACGGATAATCGATTTCACTTGGCTGAAGGCGCGGTTGGCGGTGGCTTCATCGGCAGCAACTACGGTAAACGCGCCGACGCGTTCGTTATACATACCGAAGTTTTTTGAATACGAGCTGGCTACCAGCAATTCTTTATTCAGTTTGGTAAACGCGCGCAGGCCGTAGGCATCTTCTTCCAAGCCGTTGGCAAAGCCTTGGTAGGCGAAGTCAAACAAGGGCAGCCAGCCTTTTTCGGCCGACATCTTGGCTAGGGTTTCCCATTGCTCAGGCGTGGGGTCGATGCCGGTGGGGTTGTGGCAGCAACCGTGCAGCAACACTACGTCGCCCGCTTCGGCTTGGCTCAAGTCAGCAATCAAGCCGTCCCAATTGAGGCCGTGGCTGGTTTTGTCGTAGTAGCGGTAATCGCGAATATTTATGCCCACAGCATTGAAAATGGCGTTGTGGTTCGGCCAAGTGGGGGCGGAAATCCATACATTTTTGGCGTTGGTTTGGCGTTTGATAAATTCGGCTGCGATACGCAGGGCGCCAGTACCGCCTAAGCTTTGCGCGGTTTTGGCGCGTTTGGATGCGATGATTTCGCTGTCGGCACCAAACAGCAATACTTGGGTTTGCGCGTTGTATTCGGCTACGCCGTCGATAGTTAAATAGTTTTTGGTGTTTTCAGTTTCCAGCAGGCGTTTTTCTGCTTCTTTTACCGCCTTCACAATGGGGGTTTGGCCTTGTGCATCTTTATAAACGCCGATGCCTAAGTTTACTTTATTGGAACGGGTTTCGGCTTTAAAGGCTTCGCCCAAGCCTAAAATCGGATCGGCGGGAGCAGCTTCGATTTTGTCAAAAAACATGATGTAGCAACCTTATTGAGTGGTGGGTTAAAGTGAGAATAACAGGCTTTGTTATACTGCTAACGATTACCCGTGACAAGCCGTTTTATCAAAATACTGCTAAATTTTTTCAGACAGGCATTCACTTCTCTCTTACAATAAGCCTGTCTGAAACCGCATAAACTTGTTTGATAAGGAAATCATCATGTTGAAACCTGCTGCTTTATGTTTGGCTTTATCGCTTGCCGCCGCACCTGTTTGGGCAGAGCCTTTGAATTACAACGTCGTTTCATTCAGCGAGTCGGCCGTCGCTACCATCAACAAAGATTTGATGACCGCCAACCTACGCATTCAGGAAGATGGCACCAACCGCCAAACCGTGAGCAACACGGTCACCAACCGCTTAAACGCTTTGACTGCCCGTATCAAAACTGATAAATCGCTGAAAAGCGAGTTGGTCGGTCGTTCGGTTTACCCGCGCTATAACAAACAAAAAATTGTTGGCTATACCGATACTGCTTATATCCAAGTGGAAAGCAAGGATTTTCAGGCCTTAAACAAACTGATTGCCGCCAGCCAAAACGAAGCGGCGCTGGAAAATGTGGACTTCAGCGTTTCAGCGGAGAAACGCAGTGAAACCGTAAATAATTTGAGCCGCCAAGCTTTGAAAAACTTCACCGCCCGCGCGCAGGTATTGAGCGATGCGCTGGGCTTTGGCGGTCGTTATAAAATCGTCAACATCAATATACAAAGCGATTTCCGAAGCTACGCTAAAACCGCCGTTGCCGCCGCACCGATGATGGCGCGCATGGCAGATACGCAGTATGAAGCGGCGGCGCCGGAAATGAATATCAACGAACCGGGCACCGAAGAAATCGTGCAGACTGTAAACGGTTCGGTGCAGATGTAAACTGCCGCGCTAGGCTGTTGAACAACCTTTTATCCGATGCGGGTAAGGTATTTAATCCGCGCGTGTTAGCCTAAAAAAAACTGCGAAAAGCTTGCAATTGTCGGCATATGCTGCCATTTGTTTAGGAGAATAAGTGAATAAGCTGAAATATGGTGGCTTCATCACTGCAATCGGCTTATTGGCCGGATGCAGCTCGGTGGCCACCATGGCCGGTTACGATACGGCGGCGCTCAATCAAACCGCCGCCAAACAATACCGCGAAACCATCCGCATTGTAGACGGCCGCTATCGGCTCGATACCGAATCAGAAACCGCGCGCCGTATCCATGCCGTATTCGAGCGGATGAAACCGGTGGCCGAACAGGCTAACCAAACCGGCGTACCGTTTGATTGGCAGATGGCGGTGATTAAATCTGACGAGCCAAATGCTTGGGCAATGCCGGGCGGCAAAATGGCGGTCAACACCGGCATGGTGGAACAATTGCAGTTAAGCGATGACGAAATCGCCGCCGTGATCGGCCATGAAATGACACATGCTTTGCGTGAAGACGGCAAAAAAGCTGCCGGTGGCAATGTGCTCAAACGCTGGGCAGGTCGCACCGTAGGCATCGCCGTACAGGCCACCACCGGCATCAGCGGTGGTTTTGCCGGTTTGGGAGCGGATTTAATCGGCCATTATGGCATCTCGCAGCCTTATTCCCGCAGCCAGGAAAACCGCGCAGATGAAGGCGGTATGCAGCTGATGGCCAAAGCCGGTTATCATCCGCAAGCCGCCATCAGCGTTTGGCAGAAAATGAATGCTTATCGCGACAACAATAATTTAAAAACCAGCCTCGCTTCGAGCCATCCCACTCATAATACCCGCATCGAAAACCTGCGCCGTTATTTGCCGCAAGTGATGCCGATTTATCAACAACAGGCCGGCAACGGCTTAGCCGAAAAATCAACCACTGCAAACGGTGAATGGCAAGCGCTACCGCCCACACCGTAAGAGCACATCCATAGGAGTATTTATGAACATCATCAAACGTTTACCGCTGGCGGCATCACTGTTTATGCTGCTGCCCTTAACCGGCTGTTTATCAGTAGCCGATGCGGTCGGTTACGATACCGCCACCCTCAATAATGCCGCAGCCAAGAGCTACACCGAAGTGGTGCAACAGGCACAAAGCCGCCAACTGATCGACACCAGCTCGAATACTTCAAAGCGCGTCCATGCCGTATTCAACCGCCTGAAACCTTATGCCAACGAAGCCAATAGCACCGGCGTACCGTTTATCTGGCAGATGACCGTGGTGAAATCTGATGACATGAATGCCTGGGCGATGCCCGGCGGCAAGATGATGGTGTATACCGGCATCGTTGATAAACTTAATCTGACTGACGACGAAATCGCCGCCGTGGTCGGCCACGAAATGAGCCACGCCTTACACGAACACAGCAAAAAAGCAGTGGGTCAACAAGTATTAACCGGCTTGGCCACCAGCATTGGTGGCAGCATTTTGCAGTCGCAAACCGGCGTCAGCACCGATACGCTGAATCTGGGCTCCGGCATTCTGAGCGAATATGGCGTGAATATGCCGTTTTCACGCAGCCAGGAAAATGAAGCAGACGAAGGCGGCTTATACCTGATGGCCAAAGCCGGCTATAATCCGCAGGCAGCGATAGCCGTGTGGGAGAAAATGAACCAAGTTAATGACAACAACAATGGCTTGGTTGCACTGACCTCATCGCACCCCACCAATAATGCCCGCAAGGAATCCATTCGCAGAATGCTGCCGCAAGTGATGCCGATTTATGAGCAGGCACGGCGGAAATAAGATTAATTCTCTTGATGCCTGTCTGAAAACAAAGCCAGCATCGTGTTAATAATGGATTTCTGTAGGTTATCTGTAAAAAAATCATGCCCTGTGGCATGATTTTTTAGCATTTGCCCACCTTGTTTTATGTGATGGAATCAAGGGTAAATTAATTTCTTAACAGCGTGGTGAACAGGCTTCCTGTTTGCTAAAAATTGGTTTATGATAAGAGACAATTCCGCAGAAACTACATGCGGTTTCATCAGAAGAAAAACACCCTTATGGAAAGGAACAGAAAGATGTTAGAAGCTTATCGCAAAGCTGCAGCAGAGCGCGCCGCGCTTGGTATTCCTCCCTTGCCGCTGACTCCCCAGCAAACCGCCGATTTGGTGGAGCTGTTGAAAAATCCGCCGGCAGGCGAAGGTGAGTTTTTGGTTGATCTGCTCGTTAACCGCGTGCCGCCCGGTGTAGACGATGCTTCCAAAGTAAAAGCTTCGTTCTTGGCAGCCGTTGCCGAAGGCAGCGCAACCAGCCCGCTGGTGTCACCCGAATATGCAACCGAGCTGTTGGGTACTATGCTCGGTGGTTACAACATCCATCCGCTGATTGAGCTTCTCGACAACGACAAACTGGCGCCGATTGCCGCTAAAGGTTTGAAGCATACTTTGTTGATGTTCGATTCTTTCCATGATGTGCAGGAAAAAGCCGAAAAAGGCAATCCGCACGCCAAATCTGTATTGGAGTCTTGGGCAAACGCCGAGTGGTTCACTTCGCGCGATAAAGTGCCGGAAAAAATCACCGTTACCGTATTCAAGGTAGACGGCGAAACCAATACCGACGATTTGTCTCCCGCTCCTGATGCGTGGTCTCGCCCCGACATCCCGCTGCACGCTCTGGCCATGCTGAAAAACCCGCGCGATGGCATTAATCCGGATAAACCGGGTGAAGTTGGCCCCATTAAATTGTTGGAAGAATTGAAAGCCAAAGGCCTGCCGGTTGCTTATGTGGGCGACGTGGTCGGTACCGGTTCTTCACGTAAATCCGCTACCAACTCTGTGATTTGGCACACCGGCCAAGATATCCCGTTCGTACCGAACAAACGTTTCGGCGGCGTATGCTTGGGCGGCAAAATTGCCCCGATTTTCTTCAACACTCAAGAAGACTCAGGCGCACTGCCAATTGAAGTAGACGTGACTGCACTGCAAATGGGTGATGTAGTCGACATCCTGCCTTACGAAGGCAAAATCGTGAAAAACGGCGAAACCGTTGCCGAGTTTGAACTGAAATCGCAAGTGTTGCTGGACGAAGTACAAGCCGGTGGTCGTATTAACCTGATTATCGGTCGCGGTTTAACCGCTAAAGCCCGCGAAGCCTTGGGTTTGCCTGCTTCTACCGAATTCCGCTTGCCGCAAGCGCCTGCCGAGAGCAAGGCCGGTTTCACCTTGGCACAAAAAATGGTTGGTCGCGCTTGTGGCCTGCCTGAAGGCCAAGGTATGCGCCCGGGTACCTACTGCGAACCGCGCATGACTACCGTAGGCTCACAAGACACCACTGGCCCGATGACCCGCGACGAGTTAAAAGACTTGGCTTGCTTGGGCTTCTCTGCCGACTTGGTGATGCAGTCTTTCTGTCATACCGCCGCTTACCCGAAACCGGTAGACGTGCGTACCCACAAAGAGTTGCCTGAGTTTATCTCTACCCGCGGCGGTGTATCACTGCGCCCGGGTGACGGCGTGATTCACTCTTGGTTGAACCGTTTGCTGCTGCCTGATACTGTAGGTACCGGTGGCGACTCACACACCCGCTTCCCGTTGGGTATTTCCTTCCCGGCCGGTTCCGGTTTGGTGGCTTTCGCAGCCGCTACCGGCGTGATGCCTTTGGATATGCCTGAATCGGTATTGGTACGCTTCAGCGGCAAGTTGCAACCGGGCGTAACCCTGCGTGATTTGGTAAGTGCTATTCCGTTGTATGCCATCAAACAAGGTTTGCTCACTGTAGCCAAAGCCGGTAAGAAAAACATCTTCTCCGGTCGTATTCTGGAAATCGAAGGCTTGCCAAACCTGAAAGTAGAGCAGGCGTTTGAATTGTCGGATGCTTCTGCCGAGCGCTCTGCCGCCGGTTGTACCGTGAAGCTGAACGAAGAGCCGATCATCGAATACATGAAGTCTAATATCGTGCTGATGAAAAACATGATTGCCGACGGTTACCAAGATCCGCGCACCCTTGAGCGCCGTATCAAAGCCATGGAAGCTTGGTTGGCTAATCCGCAGTTGCTGGAAGCCGACAAAGATGCCGAATATGCTGCCGTAATCGAAATCAACATGGACGACATCAAAGAGCCGATCATCGCTTGCCCGAACGATCCGGATGATGTGTGCTTCATGTCTGAAAAATCAGGTACGGCCATCGACGAAGTGTTTATCGGTTCGTGCATGACCAACATCGGCCACTTCCGCGCCGCGTCCAAACTGTTGGAAGGTAAGAGCGATATCCCGGTACGCCTGTGGGTAGCGCCGCCGACCAAGATGGATGCGCAAGAGCTGACTAACGAAGGTCACTACGGCGTATTGGGTCGCGCTGGTGCACGCATGGAAATGCCGGGTTGCTCGCTGTGTATGGGTAACCAAGCACAAGTACGCGAAGGTGCAACCGTGATGTCCACTTCTACCCGTAACTTCCCGAACCGTTTGGGTAAAAACACCAACGTGTATCTGGGTTCTGCGGAATTGGCGGCGATTTGTTCTAAACTGGGCAAAATCCCGACTGTTGAAGAATACCAAGCCAATATCGGTATCATCAACGAGCAAGGCGATCAGATTTATCGTTACATGAACTTTAACGAAATCGCTGAGTACAAAGAAGTGGCTGAAAAAGTAAACGTGTAATCTGTTTATAGCCAAGAACTGCCCGAATCTTGTTATAGAGTTCGGGCAGTTTTTTATGGTTGAAAGAAATGCCTTTCTGAAAACAAATATTGGCGTTTTCAGACAGGCATTCATCATCTTTCTATCTGGTGAGTAAGGTGTTTCTCTTATTGCGTGCGTCACGCGAAGATTATAAACAGCTGAGACCTTTGCAAAATACTTCCTAAGACTGACTGATACACAAGTGACGTCATTCCCGCGTAGGCGGGAATCCATGTTTTATTTTAGCAAGCAATTGAATAAAAATAGTTTCTTAAATTCTAAGCTGGATTCCCGCCTACGCGGGAATGACGTCGGTAGGGAACTAAGCGTTGAAAACTTTTGTGCAAAGGTCTCAGCTTAAATCTAAAAAATGCCTGTCTGAAACTTTTTTCAGACAGGCATTTATCTTTATAAAACAGAAGGATTAAGCTTCTACCGGAATAATACCGATTTTCGCCTGCCATTGTTTCGGCGCGATGGCGTGTACCGATTTACCATCAGAATCCACGGCTACGGTAACCGGCATGTCTTTTACTTCAAACTCGTAAATGGCTTCCATGCCCAAGTCTTCAAAGGCTACCACTTTGGCTTGTTTAATCGCTTTGGCCACCAAATAAGCCGAACCGCCGACTGCCATCAGATATACGGCTTTGTTGTCGGCAATGGCTTTGCAGGCTTCTTCGCCGCGCTCGGATTTGCCGATCATGCCCAGCAAGCCGGTTTGTTCCAGCATTTGGCGGGTGAATTTATCCATGCGGGTGGCAGTGGTGGGGCCGGCGGGGCCGACCACTTCGTCACGCACAGGATCCACCGGGCCGACGTAGTAAATCAGTTTGTTGGTGAAATCTACCGGCAGTTGCTCGCCTTTGTTGAGCATATCCACCATACGTTTGTGGGCGGCATCGCGGCCGGTGTAGATTTTGCCGTTCAAGAGCAATACGTCGCCCATTTTCCAAGTGGCCACTTCTTCTTTGGTG
>Ga0116175_1001755_pt1 | contig 13672 bp, 9 predicted proteins | sample AD_UKC125_MetaG_FD_89802 | JGI IMG/M metagenome (GOLD analysis project Ga0116175, IMG submission 89802) | Active sludge microbial communities of municipal wastewater-treating anaerobic digesters from USA - AD_UKC125_MetaG | ecosystem: Engineered > Bioreactor > Anaerobic > Digestate | place: USA... | reverse complement strand
TTTCAACAGCTTCAATTTGGACACCTGAATATCCAGATCCATCTTCTCTTTTATAAACGGGTTGCCGGTAGCCAGCGCCTTCACCTCGGCATAGGAAAGCGCTGTTTCATCAATGTCCTCGGCACTTCGCACAGGTGACTTTGAAGTCATAATCTGCGATATGAAACGCTGCTTGTTCTCAAGTATCTGATAAAGGTAAGCGTCAAAGGTGTTTTCCGTCACATACCGGAAGATATGCACCTCGTCGTTTTGGTTTCCCTGCCGCACGATACGTCCGGAGCGCTGCTCCAGATCCCGCGGCCGCCACGGGCAGTCCAGGTCGTGGAGGGCAATCAAGCGGTCCTGCACGTTGGTTCCGGCTCCCATTTTAAAGGTAGAGCCCAGCAGGATTCGCACCTGTCCCTTGCGCACCCTGGCAAACAGTTCCTTTTTTTTGGTCTCTGTGTCGGCATCGTGGATGAAAGCAACCTCGTCGGCGGGAACGCCGCGGGCAATAAGCTTTTGGCGTATGTCGTCATACACATTGAAATTTCCATCGTTCTTCGGAATGGACAGGTCGCAGAACACAAGCTGCGTCAGCTTCTTGTCGCTGTTTTCCCGCCAGATGCGGAATACATTTTCCACGCAGGCATTTACCTTGCTGTCCTCATGGTCGGGAAGCATGGGGCTCATCAGCCGCTGGTCAAGGGCCAGCTTCCGGCCGTCGTTGGTGATTGTGAGCATGTTGTCCTCATACGGCTCCACCAGCCTGGCGCGCACCCGTTCGGCGCGCTCCGCAAGCTCGGCCACCATGTCCTGCTGGAATTTGCTCGGCTTTACCGCCACATTGTGGTAGTTCGCTTTGGGCACAGGGAGGTTGAGCATATCCGCAGTCTTGATGTCCGCGATTTCCTTGAACATATTCATGAGTTCCGGCAGGTTGTAGAACCGTGCGAACCTTGTTTTAGCCCGGTAACCTGTGCCCTCCGGCGCAAGCTCGATGGCGGTTACGGTTTCCCCAAAGGTGGAGGCCCAGCAGTCAAAGTGCTGGAGCCCGTTTTTGCGCAGGGTTTCATATTGCAGATACCGCTGCATGGTGTACATCTCGGTGATGGAGTTGGAAATGGGCGTTCCTGTGGCAAAGATGACGCCGCGCCCGTCCGTCAATTCGTCAAGGTAGCGGCACTTCATAAACAGGTCGGAAGACTTTTGCGCTTCGGTCTGGGATAAGCCCGCCACATTGCGCATTTTTGTGTAAAGAAAGAGGTTTTTGTAAAAATCCGCTTCATCCACAAACAGCCGGTCAACGCCCAGCTCCTCAAAGGTCACCACATCGTCCTTGCGGCTGGTGTCGTTGAGCTTATCCAGCTTAAGTTTCAAGGTCTTTTTAGTCTTTTCAAGCTGCTTGATGGCGTAACGCTCGCCCCGTTCTTCTTTCAGTTCCCGGATGCCGTTGGTGATTTCCGCAATCTGTTCTTCAAGCAGCCGTTTTTGCCTTTCCATGGAAATGGGAATTTTCTCAAACTGGCTGTGTCCGATGATTACCGCGTCGTAGTCCCCGGTCGCAATTCTTGCGCAAAACTTCTTGCGGTTTTTGGTTTCAAAATCTTTTTTCGTCGCCACAAGGATGTTCGCAGAAGGGTAGAGCTGCAAAAACTCCGCCGCCCACTGCTCGGTCAAATGGTTGGGTACGACAAACAAACTTTTATTGCAAAGCCCCAAATGCTTGCTTTCCATTGCCGCTGCCGTCATTTCATAGGTCTTGCCCGCGCCCACGCAGTGGGCCAATAAGGTATTACCGCCGTACAGGATATGGGCTACCGCATCCACTTGATGCTTGCGCAGGGTGATTTCCGGGTTCATGCCGGTAAACCGGATGTGGCTGCCGTCATATTCACGGGGCCGTACGGCGTTGAAGCGGTCGTTGTAGATCCGCGTCAGCCGTTCCCGGCGCCTGGGGTCTTTCCATATCCAGCTTTGGAATGCCTCCTTGATGGCCTCCTGCTTCTGCTGGGCGATGGCGGTCTCCTTTTTGTTCAGCACACGCTTCTCAACGCCATCCTCCTCGACGGTATCAAAGATGCGCACATCCCGCAGGTTGAGGGTTTCCTCGATGATCTTGTAGGCGTTGATGCGTCTTGTGCCATAGGTCACATTGGCCTTGATGTTGCCGCTCCGGTCGTCGTTTTTGCCCTTAATATTCCAGTTGGCGGTATAGGACGAATAAAAAACGTCGATGTAGCGCCTGTACATATAAGGGGTTTCCAGAAGTTCAAAGATAAAGTCCTTGATGACATCCGGGGGAAGCCAGGTAGCACCGAGGCGTACGTCGATTTCAGACGCGCTCAAATCCTTCGGCTGCACCTTTTCCAGTGCCGTAACGTTTATACTGTAGATGTCGGGATGCATTTCGGCAAACCGCCGGGCGGTTTTCAGCTTTTCCCTTACATTGCCGGACAGGTATTCATCCGCCGTTTCATAATGCGGCTTTCCTTCATTGCCGGTATTGCCGGTTTTTTCGGGATTGCGGAAGATGACGCCTTCCAGGTCTTTAACAATTTGTTCCTCGGAAAGCCCCGTCAGGCTCTGCATGAAGGCCATGTCCACGCAGGCTTTTTCCGCGATGGAGATGGCCAGCGCTTCGGTGGCGGTGTCTACATGGGTGACAACGGTGCGCTGCCGTATGGTGCGCTTGGTGAACATATCCGCCTTGCGCTCCAGGTTCCCGTCCTCGTCCAGAATTTCAAGGGAGCAGAGCAGGCAGTAGGAAGAATCATCCGAAAAGGCCATGTTGTTGCCGCGGCTGCTTAACAATCCGTATTTTGCAGTAAACTCATCATACAGCTTATTCAGCTTGCGCTGCTGTTCCCGGATTATTTCATCGCTGTAATCCTCGGCCTGGTATTCGATCAGCTCACGGACGCAATCCCGAATGGCAATCATGCCCTTGATGCGGTTCGCCGCCGTGACGGAAACTTCCACCTTGTTCATCCGGCTGTTTTCGCGGTAGTAGATCTCGCCGTCCACAACGGTGTAGCTGAAATTTTTCACATTCGGGTCTGCCGGAATGGAGGTATCTTCTTCCTCGGCCATTTCGTCCGGCTCATACTCGGTGATTTCCGCATGGATGTTCTCCAGGGCTTCGCGGAGCAGTTCGGCAAGGTCGGCGTTTTCAAAGGGACGGCAGGTGGTTTCTTTGGCATTGCCGTACATCATGTCGTCGTAAGCCATCGTGCCCAGCACCATGTCGGGGTTCTTGGCAAAATAGCTGTTGATGGGGATACCGTCCTTGGTGGTGGAGAGATGCACCCAATCCGGTTCAATATCGATCACGCGGTCGCGCTTCTGTAAAAAGAGGATGTCTGTTGTAACCTGCGTACCTGCGTTATCGTAAAATGCATTGTTGGGCAGCCGGACAGCGCCCAGAAGCTCCGCCCGCTGTGCAATATACTTGCGCACTTCGGGGTTTTGCTTATCCATCGTGCCCTTGGAAGTGATAAATGCGATGATGCCTCCGGGACGCACCTTGTCCAGCGTCTTTGCGAAGAAATAGTCGTGAATGTAGAAATGGTATTTGTCATACTTTTTATCTGCCACACCGTAGCTGCCGAAAGGCACGTTGCCGATGGCCAGGTCGAAAAAGCTGTCGGGCAGGCTGGTTTCCTCAAAGCCCTGCACCGCAATGTTGGCCTGTTGGTAAAGCTGCCTGGCAATGCGGCCCGTGATGCTGTCCAGCTCCACGCCGTACAGCTTGGAATTCTTCATGCTGTCGGGGATGAGGCCGAAAAAGTTGCCGATGCCGCAGGCCGGCTCCAGGATGTTGCCTGTCTTAAAGCCCATGTTTTCCAGGCAGGCATACATGGCCTTGATGACGGTGGGGGAAGTATAATGGGCGTTTAAGGTGGAAGCCCTTGCGGAAGTATATTCTTCGTCGGTGAGCAGTTCCTTCAGTTCGGCATATTCTTTCGCCCACTGGCTGTTGTTCTCGTCAAAGGCTTGCGGCAGGCCGCCCCATCCCACATAACGGGACAGGACTTCCTGTTCCTCCGGCGTGGCCAGACGGTTTTCTTCTTCCAGCCGATTTAAAAGCCGGATGGCGGCGACGTTCCAGCTGTATTTGGTCTTTGCGCCGCCATGTCCCAGCATGTCGTCGGTGATGCGGTAGTTGATGCGCGGCTGATGGGATTTTGGCATTTCCGGCTGAAGATCAATAATGACTTTGGAAACTTCGCCGTTCTGTGTTTTTTGCCATGTAGGTTCTGCCGATTGTCCCAAAACGCCGCGCACAAACTCGATGCTTTCGCTGCGGAAAATGGGGAAGCCTGTGCTTTGCTGGAAGGTGATGTCCCGCAGGCTGACCGTTCCCGCTTCCTCGTCAATAGCATCGATGATATAGTGCCGGTTCTCAATGGAAAGCTCCATGCCTGCGGCAATTTCTTTTTCGGCCTGTTCCTTTTCCTCTTGTTCGGTTTGACTTTCCGGCAGCTCCAGGTCCAATTCCACATCGTGCTTTTCACCTTCGCCGCTGCTCCCGATGGTGACGGTATCGCTTTCGCGGGTGATGGTAATGTCGCCGGTTTCCCGCGCCCATTCCGGTGCGCCGGGATCATCGGCATGAATAGCGATACTGTCCCTCGAATCCGCCAAATGGTCCTGATATGTCCGCTGGAACACATCCTCGGCAAACCATTCTTTAAACTGCGGCAGGTTGGTGTAGGCTTCATAAAAATCCGGGTGTTCCTCCCGCATAGAAAGGATAATACGGTCGATTGCGACATCCAGCTCCTGTTTGGCACTGTCGGGGTCGGTATCCCTGTCCCGCAGGTAGGGGTATATCTCATCTGTCCGCACCCTGCCGACGATTTCAGGCAGGTACGTCCGGTACAGCGTGCGGGGAGATGGCGTTTCCGTTTTTTCTTCGGCCGGTTGCTCCGGCGCAATGAGATGGTCGTTTAACGGATTATCCTGTAAGATCTGTTCAAAGGCTTCCCGCGGAAGCTCTTTGATGAGCAGTGGATAACGGGTGTCCCGCAACTGCACCGTGCTGTCGTCAAAGGATAAAATCTCGTATTCCTCCGTGCCAAGATACACCGTGTCACCAAGATGGAAGGCATATTTAACCGTATCCTTTGAGATGGGTAGTTTAGGTTCTGTAGGTACAGGCTCCCGGTTCAGGATTTCACGGGCATAGGCTTCTTCGGCAAGCTGCCGGCGGCGTTCCTCCATTTCCTGCTGCACAGCGGGCAGACGCTCTTTTTCCTTGCTGTTTAAGTATCTATCTGCGGCAATCAGTTCACCGATTCGTTTTTGCACCTTTGCCCATGGCAGGATAATCTTTGTATCCGGTTCGGCAATGCTGTCTTTTGTGATAGTGATGCCTTTGCCGTCGTGCCATGTGTTTCCCTGGGTTCCATCGGTGAAAATATGCGTACCGCCGCCGGTTCCGTATTCACGCTTTAAAAAGTCAATGGTTTCCTTTAGGGTATGCTGCTCCTGGTAGTGCAGGTAAACACGGAATTTGCCGTCCTGGAAGCCAGTACCCTTGCAAAGCACATGGTCAATTTCTTCCTGGGAAATAGAAAAAGCGGAGGATTTTTCGTCCTCCGCCTGTTTAATTGATTCGATTTGCTGCTCTACGGTGGGGAAAAGGGTTAGCTGTACACCAGCTCCGCCAGTACCGTTTCCTCCGCCAAGTGCCGCAGGTTGTTCATGTGTCCCGTCCAGCCCATCGGGTCGGCCGCTTTGTCCGGCGCGGGGCTGCTCGTGAGAAATTCCGCCGTGATTCTCTCGATCCGTTCCTTCGCCGTCCGGTCGATCTCCGCCAGGTGCTCCGTCAGCTTGCCCGACAGCATCAGGCTGGCGTACATCCCTTTCCTGTGGTTTTTCAGATATGTTTTGCGCAACATTCCATATTTGCCGATGTGCGTTTCTTCCTCCGACAGCGCCAGGTCGGGTATCAGATAATCGCCCTGCATTGTGTAGGTCAGTTCCATCTTCACCATTCCTTTCATCCTTTCTGCTTTCATTGTGCCCTGCACCCTGATTTTTTGCAACTGTGCGGATTTGTTTCCTTTCCGTTTTTTGCAGGTCTTTGACTGTTGCCTCGATTTCCCGCAGCAGCATTTCGGAAATATCGCTTGCGGCGGCTCCCAGCCTGGATATGGTATCAATGGTATTGAAATTCACAACGCCCTGAAAATCCTCAGAAGTAAAAAGCTTGTCGGCAGGACAGCCGCAGCGGACTAAGAGCATGTAAGCTACGGAGCTTCTAAGGGCATCCTTGAAGATGACTTCCACGTTCAGGCCGTCCAGTTCCTCCAGAAAGCTGTTCTCCCGGCAGTACATCAGGTCGGAAAGATAATCCGCATAATTATCCTCCACGGCATTGAAGGCGGCTGAAACCAGTGCAGAGAAAATATCGCTCTTATCCTTGAGGTCGCCGAAGGAATTTTCAAGCGTTTCCGTCACGGCTTCCGCATATCTATCCTGCATAGACCAAAGGGCAGGGGGACGGTTATACCGGCTGTTGGTGTCCGATATATCGAATACATGGCGAAGGCTCAACCGGCTTCCGCTGTCGTCGATGAGAGCGATGCCTTTCGCGCCTCTGTTTACCCATCTGCCGAACTTCCGATTCCATATCTCAATGGGAGCGCAGGCCTTCGCGTCGGGGCGCTGCGCATAAATCAAAAGCTGGTCTTGAAACGGGTATTTGTAGTTCCATGCCGCCGTTTTCAGAAAGGAAGTCCAGCTGGCAGGATTTCTTGTGACGCTGTGAGCAGTCCTTTGCGAAAGCTCTGTAATCAGTTGCAGCTTCGTTGCCAACTCTATCCCTCCTTATCGTTCCGGCACGCGGCTTTTCTTTTCGGCTTGTCTCACCATTTTTACGTTGGTGTCCTTTTCCTGCCGGAGACTTCTCAAATAATGAATTTCATCCAGCGCACGGTTGCACAAATCTTCAAGGGCGGTCATACGGTCATTGCAGTAATGCCCCCAGTAGTAATCCTTTTCACCCTTTTTGCATTTCCAGGTTACAAATTTGGCGGGAGCATTTTCGTTCTGTCCGATGACAAATTCCGTATTTCCTATGATTAACCGGTCGGTTATGACATAACCGGCATTGATTTCCTGATCCATGTTTCCAACCTCCTAACGCTCCGGCTCATGTTTTTTCTTCTTTGCCTGCCTCCCGGCCTGTATCTGTATCAGTCGTTCTTTTGCCCAATCGGGCATATATTCCGGTTTGAGGGTGCCCAAAATGTCCTCGCGGTTCCAGCGCGATTCCTTGCCGGAGTAAAGGTTCACGGTGTATACCGCTCGGCCTCGGGAATTGGCATGAGCGCCAAAGCCGCCCGTGGCCAGCACAAGCTGTTTGTCGGCGGTGCGGTATTCGGGGCGCAAGCACTCCGGGCGGATGATTACTACCTTGTTTTCAAGGTTCTGCCCGTTATCATTCGGGATGCAATGCTCCAGCGTGAAAGGCTGCAAAGGGACGGTAATTTTATCCCGTTCAGCTTTTACCGCTTCAAGCTGCGCCGTCACGCGGTCGGTAAACTCGGTCATCATTTCCAGATAGTCCGCGCTTGCTGCTGCATTAAAATAGTGGTCAATGCCCAATGGGTTATCCCAGGTGCAGTTGCACACCATGTACGGATAATCGGTTTTCGTATCGTCTACCGCAAAAAGGACTTCTTTATCTCCAACATGAATGGCGTGTTTTACCTCGTAGGTATCCACCATGCGTTTTTCTTCATCCATTTTCATTCTCACTCCAATCGAACGGACGGACAGAAAAGGGACGGTGTTGCCGCCCCTTTTGCCATCCTGTCGTTATTTCTTTTTCCGCTTGATGTGCAGATACACCGCACCGCCAATAATTACCAGGCACAACACGATGGCTAATATCGTTTTCAACTCCATCAAAAACACCTCCTTACCCTGCTGCACTCATGCTTTTACATCATCCTCCGGTCAGCAGGCTGCTCGCAAAAACAGCACCGAAATAAATACAAAAACAAAAGCCTATGCCCAAGAATACGGCCAGTGGGACGCTCTTTTGCTTTGTCACTTTTGCATAGATGCAGGCGGGAACAAGCGCAAAAAAGAGGATGACCGCAAATCCGTACAAGCCGAAACAAAAACCCATTGCTGCCGTCAGCTTGATGTCGCCGCCTCCGACACCGCCGTATTTTATGGCAAGGAGGAACAGGCTGATACCCGGCAGCAAGAATCCCGCAATCCTCTCAAACAAGGGAGGATGCGGCGTTTTAAGCATGAAAGCGGATACACCGCCGATCAGGAGTATTGCAATCCATGTCCAATCGGGGATGATCCGCTTTCTAAAGTCTGTTACCGCCGCCCATAGGATAGGTACGGCGCAAAGCAACATAGCCATATTCAGTTCCCCATGGTGACATCATCGGAATACATGCTGTCAACCACAAATATTTTTAGTTCTCCTCCGGTTATCCACTTGGACAGGGTGCCTCCGGGAGTATGCACGTCGTTCACGAGAAGCTGCAGGATATAGTCCGTGTTGTCGGGAAACCACACTGGAGTGTATTGCTTTTTGTACCGGAACGGGGATGCGGGATTCTCTCGGAAAGTAAAATGATTCGTACTGTCGGACATCAACGGGATGGCTGTTTCATAGCGGTATTGCGGTAGATACACCTCCGCTGTCTGCGCGGCGGTGATCAGCTCCGGCCTGTCATAGTTGGTGTTCACGGTAGCAGTGACGCTGATGGAAAAGCCGTAGCCCGATTTGAGATAACCTTTTGCCTTGGTGTCATAGGCCGGCGCGGCAGTAACTTTCAGTTCCGCGTAAAACTGCCGCCATACAAATCGGCCGTTTTCATAACGCTGTTCCCACCATGTCACCCTGGGCTGATCGCTTCTTTGCAGCGGTGCAGGGATGGTCCTGCTTTCTTCCGGCTCGTCATAGGTTACATTTTTGATGACTGCTTTTTGGGTATAGGTGTTGTTGGCGGCGGTGGTTTCATTGTCCAAAGTTTGGTCGGGATTGATGGTGGCGACCAGGGTGATGTTTTTATCGACCTGGACATTGGGGGTATTCCATTTGACTGATACGACGTTCCAGGTGTCTTGCTCCATGACCACGGCATCCACACGCTTTTTGACCGAAAGCTGCGGGATTTCAAACAGGACGGAAACCTTTTGTCCCGGCGTAAAGTCCAGGTCCCCTTTATTGGATACCTTGATGGTGCTGATAGCCGTCTGGTTTTCCTTGTATTGGTCGGGTGTTATCCGCTGCACATCCAGGTCATAGGGACGTTCTGTTACCATGATTTCCGCCGTAGCCTGATTGTTGCCGGTGTTGGTATCCCTGTAATCCGCAGGCGGCGATACCTGTGCCGATAAGTGGATGGTTGAGCCTTTTTCTCCCGCCGTGCTTTTGACTACATAAGCCTTGGTTTCATAGGCTTTAAAATCTGTCGTTGATGGCACTGTGGAAACCGTCTTGCCGTCGATGGAAGCGTTCAACCTCACTCCCAACAGCGCTTTGTCTGTTGAATTGGCAAAGTACACGGTAAAGCTGTATTCCTCCTGCTCGTAGACTGTGGGCGGGCAGGACAGGTTTGCCCATACATCGCACAGCTTTTCCGAAGGCACCTCCGGATTGCTTGGGTTATCGGGATTATCGGGATTGTCCGGGTTGTCCGGTGGGTTGTCGGGGTTATCGGGCGGATTATCAGGTGGATTGTCAGGATTACCGGAAGGCTTTTTCACTACAGTGATTTTTGAAACGGCGGTGTTGTTGGCCGGGTTATCATCCCGGAAGCCGTACGGCGCTGCAATATTGGCCCATAGGTTGTATATCTCGCCTGTGTTTCCCGCCGTGCCTGAAATGGTGAACGATTTCGTTTCCCCTGGCTTGAAGCTGCAAGTTTTCGGAATTTGCGTCAAAGCGGCATTGTTGTTTGTTGCCCCCAAGAGTACATTTTTCAGTTCCATGTCGGACTGGTTTGTAAAGCTCACGGTAAAGCTGTAGCTCTCATGCTCATATACCGTGGGCGGCGCAAGAATGCTTGCCGACAGGTCGCACAGCTTCGGTGAGTCAGGCGGCTGATCCGGGGGATTATCGGGGTCGTCAGGCTGAACCGGGTTGTCTTTGGGTTCGGGAGTTTTTGCAGGTTCCGGTGCGGGCTTTTCCACCACCCTGATGTCTGCCGTGGCTGTATTGTTGGATGGATTGCTGTCGATAAAGCCCTCCGGTACCCCGATATTCGCCCACAAGTGCATCACGTCGGCTTTGGTATCGGCTGTGCGCTTTATGGTGTAAGTCTTGCTCTCATTTGGTGAAAAGTCCTGCACGGCAGGAATCTCTTTGATCAGGTCATCGTCCACCGTGCCTCTGAGGGGTACATCATAAGCCGGATTATTTCCGCTGTTCATAAAAACTACGGTAAAGGAATAGCTATCCCCCCTGTAAACCGTAGCAGGTGCACGGATGGCACCCGACAGGTCGTTTCCGTCACATGCCTTGAACTTGAAATAGAAGTCTGTTATCGGTATTGTATAATTTATTTTTTGCGTGATGCTGGTTTGGGTTTTGCTTTCTCCATCAGTATATTCGGCGCTCTCCGGCGTGTAATCCCATTCAAGTCCTTTGTATATGAAGTTGCGGGACATGGGAGTGTCGTCCTTGGAAAAGGTGACAGCGGTAGTTTGGTAAGGGTATAGATACTGCGGCACTCCCTTGTCCTGGGCTGTGAGCTTCCCGTAAACCTCCTGCTTTTTTTCATCACACCAGGTAGCGTCTATATCGAGCTTTACGGGGGCTTGATAGGTTATTTCCGTGTTTCGCATGGTTTCAAAGACAATGAGCGCTTTGGGCGTCCAGCCGAAGCCGGTGGTCAAAGGGCCAAAATCCTCATTTGTGTCATAGGTGCCGTAGATTTTACCCGTTGAAAAACTGTATATTTCCACAACGAGGCTGCCTTTCAGCGAATAGGTCCTGCCGTCGTGTTTGCCGATCCAACCGGCAATCCGTTCCTGTTCATGTTTGGCAACGGTATTGGCGTTAACAAGGTCGATGCGCTGCGGTTCCGGGAAAGATTTCAGCAGTGTTTTGCCCTCATAGATTTCCTTTACATTCATGCCGATGGTGCGGTAGCGGGTGTCATAAATGGCTTTGACTTGAAATACCACATTGGCCGTGACGGTGAGGACAGCACCTTGATCTGTTTTAGCTGTGATGGTATAGGGGCCGCAAGCCTCCTTGTTTTCAATCGTCAGCGTGTAATCCGGCGGTATCTCCCGGCTTTGGCCGCCATACTCCAGTTGAATATCTGTGAGCGTCCCGGTTTTAGCCGTGACACGGATAGGGATTTCTGCCGGAAAATGCTCTACGGCTACCACACCGCTTTCGGTTTGCAGGCTGTCGATGGGAGAGGTTACATTGATTTCAATGTCGCTGCCCGATGCGGCAAACGCCTTGGCGGAAAAGAGCAGGCAGCAAACAAATACAAGCGGTATGGCTAAAATATACTTTCGTTTCATTCGGAACCTCCTTCCGTAATTCTGTTGTTGACGCTGGATATAGTGAAGGGAAGCCGCACCTCGCCGGTCAGGAAGCTGAAAATGCTGCGGGTTTTCAGAGTCCCTTTCAGTGTCAGCCGGGGCGGTTCGTCGGTGGTATTCAGGCTTTCAATTTCAAGCTGGTAAACCCATTGATTGTCGGCATATTTGTTTAACCCCGAATCCAGCCCCATGCTTTCGTGAAAATAGGTATACAGGGTAACTTCCGCCAGTGTGCTGTCCATCCGTGAATGTCCATCCCTGCGGTATTCGTCCAGCATGGCGTATTCCACAGAGTCGTTTACCCCGCGCTGGATCACGTATTCCACCTGCTGGTAGAGGCTTTCCATGCGGAAATACTCGATCAGGATGGCGGCAAGGGTGAGGATGAAAAAGACGAGGATGAGGATAAACATAAAAGCGTCGCCCTTCCGGTTGTTCGTAATGCGTTTGAAATTGCACACAGGTTTTCTCTCCCTTCCGGCATCTTCATTCCGGCAGCTTCCAGTATTTTTCAGACATGCCGGTGATGCTCACCTTCATGGGGATGTTGATTTGGATAGGCGGCGCAAAGGACGGCTTGAAAAGGGTAAAGGCATAGCTGTCTGTCATCGTCACCGTAAAGGTATCCCGCAGTTGGATTTTTTGGCTTCCGTCGCAGTATTGGACATTCTCAATGGTCATTTCCGGCGACAGGCCGGTCTGCTCCTTCAGCCGGTAAAAAACGTCGTATGCCTTATCCGATACCTGTCCTTCCAGTTCAACCACCCGGACAACACGTCGGCACATATGGTTCAAATTCAAATAGGCGGTGAAGATGCTCAAAAAGGACATCACCGTGGCCATGAGCGTAATCACCACCAGCGTCTTGATAATCAATTCGTAATAGGCGCTGCCCCTCCGATTAAAAAGCAGCTTTTTGAAAGGCAGTGGGGGAGAATTTCTCCCCCATATGCCCCGGTGCTTTCTGTTCATCTGCTTGCACCTCCCGTGTGAGTGGATATATCCGGCACGGCTGCCATCAGCTTAGCAAACTGGTGATCTTTGTGACAATGTTGTTCCAGATAGTGGTGATTGAATCCTGATACAGCGTCATAAATACTGCACCCACAACTACAACGATCAGGACGACGATAAGCCAGCCGGTCATCTGGTCGCCGGACTGGTTTGTCAATACATTCCTCGCTTTTAAGCCCATCATTCGCATTTTGTTTTTTAAAGCAGTCATCATAACAAATACCTCCATATCATTTTTTAGATTTTTGGTTCAAAGTGAAAAGGGGAGAACGACTCTCCCCCTTGTTGCCTTAGCCTTTTTGGCTGCAAGAATTGTTAGCTCAAAAGGCTGGTGATTTTGGTAACAATGCTGTTCCAGATGCTGGTGATGGAACCCTGGTACAATGTCATGAACACAGCGCCCACCACTACAACAACCAGCACGACAATGAGCCAGCCGGTCATCTGGTCGCCGGACTTGCTTTTAAGAAGTCCTCTGGCGTCTGAAAGAACATTTGCGATTCTTTTCTTCATGGAATTTTCCCTCCTTTCTCCGGTGATTTGGATTGCGGTTGTTCTGTTTTGCATGGTAATACCTCCTGAAATTGTATTTTGAAAAGGGTTGCCCCGTTTTCACGTTAATTGCCAGCCAAAAGGCCAGAAGCAAGAAGTACAAGGCGCACAAGGCGGAAAGCCCGGAGCATACTTCCTGTATGTGAGGACTTTCTGACCGCAGTGCAACGCAGTAATTCGATGCTTATCACCTTTTGGCATTAAAAAAGGCCCCCCATGGACCTGATCAGGTGGGAGCCGATGACATAGAGCAGTGTGGCCAGGGTTACGCCAACCAAAGGAATGGATGCGATTTTAACCTTGCGGGGCAGCTTATTGAGTTTTTTCTTCAAGGCTTCCTTTGCCTTGATGTCCATATCCCGGGCAAGGTATGCCAATGCTTCTCCTTGATGCTCGCCCCGATATAATCCGATAAGGGCATTGACTAAAAAGGACACCTCCGTAAGGCCGATGCGTTCATTGAAATTCCGAAGGGCGGTTTCAATATCCTTGGCCTTCATCTCCATGACCAAAACCGCGACATCATAGCGGAACACATCGCTTGCAACCATCAGGTAATCCTCAAATATTTGGATCAAATCCA
>Ga0116175_1001753_pt1 | contig 13688 bp, 12 predicted proteins | sample AD_UKC125_MetaG_FD_89802 | JGI IMG/M metagenome (GOLD analysis project Ga0116175, IMG submission 89802) | Active sludge microbial communities of municipal wastewater-treating anaerobic digesters from USA - AD_UKC125_MetaG | ecosystem: Engineered > Bioreactor > Anaerobic > Digestate | place: USA... | reverse complement strand
TGGCCGACAATACGATCCGTCTACTCGGCCGCGACTCGCAGACCATCAACTCCGGTGGCGAGAAGATCTTCGCCGAGGAGGTCGAGCTGGCCATCGCCTCGCATCCGGCCGTCGCCGACGTCCTGGTCACCGCCCGTCCGAGTGAGCGCTGGGGCAACGAGGTGGTCGCGATCGTCGAAATCCTCGACGGTGCCGAGGTTTCCGAGGACCAGATCGTTGAGCACGCGGCCGGGTCCATCGCCCGCTACAAGCTGCCCAAGGCCGTCCTGTTCCGCGCCCGGATCCAGCGCAGTCCCGTCGGCAAGGCCGACTACCGTTGGGCCCGTGAGCAAGCCGCCCTGTCCGCCGAATAACACCCGGCGCCGAATGACATCCGGCGCCGAATGATTCGCAGCGCCGATCGACCCAGAGGACCGCACATGACACGCATGATCTCCCCCGACATCTCCACCTGGCCCGACGCCGAAGTCGCCCTCGTGGGCGGTGTCTGTAACGATACGGACTGCGGCGCAGCCGTTTTCCCGATCCAGGAGCTGTGCCCGCGGTGCAGCAAGGACACCGTGGAGAAGACCACCTTCCCGCGCACCGGAACGCTGATCGCCTGGACCACCCAGGGATTCCTGCCCGGCGCACCGTATCTGGGCGACGAGACCCGGGAGACGTTCACCCCGTTCGGTGTCGGGCTGGTACAGCTCGGCGATGTGATCCGCATCGAGGGCCGGCTCACCGAGAACGACCCGCAGAAGCTGGAATTCGGGGCGACGGTCGAGGTCACCACGGTGCCGCTCGGCCACGACGCCGACGGCGAAGAAGTCGTCACGTTCGCCTTTCAACCCGTAGGAGCCTGACCCATGACCAACGACGTCGCCATCATCGGAGTCGGACTGCACCCGTTCGGCCGTTTCGAGGGCAAGACCGCGATGCAGATGGGTGTCGACGCGATTCGCGCCGCCCTCGCCGACGCCGGACTGGAGTGGAAGGACATCCAATTCGCCGCGGGCGGCAGCTGGGAGATCGCCAACCCCGACGCCATCGTCGGCCAGATGGGCCTGACCGGTATCCCGTTCACCAACGTCTTCAACGCCTGCGCCACCGCGGCATCGGCCACCGAGGCCGTCGCCGACGCGATCGCACTGGGCAAGTACGACATCGGCATCGCCATCGGGCTGGACAAGCACCCCCGCGGCGCGTTCACCGTCGATCCGACACTCGTCGGCATGCCGAAGTGGTACGGCGAGAACGGCCAGTACCTGACCACCCAGTTCTTCGGGATGAAGGCCAACCGGTACCTCCACGACCACGGCATCTCGCATCAGACCCTGGCCAAGGTGGCGGCGAAGAACTACCGCAACGGTGTGCTGAATCCGAATGCCTTCCGCCGCAAGCCGGTCGACGAGCAGACGATCCTCGAGTCGCCGATGCTCAACTATCCGCTGACGCACATGATGTTCTGCGCACCCGACGAGGGCGCGGCGGCGGTTATCATGTGCCGGGCTGATCTTGCGCACAAATTCACGGCCAAACCGGTGTTCGTCAAGGCCGTCGAGGTGCGCACCCGCGCCTACGGCGCCTACGAGGTCAACACCGCCTACGCGCCGGTCGCCGAGGATGTCGCACCGTCGGTGTACGCCGCACGCGCCGCCTTCGAGAAGGCCGGTATCGGTCCGGAGGACGTGGGCATCCTCCAGTTGCAGGACACCGACGCCGGCGCCGAGGTGATCCACATGGCCGAAGCCGGTTTCTGCGCGGACGGCGACCAGGAGAAGCTGATCGCCGACGGCGCCACCGAGATCGGCGGGTCGATGCCGATCAACACCGACGGCGGCCTGATCGCCAACGGTGAACCGATCGGCGCGTCCGGCCTGCGACAGTTGCACGAGCTGGTCCACCAGCTGCGCGGCACCGCGGGTGAACGCCAGGTTCCCGGCAATCCCAAGGCCGGGTTCGCACTGCTGTACGGCGCCCCCGGCACCGCCGGCGCCACCGTCGTCAGCCTGTAGCCGCACCACCCGTTTTCCCCGAATGCACCCCGGAGACTCCGGGGTGCATTCGCATATCGGAGTGGCTGTCGTGTGATTGTCGGCCGCACCTGCTATCCATGACCAATGACCAAGTGGTGGAGCGAGGCCGGGCCTCGATCGAAGGCGGCAGCCGGGATCGCGGGCGTGCTCGCGTTGATCGGCGTCTACCTGTGTGTGCTGGCGGTGGGCCCCGGATTACGGCCCGGCGGATGGGCCGGCTGGTTCGGTGAGCCCGGTTCGTGGCCGACCGCGCTGATCGTGGTGGTCCTCGCCGGCGGCGCGGTGTGGCTGCGTTGGTCCGAGCACCGCGGGTGGCCTGCGGGGTCGGCGATCACACTGGCCGCCACCACCGGCGCGAGCACCCTCGTTCTGGGTCTGGCGAGCTTCTGGCGTTGCCCCGCGGATCAGGTACCGGGTGTGGGCTCGCTGGCCTCCACTCTGGCTCTGTTCGTGGCGGGCGGGCACTCCCCGGCCGACGGTTCGCCGGCCTGCGCACAGGCCCCGGTCGCCTACGATCTGGCCCGCGCCGGTGGGGTCGCCGTCGTACTCACCCTGCTGTCCGGTGTGCTGTATTCGGTGTTCCGGCCGCAGTTGGACCGGGTGGCGATCCGGTTCGCCGGATCCGTCACCGTGATCGACGGCATCGACGATCTCGGCGCGTTGCCCGGCATCACCGCGGCGATCCGGGAGTCGGGATCGATGCCGGTGGTCGTCGACCACGGCGCGCACCCCGATGCGGTCCGGGTGGCCCGCGCGGCCGGTGCCCGCATCACCGGGCCCGCCGGCACCACGATCGGCGAGGACAAGCTGGCCGGGCTGTATCTGCTCAGCGCCGACACCCCCACCAATCTGAGCAGGCTCGCCGGCCATGACGCGGCGTTCGGTCATCCGCACCGGCCGGTTCCCGTGTCGATCCGCATCGACGATCCGTGGCAGGCCGAGATGTGGCGGCGCAGCCAGCCGGTGTTCGACCCGGTACGGTGGCGACCGGCGGTGGTCAGTCGCTATGAGGCGACCGCCGACCGCATCACCGCCGATCTGGCGGCGAAGGCACCGAGCACCGTATATGTCTGCGGCACATCACAGTTGACGCTTGCGATCTGCATGTCGGCGGGGCAGACACCGGCGGCCCAGGGGCACCGGGCGCCACGACTGTGCGTGGTCTCCCCCGACGGCACCGGTTTCGCCGCCGACATCGCGGCGTTCACCGGCCCACGCGGCAAGGGTGCGGCGACCGTCAGTTCCATCGATGACCACCCGTCGATCGACAAGCTCACCGGCCTGATCACCGCCCGCGGCGGTGACTGCGCGATCGTGCTGGCCGAGGACTCCGACGCCACCGACAGCATCCGGCTGGCCATCCGGTTCCCCGAGGTCCCGATCTACCGCGTCACCCCGGCGCGCAGCGCCTCGGCCCCGCGGACACCGGCCGACGTCGCCCCGCACACCGCCGGGCTGATCACGGTGCCGCTCGCTCTCCCCTGACCACTGCTGCGGTTGATCGTTGTCCGCGTAGATCGTCACTGGTCGAGGTTCGCGGACGACGGACCCCGAATCGACCGACGGATCCCGGAAATGAGATCGCCTCCCGCGACCGATGTCAGATCGAGGTCGCGGGAGGCGTGTCTGTTGTTCGCCGCCGATCAGGGCAGCACGCGCACCGGCACGTTGTTCCAGCCGGCCACGTTCTGCATGGTCACGCGTCGGCAGTTGGCGTGGTCGACCTCGAATCTCGGCATGAAGTCGAGCAGCATATCGAGTGCGATGGAGCTTTCGAGGCGGGCCAGCGCCGCCCCGAGGCAGCTGTGCAGACCGTAGCCGAAGGCCAGGTTGGGAGCTTCGCGACCGTTGCGGTTGATGTCGAACCTCTCCGGATCGGTCCACACCTCGGGGTCGAGGTTGGCCGACCCGATGAGCAGGAAGATCGGTTTGCCGGCGGGGATGGTGACCCCGTGCAGCTCGATCTCCTTGGTCAGGTACCGCACGTTGTACTGGTTGGGTGAGGAGATCCGCAGCAGTTCCTCGACGGCGTCGCCGATCTTGCCGCGGTCGTTGTACAGCTGCTGCCACTGATCCTGGTGGTCACTGAAGATGACTCCGGCACCGCCGATCAGCTTGGCGACGGTCTCGGCACCGGCTCCGCCGAGCAGCGAACCGAACATGGCGATCTCGATATTCGACAGCTCCGACGGCTGGTCGTCGCTGCGTTCGACGCGTGCGTCGATGAGCTTGGAGATCATGTCGTCCTGCGGCTCGGCGCGGCGCTTCTTGGTCAGCTGGTAGTAGTACTTGGTGATGGCGACGACGGCGTTGATGCCGCGTTCGTCGAGTTCCACCTGACCGACATCGCGGTAGAGCAGTTCGTCGGTCCACAACCGGATCTGGGTGCGTTCCTCCTCGGGCACGCCGAGCATACGCGAGACGATGTCGATCGGGAACAGCACCGAGAAGTCCTGGATGAGGTCGAACTCGGCCTTGCCCTTGTTCTGGTTCAGGTAGAAACCGATGCGGTCGGTGACCATCTCCCGCAGGGCCGCGATGGCGCGTGGGGTGAACACCTTGCTGACGAGGCTGCGCATGTAGCGGTGTTCGGGTGGGTCGAGGGTGATGATCGACTTGAAGCCCGCGTCCTCACCGGTCCGCACGGCGGCGAGGTCGACACCCTTGGCCGAGGAGAAGGTCTCGTAGTCCCGGTAGGCGGGTGCGACGTCCGCGTGCCTGCTCAGCGCGTAGAAATCGTACTGGGGGTTGTAGTAGACGGGCGCTTCCTCGCGCAGTCGCGCGTAGATGTCCTGAGCGCCGTTGTAGAACTCCATCGAGAACGGGTCGAACTCGACCGCTGTTGCCGCCTGGGTCACTGTTTCCTCCTGCCATCCGCGCATCCCGGCTGTTGTCCGCGCTTGGATCGCTCATTCATCGGGCCTACCCCAAATAGTACCGTAAGCCTTACGATAAATATAACAGGTCGGAGGTCCCACGTCTGCGCAACCGTACTTCCACACGGCTGCGCAGACGCCGGCGAGCCGATCAGCGATAGGTGAAACGCTGGGCGCCGTCGATCCGGATGACCTCGCCGTTGAGGTAGGTGTTCTCCAGTAGATGCTGGGCGAGAGCGGCGAATTCGTCGGGCTCACCGAGGCGCTTGGGGAACGGGATATTGGCCGAGAACCTGGCCAGCATCTCCTCGCCCACGCCCTTCATGATCGGCGTCGCCATGGTGCCGGGAGCGATCGAGTTGAGCCGGATGCCCACCGAGCTCAGGTCGCGGGCACCGGAGATCGTCAGACCGATGACACCGGCCTTGGCGGCGCCGTAGGCGGCCTGACCCATCTGGCCCTCGAAGCCCGCGATGGAACTGGTCATCACAATCGCCCCGCGCTCCCCGTTCTCCTTCGGATCGAGCTTGGCGATCTCGGCCGAGGCCAGTCGCAGCACGTTGAAGGTGCCGATCAGATACAGGTCGATGGTCTTGGCGAACCCGGCCCGATCATGCGGGCTGCCGTCGCGGTTGACCACCTTCTGCCGCACGCCGAAACCACCGTGGGTGATCACCGCGTACCGTAGTACGCCCAGTTCGGCAGCCTTGTCGAGAGCCGACTGAACCGAGTCATCATCGAGGACATCGGTTTTCACATAGGCAACACGATCGCCGAGCTCTGCGGCCAGCGCGGTGGCGGCCTCGTCGTTGAGATCGGCGATCACCACCGACGCCCCATTGGCGTGCAACCGGCGCACGGTGGCCGCTCCCAGCCCACCCGAACCACCGGTGACGACGGCGACTTCACCTTCGAAAGACATGCATGCTCCTTTGTATTCACGTACCCGTGCCGGATACATGGGGATATGGATCGGAGATCGGCCGGGTGCCCTCCGCTGGTCGAGGTGTGAGGCGCATTGGCGACGAGCCTCGAAACCTGGTGAGAGAACATTGTCGTCTCACCAGGTTTCGAGGCTCGCAAGCTCGCACCTCAACCAGCGGGGGCACCCGGCCGATCTCCGAACGATGTGGCGGCACTGGTCCGGCTTAGCAGCCGCACACGCCGGGTCGTAGGCTCGTTCTCACTCACCGGTCCAGTTGGGCTTGCGCTTCTCCGCGAAGGCGGCCGCACCCTCGGCGGCGTCCTTGGACGCGAAGACCGGGGCGATCGATTCCATCTGCTTCTGGAATCGTTCCGACGACGGCCAGTCCGGGGCGTTGACGATGATCTCCTTGGTCTTGGCCACGGCCAGCGGCCCGCCCTCGGTAATCTTGTCCGCCAGGGCGATCGCGGCGTCGAGCGCCCCGCCTTCCTCGGTCAGGATGTTGATCAGGCCGTACCGTTCGGCCTCCTCCGCCGTGAACAGGTCACCGGTGAGGGTCCATTCGAGAGCCTTCTGCAGCGGCACCCGGCCGGGCAGCCGGATGAGACCGCCGGCACCGGCGACCAGACCGCGTTTGACCTCGGGCAACCCGAAGCGGGCGTTCTTGGCGGCCACGATCAGGTCGCACGCCAGGGCCAGTTCGGTACCGCCGGCCAGGGCATTGCCCTCGATGGCGGCGATGATCGGCTTGACCGGCGGCTTCTCGGTGAAGCCCATACCGCGGCCAGGGACGTACGGGAACTCGCCCTTGGCGAAGGCCTTGAGATCCATTCCGGCGCTGAAGTTTCCACCGGCGCCGGTGATCACTGCCACCGACAGTTCCGGGCTGTTGTCCAGTTCGTCGACGGCGTCGGCGACGCCCTGCGCGACGGCGAGGTTCATCGCATTGCGGGCCTCAGGGCGGTTGATGGTGATGATGAGCGCGCGACCGCGACGCTCGACGAGTACTGCGTCAGACATTCTTACCGCTTTCTCTGCCAGGCTGAAAAAGGTTGGTTCGGTCGGCCCGTCCCGGTCTGGACGACCGAGCGAGTGGGGAGCTTGCGACTCATTCCCCGTCGCTGCGCTCGCCCCTCCCGAGCGAGAGAGTAAGGCCGGGACTTGGGGCCGACCGGGACCCGACCATCACATTCAGACCTCGATGACCACGGCGCCGCCCTGGCCGCCGCCCGCGCACATGGCCGACACTCCGATGCCGCCGCCACGTCGCTTGAGATCGTTGATGAGGGTGGTGACCTGGCGGGCGCCCGATGCCGAGATCGGGTGGCCCAGGCTGCATCCGCTACCGGAGATGTTCACCAGTTCTTCGTCGATGCCGTATTCGCGGACTGCGGCGATCGGGACCGAGGCGAAGGCCTCGTTGATCTCCCACAGCGCCACGTCCGACGCCTTCAGGCCCGCGCGGTCGAGGATCTTGCCAATCACGGCGACCGCACCGAAGCCGGTGTCGCGCGGTGCGACCGCCGAGGTGCCCCACGCCTTGACGGTCGCCAGGCTGGTCAGTCCCTCGGCCGCGGCGAGGTCGTCGCCGACGATCGCGACCGCGGCGGCCGCGTCGTTGATGCCGGAGCTGTTGCCCGCGGTGATGGAGAATCCCTCAATCTCCGGATGCAGCACCTTGAGTCCGGCCAGCGCCTCGACGGTGGTACCGCGGCGGGGGAACTCGTCGACGGCGAACTCGATGACCGAGCCGTCGGCCAGCTCGACCTTGATCGGCAGGATCTCCTCGACGAAGCGTCCCTCGTCGATGGCGGCGATGGCGCGCTCATGCGAGCGGACGGCCCAGGCGTCCATCTCCGCGCGGGTGATGCCTGCCCTCTGCGCGGTGTTCCAGCCGACGGTGATGGCCATGTCGATCGCGGGTGCGTCGGGGGTCTCGGGGTGGCTCGGCGGCATCCACGGTTCGATGAACTCGAACTCGCCGGCCTTGGGCACCCGCCACTTCATCAGCGGCGCGGTGGACAGCGACTGCACACCACCGGCGACGATAGCCTTCTCCATGCCGGAGACGATCTGTGCGGAGGCGTTGCCGATGGCGGTGAGGCTGCCGGCGCAGTTCCGGTTGACGGCCTGTCCGGGCAGGTGCTCGTAGCCGGCGGCGACGGCCGCGTGCCGGGCGAGGTCACCGCCGCCGTAGTTGAGTTCGGCGAAGATGACGTCGTCGAACTTCTCCGGCGCGAGGCCGGAGCGCTGCACGGCGGCTTCGAGGATCCAGGTGGCGAGCTTTTCGCTGGGGGTGTTGACGAGCGAACCCTTGAACGAACGCCCGATGGCGGTGCGCACGGCACTGACGATGACTGGTGTCGGCATATGTTGCTTCCTCAATATGATGTGCGAGTGGCATCTACTGTAATTGCAACAGTAGGTTACTCGGCGTAGTTAGACCAGACCGCTGTCCAGCCGGGGCGATGTGGCGGTCAGCGCCATTCGGGCTCGTCGACGTGGAAATGCTCGTCACGCAGCCGGAACGCCTCCTTGGTGCCGTGTTGGGCACGGGTCTTGACGAAGTTGAACTCCCCGGGCGAGAACTGCAAGTTGGTGGCGTAGGCATGGAACATGTAGCTGGCCACCTCCTCGCCCTGGTAGGCCTGATTCTGCTCGACCATGCGGAATGCCTCTTTGGCGATGGTGACACCGTCGGCGGGCATCCGGCCCACCTTCTCGGCCCAGTAGCGGGCGCGGGCGGTGACCACGCCGGAGTCACAGGTCTCGGTGAAGATGCCGAGATGCTCCAGCGTGGAGGCCTCCACGATGTCACCGGTCAGCAGCAGCTTGCGGGCCTGCACCGGACCGAGCCGGTGGAAGAACATGTGCAGGCTGCCCAGGGCGGGGCCGAGGAACCGGGTGGCGGGCATACCGAGCTTGGTGTCGCGGGCGATCACCGAGATGTCGCACATCAGCGCCATCTCAAAGCCGCCGCCGAGCGCAAAGCCGTTGATCTCACCGACCGTGACCTTCGGGAAGCCCATGAAGTTGTGGTAGAACTCGAACGTCTTGCGGTCGACGATCAGCCGCCGCCGCTGGCTCGGCCGGGCCTTGCGGTCAACCGTGGTGGCCGCGGCCTCGCCATCCTTCTTGTCCCCGTACCAACCGTAGGCGTTGTTCATGTTGGCGCCGGTGGAGAACACCCCGCCCTCGCCGCGCAGCAGCACCACGGTGACGTCGTCGTCGTCGACCACGTCGTCGAGGAAGCGGGCAAGATCGTCACGCATCGGTTTGTCGTAGGAGTTGCGCTGGGCAGGGTTGTTGAGCGTGATGGTCGCGACACGGGTGTCGCGGTCCACGTCGAACAGCACCCGGCCGTCACTACTTCCGGTTTCAGTCATCAGTGTTCCTCCATAGCAAGAGATGTGGAAAGTCGTCAGTTCGCCGGGGCCGGCGCGAAGCCCAGTTCGGCGAGAATGCGGTCGTTGTCGGCGCCGAGTGCCGGGATCGGCCCGAGCGCGATGTCCCACGCCGAACTCACCCCCGGCGGCAGCAGCGTGGGCATCTCACCGACCGGCGAATCGACACTCTGCCAACGCTTCCGCGCGGCCAGTTGCCGGTGCTCGACCAGGTCGGCGGCGGAATTGAACTTGGCCCAGCCGATTCCGGCCTCATCGAGCAGTGCCGTCGCGCCCGCGAAGTCGAGCGTCGCGAACCGCTGCACGATCAGCGCGTCGACCTCGGGCCGGTTGGCCACCCGTGACTCGTTCTTGGCGTACCGCTCGTCGCCTGCCAGCTCCTTGTCACCGAGCACGACGGTGGCCAGGCGCACCCACTCGCGGTCGTTCTGCACGCTCAGCGCGAGCTTGGAACCGTCACCGAGCGGGTAGGCGTCGTACGGCGCGATCGCCGGATGACTCATCCCGACGACCATGTTGGGGGTGTGCCCGTGCCGGGCGACGGTCACCGCATAGCCCATCCACTCGGCGACGGCGTCGAGCATGCTCACCTCGATGACGCAGCCGTGCCCGGTCCTGGCCCGCGCCAGCAACGCGTTGAGCACCGAGGTGTACGCATACACACCGGCGGCGATGTCAGCCACCGCGATTCCCGGTTTGATGGGCTCGTCGACGGTGCCGGTGACCGAGACGACGGCCGCCTCCGACTGGATCAGCAGATCGTAGGCCCGGCGGCTGTCGTCGGGGCCGCCGTTGCCGTATCCGGAGATCTCGCAGACGATCAGCCGCGGGTACTTCTCGGCGAGGGTGGCCCCGTCGAGACCCAGGGCTGCGGGGGCGCCGGGGGCCAGGTTGTGCAAAAACACGTCGGCCCCGGCCAGCAGCGCGGCCAGCACGTCCCGGCCGTGTTCGGTCTTGACGTCCAGGGCGAGTGATTCCTTGGACCGGTTGAGCCAGGCGAAGTGGGCGCCGATACCGCTTGCGAGGGTGTCGAATCCGCGGGCGAAGTCACCGCCGTCGACACGCTCGATCTTGATGACCCGTGCGCCCTGGTCGGCCAGGTGCCGGGTGGCGAACGGGCCGGCGACGGCCTGTTCCATCGCAACCACGGTGACGCCCTCCAGCGGCCGCACGCCCCCGCTCATCGGGCCGCCGCCACACCCGTGCCGACCCCACCGTGAGCTGCCGGGGCGGGGCGGCGGCGTCCGTAGGTGCGGGTGATGAGACTATCCGGGTTCATCGCCACCGCATCCATCTCGGCGATCACCAACACCTCACCGTCCTGGAGCAGGCGTCCGGTGGACAGCAGCCCGCGCTCGTGTTCGGTGCGGACGATGTCGAAGTCGAGTTCCCGCAGCAACGGCGTGGGCCTGCGGTAGCGGACGTTCAGCGACCGGGTCTTGCCGGCCAGCCCCTCCCGGCAGTTGTGCTGCTGCATGACGGCGTCGAAGAAGACACCGAGAAAGCCGCCGTGCACCAGTCCGGGCGGGCCCTCGAAGTTCAGCGGGAAGGTCACCGTGCCCGTCGCCCGGTCCGGCCGCGAACCGGTGAACGCGAACTCGGGGAAGGCCGGGTTGTAAGCGCCGATGTCGGTGGAATGGTCGAGGTAGACACGCCGGTCGGCCGATTGCTCGTCCCCGATCCGCGGACGGGGGTCGGCGGGCAGCGCGGCCGTGAGCCGATCGCTGACCGCCTCCATCTGCTCGATGAGGCCGTCGACGGCGGGGTCTGCCTGTTCGAGCGCGAGCAGGATACCGGTGAGTCTGCGGATCGCCGCGGCCGCGGCCACGGTCTGCGGCAGCGGCGTCTCGCCGAAGGCCATTCCCGGGCCGGACGTGGCAGGCCCGATGTGTTCACCGGCCGCGGCCACGCCGGCCTGCCGCTCAGCTGTCGGCGAGTCCATGTGTGACCTCCCGTGCGCGTGCCATGTGTTCTCGTTTCCGCCGGTCTGTTCCCACCGGCCACGATTAGTTGCTAACTTGGACAAGTCTTAACAGTAGTGCCTACCGTAGCGCTAACAGTATCGTCTGCGCCATTGTTTGATCCACGACGTCGCCGGTTCTCGAGTGACCCGGCAGAAGGGCAGGAGTTTCCGGGTGTCCGAGGAGCCAGCCACCAGTGATGCCGCGACAGCCCGCGGCGACATCGAGATATCCCGCGAGGGTGCGATCCTGCGTATCGAATTCAACCGGCCCAAAGCCCGCAACTCGCTCAACCACGACATGGTGTCGGCGGTCGTCGAGGCGCTGACGGCAGCGGCCTCCGACGACGGGCTGCGTGCGGTGCACATCACCGGTGCGGGCGGCCACTTCTGCGCCGGCGCCGATCTGGTGTCGGGTAACGCCGCGAGCGGGGAGCGGCCGCGCACCGGCAAACAGATACGCCGGGTACCGCACGCCCAGCATCGCATCATCGAGCTCGTCACCACGATCCAGTTGCCGGTGGTGGCCACCGTCCGCGGCTGGGCTGCGGGCCTGGGCTGCAACCTGGCACTGGCGGCCGATTTCACCGTCGCCGCCGACGACGCCATGTTCTGGGAACCGTTCATGAGCCGCGGCTTCACCCCCGACACCGGCTCCACCTGGCTGCTGCCACGCCTGGTCGGACTGACCCGGGCCAAGCAGATGCTGCTGCTCGGCGACAAGGTCAGCGGCACCCAGGCCGCCGACTGGGGCCTCATCCACGCGGCGGCGACCGAGTCGGAGCTGGACGCGGTGAGCGACAGGCTCCTCGAGCGCGTCGCCGCCGGACCCACCGTGGCCTTCGGGCTGGCCAAGTACTCGTTGCACGAGAATCTGCACCAGAATCTGCCCACCGCCATGAACAACGAGCTGTACGCACTCGAACTATCCACCCGTACAACAGACTTCAAAGAAGGCCTGGCCGCGTTCCGGGAACGCCGCGATCCGGACTTCACCGGCAGATAACAGCCCCGACCTCTCGTACCTCGTCCCCCATCTCACCGAAAGAGCCCAGATGTCCACAGATTTGACATTCGACACCATCGTCTACGAGGTCGAAGGCCACACCGCGATCATCACACTGAACCGCCCCGAAGCACTGAACGCGTTGAGCCCATTCATGATCACCGAGTTGCGCCGCGCCTACGACGCCGCCGAGAACGACGATGCGGTGTGGACGATCATCGTCACCGCCAATGGCCGTGCCTTCTGTACCGGCGCCGATGTCAAAGAGATCCCCGGCGACGGCAAGGTCGTCAACGAACGCCCCTACCTGTCGACGTACGAACAGTGGGAGGCCCCGCAGGAGGGCACGCCGCCGTTCCGGACCATGGCCAAGCCGATCATCGCCGCCATCAACGGAATCTGCTGCGGTGCCGGTCTGGACTGGATCACCACCGGCGACATCGTCATCTGCTCGGACAAGGCCACGTTCTTCGACCCGCACGTGAGCATCGGCCTGGTCGCCGGGCGTGAGGTGGTGCGGCTGGCCAAGGTGCTGCCGCGATCGGTGGCGCTGCGGATGGCGATCATGGGCAAACATGAGCGGATGGGTGCCGCGCGCGCCTACGAGCTGGGTCTGGTCACCGAGGTGGTGCCGCACGACGATCTGCTCACCCGCGCCAAGGAGATCGCCGACATCGTCAACTCCAATGCACCGCTTGCCGTCCGAGGTACCCGGCTGGCCATTCACAAGACGCTCGGGCTGCCGATGCACGAGGCCGAGTTGCTGGCCGAGTCCTTCCGCGAGCGCGTCACCCGCACCGAGGACGCCCTCGAAGGCCCACGCGCCTTCGTGGAGAAGCGCACACCGACATGGCAGGCACGATGACGACGGCCGGCGCGACCGGGTCGTTCGAGACGATCCTCTACGAGGTCGACGTCGAGGCGCACGTGGCCACCATCACCCTCAACCGGCCCGACGCGCTCAACACCTTCAACCGGTTGATGTGCCACGAGATGCGCGATGCGTGGGCGCTGATCAAGGAGGACGACCGGGTGCACGCGGTGGTGCTGCGCGCCGCCGGTGACCGCGCCTTCTCCGCCGGACTCGATGTCCGGTCGTCGTACGGGCAGCCCGAGATCGTCTGGAACCACGAGGATCCGGGTGAGTTGCTCAGCCCCAAATGGCAAAAGATGTGGAAGCCGGTCGTGGTCGCGGTACAGGGCATGTGCACCGCCGGCGCGCTGTACTTCATCAACGAGGCCGACGTGGTGATCTGCTCACAGGAAGCCACCTTCTTCGACTCGCACGTGACCGCCGGATTGGTGTGCGCCCTCGAACCGGTGGGCCTGATGCGCAAGGTGGGCCTGGCCGAGAGCCTACGGATCGCGTTGCTGGGCAACGACGAACGGGTCAGTGCCGAGACCGCGCTGCGGATCAGCCTGGTCACTGAGGTCACCACCCGCGAGGACCTGTGGTCACGTGCCCACGAGATCGCCGCGACCATCGCGAACAAGCC
>Ga0116175_1001751_pt1 | contig 13699 bp, 13 predicted proteins | sample AD_UKC125_MetaG_FD_89802 | JGI IMG/M metagenome (GOLD analysis project Ga0116175, IMG submission 89802) | Active sludge microbial communities of municipal wastewater-treating anaerobic digesters from USA - AD_UKC125_MetaG | ecosystem: Engineered > Bioreactor > Anaerobic > Digestate | place: USA... | reverse complement strand
GGTGACCTTCGCGCTGTTGCGCTGGCGGCTGTTCGCGGTGGCGTCCGACGAGGAGTACGCGCGCTCGGCGGGCCTGCCGGTGCTGCCGCTCAACCTCGCGCTGGCAGCGCTCACCGCCGTCACTGTCGTCGTGTCGATGCGGATCGTCGGACTGCTGCTGATCAGCGCGCTGATGATCGTTCCGAACGCTGCCGCGCAGGTGTTGGGGCGCAGCTTCCGGTCGGCGCTGTTCTGGGCCGTGGGGATCGGCGTGCTCTCGGCGGTCGGCGGGGTCGGCATCTCGTATGCCGCCAACACCCCCTCAGGCGGCACCATCGTGCTGCTCGCCATCGGGTGCTATCTCACGGCCGCGGTGGGCTCCGCGCTCGTCGGGCGGGCTCGTCGGTCGGCGCACTTGGAGGCTGAGAAGCACGGCCACGAGCACGGACCCGGGTGCGGGCACGAGGCGATCCCCCACGACGACCATGTCGACTATGTGCACGACGGCCATCGCCATGCGCCCCACCTGGGGCACTACGACGAGCACGATCCCGACCATGTCCAGGCCGCTGGTGAGGGTGACTCGGGAGGCCGGCGATGACCGAGGCCGCGCGCCGACCGACACGACAGCAAGCCGCGGTGCTCGCGGCGCTGGACGCCGCTCCGGAGTTCGTGTCCGCCCAGCAACTGCATTCACGCTTGCGCGAGCAGGGCGCTTCGGTCGGGTTGGCGACCGTCTATCGCACGCTCACGGCGCTGGCCGCCCAGGACGAGGTCGACGTCTTGCGCACCGACGACGGTGAGGCGGTCTACCGCCGGTGCGCGTCGGACGAGCACCACCACCACCTGGTATGCCGGGTGTGCGGTCGTGCTGTCGAGGTCGACGGGCCAGCGGTGGAGGATTGGGCGGCCCGGGTCAGCGCCGCGCACGGCTTCCGGGACGTGCGGCACACCCTCGAGATCTTCGGCACCTGCGACCGCTGTTGAGCTCTTCTGTTTTCGAGGGCCTCAGTTGACGAGCACGGCCTTGGCCGTCTTCACCGTGACTTCGGTCGCTGGGCCCGAGACGACCACCTGATCCGGGATCGGTGCCCACCCACCACCATCGACCCGGAAATCGGCCGTCCAGGTCACATCCACGCGCGTCGCATACCGACCCGCCGCACCGTAGGCGTGAACCACATCACCCTTCGGATAGGTCCCACCCATCGACATCGTCGGCGCCGACGACTGACCATCACCGAACACATAGGTGAACGACTGCACTCGCGGCCGGATCTCCACCCGATGACCCAACATCCGCACCGGATCGACCACATCCACCTCACCCGGCTCGAAACCCTCAGCCGACCAGCCGACCCGATAGAACGTCTTCAACCCGACCAGGGTGACATTCCCCTCGGGCTGGGTCGCCACCCCAGCAGTCGCCCACCGGGTCAGATGAAACGCCTCGACGATCATCGCCATCGTCACCGCAGGCCGAGCCGTCGACGGCGGATAACACGTACTCCCTATCTGGCTCCACCCGGTCGTCGGCGTCAACCCCACCACAGTCCGCCGGAAGATGTCGGTCAACGGCCCCGGCCCATCCGTCCCAGGACACGCCAACAACGCCCACGTGCAGTTGCTGTCCCCCATCGTCCCCGCCGCACGCTCACACGCACTCGCAAACCGATACTCAAACCGCGCCTGCGGCCCGCTACTGGTCGCAGAACCGCCGCCAGACACAGCCGGCGCCGCCGGAAGATTCGCGGCTTCCTGTTCAGACAGACCGACCCCGGCGCCATCACTTCGGTTCTCCCCCACGATGTCTGCACGCGCCTGCCCCGGGAAGGAGAACCATCCGAGCAGGATCAACGCAACACCCGCAATCGCACTTGCTCCACGTGCCTTCATCCGGCCGCCCCCTTGATTGCACTGACTCGCCACCCGTCTGAGAACCATCCGAGCTGAACCTCAAAGTGGGCAGCTTTCTGAGAGTCGGTCAGCACGACCCTTCCTTGCCCGTCAACTACGTCTCGCTGCTCTTGGCGGCCCTGCACGTCTACGGCCATGGACTCGGGGCTTCCGGACCCCAGAGGAACTACGCGCGAAAGCGTCAGGGGGTCTCCGGAATACCGCTGTCCGTCACGGGCGAGCTGCGCTGCCACACGCTCCAACCCTGCGCAGCTCTTGGAGGTGCTGAGGCAGAGCCGGGGAATGAGGCCGGACTCTGGTCGGGTCCAGGCCCGGTTGACTTGGGCGTAGAAGAAGCGGACGAACGCTTCGGCTCCGGCCGGCGAGTGCTCCCGTGCCGCCACCGGCAGATCCACCGGCAACGGGAGCGCGGTGCCGGTCGGCGATGCACTCGGGCCACTGCTCGACGGACTCGCCGAGGCCGTCGCCACCGGGCTCGACGTCACCGTCGCCGACGACGTCCCCGTGCCAGAACCGGTTGAGCCGTTGGTCGTGCAGCCCGCCACAGCCAATCCGGCCAACGCCGCCCCGGCGACCCATCTCGCAAATGCCCTCGTCATCGCGCTACCCCTGTCTCACCGCATGCCCCGGCAGGGAGGGAGATCCCGTGCCACGCGTGAAGTATGGCAACCCGCGGCCCATCACGCGCGGCGTCATCCACAGCCCCGACGCAACGGCCCTTACACTTCCCGGCATGCTCGAAGCTGCGTGGTGGGGTCTCGTCGCCGGGGGCGCCCTCGTCGTCGGTGCGCTCCTCGGCCTCTACGCCAGGGCATCCACGCGCACGATCGGCTTGGTCATGGCCTTCGGTGCCGGTGTGCTGCTCAGTGCGGTCTCCTTCGAACTCACCCTCGAGGCCTTCGAAGGAGGCGGCAGCACCGCCGTCATCCTCGGCCTCGTCGCCGGCGCACTTGTCTTCTTCGTCGGCGACTGGCTCGTCGACAACCGCGGCGGCCACCGCCGCAAAAGCCCTGTCTCCCAGACCCATGCGAGCCAAGGTGGCGCGATGGCGCTGGTGCTCGGCGCGCTGCTGGACGGCATACCGGAGTCTGCGGCGATCGGATCGAGTCTGTTGGGCGGCGGTGAAGTCGGCGTCGCGATGGTGGCCGCCGTCTTCCTCTCCAACGTGCCCGAGTCGATGTCCGCCTCGGCCGGCCTCAAGGCGGCCGAACGCAGCACCCGCTACATCCTCGGGCTGTGGGGCTCGGTCGCCATCGTGTCCGCCATCGCGGCCGCCCTCGGGTATGCCGTGCTCGGCTCGGCGTCGCCCGAGGCGCTTGCCTTCGTCCAGTGCTTCGCGGCGGGCGCGATCATCACGATGCTCGGCGACACGATGGTCCCGGAGGCGACCGAGCATGCCGGCAAGCTCGTCGGGTTGCTCATCGTCGCCGGGTTCATCCTCGCGTTCTTGCTGTCACACGCGCTCTGAGACCCGACCTGAGGCCTGCGCCCGAGGCGTCAGGCGCACCGTGCACAACGGGAGGAACAGGTGCACCAGCGGGCCGATCGCGACGGCATACAGGACCGTCCCGAGCCCGACGGTGCCGCCGAGCAGCCACCCGACGACCAGCACCGTGAGCTCAATTCCGGTGCGCACCAGGCGAAGTGACCATCCAGTGCGCGCCGCGAGACCGGTCATCAGCCCGTCGCGCGGGCCGGGTCCGAGTTGGCTGCCGATGTAGAGGCCGCCTGCCAGACCGTTGAGCACCACGCCGGCCACGAGCATCGCCGCTCGGGCGGCCAAGCTCTCCGGCGCGCTGAGGACGCTGAGCGTGGCATCGACGGCCAGTCCGATGACGAAGACATTGCACACCGTGCCCAGTCCGGGCCACTGCCGCAACGGAATCCATAACAACAGCACCAACGCGCCGACGACGATCGTCACCTGCCCGAAGGTCCACCCCACGCGACCGGCGAGACCCGCGTGGAAGACGTCCCACGGGTTGAGGCCGAGGCCTGCTCGCACCATCATCGCCATCGACACGCCATACAAGACCAGGCCGACAAGCAGCTGCCCGACCCGATGCACCATCCGGCCCGCGGACAATTGCGCCCGAGGGCTGAGATTGGCCAGAGGCACGTGTCGGCGGTTCACTCGCCCATCCTGCGGCAAACTGGTCTGGAAATCGATAGCCACTTCTGATCAACTGGTTCTCGTGTCCCACGCCACCCTCACCGCTGCCGGCCTGACCGCACTGCTCGGCCCCGACCCCACGCACGGCGACGGGCCGGCATACCGGCTGTTGGCCGCCCGGGTGCGCACCCTCATCGGCGACGGCCGGGTGCCCAGCGGAGCGCGGCTGCCGAGCGAGCGGCATCTCACCGAGGCACTGGGCCTCTCCCGCACGACCGTCACCCGCGCGTATGCCGTGTTGCGCGACTCGGGCTACCTCACCTCCCGAGCTGGCTCGGGAAGCATCGCGAGGGTTCCCGGAGACCCCTTACCCACGCACGGTCCGCTGCTCTCCAGACCGGCAGGCGACGATGTCCTCGACCTCACGTATGCCGCCCTGCCGGCCATTCCCGGGGTGCTGGAAGCCTACGAACGAGCCCTCCACGAACTCCCCCGGCACCTGGCCGTGCCGGGCTATCACCCGGTCGGTCTGCCGGAAACCCGTGCGGCAGTGGCGCGTTGGTTCGACGGCCGCGGGCTCGCGACAGACCCGGATCAAATCGTCGTGACCAATGGCGCCAACGCTGCCCTGGCGGCTGTCGCCGCTGCTCTCACCACGCCTGGACAGCACGCGGTCCTGGAAACCCCCACCTATCCCAATGCGATCCACACCTTGCGTGCGGCCGGCGTCCGGCCGATCGGGGTGCCGCTGGCCGGAGACGACTGGGACCTCACCTCGATCCGGCGCACCCTCACCCGCAGCCGCGCGGTCCTGGGCTACTCCCTGCCGGACTTCCACAACCCCACCGGTGCCCTGCTCGATGAGTCGGGCCGGGAGGAGTTGGCCGCGGTGTTCGATCGCACCGGCGCCTGGCTCGTCGTCGATGAGACCTTCGCCGACCTCGCGCTCGATGGCCAAGAGCCGGTCGGACCCACCGCCCGGCACGGGGCCGGCCGGGTGATCTCGGTCGGCGGGACGAGCAAGGTCTTCTGGGGCGGGCTACGGGTCGGATGGGTGCGACTTCCCCGCGACCCGGCGCTGGTGGATCGCGTCGTGCGGGCGCGCCACAACCTCGACCTCGGCACCCCGGTGCTTGAGCAACTCGTCGCAGCTCACCTGCTCGACGAGTCCGACACCCTCGTCCCGCGCCGGGTCAAGACCTTGTGCGAGCAGCGTGCCGCCCTCGCCAGTGCGTTGCGAAATCGGTTGCCGGAGTGGCATTTTCGCTCCCCCTCTGGTGGCGTCAATCTCTGGGTAACCTTGCCCATGGCGCGCTCGACAGCCCTGGCCGCCGCGGCGCCCAACCACGGACTGCGCCTGGCCGCAGGAGGACGCTTCGCGGTCGATGGAGGGTTCGAGTCGCAGCTGCGCCTGCCCTACACGCTGCCGCCGGATCGTCTCATCGAGGCGGTCGAGCGGCTGGCCCGCACCTGGACCTCGACGCTAGAGCCCGGCGGTCCTGCCGACCCCTGGCCACCGCTCGTCGCGTGACTGCCGGCGCCCTCCGGCACTTCCAACACCTCCGGAACCTCGGCCACCTCCGGCAGCGATGCCAAGTCGACCGCTCCCCCGTATCGCCGGTCGCGCGCGGCATACGAGTGCACGGCTGCCCACAGGTGCCGGCGGTCGAAGTCGGGCCACAACGTCTCGGTGAAGAAGAGCTCGGCGTAAGCCGATTGCCACAGCAGGAAATTGGATGTGCGCTGCTCCCCCGATGACCGGACGAAGAGGTCGACGTCAGGCATCGTCGGCTCTTGGAGGTAGCGCCCGATGGTGCGCTCGTCGATCGATGACGGCTTGAGCCGCCCGTCCTGGGCGTCCTGGGCGATCCGAGCGACGGCGTCGGCGATCTCGGCTCGCCCGCCATAGTTGACGCAGAAATACAGCGTGAGCCCGGTGTTGTGCTTGGTCAGCTCCTGCGCCGTCTCCAACTCGCTGATGACCGACCGCCACAGCCGGGGGCGTCGCCCGACCCAGCGCATCCGTACGCCCCAGGCGTGCAACTGGTCGCGGCGCCGACGGATCACCTCGCGGTTGAACCCCATGAGGAAGCGCACTTCCTCGGGCGAGCGCCGCCAGTTCTCGGTCGAGAAGGCATAGGCCGACAAATGGGTCACGCCCACCTCGATCGCACCGGCAACGACGTCGAGCAGCGCCGCCTCGCCCGCCTCGTGCCCCCGCGTGCGCGGCAGACCCCGCTGGTTGGCCCACCGGCCATTGCCGTCCATGACGACGGCGACATGGCGCGGCAAGGCTTCGGCCGGGATGAGCGGCGCGGTGGCTCCGCTCGGGTGCGCGAAGGGCCGCTGGTATGCCGTCACGCTCACCACCCTATGGCCGGGCGAGGCCCGCGCTGACCCGGCCGGACGGCATACCGAATTGGGCTCCTTCAGCGTGCCCGAGACAGCCTCAATCGCGACGTCGCGGGGGCCTGTGGATGACGCCGGACACATATTGCCGAGTTCGAGCACCATTCGCGGGTATGGCGAGACGATCTACTCCTCTTCCTGACCCACTCGGCCGCGGACCCTTCGCCGTCCGGGCTGCACTGTCTTCCGGAGTGAGCCGGGGACGGTTGCGCAACCCCTCGCTCGTGACTCCGCTGCGCGGGGTACGGTCGAATGCCCTGCCCAACTCGACCGTCGAGCAGGCCCGTGCTGCCGCGGCCGCGATCCGCTCACCGTTCGCCTTCTCTCACCTCACCGCTGCCCGGATCCTTGAGCTGCCGCTCCCGGATCGGTGGCAGCCGGCACAGTCGGTCCACGTCCTGAGACCGAGCACAAGTCCGGTTCCCCGAATCGAAGGAGTGACTGGACATCGCGGGCTGGAGTCGCGGCGGGTATTCGACGTCGCAGGACTGACCGTGACCACCCCGGCAGACACCTGGGCGGACCTGGGGACGATGCTCGGCGTGGATGCCCTGGTCGTCGTGGGTGACGCGGTGCTGACCCGCGCAGTCGCACTCGACGAGCTTGCCGCCCGCGTGGAGGCCCGCGCGCACCACCGCGGGAACGCTGGACTGCGCTTGGCCTTGCAGCTCATGCGCCCCGGAAGCGGCTCGCCGATGGAGACCCGCTCCCGATTGGTCTTCCTCAGGGCCGGCCTCCCCGAGCCGCGCCTGAACGCTGACGTCTTCGCCGACGACGGAGGCTGGATCCTGCGCGGCGACTTCGTCTGGCAACGCCAACGAGTCATCGCCGAATACCAGGGCGATGTGCACCGCATCGATCGCAAGACTTGGCAGGACGGCTTCATCCGTCGCCGGCTGGCCGAGGACAACGGATGGGCCATGGTCGAGTTCACTGCCCGGGACATCTTCGCCCAGACTCCCCAGCGCGAGCTGGTGGCCACCCTGAGTCGCCTCCTGGGATCGAGACCACGACCTGGGGGGGTAGGGCGATCATCCGTGCCGCGAGATGTCGACTTCGGCTGCTATTCGTGCCGGATAGGGACCGAAATCGACACCTCGCCGCCGTGGGGGCCCACATCGTGGCGCGGCGACGGACCGCGCTCGGGCGACGGGCCACGCTCGACGTGGGTGAGGCTGCGCACCCCGCGCTCCAGGTGCCACTGCAGGAACGCCGCGACCAGGCCACTGCCCTCACGCTGGTGCACCGGCGAGGCCGCATCGGCGAGCGCCCAGTCGCCGGTGAGCAACGCCGAGAGCAGCCCCAGCGTCTCCGGCGCCGGAGCCGCCGAGCCGGGCGGACGGCATACAGGGCAGACCACACCCCCGGCGGCGACGTTGAAGGATCGGAACGGACCCGGCGAGCCGCACTTCGCACAATCGTGGAAACTCGGCGCCCAACCGGCCACAGCGAGCGCGCGCAGCAGATAGGCATCGAGCACGAGCCCCGGGTCGTGCTCGCCGGCGGCCAGGGCCGCGAGCGCGCCGGCGACCAGGAGATACTGCTGGGTCGCCGGCAGGTGCTCCTCGGTCAGCCGGTCGCACGTCTCGACGACTGCGGTCGCCGCGGTGTATGCCGTGTAGTCGCGACTGATCGACTCGCCGTGAGCGGCGAGGTTCTCGACCTGGGTCACCGTGTCGAGGTTGCGGCCCTCGTAACACTGCAGGTCCACGACCATGAAGGGCTCCAGCCGCGAGCCGAATCGCGATCTGGTGCGCCGCACGCCCTTGGCGACGGTGCGCACCTTGCCCCGACTGCGCGAGAGCACCGTGATGATGCGGTCGGCCTCCCCCAGCTTGTGGGTGCGCAGCACGACCGCCTCGTCACGGTAGAGCGGCACCAGGCCATTGTGCCTCGCGGCGCCGACAATCCCCGGGATTAGGACACAATTGCGATAGACTGTGGCGATGTCACTGGCTTGGCAGGCGTCGCTGCTCGATCAACACGACGAGCCGCACTTCGGACCGGTCGGCGAGGGCCTCGAGCGCGTCATCCTCGGCCTGGGCGCCTGGGTCGACGTGCGACCCGGCTGGCTCAGTGGTGCCGATGTCGCCTTCGACGCGATCCGCGCGGCCATCCCCTGGCAGGCCGACACCCGGGTGATGTGGGACAACGTCGTCGCCGTCCCCCGACTCACGGCGTTCTATCAGTCCGGCCTGCCCTTGCCGCACCCCCTGCTCACCCAGGCTCGCGACCTGCTCAGTGCGCACTACCGCGAGGAATTGGCCGAGGACTTCACCAGCGCCGGCTGCTGCCTCTATCGCGACGGACGCGACAGCGTGGCGTGGCACGGCGACACCGTGGGTCGAGGGTCGACGCACGACACGATGGTGGCGATCCTGTCGCTGGGTTCGGCCCGCACGTTGGCGTTCCGGCCCCGCGGAGGTGGGCAGACGGCATACCGGGTCGCCCTCGGGCACGGCGACCTGGCCGTCATGGGCGGGTCCTGCCAACGCACCTGGGAGCACACGATCCCCAAGACCGCCAAGCCGGTCGGGCCACGCATCTCCATCCAGTTCCGGCCTCGCGGGGTGCGCTGATCTGAGGTCGCGCCGCACCTGCCGAGGACTGCCGAGAACGGCGACCGGGCAGGTATGCCGTGCGGCACACCTGCCCGGGTCCACCGAGAGAAGCCAGCCGTCAGGCCGGGACCGACACCTCGCGCAGCGCCCGGTTGACCGCCGAGACGATCGCCTTGAGCGATGCGGTGACGATCGACGAGTCGATGCCGACACCCCAGAGCACCCGCTCGCCGACCGCGCACTCGACATAGGCGGCGGCCTTGGCGTCACCACCGGCCGACATCGCGTGCTCGGCGTAATCGAGCACCCGCACGTCGACGCCGAGCTGGCTCAACACCGAGCAGAACGCCGCGATCGGTCCGTTGCCGTGACCTTCCAGGGTCGACACCTCGGTCGCCGACGCTGAGCGGTCGCGGATGCCGGCGAGCAGAACCGTGTCGCCATCCTCCTCGGCCTCGACGCGAGCCGTCGCGAGGCGGAACCTGCCCCACGGGTGGTCGGGGGTCGGGAGGTATTCGTCCTCGAACCGGCGCCACAGCTCGGCCGGGGTGACCTCGCCGCCGTCCTGGTCGACGCCGCGCTGGACGACCGCCGAGAACTCGATCTGCAGACGACGCGGCAGATCCATCCCGCGCTCGGTCTTCATGATGTAGGCGACGCCGCCCTTGCCGGACTGGCTGTTGACGCGCACGACCGCTTCGTAGGACCGGCCCAGGTCGTGTGGGTCGACCGGCAGGTAGGGGACGCCCCACGGGATGTCGTCGATGGTTTCGGCGCCCGCGTGCTGGGCGTCGCGCTCCATCGACTCGAAACCCTTCTTGATGGCGTCTTGGTGCGAGCCGGAGAAGGCGGTGAAGACCAGGTCGCCGCCGTAGGGGTGCCGCTCGTGCACCGGCAGTTGGTTGCAGTGCTCGACGGTGCGACGGATCTCATCGATATTGGAGAAGTCAACCTGGGGGTCGATGCCCTGGGTGAACAGGTTCATCCCCATGGTCACCAGGTCGACGTTGCCGGTGCGCTCGCCGTTGCCGAACAGGCACCCCTCGATCCGGTCGGCGCCGGCCAGCAGACCCAGTTCGGCGGCCGCGACGGCGGTGCCGCGGTCGTTGTGCGGGTGCAGGCTGATGACGAGCGAGTCACGCCGGTCGAGCTGGCGGATCATCCACTCGATCGAGTCGGCGTAGACGTTGGGGGTGATCATCTCGACGGTGGCCGGCAGGTTGATGACCATCTTGTGGTCCGGCGTCGGGTCGATGACCTCGATAACCGCGTTGCAAATCTCCATGGCGAAGTCGAGCTCGGTGCCCGTGAACGACTCCGGCGAGTATTCGTAATAGATGTCGGTGTCGGGGATCGTCTCCTGCAGCTTCTTGATCAGCCGCGCACCCTGCACCGCGATGTCGATGATGCCTTCGCGCTCCAGGCCGAAGACGACCCGGCGCTGCAGCGACGAGGTCGAGTTGTAGAAGTGGACAATCGCCTGCTTGGAGCCACGGATCGCATCGAAGGTGCGCTCGATGAGGTGGTCACGGCATTGGGTCAGCACCTGGATCGTCACATCGTCGGGGATGTGCCCACCCTCGATGAGCTTGCGGCAGAAGTCGTAGTCGGTCTGGCTCGCGCTCGGGAAGCCGACCTCGATCTCCTTGTAGCCCATCCGCACCAGCAGGTCGAACATCCGCATCTTGCGGTCGGCGTTCATCGGGTCGATGAGGGCCTGGTTGCCGTCGCGCAGGTCGACCGCCGCCCAACGCGGAGCGGCAGTGAGGCGCTTGGTGGGCCAGGTGCGGTCGGGCAGGTCGACGGCAATCTGCTCGTGGAACGGCTGGTACTTGCCGAACGGCATACCGGAAGGGGTCTGGGGGTGATGCATGGGTCCTCGTCCTCGTCTGTCAGCTGCAGTGGTGCGGCCGCACGGCAGTCTCCGCGACGAGGGGGGCCGTCAGATCAGGCCTCGTCGCGGCGAGGAAGGAGGAGCACCAGCGCCAGCACAGGCGACAGCGTATGCCGTCCGCTCACCTGCCGTCCAACTCCTGGTCCTCGGTGGCTCGGATGCTGAGACCACGCGGGGGCCCGTCCTTGTCGGTGAGGTCCCGCCTCGCGGCTGTCGGTGCCGACGCCCACAATGGCGAGTATGCCGTTCACTTCCCGTCCGCGTTCCTCGGGCCCAGCTGATCTGCTCGGCCTGGCGACCCGGTGCACCATCGTGCCGCCCTATCTGTTGCGACGGCTCGCCGCCGATTCCGACCCTCGGGTCGCCGACGTCGCGCAGCGCACCTTGGCGCACGATGGCACCGTCCGAGAGCGTCGGGTCGTGCTGGCCGAGCGCAGTCAGCGCCGTCCCCGCGCGGCCGACGGCGCGGGCCTGGTGCCGCCCGACCTCCGTGAGCGAGCCCGGGCCCTGGACACGGGTCGCCGCCCGCAGGTGACGGTGACCCTGCCGGCCGCCCCGCATCGCGAGATCCACGACGCCAGGCACGGCACACGGCTGCCCGGCATCCTCGTGCGGGCCGAGGGCGACGACGCGGTCTCAGACGTCTCGGTCAACGAGGCCTACGACGGGTTGGGAGCGACCTGGAGGCTGCTCTGGGAGGCCTACGAGCGCGACTCCCTTGACGGCAAGGGATTGTCGCTCGTGGCGACCGTGCACTTCGATCGTGACTACGACAACGCCTTCTGGGATGGCGCCCAGATGGTGTTCGGCGACGGCGACGGGGTCTACTTCGACAGTTTCACCTCGAGCCTCGATGTCATCGGCCACGAACTCGCCCACGGACTGACCCAGTACACCGCCGGGTTGACCTATGTCGCCCAGTCGGGAGCGCTCAACGAGTCGGTGTCCGACGTCATCGGCTCGATGGTCAAGCAGTTGAGCCTCGGACAAAGTGCGACCGAGGCCGACTGGCTCATCGGCCAGGGCCTGTTCACCGAGCGGGTCAAGGGCGTGGCGTTGCGCTCGATGAAGGCGCCGGGCACGGCATACGACGATCCCGTGATGGGCCAAGACCCGCAGCCGGCGACCATGGACGACTACGTCGACCTGCCGCACGACGGCGACAACGACAACGGTGGGGTGCACACCAACAGCGGCATCCCCAACCACGCCTTCTATCTCGCGGCAACGGCGATCGGGGGGCCGACGTGGCAGGGCGCGGGACGGGTCTGGTTCGATGCGCTGACGGGCAAGGGCGTGCCCAAAGACTGCGACTTCGCGACCTTCGCCGCACGCACGATCGCGGCGGCGACCACGCGATTCGGCGCGAAGAGCGCCCAGGCGACCGCGGTCCGCGACGCGTGGGAGCAGGTCAAGGTGACGCCGGCCAAGCCGGACCGCTGACCTGCACAGCCGTCAGAACGGCCAGCCCCAGGCCATGCCCGGGTCACGGCCGGGCTCGATGAAGAACTCGGCACCGAACATCACCGTGAACGCGTCCATCGGCACCGCGAGGAACATCCCCACGTCGCTCACCTGACTGGCGTGACAGGCCAGGGCGGCCCGCTTGGCCGCGATCTGCTCCGTGACGTCAACCGCCCAATGGATCTCGGCCTCTGGGGTGCCCAGAGGATTGCCGTCGTCCATCGGCTGGTCCGGGTCGAACTCGGCTGCATCACCCTCGGGCATCCCCGGCGGCGGGCCGGCGGCCATGAGCGCCCGCATCCGGTCCCGGTTCATCGTGGCCTCCAGCAGCCGCACCGGCCGCGCCACCAGCGCAGCCGCTCGATGCGCCACCCGGTGGACCTGCACATGATCCGGGTGCCCGTATCCACCGTGCCAGTCGTAACCGACGAGCACCGCGGCCCCCTCCTCATCGACGACCTGGGCCAGGCGCCCGGCCGCCTCGTCGAGATCGGCCCGCGCGAAGGCTGCCGGATCCTCGTTCTGAGCCCACCCGGTCATCCCCGAATCGTGGTAGCCCAACCACACCACTCGGCTCACCCCGAGGATCGCCGCCGAGGCCTCCAGCTCCCGCCGACGGCGCTGGGCCAACGACTCACCGGGGGCGAGGTCCTCGGGTGACTCACCGTGTTCCCCGCCCGTGGCCACCACGAGTACGACGCGGTAGCCCGCCGCCGCCGCACGCGCGATGCTGCCGCCCGTCTGAGAGGCCTCGTCATCGGGGTGTGCGTGGACGAACACCAGAGTCTGCATCGGGCCATCATGCCCGGTGCGACTAACGTTGCCGTCCATGAGCACCGAGGGCCGCGACTATGCGGAGCGCCTGCACGCCAAACAGAACGCGCGGTGGAAGAAGGCCCTGGACGTGCAGCGCCCCTACCGGCATAACCTCCAGTCCCAAGATCTGGGCCGCACCCTCGATGTCGGCTGCGGGATTGGCCGTCAACTGGCTTGGCTCGCAACCGGATCCGTGGGCGTCGACCACAACCCTCACTCCGTCGAGGTCGCGCAGGCTGCCGGCTTGCCGGCATACACGGTCGAGGAGTTTCTGGCGTCTGAGCACTGCCGGCCGACATCGTTCGACGCACTGTTGCTGGCCCATGTCGTCGAGCACATGTCCCGCGACGAGGGGCTGGACGTCGTGCGAATGTACCTGCCCTACCTCAAACCGGGCGGCCGGGTGATGTTCATCGTGCCCCAGGAGGTCGGCTTCCGGTCCGATCACACCCACGTGCTCTTCTACGACGGCGAGGACCTGCGGTCCTTTGCCCAGCAGCTCGGGCTCGAGCCCGGTATGCCGTGGAGCTTCCCCTTCCCGCGCGC
>Ga0116175_1001747_pt1 | contig 13717 bp, 10 predicted proteins | sample AD_UKC125_MetaG_FD_89802 | JGI IMG/M metagenome (GOLD analysis project Ga0116175, IMG submission 89802) | Active sludge microbial communities of municipal wastewater-treating anaerobic digesters from USA - AD_UKC125_MetaG | ecosystem: Engineered > Bioreactor > Anaerobic > Digestate | place: USA... | reverse complement strand
TTCTTCGTATTCTTCCTTGGCAGCCTTAGACTCTTTCAACTCTTCCTTGGCCATCTCTTCCAAATCTGCATCACCAGCAGCATCCTTAATCATCTCTTCTGCATCTGTGATGTTTTGGATGACTTGTTTGTATTCTCGGTAGGCTGTTACTGTATCTCGTGTCGCTGCCTCCTCCTTAGATAATTCCATAAACCGCTTGGTATCGCTGACTACATCTGGGTCCGAAAGCAACTCCCCAAGCTCCTCATAGCGGTCCTCCACCGCCTGTAATTGATCATAAATGTTCATAATAATAAGATACAAAGCCCGTAAAGAAAGTAAGAGAAAAATAGGAGACGGATGCGGTGTGTTCACACACAAGTCCGTCTATCTTTTTTCCGTAGCTTTCAGGGCGTGTTCAGTTCCTTTCTAAGATATAAATGCCGTTAAGCGACTCAAGTCAAATCAGTCATAAGATTTTTTTTTAGAGTTTTAAATTTCAGGGTTAAAGTAATGCTTGCGGCAGACTGGAATATAGGTTTCGTTGCCACCGATTTGAATCTGCTCACCTTCATAAGTCGGTTTGCCATCCTGGGTCCGCAAGACCATGGTAGCCTTTTTGGAGCAATATTGGCAGATGGTCTTGATTTCATCGATTTTATCAGCCAAAAGCAACAAATGCTTGGACCCTTCAAAGAGTTCATTGCGAAAATCATTTTTGAGACCAAAGGCCATGACAGGTACGCCTAATTCATCCACGACACGGGCCAAATCATAAACATGGTGTCGTCTAAGAAACTGGGCTTCGTCAATCAAAACACAGTAGGGCTTTGGATTCATTTTTTCAATAAAACCCAAAATATCCATCTCATCATCAATGGCCACAGCTTCCCGCTTCATGCCAATCCGACTAGAAACCTTGCCAAAGCCATCTCGAGTATCCAAGGCGCTAGTCATAATGACAACAGGTTTGCCCTGCTCTTCATAGTTGTGGGCAACCTTCAATATCTCGATGGTCTTGCCCGAATTCATCGTGCCATATTTATAATATAATTGAGCCACTTTTCCTCTTCCAATCATAAGTTTTCACTCTTTCCATTTTATCATAAAATCCGGATTATGGGAAAAAGAAAAACAAGCCCGAAAGAGCTTGAACAACTTATGGCCACATGAGAAAATGAAGGATAAACTCCAAGAGGATTTCTGCTGATTTTTGCCTAATTTGGTAAAGAACCACCAGACCATAGACCCCTGCAAAGAGAGATAGTGCAATCAGCAAGGGCCCTATGAAAACAGACTGAGAAAAAACTGTTGCAGCCAGAACAACGGCACCGATAACCACAATAAATGACAAGCAGAATCGTTTCATATAAAGACCCCCTTTATATATAATTATTCTATTAAAAATGGAGCCACCTTGTCTACATTTTGCCTATCAAAAAAGCTCTAATTATGCTATACTGTAGGAAAAATAAAAAGGAGACTGTTTATGCCATTTGTCAAAATTGATTTGTTTGAAGGACGGACTGATGAGCAAAAAGCTGAATTAGCCCGTGAAGTAACGGAGGTTGTTTCCAGAATTGCCAAAGCACCCAAGGAAGCCATCCATGTTTTTATCAATGATATGCCAGAAGGGACTTATTTCCCAGCAGGGGAAGCCAAAAAGAAAAACTAAGACTCAAAAGAGGCTAGAACATTCGGTTCTAGCCTCTTCATTTTGAAAATAGAATTACTTGTTGGGTTTTAGTCCAACACCTGTTGGTTTTTCTTGTTTTTCTTCGGCATGGTCATGCTTGTCAGAAGGTTCTGGATTAAAGCCCATTGCTTCTCCTATACGAATGGCGACATCAGTATCGTCATACTCGCCATCGAACATTTTGGCTTTTGCACCCATAGCGTAGACAGGAACCTTTTCACCAGCATGGTCTGTCGTAGTCCAAGCTAGACCAGCCTTTTTATTGAGGATACGGGTCGCTGTAATGGATACAGGTATGTAACCTCCATAGTTGACGTTTTGGTCATCAGCTTCTTTCTTTGATTCTTCAAAGGCAGCTTTTAACTCTTCATATTCTTCCTTAGAGCAAAGAAGTCGATCTTTCTCCTGAGCTTCTCGATAGGCATCCTCCTGAGCGTTGCTGACATTTTCTGATGGTGCATTGGCATCAAGTTTCAGACCAAAAAAGTCTTCGATTTTTGGAACAAATTCTTCAAAAGTCATATCGGGTTTACTTGCTAAATCAGTCTCTACGATTTGGTTAAATTCCACCTGAGACCCCTTCTGGTTATTCAACAAATCAAAGTAGGTTTCATAACCTGTTGATTCATTACCAATGGTAAAGCCACCTGTAGAATGGTCTGCAGTCACCACAATAAGGGTATCCTCTGGATGTTTATTGTAGAAATCAATAGCTGTTTGAACCGATTCTTGAAGACCATAGACTTCATGCATGGTTGTTACACCATCATTGGCATGTTCTGCCCAGTCAATCTTACCAGCTTCTGCCATCATAAAGAATCCTTCAGGATCGTCTTCCATGACCTCAATCCCTTTTTTGACCATATCATTCAGGGTTTGGTCGCCCTTTTCCTGATCAAGGGTATATGGCATTGCCCCATCATCTTGGAGTTTCTCAGAAACAAGATAAACTTTTTCAGAATCTGCTGTTATTTTTTCTGCTTCGGCTTTGGTGTCCGCAATGGTATAGCCGTTTTCCTCCATGATCTCATAGAGGTCTTTTTGGTCCTCTTCTTTACCAGTCCGGTCCTTCAATGACCCGCCCGCAAAATAATCAAAGTTGGTTTCGGCCATTTGCAGACCGATATCATAGTAGGATTTGCGAGATTCAACATTGGCATAGAAGGCAGCAGGAGTTGCATGATTTAAAGTAACGGTACTGACAATCCCCACCGATTTCCCTGCTCGCTTAGCTTTCTCGGCAACTGTATCAGCAGATTTTTCAAAATCCCCTGAAAGACCGATAGTGTCTGTCTGGGTCTTAATTCCACCAGCAAAAGCTGTGGCTGTTGAGGCAGAGTCAGGAATGAAAGAATGACAATCAAACTGAGTCTTAAGGCCTACAATTGGCATTTCTGTAAAGTTCATCCGATCTGGGAAAATCTCTCCCTTGTTGGTTTTTGTGAAACCAAGATAGTTTTCGGCAGCTGTTACAGGGGTTACACCCATACCGTCCCCGATAAAGAGAAAGACATACTTGGCCTGGTTTTCATTTATTTTGGAATAGTCTTCGCTAATCGGACGATTGGTATCATACATCTGAACATCTTTACCACTAGCCGTTTCCTTTGCCTTATTCACATCTTGGACTGCTTCTGTATCCAATTTGAGGTTGCTTTGACGACCACAAGCAGCAAGTAAACATGTTGATGCCAGTAAACTGATACCGACTTTTCTGAAGAGTTTTGTGTGACGTTTCATTGTATCTCCTTTTTTCAAATGGGTAGACTCAAGGTCAGGTCTCATTCTATCACAGCTTTGTAAAGCTAACTTTCTCATTCCGTAAAATCTATGTTAAATAAAACTGGTCCTTCAAACAAAATGAAAACAAATAAGTTGACTCATTTCTGATTAGAAACTGGAAACTTATTTGTTTTTCTTTATGCTTTTAAAATGAACGACTTAAGAGTCGGGCTTCATCGCTAGTCATGACTAGCTGATCTTTTTCTAAGAACAATTGCTCCGAGAATGCTAAAGCCAACAACGGTCCAGAAATAGTTATTTTCACTACCTGTTTTAGGGAGTTTTTTCTTTGGAGTTTTTGTGGTAGTGGATGGCGTTTCTGCTGTTGTTTGTGGAGAAGTATTCGTTGTCGTCGTTTGTTCGATTGGAATTGGAATCACAGCATCTGGCTCTACATAAGTAAAGCGGAAATCGCCAAAACCTTCATTGCTAGAAGCTCCGAGGTAACTAATGTCCTTGGTATCCTCAGTAAGGAGATTTTTAGCTCGATCAGCAGTCAAGAAGCGTAGGTCAAGCCCTCTGATAGTATCTGCAAAAGTCCAGTTGCTATCTGCTGAAGGATTGATTGTTTTTTCAGCTAAGATATAGTTGATAATCGCCTGACGATTTTCTAGGTTAAGCAGGCGATTCACAGTAGCATTTTTTACTCCTGGGAAGCTACCGCTAGCTCGATAGTTATTGGTCACAACGATAAACTCTTGGCTATCTACAATCGGTTTGCCTTGGTACTGGAGATTGCGAACACGGGAAGCACCTGGATTCACCAACGCACCACTTCTGTCATACTTATTCGGCTGAGTAATGTCATATTGATAGGTCAGACCATCAATGACATCAAAGTTGTAGGTACGATAGTCTGTATTAATGAGTTGCTGCGGTTCAGTACTCTTAGGGTCAACTTGGTTGAATTGACCAGCTGACATTTCTAACCATTCTCTGATATCTGCACCAGTGACTTTCAAGATTGCAGTCACATTGTCATAAAGATAAAGGTCAGCCACATTCTTGATGGCAATTGGACCTGCTGGGATATCCGTATAGGCTGTTGCATCACCACGAGTTCCTGCTTTAAACGGTGCGGCTGCAGACAGGATTGGGAGATTTGCCTCTGGAGTTCCTGCTAGCTGGCTTTTTGCATACCAAATTTGGGCATTGTTGACAATTTGTACAGATGGGTCATCCTTGACAAGGGCAAAGAAAGAATTAATGGGTGCGGTTGTCTGACCAACTTCTTGGCGGACATAATTGACAGTTCCTTCATGAGCTTCCTTGGCAATAGCCCAAATGCTTTGATCTGTCTCAGTGGACTTGGTATCGATTTTACGGATGGCACCTGTTCCCTTATTGACTGTCCACTTACCGTCAGCAAAAGAAAGGTTGAGGTCAATCACTCCGAGATGGTCGCCATATTTACCAGCCATGGTTACTGGAGTACCGTTGATGGTCCCGTTTACCCCATCCACACCAGGATATTTTTCATAAAAGCCGCTGCCATCACCAGAAGGAAATTCTGCATGAGAGTGACCAGTGACCACCGCGTCTACTCCTGGAATGCCTGCAATCTGATAGCCTACATTTTCTTCCCCTTTTTCATAAATATTGTCACCAATACCAGAATGGGAAAGAACAAGGACAACATCCGCTCCTTCAGCCCGCATTTGTGGAACCAGTGTGTTGAGGCTCTCTACGGCATCATTGACAAGGACTTTGCCTTCTAAGAGGGCCTTATCCCAATTTAGAATTTGTGGCGGAACAATACCCGTAATACCAATTTTCAGGCTCACTTCTTTTCCGTCAGCATCCACAAAGGTTTTTTCAATGATTTCATGGGTTTTGAACAATGGCTGATTGGTCTTTGCATCCAAGACATTGGCATTGACCAAAGGCATGCCTGCAGTTGCAATTACCTTATTTAAAAAATCCAAACCATAGTTAAACTCATGGTTCCCAAAGGTACCAGCATCAAAACCTAAACTGTCCAGCGCCTTGTACATTGGGTGTTGTTCCCCATCCTTGATAGGATTAACAATAGCTTTATAAGTCCCTAGTGGGGTTCCTTGGATAATATCTCCATTGTCTACCAAAACAACATTGGGATTTTCTGCCTTGGCTTTGGCAATTAAAAGCGCCGTTTTTGCCAGACCTAGATTTTGGGTTTCCTTATCCTGGTAATAATCATAGTTAACAAGATTAGTATGCAAATCTGTGGTGGACAAGATACGGACAGCAACGGACTGACCATTCGTTGGAAGACTGCTTTCCTCGACTGCTGATAGACCCGTTTCTACCGAGGTTGTAGGAATATCGACTGTCGTTGTAGTTGAACGTTGATCTAATTCTGTAACCAACGTGCTATTCTCTGTGGTAGGACTGACTGTCGTTTTTTCCTCTGTCTGTGCTGCTTGACCATTTAGAGCAAATAAAGCCAATGTCAAAGCTAGAATGCTCTATGAAACAAGATGTTTGGACATAAAGTTCCTCCTATAAATAGAATGACAAATTTTCTTCTTGCCATATCATTATACCTCATTGGCGTCAAACTGGCAAAGAAAAAATAAAGCGTTTTCTTGGCGGATAAAAAGATTCTGCACCATTTAGTACAGAAATCTTTCTCTTATCCTACTTCTTCTTGTTTAAATTGACTCATATAGAGATCATGATAGAATCCCTTGTCTGCAAGGAGACTTTCGTGATTGCCCTGCTCAATAATTTGGCCATCTTTCAGGACCAAAATCTTGTCCGCTTCTTGAATGGTAGATAGGCGATGGGCAATGACAAAGCTGGTCCTGCCCTGCATGAGGCGTTTCATGGCCTTTTGAATCAAGAGCTCCAGCCGGGTATCGACTGAGGAGGTAGCCTCATCCAAAATGAGGATTTTGGGATCAGCCAGAAGGGCCCTGGCAATGGTCAAGAGCTGCTTTTGTCCCAGGGAAATATTGCTGGATTCCTGGTTCATCTCCATATTGTAGCCGCCTGGTAGAGTGCGGATAAAATGGTCCACATTGGCTGCTTTGGCTGCTTGAACAATCTCCTCATCAGTAGCCTCTAGGTTGCCAAAACGTAGGTTTTCCTTGATGCTGCCTTCATAGAGCCAGGCATCCTGCAAGACCATCCCAAACTGCCTGCGATATTCCTGCCGAGAAAGGTTGCAAATATCATGGCCATCGACAGTAATGGCGCCTTGCGTCACATCATAGAAACGCATGAGAAGGTTAATCAGCGTGGTCTTACCAGCACCCGTCGGGCCAACAATGGCCACCATTTCTCCTGGTTCAACCTCCAGATTAAAGTCCCGAATCAGAGGTTTGTTGTCCACATACTGGAAGTGAACATGCTGGAAGCTGACCTGACCTGTCAAATCCCCGTCTAAGGTCTCTCGAACTTCTTGAAGCTCATCTGCCTCGTCCAAGACTTCAAAAATCCGCTCCAGCGAAGATTTGGCACTCTGGAGAATCCCCGCCAACTGGCTCAGAACCTGAATGGGCTGGCCGATTTGAAAAACATATTGAACAAAGGCCTGGATATTTCCAATGGTCATCTTGCCAGCCAAAACCTGCAATCCCCCCAAGAGGGCCACAATCAGATAGGTCATATCCGAAATCCCATGCAAAATGGGCATCATAATCCCAGACATAAAGCTGGCCTTAAAGCCCACATCCTGCAATTCATCGGTAATCTTGGCAAATTCTTTGGCAGATGCCTCCTCCCGACCATAGAGTTTGAGGATGTTGAAACCGGTCAAGTTTTCCTGGACAAAGCCATTCATATCCCCCAAGACATTGGCCTGGCGTTTGAAATAAGGCTGTGATTTTTTGAGAATAGTCTGGGCCGCAAGATAGGTAATGGGGATGCTGATGATGACCACCATGGCCAGCTGGAGGTTGAGATAGAGAACCATGGAAATAACCAAGGTCAGGCTGATGATGGCATTGACAATCTGCAAAAAGGACTGCTGGAGTGCATTGGAGACGGTCTCCACATCACTGGTAAAGCGGCCCAGCATGTCCCCAAACTGATGTTTGTCAAAATAAGAGACAGGAATCCGATTGATTTTCTCGCTCAAATCATTGCGCAGATCCCGGATGGTATTTTGAACCGTGCGCGTGATGTAAAAGTTCGACCCATAGGAGCCGATTTCGTAAAAGAGAGCCCGGATGGAATAGATGACCAAGACCCAGAAAATGTAGGTATAGTTGATGGATGCACCAGGAACCTGGTTAGCCATATCCAGCAGATTCTGAGTCAGCTCTGTGATGACCAAGCCAAGGATAAAGGGTTCCAGGACATTGGCTACGGCTGATAGAATTTTTAAGAAAATTGCCAGAAAAAGAGTAAATTTGTAATGTTTCAGATAAGCCCACAGGCGGATAAATACTGATTTTTCTTTCATCTTACTCTCCTTCCGTTAGTGATTGATTGTTGAGCTGGGAGTTAGCGATTTCTCTATAAATCTCGTTGGACTCCATCAGCTCTTCATGGGTGCCTCGACCAACAACTTCACCCTGATCCAAGACGATGATTTGATCCGCATCCATGATGGTCCCGACCCTTTGGGCCACAATCAGGACCGTAGCATTTTGTGTGACGGATTTGAGGCGGCGGCGCAAAATGGCATCTGTCTTATAGTCCAGAGCAGAGAAAGAGTCATCAAAGATATAGATATCTGGTTTTTTCACGATGGCTCGAGCAATGGACAAGCGCTGCTTCTGCCCGCCTGAGAGGTTGCTACCTCCTTCCGCCAAGTGGGTTTCAAAACCTTCTTCCCGGCTCTCGATAAATTCCTTGGCCTGGGCCACCTCTGAAGCCTGTTCCAGCTCTGGAAGAGTCGCATCTTCCTTCCCATACTTGAGGTTCTCCTCGATGGTTCCGGTAAAAAGCAAAGCCTTTTGCGGAATAAAGCCTACCTTCTGACGAAGGGCTTTCAGCTTGTAGTCCCTGACATCCACGCCATCCACCAAGATTTTCCCCAGAGTCACATCATAAAAGCGGGGAATCAAATTGACCAGAGATGATTTTCCTGAACCTGTTGAACCGATGAAGGCAATGGTTTCACCAGGCTTGGTTTTAAAGGAAATATTGTGCAAAACTGGATTTTCTGTCTCACCTGGATAGGCAAAAGTCACATTGTCAAATTCCAGATAGCCTCGTGTCTCAGTCTCTGTCACCCCATCTTCATTTGGTGAGATGGAAATAGGCATATCCAAGACCTCCTGAATCCGGCTGCTGGATACGGCCATTTTCGGATACATGGTAAAGAGGTTGGCAAATATCAAGAAGGAAAACAGAGCATGGAAACTATACTCAATAAAGGCAACCAGGTCCCCGATTTGGAGGCTGCCCTTAGCCAGAGGATCAAGGGCAAACCAGACAATGGCCACAATCATGGCAATGATAATTTGGACAAAGAGGGGCTCTGTCAAGCCAGTCAGGGTAAAGAGACGATTGGAAATAGTGGCGTAGTCCTGATTTTGCTGGGCAAAGCGCTCCTCCTGAAAATCTTCCCGGGCAAAGGCCCGAATGACTCGCAGCCCCATCAAGTTTTCACGGACATATTGGTTGATTTTGTCCAAGGTCTGCTGCTGCTTAGTCGAAATGGGCCGTGTTTTCATAGCTACATAGATGACAACAATCACCAAGAAAGGCATGGAAACCGCCACAATCCAAGCTAGAGATGGACTGGTGATGAGAATCATGACCACTGAGAAAATCATCATCAGTGGTGTCACAACCCCAATCCGCAAGCTCATTTCCGCAAACTGCATGAGGACAAAGGCATCGCTGGTCATCCGAGTCACCAGGGAAGAGACACCGATTTGTTCGTACTCATGATGGGAATAGGTCTGCAATTTAGCATAAATATCCGTCCGCAACTCCTTAATCATGCTGGTTGTCAGTTTACCAGAGGCATAGACCAGGGAAATACGCCCCGCTATCCCCAACACCACGATGACAAACATCATAATGGCCCAAAAAGTCAGACGTTCAGGATTATTTTGGGTAATCCCCTCATCAATCATGCGGGCCAAGATGGTTGGCATACCCAGATTGACCACCACAAATAAAAAACCACCGAAACAATCCAGCAACAGCCACCGGTGCTTGGATTTCAGGTAAGACCAAATTAACTTCATCACTTCTCCCCATTTCATGGAATAAAGGAGTACATCGCTTGTACTCCCTTAACCAATACATCTTTCAATACCCTTATTATATACAAAGAAGACCTGCTTGTGCAAGTCTTTTCTGGTTTCTAGATACTATCGCCGTTCCAGATAGAATTTTTCACAATGACATAATCTACCCGGGTCAGGCTTTCCAAATCACGGCCCCCAGCATAGGAAATGGCGCTCTGCAAATCCTGCTCCATTTCTGTCAAGGTATCTTGCAAGTACCCCTTGACAGGAAGCAAGATTTTCTTGCCCTCAACGTTCTTGCGCTCCCCTTTTTGGTATTCAGAAGCGGAACCATAGTATTCCTTGAATTGTTGGCCATCAACCTCAACCAGCTTGCCAGGACTTTCCAAGTGACCTGCAAAGAGGGAGCCAATCATGACCATACTAGCCCCAAAGCGGATGGACTTGGCAATGTCACCATGGGTCCGGACCCCACCGTCCGCAATAATGGGTTTTCTAGCAGCCTTGGCACACCAGCGCAGGGCGGCCAGCTGCCATCCCCCAGTACCAAAACCAGTCTTGACCTTGGTGATACAAACCTTTCCAGGCCCGATTCCCACCTTGGTCGCATCTGCTCCTGCATTTTCCAACTCCCGCACAGCTTCAGGTGTCCCAACGTTTCCAGCAATGACAAAGGTCTCAGGAAGCTCCTTCTTAATATGCTGGATCATCTTGATGACCGCATCCGAATGGCCATGGGCAATATCGATGGTGATAAATTCAGGCGCATCTTCTTTGAGGCTTGAGACGAACTCGTACTCATAATCCTTTACCCCAACAGAGATCGAAGCGATCAAGCCTTGCGCGTGCATCCGAGCAATAAAGGGCTTGCGGGTCGCTTCATCAAAGCGATGCATGATATAGAAGTAACCACTTTTAGCCAACTGCTCAGCAATGTCCTCATCCATAATGGTCTCCATATTGGCGGGAACTACTGGCAATTTAAAGCTATGCTTTCCCAAAGTCACCCTGGTATCCGCCTCTGAGCGGCTGGAAATAATACACTTGTTGGGCACCAACTGGATATCCTCATAATCAAAAACAGGCATTTCGTTAAACATGAACTTCACTCCTAAACTTAAAATGACCTACCTATATGATGACAGCACCATATCGCTACGTTTTGACACGTTTCCATAAGTCATTATAGCACAATGTGCGGATTTTGTAAATATATTGCAATTTATATAATATATAATTCGTTTTTTAATCAAAATTTAAGAAAAAATACCGATTGACATTCGTGATTATAGGATTGAATGAACCTTTTGAGAATATCAAATTCCATCATTCGGAATGAAAGGTTATCAAAAACCTCCTTGTCGAAACAAGGAGAGATAGTTTATTCAAAGTCATACAACTGTGGGTAGTTATGGCATTCTGGATTTTTGGGATGACAAACTTCGCGACCAAAGTAAATCATAGACTGGTGGGCAGCCAGCCAGAGTTCAGGTGGTAAAACTTCCATGACCCGTTTTTCTGTTTCCAGAGGGGTGGCCGATTTTTTGACAATCTCGTGGTGCTTGCAGATGCGGCCGACATGGGTATCAACAGCAAAGGCTGGAATCCCAAAGCCCACACTGAGGACCACATTGGCTGTTTTGCGGCCAACACCAGATAAGGCTTCCAGCTCTTCTCTGGTCTGGGGAACCTGCCCTTCATGGCGATCCAGTAACTGCTGGGCACACTCCTTGAGGAACTTGGCCTTATTACGGTAGAGTCCAAGCCGAGAGATATACCTTGAAATCTCTTGGACATCTGCTACTGCCATGGCTTCTACTGTTGGAAAGGCTGCAAAAAGACCTGGCGTTGCCTTGTTGACAGCAGCATCCGTTGTTTGAGCAGACAGCATAACGGCCACCAACAGTTCAAAATGATTGCGAAAATCCAAGCTGGGCTTGGCATTCGGATAAAGAGCAATAATTTCTTCTAAGACCTTGCGGGCCCGTTTTTTTGATAATACCATAGAGTTATTATAGCATAAAGGAAAAAAGAAACTGATATGAAAGGCTCTAGACTTCTGCAATTTCCCCACCAAAAATATGCCGAACTGTATGAATCTCAGAAACTGGCAGTGCCACATAGAGCGTATCCCCAGCATGTAGCAGGCTATTGCCCTTGACCACCTTACTTTTTCCATGGTGAATCTGTCTTGTAATCAGGCAAGCTGGTGGCAAGGATAAGTCACTGACAAAGGTATCGCCCAAATGCTCAGAAACCACTACTTCAATCAGGGTCATTTCTGCATTTTGCTCCATATCTTCAGGCAGCATTTTTTCCAACATGGCTTCATAAATTGGTGCTCCACCGAGCAAGTCCATGATGACATAAGCACTAAGTGCCACTAGGCCAATCACCATAAGCTGGCTCATATTACCAACCATTTCTGTCACCAAAATCATGGCTGTTAACGGTGCCTTGGAAATAGCCGCAAAGAAACCAGCCATGCCTAAGACGATAAAAAGGTTCAACTGATTCTGACCAATCCAGCCTAAATCAAAGGCAAGTCGACCAAAAGCCAACCCCAGTAGGCTTCCCAAGGTCAAAATTGGTAGAAAAATGCCACCTGGTAATCCTGCACCATAAGAAATCATGCTCCAGACAAAGCGAATCAGCAAGTAAAAGAGGAGGGTCATCAGACTGGGTTGAAGATGCGGAAGATCCAAAATCAAATGATGCCCTCCTCCTAGTAACTCAGGCAGGAAATAGCCAACTGGAAGAATGAACATAAAAGCAAACAAGCTCTGGTACTGGGCTGGAATTGGGATGAATTTTGATAAGAAGCCATAGAGAAGCTGAATGCGAAGGATCACTATTTCATAAAAATAACCTGCCAGTCCAAGGAATAGACCTAGTGCTATATAAATCCAGTACTGGCTGAGTTCTAGTAACGGTAGGTCCTTCGGCATCTGCAAAACAGGGGTCAGGCCAAAAACATGGAGAGAAATAAAATTTGCAGTAATACTGGCTGCCAAGGCCGATACCCAAACCAATCTAGAAAATTGGTGATAGACTTCCTCCACTACAAAAAGAAGTCCAGCAATAGGTGCATTGAAGGCCGCAGCCAGACCAGCAGCCGCTCCGCTGGCGATAAGGCTGCGTTTTTCCATCTTACTAGCCTTTAGCCCTTCTGCTATTCCCTTTGCTGTAACAGCTCCCAGCTGAATACTAGGCCCTTCCCGTCCCAACATGAGCCCGGAGGCAATGGCTAAGCTGCCACCCAGGAATTTTCGCCATAAGACAGACCACCACTTCAGGCTCATCATCCCTTTTAATTCTGCTTCTACCTGAGGAATGCCAGAGCCCTTGGCATTTGGCTCCTTTGCGATCATTTGTCCGACAAAAAAGATGATAAAAGCATAGAAAAGGATAAGGGCCAAAAGATAGAGTGTGTTATCATGGGCCTGATGGTATAAATGGATGACAAGTTCAAAGATTTTTTCAATAGCCAGGCGAAAGGCTACAACAACCAAGCCCACTCCAACCCCAACTAATATTCCTCGAACAACCGAATAAAGAATGGACCGGGAAATAAACTTTACTTCTTTGTGATGGTTTTCCATTGCATCGTTTCCTTTCATTCTAATGCTAAATACATTTCAAAAAATGGGTCAGATTAACTGATGCCCATTTTTTATATTAATGCTTATTTCCGATACATCTTGAACTGCAAATAGAGGTCATTGTAGAGCCCCAGCATTTCAGGTCCAAGGTTGTCGTAGACTTCCATGTTTTTCATGGTTTCTGCCGAAGGATAAAAGGCTTCATCATTCTGAGTTTCTTCATCCAACAGGGCCTTGGCCGCTGGAATAGGTGTCGAATAACCGACATACTCAGCATTACGAAGAGCATTTTCAGGGCGAAGCATAAAGCTCATAAAGGCGTGGGCCCCGTCAATATTTTTAGCTGTCTTGGGAATAACCATATTGTCAAACCAGAGGTTGGAACCCTTGGATGGGACCACATAGCGCAGGTTCTCATTGCCATCCAGCATCTCACTGGCTTCTCCAGAGAAACTAACTGCAATGGCTGCTGCATTCTGAATCATATAACCCTTGATTTCATCTGCTACGATCGCCTTGACATT
>Ga0116175_1001742_pt1 | contig 13726 bp, 14 predicted proteins | sample AD_UKC125_MetaG_FD_89802 | JGI IMG/M metagenome (GOLD analysis project Ga0116175, IMG submission 89802) | Active sludge microbial communities of municipal wastewater-treating anaerobic digesters from USA - AD_UKC125_MetaG | ecosystem: Engineered > Bioreactor > Anaerobic > Digestate | place: USA... | reverse complement strand
GGTGGGGCGTTGTGCTCGGAGAGTTCGCGGCCCTCGGCGAGCCCGATGACGACGGCGCGCAGTGGCCCCACGGCATACACCTGCTGTGCCGCCCGGCCGGAGGATGCCTGGCGGGCGCGGTCGAGGAGTTCGGTAGCGAGGCTGGGCAGATCGATGATGTCGTCCATCGATCGAGGCTACGTCGGCCTGCGGACAAAGGACAGCCCTGCAGCGGTGGACTGCCACCCCCGACCTCGACGACATGAGCCAATTGGTGGCTTCCCGGCTCGCGAAGCCACCAAAAGGCTCATGTCACGGAGCGAGAGGGCTGCGAGGGGGCCCTTACACCGACGCCTGCAGACGTCGGGTGACCGCCATCGCTGCGGTCCGTACCGCGGGAGCCAGTCGGGGCAGGTCGATCCGGTGGGTCGTGCCGGTCACCGAAAGGGCCGCGACCGGCATACCGCCGCGTCCGAAGACCGGCGCCGCAGCGCAGGCGACCCCGTAGCTGGACTCCTCGTGGTCGTAGGCGACGCCCTCGCGCCGGATCGACTGCAGGGCGCGGTGGAACGCGCCGGGCATCGCGAGGGTATGCCGGGTGAGCGCCGGCAATCCGGCCCCCACCCGCCCGGCCACGACCTCGGGCGCAGAGAAGGCGAGGATCGCCTTCCCCACCCCGGTCGCGTGCGCCGGCAGCCGCCCGCCGACCCGCGAGGGCAGCCGCGGCCCGTGCTTGGCGCGCAAGATGTCGACATAGACGACGTCGACCCCGTCGAGCACGGCCAGATGCACAGTGGCGCCGGTCGCCTCGTGCAGGTCTTCCATATAGGGCCGGGCGGCCTCGCGCACATCGCGGGATCGCGGTGCGAGTTCGCCCAACTCGAACAGCTGCATGCCCAGCCGCATCCCGTCGGGGGTGATCTCCAGCAGCCCCAGCCGCGCCATCTCGTGCACCAGCCGGTGCACGGTCGACTTGGGCAGCCCCACCCGCCGCGACAGATCGGACACGGTGAGCACGGGGTGCTTCACGTCGAAGGCCCGCAGCACCATGACGGCCCGTTCGAGCACCGACTCGCGGGTCGGCGGCAGCGGCGCAGCGGGCCAGGAATCGGGTCCGCTGTCCCGTTCAGTGGGACACATGCGTTGATTGTCGTGGCGCGACCGGTCAGTGTCCACCCATAGCCGCCCGCGGGGTTCGAGTTCGGCGGCCCGAGGCGAAAGGCGTCAGATGACCCTCTCACCGCTGCATCCGCCGAGTCCGGGGGGTGAGCGCACCGGCATACCAGCCGGCATACCGACCGGCACTCCAGCCGGTATGCCGTCCGGTCGCCTCCCAGCCCCCTCGCGCCGCGCCGTGCCGACCGCCATCGGGCGAGCTCCGATCTCCGGGTCCGAGACGCTCAAGTCGGTCGCCACGGCCCTCGACGTGCTCGAATGCTTCGCTCTCGACGACGAGTTGGGCGTCTCCGACATCGCCCGCCGCCTGGGCATCGCCAAGAGCACGGCCCACCGGCTGCTCTCGACGCTCTCCTCGCGCGGCCTGACCGAGAAGAACCCCGACACCGGGCAATACCGGCTCGGCCTGCACCTCTACGAACTCGGCCAGCTCGCCCAGAGTCGGCTCAAGTTGCGCCAGACAGCCCTGCCGCTGCTGGAGGACCTGCGCCGGGTGAGCGGCCTGAGCGTCCACCTCGGGGTCATCGACGGCGCCGACATCGTCTATGCCGAGCGCCTGGAGACCCCGGCCGGCCGGCAGCTGCTCGCGGGCGTCTCGCGCCGCTGGCCTTCGCACTGCACCTCCTCCGGCAAGGCGATCGCCGCCTTCAACACCGAGCTCGCTCAAGCCCGCCGCGACATCGGCTTCCCGCCCCGCACCACCGGCACGATCCGCTCGGTCGCCGACTACGACCTCGCGCTGGCCGAGACCCGGCGGCTGGGGGTCGGCATCGGCCACGGCGAGGCAGTGGCCGGCATCTCGTCGGTCGCCGCTCCCGTGCGCGACCTGTCCGGTCGCGCCTACGCCAGCATCTCGGTCGTCGGCCCGAGCTCGGCGCTCATCGGCGACCTCGACCGCACCGCCCGCCTGGTCCGCACCGTCGCCGGTCACATCGCCCACCGCCTGTCCGCCTGAGGAAGGAACACCGCGTGGATCTCACGCTTCGCTCGAAGGCCGCCGCAGCCCTGCTCGACGCCTACGACACCAAGGTCGCCATCCCCCCGCTCGTGCAGACCTATCCCGGCATGACGACCGAGGACTCGTATGCCGTGCAGCAACTCCAGATCGAACGTCGCCTGTCCGAGGGGCGCACCATCAAGGGGCACAAGGTCGGATTGACCTCGGCTGCGATGCAACGCCAGCTGGGCGTCGACCAGCCCGATTACGGCCACCTGCTCGACGACATGTTCTTCCTCGAGCACGTGCCGATCCCCAGCTCGATCTATCTGCAGCCCAAGATCGAGCCGGAGGTCGCCTTCGTGCTCAAACGGCGGCTCAGCGGCCCGGGGGTGACGGTGCCGGAGGCGATTTCGGCGGTCGACTACGTGCTGCCGGCGCTGGAGATCATCGACTCGCGGATCGAGAACTGGAAGATCGGCATCGTCGACACCATCGCCGACAACGCCTCCTCCGGTGGCCTGGTCCTGGGCAGCCGCCCCACCCGGCTGGAAGACGTCGACCTGCGCCTGGTCGGCTGCACACTGCTGCGCAACGGCCGGGTCGTCGCGACCGGGGCCGGGGGCGCGGTGCTCGGCTCACCGATCAATTCCCTGGTCTGGCTCGCGAATACGGTCGGCGCCCTGGGCGTCACCCTCGAAGCCGGCCACGTCATCCTGCCGGGCTCGGTCACCGCAGCCCAGCCGGTCGCCCCAGGTGACACGTATGCCGCGGCCTTCGCCGGCCTGGGCACGGTCACCGCTCGTTTCGCCAAGGAGAACTGACGTGACTGTGTCCTTCGGCTCGCTGCCCCGGCGCGCTGCGACCGCCGCGATCGTCGGACCCGGCAACATCGGGACCGACCTGATGTTCAAGCTGCTGCGCCGCAGCGACTGGATCACCCCGCGCTGGATGATCGGGGTCGACCCCACCTCCGACGGCCTGCGTCGCGCCGCGTCGATCGGCCTCACCGCCAGCGCCGAGGGCGTCGACTGGCTGCTCGCCCAGGACGAGCTGCCCGACATCGTCTTCGAGTGCACCAGCGCCAAGGCCCACGCGGCCAACGCTCCGCGCTATGAGGCGGCCGGCATCGTCGCGATCGACCTCACCCCTGCCGCGGTCGGGCCCTACTGCTGCCCGCCGGTCAACCTCGACCTCAACCTCGACGCGATGAACTTCAACATGATCACCTGTGGTGGTCAGGCCACGACGCCGGTCGTCGCAGCGGTCTCGCGGGTGGTGCCGGTGCCGTATGCCGAGATCGTCGCCTCGATCGCGTCGAAGTCCGCCGGGCCGGGCACTCGGGCCAATATCGACGAGTTCACCGAGACCACCGCCACGGCGCTCGAAGTGGTCGGCGGGGCCGACAAGGGCAAGGCGATCATCATCCTCAACCCGGTGGAGCCGCCGATGAAGATGCGTAACACCGTCTTCTGCGCGATCCCGCCGGAGGCGGCCGAGCCGGGGCCTTTGCAGGACCAGCTCAACCAGTCGATCTTCGCGATGCGCGACACCGTGCGCGAATACGTGCCGGGCTACTCCTTCCGGGCCGACCCGCAATACGACCATGCCCGCGACACGTGGAACGGCATGGCTCGGGTGGCGGTCTTCGTCGAGGTCATCGGCCGCGGCGACTACCTGCCCGACTATGCCGGCAATCTCGACATCATCACCGCAGCAGCCGCCCGGGTGGGCGACCTGGTGGTCGAACACCGCCAGGGCGCGACCGGCATACCGGCTGGTGCCGAGAGCAGGTCCTCCTCGTCCACCCCGTCCACCTCCAGCGCCGCGCAGCCCACGGGAGCACAGGCATGAGCACAACCATCAGCACAGACACGAACACCGGCGCGAGCGACACCCCCACTCGTGATCTGCGGATCACCGACTCGACGCTGCGCGACGGCTCGCACGCGATGCGCCACCAGTTCACCGAGGAGCAGGTGCGCGGGGTCGTGCACGCGCTCGACGGTGCGGGCGTGGAGGTCATCGAGGTCGCCCATGGAGATGGCCTCGGCGGCTCGAGCTTCAACTACGGCTTCTCGCTCGTCGACGAGATGCGCCTGATCAAGGCGGCTGCCGAGGAGGCCCATCGAGCCAAGATCGCGATCCTCATGTTGCCGGGCGTCGGCACCATCGAACACCTCAAGCACGCCCACGAGATGGGCGCCTCGGTGGCCCGGATCGCGACGCACTGCACCGAGGCCGACACGGCGATCCAGCACTTCGGCGCAGCCCGGGATCTCGGGATGGAGACCGTCGGCTTCCTCATGCTCAGCCACCGGGTCGGGCCGGCCGAGCTGGCCCGCCAGGCACGGATCCAGGTCGACGCCGGCGCGCAGTGCGTCTATGTCGTCGACTCGGCCGGTGCGCTGGTCCTCACCGACTGCCAGGAGCGGGTCGAGGCGCTCATTGCCGAGATCGGCGGCGAGGCCCAGGTCGGTTTCCACGGCCACCAGAACCTCTCGATGGGCGTGGCCAACTCCGTCCTCGCCTATCGCGCGGGAGCCAAGCAGATCGACGGCGCGCTGTGTGCGCTCGGGGCCGGCGCGGGCAACTCGCCGACCGAGGTGCTCGCGGCGACCTTCGACCGGCTCGGCATCACGACCGGGGTCGACGTCGGGGGCGTGCTCGCCGCCGCCGAGGAGGTCGTGCGGCCCTTCCTGCCGAGGTTGCCGTTCATGGACCGTTCGGCGATCACGCAGGGTCAGGCCGGGGTCTACTCCTCCTTCCTGCTGCACGCCGAGCGGGCCGCCGAGCGTTACGGGGTGCCGGCCCACGCGATCCTGCAGCGGGTCGGCGAGGCTGGCTACGTCGGCGGCCAGGAGGACATGATCATCGAGGTCGCCCTACGGCTGGCCGAAGAGCGCGATCTGGGCGACTTCGCTGGCCAGGGGGTGCGCTGATGACCACGTGGGACGAGGACTCCGTCGCCACCGAGCTGCTGGCCTGTGAGGCCGAGCGCCGCGACCGGGTGAAGTTCACCGACGAGTGGCCCGAGCTCGACGTGGCCACCGGTTACCGGATTCAGGACGAGACCCTGCGCCGGCGCCTCGCGCGTGGGGAGCGACTCATTGGGGTCAAGCTGGGCCTGACCAGCCGGGCCAAGCAGCAGCGGATGGGCGTGCACACGCCGTTCGTCGCGTGGCTCACCGACGCCATGCTGCTGCCCGCGGGCGACCCGATCCCGCAGGACAAACTCATCCACCCGCGGGTCGAGCCGGAGATCGTCTTTGTCATGCGTGAGCGGCTGGCCGGACCCGGCGTGAGTGCGGCGACCGCGCTCGCCGCCGTCGACGTCGTGCTGGCCGGTGCCGAGGTGATCGACAGCCGGTATCGCGACTTCAGGTTCACCGCCGGCGACGTCGTCGCCGACAACGCCAGCTCAGGGGCCTTCGTCACCGGCCCGGTGTCGATCCCGCCGAGCGACCTCGACCTGGCCGGCGAAGCCGTGCTCGTCGAGGTCGACGGCGCCATCGTCGACTCGGCCACCGGCGCGGCCGTGCAAGGCCACCCCGCCGAGGCGCTCGCGCTCGCGGCCAACGACCTGGCCACCCGCGGTCACGCCATCGAGGCCGGCTGGATCGTCCTCACCGGCGGGATGACCGACGCGGTCTTCGCCCCGCCCGGCGCGTCGATCGCGTGCCATTTCTCGACGCTCGGGTCGGTCTATCTCAACGGCGGGCCGGCTCCGGCCGCGCCCGCCGGAACCTCACAGACAGGGGAGTGAGAGGTATGCCGTTCGTGTCGATCACGCTCGCACAGGGACGCACTCCCGAGGTGCTGCGCGCCCTCATCCACGAGGTGACCCTCGCCGTCGAACGTTCGGGCGCGGCCCCACGCGACAACGTGCGGGTGGTCCTGCACGAGGTCCCGTCGACCCACTTCGCCGCCGGTGACGTCACCCTGGCCGAGCGAGCCACCCAACCCGCAGCCGGCGACGCGAGCCGGCCTCACGGCATACCCGACCCTGCCGTCACGGCAACCACCCCCGATCAGGAGCCGCGCGCATGAGCGATCTGCAGTTCTTCGGCCACATCATCGACAACGAAGAGGTCGAGTCGCTCGACGGTGGCCGTTTCGACGTCTGGAACCCGTGGACCCGCGAGGTCTGGGCGCAGGCCGCCGAGGGCTCGGCCGCCGACGCCGACCGGGCGGTGACGAGCGCGCGCAGGGCCTTCGACGAAGGTCCGTGGCCGCGGATGGGGCGCACCGAGCGGGCGGCGGCGATCCACCGGCTGGCCGACCTCATGCAGGAGCGCACCGCCGAGATCGCGCGGCTGGACTCGACAAACATGGGCAAGCCGTTCGAGCAGGCCAAGCACGACGTGGCCCGGTCGGTGTGGAACTTCCGGTTCTTCGCCGACCACCAGCGCGACCACTGCGGCGAGGTCTACCCGATGGACTCGGGCCACCACTGCTACAGCGAGTTCGGGCCCGCGGGCGTCGTCGCAGCGATCAGCCCGTGGAACTTCCCGCTCATGATGGCCTCCTGGAAGATCGCGCCGGCCATCGCCTGGGGCAACACCTGCATCATCAAGCCGAGCGAGGACACCCCCGCGTCGGTGACCTACCTGGGCCGGCTGGCCGTCGAGGCCGGGTTCCCGCCCGGCGTGCTCAACGTCCTCAACGGCCACGGTGCCCCGGCCGGGTCGTCGATCACCGGAGACGATCGGGTCGACCGGGTGACCTTCACCGGGTCGTCGCAGACCGGCAAGCTCGTCATGGCTTCTGCCGCAACGCATCTGGCCCCGGTGTCGCTCGAGCTCGGCGGCAAGGGTGCCAACCTCGTCTTCGCCGACGCCGACCTCGACAACGCCGTGTATTGGGCGGTCGAGGCGATCTTCCGCAACGCCGGGCAGATCTGCCTGGCCGGTTCGCGGCTGTTCGTCCAGGACGAGATCTACGACGAGTTCATGGCCCGGTTCATCGCGGCGGCCGAAGCGCTGACCATCGGCGACCCCTTCGACCCGGCGACCCGGTTCTCTGCCTTGGCCAGCCGCCGGCACTTCGAGAAGGTCGCGTCCTATGTCGCGGCTGCGCAGGATCTCGGCGGCCGGATCCGCACCGGCGGGGTCGCCGAGGACGGCTCCTGGGTGGTCCGCCCGACGATCATCGACGGGCTCGCGTTGGACGCCGCGCCCTATTGCGAAGAGATCTTCGGCCCGGTCTGCGTCGTCAACCGGTTCAGCACCGAGGACGAGGTCGTCCACCTGGCCAACGACACCCGCTACGGCCTCAACGCGATGCTCTTCACCGAAAACCTCTCGCGCGCCCACCGGGTGGCCTCCCGCCTCAGGGCCGGCACGGTGTGGGTCAACTGCTTCTTCATCCGCGATCTACGCACCCCCTTCGGCGGCGTCGGTGACTCCGGCGTCGGTCGCGAGGGCGGCAACTTCAGCCGCGAGTTCTTCACCGAACCCAAGGCCGTCGTCATGCAGATCGACCGCAAGGGCTGAGTCTGACGACGCAGTCGCACGTCGATCTGCCGTCCTACCCGGGCCTGTCCTGGCCCGGGGGGACCGATCGGTATGCCGTGCGGCCGCTGACCTCCGCCGACCTCGACCGGCCCTGGCGGCTGGACTTCCACCAGCCCCGGGGCGTCGTGCCGCTCGGGCTCACCGTCATCGAGGACATCGCCGCGGGCAGTCGCACGGCCGCCGCAGCGCTGGGCGTCGACGGTGGCCTGGTGGCCCGCCTGGTCGGGTGTCATGTCTACCTCGGGCCGGCGGCGGACGGGGGCGGGAACGCCGGCAGCCCGGCTGTCGCCGGCTCTGGTGCGAATCCGCTTGTCCCGGGTGGCGATCCGGCCGCGTATGCCGTGCGGTTCACTGAGCTCTGGGCTGAGCTCTCTGGGCAGTTGCGTGACGAGCTGGACGCTCTCGATGCGCTGCCGCTGGCCGATCTCGACGCGCAGGGGTTGGGTCGGGCCTGGCGGCAGGCCCGGGAAGTGTGCTCCCGCGCCTGGCGGCTGCACTTCGCGGTGATGTATCCGGTCTTCGCCATTCACGAGGTCGTTCTCGCGGGGTTGGCTGCTGACGGCATCGGCGCGTTGGAGGCCTCGGAGCTCATCGGGGTGCCCGATCACACCATCGCCCGCACCGATCGGGCCCTGGCCGAGTTAGCCGACCTCGCGGACAGTGAGGGGCTCGCTCCTGTCTTCCTGCACTCACCCAGCGGCCAACTGTTGCTCCGGCTGCAGTCCGAGCCCCGGGCCGCCGCGTGGCTGGAGCGGTTCGCGGAGTTCGACACGGCATACGGGCAGCGCAGTGCCGCGGTCGGCGATCTCGACTCGCCGTCCTGGCACGAATCCCCTTCCATCCCACTGGGACTCGTGCGGGCCGCCCTCGTGGCCGGGCCGAGCGCGCCGCGTCCTGCCCGGCCGGCGGGGGTAGCGACGCTGCCCGGCACCCGGCTGGGGGCCGAGGCGGCGGCCCGGGTGACGCAGTGGCTGGCCCTGGCCGGCCAGGCCCCGGCAGCCTGGTGGAACGAGGAGCACAACGTCCTCATCGACTTGCGCGGCCACCTGCCGCTGCGGGCGGTGGCGCTGGCGGCCGGCCGCCTGCTGGGGCTTCCGGCAGCCGACGATGCCCTCTACCTGCACGAGAGCGAGCTGCTGGACCTGCTCGCGGGCCGAGCTGACGCCACGGCCCTGCTCACGCCGATCCAACAACGCCGGGCCTTCGTCGAGGCCTGGCGCGAGCGCCGCCACGACCTGCCCGGGCACCTCGGGGCGCCGGGGGACGGCGGCGACATCGTGCTGCGGCAGATCCTCGGCACGCCCGAGGCTCGGCCGGCCACCGACGGCCATGTCGACGCCATCGGGCCGCGGCCGGGCCAGCCGCCGCAGTCTCGGCTGCCCGACCTCGAGGGGATGGGGGTCTCCTCCGGGGTGGCCCGGGGCCGCGCGCGAGTTTTGGCCTCGGCCGACGACATCGAGCAGGTGCAGCGCGGCGAGGTGCTCGTCTGCGAGGCGACCTCGCCGAGTTGGACGCCGGCCTTCGACCGGATCGCCGCCGCCGTGTGCGACGCCGGCGGGATGCTCACCCACGCCGCGATCGTCAGCCGCGAATACGGACTGCCGTGCGTCTGCGCCGTCCTCGACGCGACCGCGCTCATCCACACCGGCGATCTGCTGCTCGTCGACGGCGACCTCGGGGTCGTGCGAGTCCTCGAACGCGGTATGCCGTGACGCCTCCCGCCCTTGTCCCTGTCCCTGACCCTGTTCCTCTCCCCGTCCCTGACCCTCTCCAGCCCGAGGTGCGCTGGCTCGACGAGCTCGGCGGGCTTGAGGAAGAGGGCTTCGCTGAGGTTGACCGCGCTTCGGTGAGGGTGGACCCTCAGCGCAGCGCCGCTTCCCTCACCGAGGCCGGCGCAGCGGGCCTGCGGCTGGCCGAGGTGGTCGGCGGCAAGGCAGCCGGGCTCGCCCTGCTGCTGCGCGCCGGGCTGCCTGTGCCCGACGGGTTCGTCGCGTGGAGTCCCGAGGCGGCCCGAGAGGGGTATGCCGTGCTGGCCCGGCGCAGCGGGATCACACGCCCGCTCGTCGCGGTGCGCAGCAGTTCCCCCGTCGAGGACGGGGAGGCCAGGTCGGCTGCCGGGCTGCTGCCGACCGAGCTGGGGGTGCGCGGTGCCGATGCGGTGGCTGCGGCAGTGGCGCGCATCATTGCTGCCGAAGCAAGCCTTTCCGCCGATTGGCCCCGCTGCGCGGAAAGCGCCAGCTCCCCCGAGGCGATCGGCTCCGCCGAGGCGAGCCTCGGCGCCAGTCCGGACCAGCACCCCAGCCCTGCGAGGGCCGGGTCGTGCCCTGTCCTCGTCCAGCTCATGGTGTCGGCGGTGGCCGCCGGGGTGAGCTTCTCCGCGCACCCGGTCACGGGAGCCCGCGATCGGATCGTGGTGGAGGCCGTCCATGGGCTGGGCGTGCTGCTCACCGACGGTCAGGTGGTACCCGAACACATCGTCGTGCACCGGCATACCGGAGCCGTTCTCACGTCCCGGCTGGGGCGACAGCGGCTCGTCGCGACGGTGAACGAGGCGGGCCTGACCCGAGTGGAACGACTCGATCCGGCGTCCACAGGCGCAGCGTCCGGATCGTCGTCGCCGGTGCTCACGCCGGCTCGGCTCGACGCCGTCGTGGCGATGACCCTGCGCGCCGAGCAGGCCATCGGCACCGCCGCCGATGTCGAGTGGGCCTTCGACGAGACCGGCCGGCTGTGGGTGCTGCAGGCCCGTCCGATCACGACCCTGCCGGCTGGCTGACGCAGTGCCCCCTGGCTGACGCCCGGCCCCATGCCTGACGCCATGCTCTCTGCCTGACGCCAAGCGCGTTGCGCCGCAGCGGAGGCGACCACCCGGCATACGAAAGGGTCCCGGTTGCGGTGAGACCGGGACCCTTTCTGGCGTCTGATCGAACAGATGGGGTTGACCACCGCCGTCGCCGCTCAGGCGCTCGCCCCACATGTATCGGGAGCAGGTGAGCCTGACGCAGACCTCAGGTGAACTTTGCCCGACGGAATTGCGCCCAGCCGGTGCGGGTGCGGTGCCCTGCGGTGCGGCGTCAGATGAACAGCAGTTGGGCGCCCTCGGTGATCTCGATGAAGTCGCTCGCGCTGATGATCGCCTCGACGCCGTCGTAGAGGTCGTCCTCGGTGAGCTTGTTCATGTCAGCCGACATCCGGCAGGCCCACATGTGGCAGCCCGACGCCGTGAGCAACTCGAGGAACTCGGGCACCTCGGGCACGTCGAGGTCGGCGATCATCTTCTTCATCATCGCGGTGGCGCCGGCGGTGGCGCCGGGCAGGGCGCCGAGCATGTGGTGGATGCCGCTGCTGTGGCCGGGCATGTGCATCGCGGTGTTCCCGACGAAGGTGAACTTGAGGTCACCCATCGTCGCCTTGTTGATCATGTCGAAGCCCCAGAAGGTGAAGAACAGGTGGGTTTCGACCCCCTCGCCGAGGGCCGCGTTGGCGAGGATGAGGCCGGGGTAGGCCATGTCGAGGTTGCCCTTCGAGCAGATGATGGCCAGCTTGCGGCCACTGCCTGCCTCGTCGTCGAAGGACGGGACGATGGGGGTGCTCATGACGGACTCGCTTCTCGGAGTGGGGAATTCAAGGTGGGTGGCGCTGGCTCAGACGCAGCCCTTGGGCTTCTGCAGCCCGGCGATGTAGGACATCTTCTTGGCCGGCTTGCCGGGGAAGAGCCCGAACAGCTCCTTGACCGGTATGCCGCCCACCGTCGAGACCCGGCGCAACGTCGCAGTCTCCTTCTGGGTTTCGAAGTCCTTGCGCAGGAACCGGATCGGCACCCAGTGCGCCTCGGTGAGGGTGATGCCGATGTTGGCTGCGAGGGTCTCGGCGAGCGCTTCGTCCCACTGCTCGGGCTTGGTGAGGAAGCCCTCGGCGTCGACGTCGATCTCGCGACCGGCGATGGTCGTGACTGGCATGGTGGTGCTTCTCCTTGTGGGTGGTGGCTATTCGACGTTCTTGCCCGACATGGACATCGCCGCGGGCAGCGGCATCGGGCGGCCCGGCAGCAGGATGTTCCAGTAGATGTGGCGGAACGCGAGCTTGCCCAGGTGGTTGGCGCGGGACTCCTTGAGCAGGCTCATCGGCCCGACCTTGGGCAGCGGGAAGGTGCCGGTGAGCGGCTCGGTGTCGTAGTTGAAGTCCAGCAGCAGCGCCTTGCCGCCGCCGGACTCGACGAAGCAGTTGGCGTGCCCGTCGAAGGAGTGCGTCATCGGCTTCCCGGCGGCCAGCTGCAGGAAGTTCTCCACGAAGATCTCCACCGAGAAGTGCGCGACCGACCCCGCCTTGGAGGTCGGCAGGTTGCCGGCATCACCCAGCGCGAAGATCGTGTCGTATGCCGTGGACCGCATGGTGTGCGTGTCGACCGGCACGTAGTTGAGTTCGTCGCCCAGGCCCGACCGGGCGACGAAGTCGGCGCCCATGTTGAGCGGCACGGTGACGAGCAGGTCGTAGGCGACCTCGCGTTCGTCGTAGGACACGATGACCTTGCGCTCCTGGTCGACGCTTTCGATCATGAAGTCGGGCTCGACGTGGATATTGCGCTGCTCGAGGTGGTGGCCGAGTTCGCGGCTCGCGACCGGTTTGGTGAAGGCACCGTCCAACGGCGTGACGTAGACGATCTCGGTGCGCTCGCGCAGCCCGCGCTCGCGCAGGTAGTCGTCGGCGAGCATGACGAACTCCAGCGGGGCGACCGGGCACTTGATCGGCAGCTCGGTGATGTGCATGACGAGGCGGCCGCCGTCGAAGCGCCGCAGCGCATCACGCAGCGCGATGGCGCCCTCGAAGGTGTAGAACTCCCCGACGCTGCGGTGCCACTCGTCGCCGAGCATGCCGGGGGTCTGGTCGGGGCGCGGTGTCGTGCCGGTGGCGATGACGAGGTAGTCGTAGGCGATCTCCCGGCCACCCTCGAGGCGCACCAGCTTGGCCTCGGGCTCGACGACGTCGACCTCGCCCATGACGAGCTCGACGCCGTCGGCGAGGAAGGTGTGCATCGAACGGCGCACTTGCTCAGGGGTATTGATGCCGAACGGGATGAACAGATATCCCGGCTGGTAGTCGTGGATGTCGTCCTTGTCCACGACGATCACCCGCCAGTCGGTGCGCTCCAATCGGGCGCTGAGCTTGTTGGCGATCATCGTCCCGGCGGTGCCGCCACCGAGGATCAAGACGGTCTTCATGATGGTGGTGCTTCCTCCCAGGGGTGCGCCGACGCGTGGTGTCGGTGCGGTCTATCCCCTATCACGACCATACCCCTGCGGGTATGCTTGCTCGGGTGGCCAAAGGTCCCCACCGCATGTGCCCTACCGCACAGTCGCTGCCCTCGTCCGAGGGTCCGGAATGCAAGGATGTGCCCATGACGACCGTGCACCTCACGCCCGAGGAGCTCACCAAGCTCGCCAACCGCCTGCGCCGCGCCCAGGGCCAGATCGGCGGCGTGCTGCGGATGATCGAAGAGGGCCGCGAGTGCCAGGACATCGTCATGCAGCTGGCAGCCGTCCGCCGCGCCGTCGACCGAGCCGGTTTCTCGATCATCGCGACCGGCCTCAAGCAGTGTGTCGCCGAGGCTCACGAGCGGGGCGACTCCGAGGTCGACACCGCACTCATGGAGAAGCTGTTCATCTCCCTCGCCTGAGTGGCGACCCGGGCGGGTATGCCGTCCGCGCCCGGCTCACGGGGCATCCGCGCGCACCGCGCCGGCCACCCGGCATACCGGCGCTCAGGCGCGCAGCGCCGCCGCGAACTCGGCGTAGAGCCGGTCGCTGAACAACACGAACCGCACCAGGTCGATCGCCTCCGCGGGCTCGAATCCGCGCACCGCCGCGACAGCGACCCGAGCGACGGTCGCACCCTCCCAGCCGTAGACCCCCGCGCTCACGGCCGGAAAGGCGACGCTGCGAGCACCCACGCGCACCGCCTCCGCGAGGCTCGCAGTGAAGCACGACGCGAGCGACGCCTCGTCGCGCTCGCCGCGGTGCCAGTTCGGCCCGACGGTGTGGATCACCCACCGCGCAGGCAGGTTCCCGGCCCCGGTCGCCACGGCATACCCCACCGGCAACCCGCTTGGGTATGCCGTGCG
>Ga0116175_1001737_pt1 | contig 13737 bp, 12 predicted proteins | sample AD_UKC125_MetaG_FD_89802 | JGI IMG/M metagenome (GOLD analysis project Ga0116175, IMG submission 89802) | Active sludge microbial communities of municipal wastewater-treating anaerobic digesters from USA - AD_UKC125_MetaG | ecosystem: Engineered > Bioreactor > Anaerobic > Digestate | place: USA... | reverse complement strand
TGTCGAGGAAGTTGGCCGGGCTGTGGTGCGACCCGTCGGCGGAGGTGAACTCCTCACCGGCATACGCGACGACGTCGAGGGTCGACATGACCAGACCGGCACCGTTGCCGATGATGCCGACGTTGCCGTCGAGCTTGACGTAGTTGAGGTTGCGCTCGATCGCGAGGACCTCGAGCGGGTCGGTCTTGGAGTGGTCGACGTACTGCTCGTGCTCGGGGTGGCGGAAGTCGGAGTTGCCGTCGATGGAGACCTTGCCGTCGAGCGCGACGATCTGGCCGTCCTCGGTCTTGACCAGCGGGTTGACCTCGACGAGCGTGGCGTCCTCGCCGTTGTAGACGTCCCACAGTTTGCGGATGACGTTGGCGATGGCCGCCTTGTCGGCCTCGTCGAAGCCGGCCGCGTCGACGATTTCGGCAGCCTTGGCTGCGTCGATGCCGACGTTGGGGTCGACGGCGACCCTGGCCAGGGCTTCGGGGCGCTCGACGGCGAGGGTCTCGATGTCCATGCCGCCCTCCTTGCTGCACATCGCGAGGTAGGTGCGGTTTGCGCGGTCCAGCAGGATCGAGAAGTAGTACTCCTGCGCGATCTTGGCGCCCTGGGCGATCATGACCGTCTTGACCGTGTGGCCCTTGATGTCCATCCCGAGGATGGCCTCGGCCGCCTCGGCAGCAGCCTCGGGGCTCTTGACGACCTTGACGCCACCGGCCTTGCCGCGACCGCCGGTCTTGACCTGGGCCTTGACGACGACGACACCGCCGCTCTTGGCCCCGACCCGCTCAGCGGCAGCCTGCGCTTCCTGGGGCGTGCGGGCGATCTCGCCGGCCAGCACGGGGACCCCGTGCGCCTCGAAGATGTCGCGTGCTTGGTACTCGTACAGATCCACGGGCGTCCGTCCTCGTCGTCGAAGGGGCCTGACCTTCCGGGCACAGCGCGTTTCCACGCCGACCCGGGGGGCTCATTCGGACTGTAGTGCACGGGCGGAAAGGCCAAAGCGCGCGCTCCCCCCGCCATGAGGAACATCACCCACCCGGACTCGTGACGCGCGTCACGCCTTCGTCAACGGCGGGCGACACGGCCCGCTCAGCCGACCGAGACCTCCTGGCCCGCGGGCACGAGCAGCACCCACACCGGTCCCTGCGGCAAGGTGAGCGCGGCACCGCTGCCGTCGACGAAAGCGGTCGGGGCGGTAGGGCTCGGCCGGGTCCACGTCCCGGTGAAGGCCAGGCCATCACGCAGCACTCGCACCGGCCCGGAACCGACGACCTCGAGAACCGGGGTCGGGTTGCCGTTGACGTCGACATTGCTCGAGGGTGTGCTGCGCACCGTCTGCACGACGACGGAGGCCGCGCCGACCTGCACCCCATCCGACACCTCGGGGCGGCCGTCGGTGGACACGAGATATCGGCGCGCGGTCGCGTCCCAGCGCAGCTCGATCCGAGCGGCCGGGTATGCCGTCCGCACCCCTCCCGCGGGCACCCCGCCCGCCGGGGCGGCACCGAAGCGGAAGCCGACGTCACCGGCATACGTGCTGCCTCCAGCCCGCGCCAGCAGAGCACTCGGGGAAGCCAGCAAGTTGTAGGGAGCCGACCGGCCGGCCACCCGCTGATAGCCCGCACCGGACAGGTCATAGGACACGTGCCGCGCGGTCCCTTGCCGGATGATCCCCAGGGTGTATCCCGACGCTCCGGAGTAGCCGAACGCGACCGGCCCGTAATTGGCCAGCAACACCGCGTCGGTCTCGCGGGCGCTGCGCACGGGTCCCACCTGGGCGGGCAGTTTGCTGGCGTAGATCGCGAGCAATCGGGTCAAGCCGCCCTCGACAAGTTCGACGTAGACGACGTCGGCGGCGGTCAGCCCGACCCGGGGACGCGCCCCCGACGTGTTGTCGATCTTGACGGCCAGGACCGGTCCCGAGAGCGTGCCTGTCGCGTATGCCGGGCCGGATGACGACGGCGTGGTCGCGCCCGACGTGGCGACCGATGCTGCCGGAGTCGGCACGGACGGGGAGAGCAATGGCCCCGAAGCGGCCACCGTCGGGTTCTGCGGGTCCGACCCGCTGGAACAGGCCGCGGTGACCAGCAGCAGAAGGCCGGTCAGCACCGCTGGCCATGGTGCGCGGGCACGGGTGGGACGGGACGGCATACCGAGAGCCTAAGCCGAGTGCTCAAAGAGAGGATTTTGGTTGTGGGGCCTGGGCCGAAACCGAGGCCCCACAACCGATGTCGTGTCCAGTGCGTCAGGGACGAGCACTCCGAGGAGTGCGAGAGCCAACTCGGGATGCGGGAGTTCCGGGGCTCATCCAGCTATTCACGACGGTGACGATGCTGCACCCTGGGGGGATGAGGTACCGCGACGTCTGATACTCATGATGAGGGACGCCAGGCTCGGATGCAGCGCCGTGGGCGCTTTCCTTACCAACATTTTAAGGTCGGTGCGCTGGCGGGATGCCTCAGTGGGCGGTGACGTGCTCGCGCACCCAACCGACGATCTCTTGGGTTGTGGCACCGGGCGTGAACACGGTGGCGACTCCCATGGCCTGCAGCGCGGGAATGTCGGCGTCCGGGATGATCCCGCCACCGAACACCACGATGTCGCTGGCGTCGCGAGCCTTGAGTAACTCGACAACCTTGGCGAACAAGGTCATGTGTGCGCCGGAGAGCACGGACAGTCCCACGGCGTCGGCGTCTTCTTGAATGGCGGCCTCGACGATCTGCTCCGGCGTCTGGTGCAGGCCGGTGTAGACGACCTCCATGCCGGCGTCGCGCAGTGCCCGGGCAACCACCTTGGCCCCCCGATCGTGACCGTCCAGGCCGGGTTTGGCAACGACGATCCGCAGCGGAGACTCACTCATGGGCGCACTCTAGCGAAGCGGTGTGGTCCCCGACAGGGCGAGAGTCCCTACGCTCGACATGCCTATGACCCTCGTCACATAGGACTCGGCATCTGAGACGGACGTTTGGAGATAACGAAAGGGTCACGCTACCCTCGGCGAGGTTTGTTCCACCGGCGGGAGAGAGTTCCAGTGTCTGACACGCGATACCGAGGGCGGCACCGCTCTCGGCGGAAGTCGTCACTGACCCCTCGCATCGTCGGCACCGGTTTGGTGTTGCCGACGACGGCCACGCTCGCCATTGTGTCGCTAGGGGGCAACAGCCCGTCTGTCGCACTCGCCGGGAACGGCGCCGACCTGTCGATGCAGGCACAGCTCAAGGCCAACTCGGACGAAGACGCCGAGCTCGCGGCCCTCAAGGATCAGGACGCCCCCACGCTGGCTCGCGGCGTCGACGACCGGGTGGCTCGCGACAGCGAGCGGGTCCGCCTCGACGTCGTGGCAACTGAGAACGAGAAGCGTGCCGCCCAAGAAGCCGCCCTGGCCGCTGGCGACCAGGTCATCGAGGTCACGTCGGGCAAGAAGGCCGCTGCCGCACCGGCTGCCGCCGCACCGGCTGCTGCCGCTCCGGCCGCTACCGCTTCGGCCTCTGCCACATCCCGCGCGACATCGGCCGCCGACGTGGCGCCCCCGACTGTGGGGTCCAAGGCCTGGGTCAAGCCGCTCAACTCCAACTACGTGTTGACCTCCGGCTATGCCTGGCGTTGGGGCAAGATGCACCCCGCCCAGGACTTTGCCATCCCGGTGGGCACCCCGGTCAAGGCGATGTCCAGTGGCGTGGTCATCCTCGCCGGCTGGTCCGGTGGCTACGGCTACAAGGTGGAGATCAAGTACTGGGACGGCACGGTCTCCTGGTATGCCCACAACAGCTCGCTCAAGGTCAAGGTGGGCCAGACGGTCAGCCCCGGCCAGGTCGTGTCACTGTCCGGCAACACCGGTCACTCCACGGGCCCGCACCTGCACCTGGAGATCCACCCTGGTGGCGGCACCGGCACGGTGTCCCCGTTGTCGTGGCTGAGCCAAAGGGGTATGCCGATGTGAGGTCGCCGCTGTCGGCGCACCTCACCACCCCATCTGCCTCACAACTTCTCGACCGGCGCGTAGCGCAGTAGCAGTCGCTTGACGCCGACGCTGGCCCCGAAGTCGACATGCGCCAGCGCTCGCTCTCCTTCGCCTTCCACGCGCACCACCGTGCCCAGCCCGAACGAGTCGTGGGACACCCGGTCACCAGTCGCCAGCGCGATCGCCGGCCGGTTGCCGGCGGAGCGCACTCCGGGACGGCCGAAGGATGCGATCGCCGGGGTCGTGACCGATCGGCCGAATCGCGCCCCATCGGACGACGCGGCATCGCGCTCCCACACGACCAAGTCGGTGGGGATCTCGTCGAGGAACCGTGACCCCGGGAAGTACTGCGGCGCGCCCCAGGCCGAGCGCATCGCGGCACGGGACAGGTGCAGCCGTTCGCGGGCGCGCGTGATGCCGACATACGCCAGCCGGCGCTCCTCCTCCAACTCCTTGGGGTCGCCCAGCGAGCGCAGGTGCGGGAAGGTGCCGTCCTCGAGCCCAGTGAGGAAGACGACCGGGAACTCCAGTCCCTTGGCCGTGTGCAGGGTCATCAGGGTGACGACACCCGCATCCGGCAGCGGCTCACCGTCCGGGCCGGTGGGTGGGTCGGGGATCTCGTCGGCGTCGGCGACCAGGGATACCCGCTCGAGGAAGTCCTCGAGACCCTCTGCCGCGGCCCCTTCGGCCTCTTCGGCGCGAGCCTCGTCGAACTCCTGGGCGACCGCGACGAGCTCGGCGAGGTTCTCCACCCGGGTCTCGTCCTGTGGGTCGGGGCTCTGGCGCAGTTCGTGCAGGTAGCCGCTCTGTTCGAGCACGGCGGCCAGCAGTCCGGCCACCCCCGACCCGCCCTCGAAGACGGTGCGCAGGTCCTCCAGCATCCGGGTGAATGCCTCGATCGCGGCCACCGAGCGGGTGGCGATGCCCGGAGCGTCGGCGGCGCGGCCCAGGGCCGCGACGAAGGGGATGCGCTCGCGTTCGGCCAGTTGGGCCACGCAGGCTTCGGCCCGCTCGCCGATCCCCCGGCGCGGCACATTGAGGATGCGCCGCAGGTTGACCGTGTCGGTCGGGTTGGAGATCACCCTGAGGTAGGCGAGCGCGTCCTTGACCTCCTTGCGTTCATAGAAGCGCGTGCCGCCGACGACCTTGTAGGGAATCCCGACGCGGACGAAGACCTCTTCCACCGCCCGGCTCTGGGCATTGGTGCGATAGAAGACCGCGACGTCCTTGGGTTTGACGCCGTGCGCATCGGAGAGCTCGTCGATCCGCCGCGCGATGAACGACGCCTCGTCGTGCTCGTTGTCGGCGACATAACCACGGATGCGGTCGCCCTGACCGGAGTCGGTCCAGAGGTTCTTGGGCCGACGATCGGGGTTGCGGGCGATCACCGCATTGGCGGCCTGCAGGATGGTCTGCGTGGAACGGTAGTTCTGCTCGAGCAGGATGGTGCGGGCGTCGGGGTAGTCCTGCTCGAACTCCACGATGTTGCGGATCGAGGCCCCTCGGAAGGCGTAGATCGACTGGTCGGCATCACCGACGACGACCAACTCAGCCGGCGGGACGGCATACGGATCGGGTTGTGCCACAGCACTTTTCGTGCCCGCCCCGGCAGCCCCGCCGCCGACGATCTCGCGGACCAGTTGATACTGCGCGTGGTTGGTGTCCTGGTACTCGTCGACGAGCACGTGCCGGAACCGGCGCCGATAGTGCTCGGCAACGTCGGGGAAGGCCTGCAGCAGGTTGACCGTCGTCATGATGAGGTCGTCGAAATCGAGGGCGTTGGCCTGGCGCAGTCGGCGCTGATAGGCCGCATAGGCCTCGGCGATCATCCGCTCGTGGTGGCTGCCGGCCTCAGCCACCTGCCGCGCATAGGTCTCCTCGTCGATCAGCTCGTTCTTGAGGTTGGAGACCGCGTTGGAGAAGGACCGTGGCTGATAGCGCTTGGGATCGAGGTTGAGGTCACGCACGACCATCGTCATGAGCCGCTGGCTGTCGGCGGCGTCATAGATCGAGAAGGACGACTTGAGCCCGAGCTTGGCCGACTCGCGGCGCAGGATCCGCACACACGCCGAATGGAAGGTCATCACCCACATCGACCGCGCGCGGCCGCCGACGAGCGACTCGACCCGCTCGCGCATCTCGGCGGCGGCCTTGTTGGTGAAGGTGATGGCCAGGACCTGCCCCGGCTGCACGCCCCGAGCGGCCAGCAGGTAGGCGATCCGCTGGGTGAGCACGCGGGTCTTGCCTGACCCGGCCCCGGCGATGATGAGCAACGGGGAACCTTCGTGCAGCACGGCGGCGCGCTGCTGCGGGTTGAGCCCCTGCAGGAAGGTGTCGGGGTCGACCTGCGGTCGCTGATCCGCAGGGGCAGGCGCTGATGCTGGACCCCAGGCCGGGGCCGCGTCGAAACCGGGGATCCCGAGGTCATCGAAGAGGGTGCTCATAACGGGGTCAACCCTACGTGCCGGCACCGACGTAGGCTGACGCCATGACCGTTGCCGAAGCCCTCCGCGTCCCCCGCCATGGCGATGTCAGCGTGCTCACCCTCGAGTCGCTCGACATCCCCGACCCTCGCCCCGGCCAGGTCCGGGTCCGCGTCGCCGCCAGCGGAGTCAACTTCATCGACGTCTACCAGCGCGAGGGCATCTACCCGATGACGCTGCCCTACACCCCGGGCATGGAGGGTGCCGGCACCGTCGACGCCGTCGGTGACGGCGCGGGCTTCCTCGTCGGCGATCGGGTGGCCTGGGCGATGCGGCCCTCGGCGCACGCGCAGTTGGCCCTCGTGGGTGCCGACGCGCTCGTGCCGGTGCCCGATGATCTCGACCTTGAGACGGCCGCCGCGGCGATGCTCCAGGGGATGACGGCTCAGTTCCTCACCCGGAGCACCTACCCCGTGCAGGAGGGCACCCGGGTGCTCGTGCACGCGGCAGCCGGCGGGGTGGGCCAGTGGCTGGTTCAGGTATGCCGTGCACTCGGTGCCACGGTCATCGCCACCGCCGGCAGCGGGCAGAAGTGCGAGATCGCCACCTCGCTGGGTGCTGCCGCAGCCGTGAACTACACCGAGCACGACACCCCCGAGTCGCTGGCCGACGCGGTGCGTGAGGCAGCCGGCGGTGGCGTCGACGTCGCCTATGACGGCGTGGGTAAGGCGACCTTCGATGCGTCACTGGCATCGCTGCGGCCGCGTGGGATGGTGGTGCTCTTCGGCGGCTCGAGCGGTCAGGTGCCGCCCTTCGACCTGCAGCGGCTCAATGCCGCCGGGTCGGCCTTCGTCACCCGCCCCTCGTTGGGCCACCACGCCGGCACCCGTGAGGAGTTGCTCTGGCGCTCGGGCGAGGTGTTCGGCTGGCTGCTCGATGGCACCGTGAAGCTCAGCATCGGCGGGCGCTTCCCACTACGGGAGGCAGCGGCCGCCTACAAGCAGCTGGAAAGCCGGGGCAGCACCGGCAAGTTGCTGCTCATCCCCTGACTCCGATGGAGCCGGGGACAGTCAGCTGTAGGACCGCCACAGCGCCGCAATCGCGACGTTGAGCACGGTCAGCCAGAAGACCCCGTCGACGAGGCTGCCGACCGATGCGGTCGCGGCGGCCGAGGGCGCCCCGGCCACCGGAGCAGCCGCGGCAGCGCGGCGCTGGCGCACATTGGCGACCTCGGACAGCCCGAGCACGGCCAGGGCCACCCCGAGCTTGACGCCGATCTTCATCGTGTTGGGCGGGTCGTCCTTGTCCATCGAGGCGATCCCGGCGAGGAACAGACCGGTGATCACCTGAGCCCGGGCTCCCCAGACGATGCTGGGGATGATGCGCCGGTCGTGGCGGACGGCAAACCAGCCACCGACGATGGCCGCCATGCCGAGCAGGTGCAGGACGACGATCAGCTCGTTGAGGAACTTCATGCCGGGCACCATACCCGAGCCCGCTCCGGCGCCATCCCCCACGGTGCCGGGTCGCTGACCGTCCTCAGACGATCCGGCGCCCGACCGCCCAGGCGGTGAGCTCGTGGCGGGAGGACAACTGCAGCTTGCGCAGCACCGCCGACACATGGGTCTCGACGGTCTTCACCGAGATGAACAGCTCCTTGGCGACCTCTTTGTACTGATAGCCCCGCGCGATGAGCCGCATCACCTCGCGCTCACGCGCCGAGAGCCGGTCGAGTTCCTCATCGACCTCGGCGACCTCGCCGGCCGTCGATCCGAAGGCGTCCAGGACGAATCCCGCCAGGCGCGGGCTGAAGACCGCGTCGCCGTCGCGCACCCGCGCCACGGCGCGGGCCAGGTCGGTAGCCCGGATCGTCTTGGTCACATAACCGCGAGCGCCGGCCCGGATGACGGCGATGACATCCTGCGCGGCATCGGACACCGACAGGGCCAGGAAGCGCACCGGCTGACCCGCCTCGGTCGTCAGGCCCACGCACCCGCGCAGCACGTCGACCGCGCCATTGCCCATCCCCCCGGGCAGGTGGACATCCAGGAGCACGACGTCTGGCCGGGTCTGCGAGACGACTTTGACCGCGGTGTCGACGTCGGCCGCCTCGCCGACGATCTCAGGGGCCCACCCGGCCGCACCGACGCTCGCCTCGGCGAGCTCGGCCTTCACCCCCGAGCGGAACATCGCATGGTCGTCGACGAGCACCAGGCGCACGGTCTGGGTCATGGAAGGGTCTCCTGTTCGACAGCGTCAAGCTGCCCAGCGGGTATGCCGGGTGGCTGGGTTCCCGGGGCAGGTGCCGGGTTCGGCGAGGGGAGGGGCACGACCAGCGCGACCTCGGTGCCGTCGCTCATCCGGCGCACCCGGGCCGATCCCCCGACCCGGGCCATCCGGGCGAGGATCGACTCGCGCACGCCGAGGCGATCGGCCGGCACCTCCTCGAGCGCGTCGAGGTCGAACCCGTCGCCGTGGTCGCGGACGAACAACTCCGCCTGGTCCAGGCCCACCTCGGCATAGACCGAGACCGGGGGCCGGGCGTGGCGCACGGCGTTGCGGACCGCCTCGCGGGCGGCCATCACCAGCGCCTCGCCGACCTCGTCGATCGGCCGATCCCCGGTGATCACCAGATCGACCGGTATGCCGTGGTCGTCCTCGACCTCGTGGACGGCGGCGGTGATCCGCTCGGCGAGGCTGTCGGCCTGCCGGGGCTGACCGGCATACAGCCAGGAGCGCAGTTCGCGTTCCTGACGGCGGGCCAACCGCACGACGGTCGCGGGATCGTCGGCGCGGCGCTGGATGAGCGCGAGGGTCTGCAGCACCGAATCGTGCAGGTGGGCGGCGATATCGGCGCGTTCGGTCGCGCGCACGCGGGCGATCCGCTCCTTCTCCAGGTTGCGCACGAGCGTCACGAGGAAGGGCGCGGCAACCGTGGCGACCCCGAGGAGCACCGCGAAGGCCGCGAGCGCGCCGTTCCAGACCCCCTCGACGCCGCGGCCCTGCGTCATGAGCACGAGCCCACCGATCGCCGCGAGGACCACGCCGAGCGCCACCTGGCCGATGGCGGCCGCCCGACCCCACGCGGAACGACCCGCCCAGCGCCCGATGTGGTTGGCATCGACTTGATACCAGGCGATGAACGCGCCGACCGCGATGGCCAGCAGCGGGACGGCATACCGGGGGTCGCGAGCGATGCCCCCCATCGGGGTCCGCATCGTCAAGCCGGCCAGGACCAGCAGGAAGCCCACGAACAGCAGCACATGGGAGACCCGCACTTGACGTCGGGCCGGACGCACCGGTCCGGGCGTGCCGACAGGTGGGGTGCTCACACGGTCCATCTTGGGCCATGGCACGGCGTGTCGGCCCGACCTGGGGTCGAAGTCAGGGAGCGCTCAGGGCTCAACCCCATGTCCTCTCATCGGGCCCGCGGCTGACGATGGGGTCATGACGAACCCTCCCGGCCGAGCCGGCGGCCTTGACGCGTTCTTTGCGCGGCTGCGGGCCAGCGGCTACTACCGCGACACCTCCGAGAAGTGGCTCGGCGGCGTGTGCTCCGGCCTGGCCCGACGGTGGGGCATCGACCCGATCCTGCTGCGCGTCGGGCTGGTCGTGTTGGCGATGTTCAGCGGTTTCGGTCTGCTCCCCTATCTCCTCGCGTTGGCTCTGCTGCCCGACGAAACCGGCCGGATCTGGGCCGAGTCCGCCCTGCGGGGCGGCGACGGGCGGGGCATCGCGCTCATCGTCCTGGTCGCCATCGTCCTCATGGGCGACGTCTCGGATCTGCCCTGGCCGTTCGTCGTCATCGCCGCCGTCGCGATCGGTTGGTGGATACTTCGGGGTCGCCGGCGCGGGCTGACCGTGCACCAGCTGGCGCAGGAGGCCAAGGGGAATGTGTCCCGGGTGTTCACCCGATCAGCGCCTCAGCCAGCACCGGCCCCGCCGCAGCCCTCCACCGCGACCCCCACCTGGGGCGATGCCCCGGCTCAGCCCGCGACACAGCCGACGATGCCGACGCCGACGCCGACGCCGACGCCGACGATGCCGGGCCCGTGGGGGCCGACCGGGCCACAAGATGCCGGAGGGGCTGGATCGTGGACAGGACCCGGGGCGAGCGCCGGGGCGGCACCCGGGTTCGCTCCCGGGTTCACGCCCCCCGTGCCGGGCAGCCACGGACTGGGGCCGGGCCGCACCGACGTGCGCCGTCCACCCGACAAAGCCTGGCGACCACCGCGCCGCCGCTCGGCGGGATTTGTCGGCTTCCTCATCATCGGTGGGCTGTCCTTCCTGGCCGCTGGTGCCGCAGTCTCGATCGGTCGCCAGCGCGGGCTGGCCTACTCCGACCTCGCCGTCGGTGGGGCAGCCGCCGTGCTGACCGCCTCGGTATGCCTCGTCCTGGTGGGTCTGCGGGGACGACGCGCGCCGTTCCTCACCTTCCTCACCCTGTCGACCGCAGCCATCGTGGCCGTGGCCGCCGTGCTGCCACCGAGCTTCCAGCCGGTTGGGGGACTCACCACGCTCGGGACTCAGGTGTGGGTGCCCGAGAACTCCACGGGGTCGGCGTCGGCGAGCTTCCGGCTCGGTGGCGGGGAAGCCACCCTCGACCTGTCGCTCCTCACCAGCACGCTCGACGGCCTCCCCATCAGCGCTGCCGTCTCGATGGGCGAGCTGACGGTGGTCGTCCCCGCCGGACTCACGGTCAAGGTCGAGGCCACCGCAGGCTTGGGCGCCGTCTCGGCTGTGGTGCTGAAACCAGGCGATGTGCTGCCCGGCAACGCCAAGGGCAAGAACCCGGACACGACCACGTTCGGCTCCGGCGCTCAGGTCGCCCGCACCGTGTTGGTCGGCTCCGGCGACCCCGATGTCGTCGTCACTGCCAAGGTCGGGCTCGGCGAGATCCTCGTCGTGCGCCCGGACGGGACCCCGATCACCGACCTCACCGCAACAGGAGCCCGCTCGTGAGCATCCCGCCAGTCCCGCCGGCCGTGCCATCGCCCCACCCGTCCCCAAACGCCACATACCTGTCGTCCCAGGTGGAGGGGGCTGTGCCGCCCCCGGCCGTGATTACCAGCCCGAACTGGGGGCTCATCGTCCTGGGCACCCTCCTGGCGCTGCTCTCGCTCGGCGAGCTGGCCCATTTCTGGGGTTTCGCGGTCATCGACGACTCGTGGCTCAGCCCCGAAACGCTCACTGCGGTCGGGGTGGCGCTGCTCGGCCTCGGCCTGGTCGGCACGGTGATCGGTCGCCGGCGGCGCTGAGTCCCGCAGGTCCCGCGCTCGCGCTCGCTCAGGCACGGCCGGCGAGATAGTCCGCCCAGATCGCCCGGCAGGTCGTCGTGAGCGGCAGGTCGGCGACCTCGGCGGGAGGTGACCACACGGCATACGCGGTCGTCCCTCCGACGTCATGGACCACCGGGTCGGTGGGGTTCGGACAGTCGGCGAGGTAGACGATCCGCACCGTCTGGAAGTCCTCCAGCCGACCGTCCGGCGCGCGGCCGATCCACCGCGAGGAACGCACGGCGAGCACCTCGCCGAGCTCGATCTCCTGGCCGGTCTCCTCGCGGACCTCCCGCTGCAGCCCCTCCTCCGGCAGCTCGCCCAGATCGAGTCCGCCTCCGGGCCAGCCGATCCATCCCGGTGCGTTGGTGCGGTCGCTGTATGCCGTGAGGAGCACTCCGCGCGCGCTGCGCACCACGGCATACACGGCGATCCGTTGCACCCGATGTGGCTCTTCCCCCGCCGCGAGCTGCAGGTCGGGGTCGTGGGGGACGCGCTGTGGGCCGGGTGCCAGCGAGGCCAGGCGATCGGCGGTGGGGTGCGCCCCGATCGGGTGCAGGACGACCCTCAGCTCCACCTCGTGGGGCGTCCGGCGTCCGGCTACCCCGTCCAGGTCGGCGGGCGCCCGGCCGTGCCGCGCGAGCAGCTCCTCCAGGGTGTCGCCGTGGTGCCAGACCAGCCGCAGGACTGGCTCGCGCGTCTCGGGATGCAGACCGGTGACGAGCAGCGTCGACCGTGGGTGTGGGTCGCTCATCTGAGGTCCGGAGTGGCCGACCAGAGCGGTCGGGCGGTGATGGCCCGGCGGTATTCGGATTCGGCCAGGCTGACGACGGTCGGCCAGTCCTGGGCGGGGGCGACGGATTGGTTGTGTTGGCGCATCCTGGCGCGCGCTCCGGGGTGGATGACCAGCGAGGTGAGGCAGCGGACCATGTCGTCGTCGCTCTCGGCGAGATAGCCGTTGACGTCGTCGACAACGAACTCCGCGACGCCCGATCCCGCGCGGCCGACGATCGGCAGGCCGACGGTGCGGGCCTCCAGGGCCGCGATCCCGAAGGACTCGAGGATCGTCGGTGAGACGTAGATGTCGGCCGCGGCATACCGGGCCTTGAGTTCCTCGCGCGTCACGCGCCCCGGGAGGGTGATCCACTCGGCGGCCTGGTGCCGGGCGATGAGGCGCTCGACCGCCGACCGTTCCGGCCCCTCGCCGAGGATCTCCAGGCGCACGTCCTTGCCGGGGGCGGCGCGGCGCACCTTGACGGCCATCTCGACCAGCGGCAACGGGCGCTTCCGGGGGGCCAGGCGCATTGCGCTCACCATGCGGACGACCTCGTCATCAGGCTTGGGTCGCGTCGGCACGGTCCACGCGGCGGCATCGATTCCGTTGGGCAGCACCGCGACTGGCGGCCCGTTGACGATCGTGCGCAGCGGCGCGGCGGCAATGTCGGAGACGGCGTTCATCGCCATGCCGTGCCGGGCCCAGCGACGCACGACGCCGAGGGCGCGGACGGCATACGCCGCCTTGTCCAGGACGCAATGCCAGGTCATGACCGTGGGGATCTTCAGCAGCGAGGTGAGCACCGCCGCGTCGGTCGCGAACGGGCTGACCACCCCCATGTGGATATGCGCAACGTCGAATCGGCGCAATTGAGAACGCAATTGCAGCGGCGCAAGCGGGTTGACCGGGAGATCTTTGGGCAGTGGGATCGCGAGCCGATGCACCGGTATGCCGTCGACGACGTCGACCGTGCCGCGCCGAGGCACGCCGGCGCTGCCGTCGCCCGGGGTGGCCGTGAAGACCTCGACGTCGTGCCCTGCGGCGACCAACCGGGTCGCCAGGTCGTGGACCTGGACCTCGATCCCCCCCAGCCGGGGCAGGTAGCAGTCGGTGAGCATGGCGATCCGCACCCCGCCACTCTGCCACGGTCCCGGAGCCCCCCTGACACCGTGCCGGACGGCATACCGGTCCGGGACAATGGGACCCATCATGAGGCGAACCATCCTGGCGCTGCACGCCCACCCCGACGACGAAGCCCTGCTCACCGGGGGCACCCTCGCCCAGGCCGCGGAGGCCGGCCACCGCGTGGTC
>Ga0116175_1001727_pt1 | contig 13819 bp, 13 predicted proteins | sample AD_UKC125_MetaG_FD_89802 | JGI IMG/M metagenome (GOLD analysis project Ga0116175, IMG submission 89802) | Active sludge microbial communities of municipal wastewater-treating anaerobic digesters from USA - AD_UKC125_MetaG | ecosystem: Engineered > Bioreactor > Anaerobic > Digestate | place: USA... | reverse complement strand
TTATTGGTTTTTTGTTGTAAAAAAGCTGTCACATGAAGTTTTGAAATAACTTTAACATCTGCATAGGCATTGATTGTTGTTGGTAGTTTTACACTAAAATCTTTTTTCTCTGGATTTTTAGATAAATAACCACCATCAATCAATATTTGTTCTACATCGCTCAAATTATCAATATTATTAAATAAACTTAAATCCAAAGGATTATTCCCTTGAGTTGTAAAAACATAATTTGTGCTGTAGTTATTGTCATCTTTGAATGTCATACTGCCCAAGTTTCTTAAAGATAATCCAAAGTTCAAAATACTTTTGTATTGATAATTCATTCCAATATCGCCTGAAAAACCATTTAAACCTCCAAAAATTGATTTACTATAATCGTCAAAATTTGTAAAACTTTCAGCCAAATTTCCAGAATAAGCAATATTTAAACTCGCTGGGCTATTGGTTGTTAGATAAGCATTTCCAGCAGATTGAATAATTGTTCCATCTAATTTGCTCAATCCAAAATTTGAATATGAACCTGGAAAAAGTATTTTTAAAGTAACACCAACACTAAATTTATGATTGTCTTTGTCCAAAATAGTTCTTCCTGCAGAAAGTCCAATTTCGCCATAAGAAGTTCCACTCAATTTTTGATTACTTTGGTTGTTTATCAAAGTTGTGTTTAAAACCAAATTATCATTTGTAATAGCATTTCCTATTGTTGGGTCAATATCAACCATATCAAAACTCGCATAGGCTTTTGTTGTAAAAGCAAATCCCCATTTGTTCCATTTCATTGCAAATCCTGGACCTAATATTTCGGTATTAATCCTCGCATTTACTGGTTCAGTACCTGTGAAAAGTAGTGTTTCAAAATCGGTATCAGAGGAAAAATCACTAAAGCCAATTTTATTATTGGCAACATTAAAACTCATCCCATAAATATTCACTTCAAACTTTTTTGAAAGATTTGGAAGTTCTGCTGGGTTTATGGTTGAGTTTAAAATTCCTACTCTGTTTGATGTGCTTATTCCTGAATAATGTTCTTGAGAAGTAACAAGAAAAGTGCTGAATAATAGGAATATTAAAATTAGTTTTTTCATAGTATTTAGATTTGAAGTATATATAATAAACGTAAAAATACAAATTTATTGTTTAACAGATTTCCATAAAACTTCATGTGGAGTAGGAGCAATAATTTCAATATTTTCTTTACTTACTGGATGAATGAAAGCTAGTTTTCTTGCATGCAAATGTATTCCTCCATCTTGATTGCTTCTATCAAATCCATATTTCAAATCTCCTTTTATTGGGCAACCTATTGCTGTTAGTTGTGCTCTTATTTGATGATGTCTTCCTGTGTGTAAATTGATTTCAAGAACATAGTAATTGTCAAGTTTTTGAATAATTTTATAGTCTAAAATTGCTTTTTTGCTTTCAGGAACTTCTTTTAGATGTGCTTTTGAAGTATTGTTTTTTGGGTTTCTTTTCAAGAAGTGAGTTAGTGTGTCTTCTGTTTTTGGAGGCTGATTTTTAACAATTGCCCAATAAGTCTTCTTCGTTTCACGAGTGCTGAACATTGTGTTCAAACGTTCTAACGCCTTGCTAGTTTTGGCAAAAACCACAATTCCAGTTGTTGGTCTATCCAATCGATGTACAACTCCCAAAAAAACATCTCCAGATTTATTGTATTTTTCTTTGATGTATTCTTTTACAACTTCCGATAGCGGTTTATCACCTGTTTTATCGCCTTGTACAATATCGCCGACGCGTTTATTTACAACAATTATATGATTGTCTTCATGAAGAATTTGAAGATTAACTTTATTTGTGACTATCTTTTCAGCCATTTATTTTTAATTTTTAAACTAAAAACTGAATACTAAAAACTGAAAACTATAGACTTTTTTAATACTGCTCATTAGCATTTGGGAAATCTTTTGATTTAACATCATCAACATATTGTCCTATAGCCTTAGTCATTTCTTCGTACAAATTCATATATCTTCGTAAAAACCTTGGGCTGAATTCGTGTGTCATTCCTATCATGTCATGTAGAACTAGAACTTGACCATCAACTCCACCACCAGCACCAATTCCAATCACAGGAATTGAAATACTCTCGGCAACTTTTTGAGCTAATTTAGCCGGAATTTTTTCTAAAACCAATGCAAAACAACCTTCGCGCTCAAGCATTTTTGCATCTTCTAAAAGTTTTTCTGCTTCGGCTTCCTCCTTTGCACGAACGGTATAAGTTCCAAATTTGTAAATAGATTGTGGCGTTAAACCAAGATGTCCCATTACTGGAATTCCTGCATTTAGAATTCTACGAATACTTTCTTTTATTTCGCTTCCGCCTTCAAGTTTCACTGCATGTCCACCACTTTCTTTCATAATTCTAATGGCAGAACGCAAGGCTTCTTTTGGATCAGATTGATAACTTCCAAAAGGTAAATCAACCACAATTAAAGCTCTTTCAGCAGCACGAACAACTGATGATGCATGATAAATCATTTGGTCTAATGTAATTGGCAAAGTAGTTTCATGACCAGCCATTACATTACTAGCAGAGTCACCAACCAAAATGACATCAACTCCAGAACTATCAACTATTTTTGCCATAGTATAGTCATAAGCCGTTAGCATTGAGATTTTCTCTCCATTGGCTTTCATATCTATTAGCGATTTTGTAGTTACTCTTTTGTAATCTTTTTTTGCAGTTGACATATTTATTAAAATTTGGAATTGTAAAAGTATAAAATCTATTTGTCTTACAACAAACATCGACTACTTTATACTACTTTTGCAATTATCAATTCAGAAATTGAAATATAATGAGTAAAATATTAATCATAGAAGATGAAGCGGCAATTAGAAGAGTATTGACCAAAATACTTTCTGAGGAAAACGATACTTATAAAGTTGACGAAGCTGAAGACGGAATTCAAGGTTTTGAAAAAATTAAAAACGAAGATTACGATTTGGTGCTTTGTGATATCAAAATGCCAAAAATGGATGGTGAAGAACTTCTTGAAGCTGTAAAAAAAATAAAACCAGAAATCCCTATGGTTATGATTTCGGGTCATGGCGATTTAGAAACCGCAGTAAACACAATGCGTCTTGGTGCATTCGATTATATTTCAAAACCACCAGATTTGAATAGATTACTCAATACGGTTAGAAACGCTCTAGATAGAAAACAACTTGTTGTTGAGAATAAAATTTTAAAGAAAAAAGTTTCTAAAAACTATGAAATAATTGGTCAGAGTGAAGCCATCAATCAAATAAAACAAATGATTGAAAAAGTAGCTCAAACTGATGCAAGAGTTTTAATTACTGGTCCAAATGGAACAGGAAAAGAACTTGTAGCGCATCAATTACATCAACAAAGTGAAAGAGCAAACGCACCAATTATTGAAGTAAACTGCGCGGCAATTCCTTCGGAATTAATAGAAAGTGAGTTATTTGGCCATGTTAAAGGTGCTTTTACATCGGCGGTAAAAGATAGAGCAGGAAAGTTTGAAGCTGCCGATGGCGGAACTATTTTTCTTGATGAAATTGGTGATATGAGTTTGCCAGCTCAAGCCAAGGTCTTGCGTGCTTTACAAGAAAATTTAATTCAGCGTGTTGGTACAGACAAAGACATAAAAGTAAATGTAAGAGTTATTGCTGCTACTAATAAAGATTTGAAAAAGGAAATTGCAGAAGGTCGTTTTCGTGAAGATTTATACCATCGTTTAGCAGTGATTTTAATTAAAGTTCCAGCATTGAATGATAGGAGAGATGATATTCCTTTGCTTGTTGAACATTTTTCTTCAAAAATTGCTGAAGAACAAGGAAATGCACAAAAGTCTTTTTCTAAAGACGCTATCAAACTTTTGCAAGAATACGATTGGACAGGTAATATACGTGAACTTCGAAATGTTGTGGAACGACTTATTATTCTTGGTGGAAATGAAATTTCTGAAACTGATGTAAAATTGTTTGCTTCTAAATAAAGTAAAAAGTGATTAGTAAATAGTGAAGAGTATTTTTATTTTTTATGAACCTAATCATTATTTACTAATTACTATTCACTAAAAATATGAATTTAAAAAAAATAAATCCTAACCTTCAAAAAGCACTTGTTGAAAATAGTTTAACTGATGCAAATGAACTTCAGCATGAAACATTTTCTACAATAAAAAGTGGTGCTGATGCAGTTATTCAATCTGATAAATGTAAAGGAAAAACAACGACTTTGGTTTTAAATGTAATTCAAAAACTTGAAAAACCTATTGGCGAAAGCACAAGAGGTTTAATAGTTGTACTTAACAAAGAAAAAGCTATAGAAACATTAACTATTTTTGAAAATCTTAATAAATATACAAATTTAAGAGTTATTGCTTGCCACGACAAAAGTGATATAGATGATGATAAAAATGTTATTTCTGCTGGTATGGACGTCATTATTGGAACACCAAATCGCATAAATGATATGTTTTCTTCTGCTGGATTTAATATAAATACAATTAAGATTTTAACCGTTGATGATGCAGATGAAATTTTTAGATTGCGACAAGACGCTATAATTCAGAGGCTTTCTATGAGTGTTGAAAAAACACAACGCCTGTTTTTTTGTTCTCAAATTACCGAAAGAGTTGAAGTTCTCGCAGATAAAATTATGATTGAACCACTATTCTTTGAAATGGAAGATTAGTGATTAGTCATTGCGAGAAACTAAGCAATCTTATTATATTCAAAACTCAAATTAATCTTTGAGTTTTTTTATTTTAAAAGTATAAATATCGGTAAAAAAATAATTATAACTATACCGATATTAAAAATTAAATTGTAAATTTGTTGAAATTTTTGAATTATGTGGAAAGTAGATTTAACCTATAGAGAAGAATTTCAAACAACTTTTGAACGACTTTTTGATAAAAAGGAAATGCTAGTAAAAGCTAGACCATTACCTAGTTCTGCATTGGCAAAAATAAAAGAAGCATTAACAGTAGAATGGACTTATAATAGCAATAGTATAGAAGGAAATACCTTAACACTTCAAGAAACGCAAATGGTAATTCAAGAAGGAATAACTGTTAAAGGCAAATCGTTGCGAGAACATTTTGAAGCAAAAAACCACGAGTTGGCTATTGATTATTTATATAATTTGGTTAATGATAATTATGTTTTAAGAAGTATAGATATGCTTTCGTTACATAATTATGTCATGCGTTCTATTGAGGAAGATTTTGCTGGAAGATTAAGAAATGGTGGTGTTCGTATTTCTGGAGCAAATTTTATTCCGCCTAATGCTAATAAAGTTTCAGATTTAATTGATGAACTAGTTTCATTTATCAATGATAATCCTTTGGGTTTAAATGAAATTGAATTGGCAACCATTTTTCATCATAAATTTGTTTGGATACATCCTTTTTTTGATGGTAACGGAAGAACCGTTCGTTTAGCAATGAATTTGTTATTAATGCGAAAAGGGTTTCCACCGGCAATTATTTTAAAAGCGGATAGAAAAAAATATTACGAAGCATTAAATCAGGCAAATAATGGTAATTATCAAAAATTGATGTTGCTAATGTGTCAAGCTATCGAAAGAACGTTAAATATTTACTTGAGCATTTTACCCAATAATGAAAACGAGTATGATACCATCTCTAATATTGTGAGAGAACCACAAGAGGTTTATGGTTTTTCACAAGAATATGTGAGTTTATTAGCTCGACAAGGAAAAATTGATGCTTATAAAGAAGGCAAAAATTGGTACACTTCAAAAAAAGCCATTCAAGATTATATTGGAAATAGAAAACGAAAAAGACTACTCGGTTATGAGTAATTTTTTCTGATATTTTTAACCACGAATACACGAATAATTAATTTTTTTATGCTCTTAATTCGTGAATTCGTGGTATTTTTTTCAAATTATGTCATTTTAAAATGACACATTTTCTCATTGCAAAACTCCTACATTAACCTATCTTTGCACCTTCAAAAAATCTTTAAGTCTTTTAATCTTAAAATCTTTCAATCTTAAAATGATTACTGTAAACGATATTGCCGTAGAATTTGGTGGAACAACATTGTTTAGTGAGGTTACTTTTGCTATAAATGAAACCGATAAAATTGCCTTAATGGGTAAAAATGGCGCTGGAAAATCTACGCTTTTAAAAATTGTCGCTGGTCAAAATAAACCTTCTCGTGGTGGAATTTCTGCGCCAAGTGATGCTGTAATTGCCTATTTACCACAGCATTTACTGCATTCTGATAATTGTTCTGTTATGGAAGAAACATCTAAAGCTTTTGCCGATGTTTTAAACATGAAAAAAGAGATTGACGAAATTAATGAGCAATTAACGGTTCGTACCGATTATGAAAGTGATGCGTATATGAAATTAATTGAACGTGTTTCGGAACTTTCGGAGAAATATTATTCAATCGAAGAGGTGAATTATGAAGCCGAAGTGGAGAAAGTTTTAAAAGGTTTAGGTTTTGAACGAGAAGATTTTACTAGAAATACTTCTGAATTTTCTGGTGGTTGGAGAATGCGCATTGAATTGGCTAAAATTTTATTGAAAAAACCCGATTTAATTTTGCTTGATGAGCCAACTAACCATTTGGATATGGAAAGTATTCAGTGGTTGGAAGAATTTTTAATCAATCAGGCTAAAGCCGTTATGGTAATTTCGCACGATAGAGCTTTTGTTGATAATATTACTAATCGAACCATAGAAGTGACGATGGGAAGAATTTATGATTATAAAGCCAAATATTCACATTATTTAGAGCTGCGAAAAGATAGAAGAGTTCACCAACAAAAAGCCTACGATGAACAACAAAAATTCATTGCCGAAAATCAGGCTTTTATTGAACGTTTTAGAGGAACATTTTCTAAAACTGAACAAGTACAATCTCGTGTGCGTATGCTTGAAAAACTAGAATTAGTTGAAGTTGATGAGGTTGATACTTCTGCTTTACGATTAAAATTTCCGCCTTCTCCACGCAGTGGTCAATATCCAGTAATTGTAGAACATTTGACAAAGAAATATGATGAACATGTGGTGTTTAACGATGCTAATTTAGTTATTGAACGCGGACAAAAAGTTGCTTTTGTGGGTAAAAATGGAGAAGGAAAATCGACTATGATAAAAGCTATTATGAACGAAATAAATTATGATAGCGGAAAAGTAGAAATTGGTCATAATGCTCAGATTGGCTATTTTGCGCAAAATCAAGCGTCACTTTTAGATGGAGAAGCTACTGTTTTTGAAACGATTGATCATATTGCGGTAGGCGATATTCGTACTCAAATAAAAAATATTTTAGGCGCATTTATGTTTAGTGGCGATGATATTCAGAAGAAAGTAAAAGTGCTTTCGGGTGGAGAAAAAACGCGTTTGGCTATGATAAAACTATTGCTAGAACCTGTTAATTTGTTGATTTTGGATGAGCCAACCAATCACTTGGATATGAAAACCAAAGATATTATCAAAGATGCACTCCGTGATTTTGACGGAACATTAATTTTGGTTTCTCACGACAGGGATTTCTTGGATGGTTTGGCCGAAAAAGTATTTGAATTTGGTCACAAACGTGTCAAAGAGCACTTTGAGGACATCAAAGGTTTCTTGGCTCATAAAAAAATGGAAAGTTTGAAAGAAATAGAGAAATAAAAAAAGCTCCAGATGGAGCTTTTTTTATTTATTCATCATAATTGAAATTACCTCTAACTTTTTTAAAATAGTCTATGAGCATTTTTTTATTTGCTTCAGATAATGATGCCTCTTTATGGATAATGGTGTAACTAGATAAAGGCATTTCATTTCTTTCAATTAGCTCAATAACTTCCTCGAGTTTATGATCTTTTCTTTTTGCGTTATACTCACCATAAGTTGAGAAATTGAATTCCTCACGACCTTCATCGATATGACTTTTTAGAAACCATGCTGCTGGTTGAATACTCGAATACCAAGGATATTTTGTTTCGTGAGAATGACAATCATAACATGAAGCCCTGATTACCGAGGCAATTTCTGGCGGAGTATTGTTAATTTTTAGGAAGTCTTTACTCTTGTCGATAGGAGGATTGGTTTTGTCAATTTGGAAAAACTGGATAATGACTAACACTATTAAAAGTGCAATAAATATTTTTTTCATAATCAAATGATTTAGGCATAAAGGTAATTAAAATGGGCTTTATTCTAAAGAAAATCGCACATCAATTTCACTAGAAATATCAATTTTTTCAAATTCAATATTTGTGTCATAATTCATTGCTCTACTACCATAGAGACTTGCATTTCCTCTAATTGTTACCCCAGCTACTGAACCTGCAAGATTTCTTTTAAGGACTCCTTTTGAAACATCTCCAATAAAAATTGCTTTTCCAATTGTTTGCCCTAATGGTTTTGTAAAACTAATAGCATTCGCTTTAGCATTTTCAATCGCTTTACTGTTCATTAAAAGTTCTAATTTCTTTTCATCAGAATGCTCTAATTTATCAATTCTGATATTTGAAATTCCAACTTCTTCTAGACCAATAAAAACTTTGGCTGTTGTTTTTGCATCATAAACTAAAATAGAGTAGGACTTAGCTTTTTGTATTTCGGTTTGCTTTAAAAAGAATTTTTTAAAATTACTCATCATGTCTTGCATGGTTATATTTTTTTCTTCAATGCCTAGCGTTTTAAGTTTACTTAGCATATCGCTTTCAAGTTCCTCAACTGACTTTTTATTTTTTACATCTTTTTCAGAAATTAAAACATCAATATAAATTCTGTTTGGTGTTACCAATGTATCTGCTTTTCCTTGTACTTCTAAATATGGTTTATCTATAAAGTTTTTTTCTTGCCCTAAAGCTACGATACAAAAAAGCATAGCAATGGCTGATGAAAAGATTTTTAAATTTTTCATGACTTAATTTTTTTAGAATGTAAGACTTAATTTTACCTAGTTTTCGTCTTAGGTTTTCCGTTTTTAGTGGTAATGATTACTACACCTTTTTCTCCTTTTTTGCCGTAGATTTCTGTTGCTTTTTCCTTCTGCAGTATGGAAATTGTTTCTATATCTTGTTCGTTTAAAGGTGAATATGGACTGGTCGGATTTGGACCAAAAACTTCTTTCTCTGAATATTCAACACCATTAATGATATATAATGGTTCAGCTAATACTACTATCGATTCTACATCTTCGGGGTTTAATTTTCCTATGTTCTGCAAATCTTCAGCTTTATCGTCTATTACCAGCAAAGGATCGTCTTTTTTTATGGATTTTTTCTTTGCCTCAGCATTTCTTCCGCTTGAATTGAGCATGGTTCTATAACCATTATTTTGAACAATTCTTGCATTATAAACTTCGTTGTCTAAATATCCATTATATGAATTGGATTGTTTCTCTTCTTTAATTTCATCTTTTTCAATTCTAACTTCCGAAACTGCTGCAGGCATTGAGATTACCATTTTTTTTGGTTTTACACTATCATTCATAACTACTACATCGGCAGTTTTTGTTTGTTCTTTCAGAATTTCTTCAGCATTTTCTTTTATTGCAGGATGTTGGGTTTCAGAAGTTACAATAGTTTGATTATTTTCTTCAACTATATTTGGTTTTAAAATACTATCCTGATTTACAATTTTAGAATTGTCTATTATAACTTTTTCTTCTTGCCAAAAATGATATCCCAATGTTGCAACCAACAAAACCGAAGCTGCAACCGCTAATTTTTTCCAAAGTTTGGTTTCTTTTTTCAGGACTTTGGTGTCTAATTTTTGTTCTACTCGGTTCCAGACGTTTTCCATTCCGGGAAAGTCTTTCGTTTCTGCATTTTCGGCAGCCGATTTGAACTGATTATATAATTTATCTTGATTTTCCATGATTTTTTACTTCGCTTTTTGATAATAAAGATTGTTTACCAAAACTTGCAATTTTGCTTTGGCTACATTCAATTGTGATTTGGATGTTCCTTCTGAAATATTTAGCATTTGAGCGATTTCTTTATGACCAAAACCTTCAATTGCAAAAAGATTAAAAATGGTTTTACAACCTTCGGGAATATGATTTAAAAGATTCAACAAATCTTCTTCCTCTAGTGAAGTTTCATTTGAATTTTCGGCTAAAACATGAACTTTAGTATCTTCTAGATACAAACTAAAATTGATATTTTTCTTCAACTGATGTAAACATTGATTGACCGTTATTTTTCGAGCCCAAGCTTCGAATGCGCCAATTTCTTTTAGTTGATCTAGCTTTGTAAAAATAGTGAAGAACGCATCGGCTAATACTTCTTCTATCTCTTCTTCCTTTTTTAGATACCTTTTACAAGTGTGATACAACTTGGGTGACAATTGTTCATACACTTGCCTTTGCGCATCTCGCTGCATTTTTTTACAAGCTATTATTAAAGTTTCATTTATCACAATTGATGTCTTTAATACTAAAGAGAACTATTTTATCAAAAAGGTTGGGACAGTTTTAATTTTTTTTCAAAAAAATTAAAAAGTATTCAGTTTTCGGTATTAAGTTGACTATTCACTAATTACTCTTTACTAATCACTAACTTATAAATGATGCTTTCTAAAACTTCGGTATCATTATCTTCGCATAATAAAAACTCTAAACTTGTTTCGGTTTTTTTATACAATGTTAAGCCCTCAAATTTATGATTATCAGTTATTTGAATTGTTTTTTCTAAAGCAAGTGTTTTTAAATCTATTCTGCCAATTATCGTTCCAAGAACTTCACCATCAAGATAAGTTGAAGTTGTATTTTCGGCAGCTGCTAGAAAATAAATTTTATCATCAACCAAAATCGCATCGGTAAAAGTTGGAGAAACGTTTTTTATTTTAGGTAAATCAAAAGGAATGAATTTGAAATTAAAAGTTGTAGCATCATCATCGGCGTAGATAATTCCATTTTTTCCACTTTCTCCATTTCCTCGTTGAAAAAAGTAAATCGTTTTATCTGTGATTATTAATCCTTCAATATTGAGTTCTTCATCAGCAATTGATAATTGTGATTTTATCAACTTATACATTTCTGTAAAATCTTTTGTCTTTATCTTTTTTGAAGAAGGTTTGTATTGAATTATCTTATTTCGGTTTTCAGTAGAACCCGAACCAAGAATAACTATCTCATTATCTTTATTACTGATAGCTTCAAAATCTGGTTTTTCTTTTTTTGGAATATTTTCCTGCGGATTTTCGGTAAGAGCTATTTTGTTGAGTTTTTCTTCACTAATTTTATATTCGTAAAGATAATTGCTGTTATCCGATATAATGTAAAGTTTATTGTTTTGATACAATAATCCTGATGCCGAACCAATTCCAGCAATTTTTAGCAGTAGTGCAAGTTGAAATTTTTCCATATGTTTACAAATATAAATACTTAGATTATGCAAAATATCAATCCAGAGGATTTTAGAGTAAAATCTAAAATTGAATTATCAAAAATACCCACAAAACTCAATATTGACACTGACAAAGACGAAGAGGAAACGGCTTTAAATAAAATTCAAATAAAACTTAGCAAAAAACAAGATGCGATGTATGCACACAATCGGCATGCATTTCTAATTTGTTTGCAAGGTATGGATACCAGTGGAAAAGACAGTTTGATTAGAGAAGTTTTTAAAGAATTTAATCCGCGTGGAGTTGTGGTTCATAGTTTTAAAACACCAAATTCTACCGAGTTAGAGCATGATTATTTGTGGAGACATTATTTGGCTTTGCCCGAAAAAGGAAAGTTTGCCGTTTTTAATAGAACACATTATGAGAATGTTCTTGTAACAAGAGTTCATCCAGAATATATTTTGTTTGAAAATTTGCCTGAAATAGAAAAAGTAGAAGACATCACACCACAGTTTTGGGAAAATAGAATGGAACAAATCAATAATTTTGAGAAACATATTGCTCAAAACGGAACTACCATTTTGAAGTTTTATTTCCACATGAGTAAAGAAGAGCAAAGGCTTCGATTACTAAAAAGATTAGAGCAACCAGAAGATAATTGGAAATTTTCGACAGGAGATTTAAAAGAACGTGAAAGATGGGATGATTATATGAATTATTATGAAGAAGCTATCAATAAAACTTCTACAGATTATGCGCCTTGGTATATTGTTCCTGCTGATGATAAAGGTGTTGCTCGATATATTGTGGCTAAAACTATTTGGGAAAAATTACAATCTTTAACTGATATAACCGAACCAGAACTTGACCCTAAAGTTGCCGAAAATATTGAGTTCTATAAACAACAACTAAAAGAATAAAACCTACTATCTTTGCCAACCAAAATGAGCAAAGTGAATTTATCAGTATATACTAAAGAGTTTCGTTACAATATTAAACTTGCCTATCCAGTAGTATTAGGTATGGTTGGACATACGCTAATTAGTATTGTTGATAATATTATGGTAGGTAAACTTGGTTCAACAGAACTTGCAGCAGTTTCCTTGGGGAACAGTATGATATTTGTCGCCATGTCACTTGGGATAGGATTTTCTACTGCTATTACTCCAATTATTGCTGAAGCAGATGCTGAAAAAAATCCTTCAAAAATTCGTTCGGCTTTTCACAATGGGTTGTTTTTATGTACACTGTTGGGAGTTTTATTATTTGGATTAGTGGTTTTGGCAAAGCCAATAATGGAACTTTTGCAACAACCAAAAGAAGTAATTGAGCTTGCAAAACCATTTCTAGATTGGGTTGCTTTTTCACTTATTCCGCTGATAATATATCAAGGATATAAGCAATTTGCCGATGGATTGTCAATGACAAAATACTCTATGTATGCCATTATCATGGCAAATATTCTGCATGTTATCATTAATTATTGTTTGATATATGGAGTTTGGTTTTTTCCAAAATTAGGAATTCTAGGTGCAGCGCTAGGAACTGTTATTTCTAGAATTGCTATGGTAGTTTTTATGCATATTATTCTATCGAGAAAAGAGAAGTTAAAACAATATTTTCACGGATTTAGTTTCAATGAATTGAGCAAAGAAACCATTAGAAAAATTGTAAACCTAGGATTGCCTTCTGCTATGCAAATGCTTTTTGAAGTTGTACTTTTTACAGCGGCAATTTGGCTTTGTGGGAACATTGGAAAAACTAGTCAAGCGGCAAATCAAATAGCTTTAAGTCTAGCATCATTAACGTTTATGTTTGCAATGGGATTGAGTGTGGTTTCTATGATTAGAGTAGGGAATTATAAAGGATTAAATGATTTTAAACAATTGATAATCGTTTCTCGTTCGGTATTTTTATTAGCTATAATCATTGAAATTATTTTCGCCACATTATTCATCGTTTTCCATAAAATTTTACCCTATTTATTTTTAAATATGGAAAATGTCAACCAACTTTTAGACAATACCGAAGTGATAGCAATTGCGTCAAAATTACTAATTGTAGCCGCCATTTTTCAAATTTCTGATGGAATACAAGTGGTTGTACTTGGCGCATTAAGAGGATTACAGGATGTAAAAATTCCGATGTATTTGACATTTGTTGCCTATTGGGTTATAGGTTTTCCAATATCCTATTACTTAGGAGAATATACAGATTTAAAAGCAGTAGGCGTATGGATTGGGTTATTAGCAGGTTTGACTGCAGCAGCTTTATTTTTGTATCTTCGCTTCAATTATTTAACAAAAAAGTTAATTATTCAAAACAAATAAAATTATGAATTTACCAAAATTTGTTCTATCCGATAACTCTGATTTTCATGATGATATATTCGTTATTCACCTTGATTATCCTAGGTTTATAATCAATTTGAAAGACGATGAAGTTGAGTTTCTTGAGGAAATCGACGATGAAGATGAAAAAGAACTCGAGGCAGAAAT
>Ga0116175_1001726_pt1 | contig 13821 bp, 10 predicted proteins | sample AD_UKC125_MetaG_FD_89802 | JGI IMG/M metagenome (GOLD analysis project Ga0116175, IMG submission 89802) | Active sludge microbial communities of municipal wastewater-treating anaerobic digesters from USA - AD_UKC125_MetaG | ecosystem: Engineered > Bioreactor > Anaerobic > Digestate | place: USA... | reverse complement strand
CATGAACTTCGCGAATTGCTTGGTGTTATTAGAACGCAAGAACTTATTGAAGCTCGTAAAGTAGATGGCGGACAACAATTTTTTACTAGAGCCAATGATTTTGGTTTTTCAAAAAACCCAGACGAAACATTGAAAATTTGGAATAAAGACGAAGTTTTAGCAGATGTTGTTTGGGCAATTCGAAAATTCCAACCAGATATTATTATTAATCGTTTTGATCATAGAACTTCTGGTAATACTCATGGCCATCATACGGCATCAGCGTTATTAAGCATGGAAGCTTTTGAAAAAGCTGCTAATAGTGAATTTGCTCCAGAACAATTGAATTTTTGCACTACATGGCAACCCAAAAAAGTATTTTTCAATCCTTCATGGTGGTTTTTTGGAAGTCAAGAAAAATTTGAAAAAGCAGATAAGAGCAATTATTCCAAATTAGATATTGGAACATATTACTCATCTATTGGAAAATCAAATCAAGAGATTGCAGCACTTAGTAGAAGCAAGCATCAATCACAAGGATTTGGCTCTACAGGAACTAGAGGCGAAGATATTGAATACCTAGAGTTTCTAAAAGGTACAAAATCTAAAGACATCAACAACATTTTTGAAGGAATTGATTTAAGTTGGAATAGAGTTGAAAATGGTGCAGCTGTTGGCTTACTGATTTCTGATATAGAAAAAAACTTTGATTTCAAAAATCCAGCATCAAGCGTTCCTGAGTTAATAAAAGCATATCAGCTCATTCAAAAAATAAATGATGACCATTGGAAAAAGATAAAAACGGAAGAATTAAAAAACATAATCACTGGTTGTTTAGGCTTGTATCTTGAAGCGGTTTCAGATACGCAAGAATTAACTCCAGGATCAAACTTCAAAATAAAATTTGAAGCTATTAACAGAAGTATTATCCCTGTAAAGATTAGTGATATAAACTTAAATTTTGATAAAAATATTTTAGAAAAAAACATTGATTTACAGGTGAATAAATCTTTTACTAAAACAATCACTTCAAGCATTCCTTTTGATTACGATTATACTAATCCTTATTGGTTAAACGAAAAAGAAACAACAGGAATGTACACTGTAAAAAATCAAAAACTTATTGGAATTCCTGATGTCATAAGAAATCTAAATGTAATTTTCAATCTTGAAATTAACGGTGTAACTATTCCATTCGAAAGAAATATTGTTTACAAATACAACGATGACGCAAAAGGAGAAATTTATCAACCTGTGGATATAGTTCCTGTGGTAACATCAGAGCTAAACAACAAAGTTTACATTTTCAATAATGACAGAAGTAAAACGATTACCGTGAAAATAACGGCTGGAAAAGACAACATTTCTGGTATTGCAAAATTGAGTTTACCCGACGATTGGAAATGTTCGCCAGAGGAAATCCAATTTAAAATGGATAAAAAAGGTGAAGAAATTTTAGCTGTTTTCAATGTTACACCATCCAAAGAAATAAGTGAAGTTGAAATAAAAAGTATAGTTACAATAGATAATCAAAACTTTAACTTATCAAAAACAGATATCAATTATTCACATATTTACAAGCAAATGGTTCTAAAACCAGCTGTTGCCAAAGGTTTGCGATTAAAGATTAAAACAAAAGATGAGAAAATCGGCTATATAATGGGTGCTGGCGATGAAGTTCCGAATTGTTTGCAGCAAATGGGTTATGAAGTTACTGTGTATAAACCAGAAGAAATCAATCAAGAAATTCTTGAAAATCTAGATGTAGTAATAACAGGAATAAGAGCATACAACATTTTGAATTCTTTGGTTTTAAAGCAACACTTACTTCTGGATTTTGTAAAAAACGGTAAAAACATGATTGTGCAGTATAACACAACCGATGATTTAGTTACTCCAAATTTTTCGCCATATAAACTAAAAATTTCTAGAGATAGAGTTACTGAAGAAGATGCAGAAGTTAGATTTTTAAATCCTCAACATTCTATATTAAACTATCCTAACAAGATTACTTCCGAAGACTTCAAAGGATGGAAACAAGAGCAAGGATTATACTATCCTAATGAATGGGATAATCACTTCACTCCTATTCTCTCTTCAAATGATAGTGGCGAGAAACCAAAAGATGGTGCTTTACTGATAGCAAAATATGGAAAAGGTAATTATATTTATACTGGCTTAAGCTTTTTTAGAGAACTTCCAGAAGGTGTTTCTGGAGCATATAGACTTTTTGCAAATTTAATAGCTGCTAAAAACTAATTATGGGAAGAAAATCGCATTGGAAAAACAGTTATACTTGGGTATTAGTAATTAATGCTCTCTACATCGTGATATTTTTTGTATTAATGCAATTATTCTATTAGTATGCAACAGCTCGATTGGATAGTATTATCATTTACCCTACTCTTCATTGTTATCTATGGAGTTTATAAAACCAAAGGTAGCGCCAATGTTCAAGAATACATTCTTGGCAACAAAGAAACTCCTTGGTGGACAGTAGGTTTGTCTGTAATGGCAACACAAGCAAGCGCTATCACTTTTCTATCAACTCCAGGTCAAGCTTATCACGACGGTATGGGTTTTGTTCAATTCTATTTTGGATTACCTATTGCTATGGTTGTTATTTGCTACACTTTTATACCAATATATCATAGACTAAAGGTTTACACCGCTTATGAATATCTTGAAAAAAGATTTGACCTAAAAACACGTTCATTTACAGCTATTCTTTTTTTGGTACAAAGAGGATTAGGAACTGGGTTAACAATATATGCACCAGCAATTATTCTATCGTCAATATTGGGCTGGAATTTAACGCTTTTAAATATTATAATCGGAATATTAGTAATCATCTACACTTTTACTGGAGGAACAAAAGCAGTCAATGTTACTCAAAAACAACAAATGTTTGTAATCATGTCTGGAATGTTTGTTACTTTTTTCTTGATATTACATTTGCTACCAAATGACATGACTTTCAGCAATGCTCTTAATATTGCTGGAGCAAATGATAAAATGAATATTTTAGACTTTTCATTTGACCCAGAAAACAGATATACTTTTTGGAGCGGAATCACAGGTGGATTTTTTCTTATGCTTTCCTATTTTGGCACAGATCAGTCTCAAGTAGGAAGATATCTTTCTGGTAAATCCGACAAAGAAAGCCAAATGGGATTAATCATGAATGGTTTTTTGAAAGTCCCAATGCAATTTTTCATACTCTTAACAGGAGTTATGGTTTTTGTTTTTTTTCAATTCAATCCTGTTCCGCTGCATTTCAACCCTATCAATAAAACGGCAATAGAAAAATCTGTTTATGCCAATGAATATCATAAAATAGAACAAGAACTAAAACAAGTTTCTGAAGAAAAAAAGGAATTCAACTTGTTGTATATAGACCACTTAAATCAAAATTTTGACAATCCTATTCTCCGAAAGCAGCTAACATCTCTTTCAAATAAAGAAAAAGATTTACGAGATAAGGCAAAAAGTATTGTACACAAGGTTGACCCAAAATCTGAAACAAACGACAAAGATTATGTGTTTATCTATTTCATACTTCATTATTTACCAACTGGACTAATTGGCTTATTATTGGCCGTTATTTTTTCTGCGGCAATGTCTTCTTCAGCTTCTGGATTAACCGCTTTAGCATCAACAACAACTATAGATATTTATAAAAGAAATTTAAAAACTACTAAATCAGATAAGCATTTTGTAGATGCAACAAAATATTTCACTTTACTCTGGGGAATTATTGCTATTCTTTTTGCTTGTGTTGGAACCTTATTTGAGAATTTGATACAATTAGTCAATATTGTAGGTTCAATATTCTATGGAACAGTTTTGGGTGTTTTTCTGGTTGGGTTTTATATAAAATTTGTAAAAGCCAATTCAGTCTTTTGGAGCGCAATCATCAGTCAATCAGCAATATTTATCATTTATTACTACACCATACATATTTATCCTTCGGGAGAAGAAAAATTAGGTTACCTATGGTTAAACTTCATTGGAGCAATGCTAACTATAATTTTATCAATAATTTTTCAAGTTGTATCAAAAACAAAAAATAAAGTCCTGAAATAATTTTCAGGACTTTAAAAATTTATGGTTATAATTTCTATTTTTTACTCCATTCATTAATGCTGTCAGTATTCATTTTTACGTAATCATCATTACCTGCTTTTTTAGCATTTTCCAAAGATAGTTTTGCTGTTTCAACCGCACCTTTTTTGTCGCCAAGTTTAGCTTGAATTAATGATTTTTGTCTCAAGTACCAAAAAGGAACATCAGTTCCAGGTTTTATCAAACCTACAGCTTTGTTTATGTATTCCAAAGCTTTATTCATATCACCATTTGACTGATAAAAATATTGTGCTGATGAATAATAATCATTAGCAGATGGTCCAGCTAAAGTTTTATCTATACTTGCCATTGCTGTTTTTTGAGTTGGCACTTCAAACTTGAGCGATACATATGTTTTTTCCCATTGGAAATCTAAAGTAGCACTGTCGTTAGTCAAATTGTTGATTGATATTGTAAAAGTTTCCACTTTCATTGGAGAACTTATTGCATCTGCATTGGTTCTTAGGGCAACTTTACTCTCATCAAATTTCTCTGGCAAACCCCAATTATCCGTATCTGAATAAAAAATAATTTCCCACATTTCAGCTTTTGGTATTGTAAACAGTGCATACTTTCCTTTTTTCAATGTTGCACCTTTGATAACAACATCTTCACTAAAAGAAACCATTGTGTTTTGATTTGCTCCTGTTCTCCACATTTTTCCGAAAGGTACCAAATCACCAAAGACCACTCTTCCTTTTGAGCTAGGACGTGAATATTCAATTTCAACATCGGTCAAGCCAACAACTTGGTGTACATCAGCCTTTGGACTAGGTTGAGGTGTTTTTACTTGTGCATGAATAACATAATTGGCAATTAGTGTAGCCAATACAAAAATAATTTTTCTCATAATTGATTTTTTTAGTTTCTCAAAATTACAATTATTGTCTTCTTTTAAATGTTAATAATTCTTTAAAAAAAGCATTTAAACATTAAAAAAGGAAATGTTTTATTAGTAAAAAATCAAAAAAAGTGACTTTTAAAAATAATTTAACTTTTTAATTAATTCTTTGATTTTTTCTTATTAACTAAATCGTTTTCGTTGATAAGATTAGTAAGTTTGCATAAAATTTAGCCATCATTTTTATTATCAAATTTCGAAATTTGTCCTCGAAATAATTTAGCATTTAAAATGAAAAAACATAATTATAGCGCAGGACCATGTATTCTTCCTCAAGAAGTTTTTGAAAAATCAGCTCAAGCAATATTAGATTTTAATAACTCTGGGTTATCTATTCTAGAAATATCGCACAGAAGCAAGGATTTTGTAGCTGTCATGGAAGAAGCACGTGCTTTAGTCCTTGAGTTATTAGGATTGGAAGGAAAGGGTTATCAGGCATTGTTTCTTCAAGGCGGTGCAAGTTTAGAGTTTTTAATGGTTCCCTACAATTTGATGAAAAATAATGGAAAAGCTTCATATCTTGATACAGGAACATGGGCAAGCGCAGCTATAAAAGAAGCTAAGTTCTTTGGTGAAACTGTAGTTGTGGCTTCATCAAAATCTGAGAATTATTCATTTATTCCAAAAGATTACACCATTCCTGTTGATGCCGATTATTTTCATTGCACTTCAAATAACACAATTTTTGGAACACAAATGAAATCATTTCCAGAAACCAATGTCCCGATGGTGTGTGATATGAGTTCAGATGTTTTTTCTAGAACGCTAGATTTTTCAAAATTTGATTTGATTTATGCTGGAGCACAAAAAAATATGGGTCCAGCAGGAACTACTCTTGTTGTTGTAAAAGAGGAAATTCTTGGTAAAACAAATAGACACATACCTTCAATGCTAGATTATCAACAACATATTGCAAAAGAAAGTATGTATAACACACCTGCAGTTTTTGCAATTTATTCGTCATTACTAACATTGAAATGGTTAAAAAATCTTGGCGGAATTTCAGCAATTGAAAAAATAAATGAAGCTAAAGCAAATCTATTATACTCAGAAATTGATAGAAACCCTTTGTTCAGAGGAACAGCTGTAAAAGAAGATAGAAGCATTATGAATGCCACTTTTCTGCTTAATGATGAAACTCATAAAGAACAATTTGATTTATTGTGGAAAGAAGCTGGTATTTCTGGACTGAACGGTCATCGTTCTGTTGGTGGATACAGAGCATCAATGTACAACGCATTGCCTATTGAAAGTGTACAAGTTTTAGTAGATGTGATGAAAAATTTAGAAAACAAAATATAAACATAAATGAGTTTTAACTTTTAAACTCATAAACTTTTAATAAACTCAAAAATGAAAGTATTAGCAAACGATGGTATTTCAAAAAGCGGTATCGATGCGCTTCACAAAGGTGGTTTTGAAGTTCTAACAACCAAAGTTGCACAAGAACAAGTAGCCAATTATATTAATACTCATGATATCTCAGTACTTCTAGTAAGAAGTGCTACAAAAGTTAGAAAAGACATCATCGACTCTTGTCCAGGCTTAAAAATAATTGGTCGTGGCGGTGTAGGAATGGATAATATTGATGTAGAATATGCTCGTAGCAAAGGAATTCATGTTATAAATACTCCAGCATCTTCAAGCGAAAGTGTTGCCGAATTGGTTTTTGCTCACCTATTTACTGGTGTTAGATTTTTGCACGATTCAAATAGAAACATGCCTCTAGAAGGTGATAGTAATTTTGAAGGGTTGAAAAAAGCTTATGCTAATGGAATAGAATTAAGAGGTAAAACTCTTGGTATTATAGGATTTGGTCGTATTGGTCAAGCTGTTGCAAAAATGGCTCTTGGACTTGGAATGAAAGTCATAGCTTCTGATAAATTCGTAGGAAAAGCTGATGTCCGTGTTGATTTTTATAATGGTCAATTTATTAATGTTGAAATCGAAACAGAACCAATTGATGATGTATTTAAGCATGCCGATTTTATAACATTGCATGTTCCTTCGCAAGATGGTTATGTAATCAGCAAAAATGAAATAGAAAGCATGAAGAATGATGTGGCAATAATAAACTGTGCTCGTGGTGGTGTAATTGATGAAGTAGCATTGGTTGAAGGATTGGAAAGCGGAAAAATACTTTTTGCAGGATTAGACGTTTTTGAAAACGAACCAACTCCCGAAATTCAAATCTTGATGCATCCAAAAATTTCACTTACACCTCATATAGGTGCTGCAACACTCGAAGCACAAGACAGAATTGGAACTGAACTTGCAGAACAAATCATAAGCATATTAAAAACTAGTCATTCTTTATAAAACATCTCAATGTTTTTTATTAACTTTGATAGTCAATTTTAAACAAAATCTTATGTTTGAGCAATTATCCGATTTAATGAAACAATTTGGAAATGATGCAGTTGTCAATAATCCTGCGGTTCCAAATGAACACAACGAAGCTGTACTCACTGAAGCTAGCGGTTCTATTGTGAATAATTTAAAAGAAATGGTAGCCAATGGAAACATTTCTGATGTAGCTTCATTATTCAATGGAGACAATGCTTCAGACAGTTCAAACCCAGTTGTTCAACAACTAACCGAAAAGTTATCTGGAAGTTTAGGTGAAAAATTTGGGCTAAGTAGCGATGTTTCTTCAAATGTTGCTGGTGGATTAATCCCAAAAGTATTAGGTTCTTTGATAGGAAAAGCAAAAGACCCAAACGACAGCTCAATAAATGTATCTGATGTAATAGGTTCATTGACTGGAGGAAATAGCGAAGCTAGCGGAGGTTTAATGGATGCCGTTTCAAAATATGGAAGTTCTTTTGGACTTGATCAAAATGGTGATGGAAAAGTCGGGTTTGATGATGCTGTCGCGGCAGTATCAAAAAAGTCTGGAGGTCTTGGAGGATTATTAGGAAAACTATTTGGAAAATAATAATGAAACCGCAATTTACTTGCGGTTTTTTTTATGTTAAAAAATTAATTACAACCTCCGATTTTTGTAACTTTATTAAAATTTTGATAATGAAAAAGTTACTTGCTATTTTGGTTGTTATAACATGCATCATTAGTTGTCAAACTCAAAAGACAAATCTTGGCAAAACTGATGACAATTTACCTGAAAATGATACTGTAAAAATTGCTAATGAAGAGCTAGAATATGAAATAATCATCATTGATGCTGGTTTCAATAGTTGGTTGCTTAGTAGAGCTCGACCAAGGGGATATTATTCTGAATCATTTCTGGAAATTAAAAATCAATTTTATGTTACTTCTTGGAATAGCCGTGTAGGTCAACCTATGCAATTCAATCCAAATCTATATGAAATGAGGATAGATTATGATCCAAAAATTCATTACGGTTACGAAGTAAATTATTTATTATACAATTATTTCATTTATTTCCAAGAAAGGAATCGTCAACGGTTGTAGCGGTTTTGGGTAAAGAAAAGAATTACCCTATATTTGCCAAAAACTCTGGAATGTCAAGCTTTAAAGAACGATGGAATATTAATTCAAACTGGCAAGTTTTTGTCATTACTGTTGTTTTTGCTGTTACAGGTTCCACTTCTGCATTTCTTTCAAAACCCATATTATCAGCGATAGGCATAACAAAAGAGACCATATCTCTTTGGATATATTATCCGCTTTATATACTCTTAATCTTTCCTGTTTATCAAATTCTTTTGGTCTTTTTCGGGTTTATATTTGGACAATTTAAGTTCTTTTGGGCATTTGAAAAAAAAATGTTGCGAAGTCTAAAACTTGGATTTATTGCTGATTGGTTCGAAAAATTATAAACCATTATTTTTCCATTTAACATAGGTATAAATCCACGTTAGAGTAAACGTTGGAATGAAATCCGTAAAAGGAACTATCTCTTCTGTAAATTCAAGCATACTAGCAATTTTCCCTGATTTTCCTTTAAAAATAGACATCATGATTAAACCTGAAATTGGTGCCCAAACTACATCAAAAAACTCTCCAATGAAAGGCAATGCATAAGAGAAACATCCCACTAAATCTAGAAAAATACATAAGACTAATTTTTGATAATCCGTTTTTACTTGTTTGCTTTTAACTAGTTCCATTAAATAAAATTTATTGACAGCATTAATCAAATCTGATGCCAAGATTTTTGCTTGCAATAAATTAACTTTGTTTCTTTGTATAAAATACCATCTGATGATTATAGCCAAAAATATTCACAAGCATTACGATAATCTTGAAGTTTTAAAAGGAGTTGATATTGAAATAAAAAAAGGTGAAATTGTTTCAATAGTTGGAGCATCTGGAGCTGGAAAAACAACACTTTTGCAAATCCTTGGAACATTGGATTTTCCTGATAAAAATAGTGATACTCTTCTTGAAATAAATGGCGAAAATTTGTTGAACCTAAACGACAAAAAGATGTCGAGATTCAGAAATCATCATTTAGGTTTTATATTTCAATTTCATCAGTTGTTACCTGAATTTACAGCTCTAGAAAATGTTTGCATTCCTGCATTTATTTATGGTAAAGAGAAAAACGAAGCTGAAGCTGAAGCTAAAAAATTACTTGAATATCTTGGATTAAAAGACCGAATGGAACATAAACCAAGTCAACTTTCTGGTGGAGAACAACAAAGAGTTGCTGTTGCAAGAGCTTTGATAAACAAGCCTTTAGTCATTTTTGCCGATGAACCTTCTGGAAATTTAGATACACATTCGGCGGAAAACTTACATCAACTTTTTTTTAAATTAAGAGATGAATTCAACCAAACATTTGTTATCGTTACCCACAACGAAGAATTGGCAAACATGGCAGATAGAAAGTTAACAATGATTGATGGATTGATAAAAAATGAATGACATTGAACTAAAAGAATTTCTTGACGAGAAAGTACAACTTTATAATAATCCAAAGTTTATTGAAACCGATCCTATTCAAGTTCCTCATAGTTTTACAACAAAAGAAGATATAGAAATATCGGGATTTCTTGTGGCAACTATTGCTTGGGGAAATAGAAAAATGATTATCAATAATGGGAAAAAACTGGTCGAAATTTTAGATAATTCTCCCTATGATTTTGTGATGAATCACAGCAATGACGATTTAAAAAAATTAAACAATTTTGTCCATAGAACATTCAATGATGTAGATTTAAAAACTTTTATTATTTCGTTAAAAAATATTTATACTAATCATAAAGGTTTAGAGTATTTATTTTCTGTAAATCAAGAAGATAACTCCGTTCAAAAAAGCATTTCGAAATTCAAAAGTATTTTCTTTGAAATGGAACATTTGCCTAGAACTGAAAAACATATTTCAGACCCAATGAATAACTCGGCTGCCAAGCGAATTAATATGATGTTACGTTGGTTTTGTAGGCAAGATAAAAATGGAGTTGATTTTGGTATCTGGAAATCTATTTCTCCTGCTAAATTGTCTTGTCCACTTGATGTTCATTCGGGAAATGTTGCAAGAAAACTTGGCTTGCTCAATAGGAAACAAAACGATGCAAAAGCATTAGCAGAGTTGGATTTTAGGTTAAGAGCTTTGGACGCAAATGATCCTGTTAAATATGATTTTGCTCTTTTTGGTTTGGGTGTTTTTGAGGACTTTAAATAAAAAAAGCTCTGGATGCACACCAAAGGTTTCTTCTAAAGTTAATTCTATTGCGTCTGTACGCAACCAATGTTGTTTTTTTTCATCATAAAGCAATAAAACACTAAATTTGATTAAACTAGTTTCTAATTCTAAATCATGTTAATCAAATTCTAAATTATATTAATCAAATTCTAAATAACAACGTTGTAATACAAAACCATCAACTAACTTTAAATAAAAAATGAAAAAAATAATTACGAGTATCTTATTCTGTATCATTAGTGTTTTATTTTCTAATGATACTACTGCTCAAAATCCTTATTTAGGATTTTATTCTACTAACAATTCATTTTCAGTAGTTGAAGGCAATAGCATATCCATTCGATTAACACTTTCTGGAGCAATTTCAACACCAGTTACTGTTAATGTAACCACTTCAACAGGAACTGCTGGTTCATCTGATTTTACTTCAATCAACACAACAGTAACTATCCCAGCAGGACAAACACAAAGCCCTGTATTCACAATTTCAACAACCAATGATAGCACAGTTGAACCTAATGAAACTTTTAGAGTTAACACTCAAACTGTTTCAGCAAATACTTCCAATGTATATAGTCAAAAATACATTACCATTCGAGATAATGATACTGTACCAACACTTTCTATTACTAGTCAAGTAACTTCTAGAGAAGGTGGTTATAATGCATATGTTTCATTTAGCTTATCAAATATTTACAATAGTGATGTTATTGTAAATTGTACGACCACACCAGGAACAGCAAACGCAAGTGATTTTACAGTCGTAAATACTAATGTTATTATTCCAGCTGGTCAAAGTTTTGTTAATACTTCAGTAATTATCACAGATGACACATTAGTTGAACCTGATGAAACATTTACATTTAATGGTACCGTTACTTCAGGAAACACAACAAATACTACTGTTTCAACAACCATAACCATTATAGATAATGACATTGCTCCAACTGTAACTTTATCTGGAAATGGTGTTGGAGAAGGTCAAACCGCTACTGCTTATTTACAATTAGATAGAACATATAACAGTGATATTGTTGTTACTATAACTACATCACCTGGTACTGCCAGCACTAGTGATTATACAACTACAACACTTACACAGACCATTTTTGCAAATAGTTATGGCATAGGTGTATCAATACCAACCTCAGAAGATACCATTGATGAGCCTCAAGAAATTTTTTATGTTCATGCTACTGTTACTTCTGGAAATACAACTAACACAAACCTAACTTCTGAAATTACAATTTTAGATAATGATGGTTTACCCGATTTAAGAGTTTTCTATTATGGAGGTGGTGACGCTCAACCTGCACAAGGAAGTGGAATTTACGAAGGCGATACCATTACTTTTGGCATTTCTTTAAGCCAACCAAACTCAACTGACACCACTGTTCAAGTTTCAACATCGCCTGGAACTGCATCTAATGCTGATTTTACACCTATCAGCACTACTCTAACAATTCCTGCAGGTAGTTATTCTACATCTGTTGATGTGCAAACTACCATTGATAATCTGCTTGAAGGAACCGAAAATTTTACTTTTAATGTCACCAACATTTCTGGTAACACCTTTAATCCAACTGCTTCAGTAGTACCTGAAATATTAGATAATTATAATGTCCATGCCAATTCAGATAATTTTACATTCGTTGCAGGAACAGGTAATAATTTATCTGTAATTGCAAATGATTTTTACCACGGTTCACCTGCAATTCCGAGTGATGTAACCTACACTATAGACACAAACACCATCGGTGCTACCATAAATAATCAAGGGATTTTAATTATACCAACAAGTGTTGAACCTGGATATTATTATTTAACTTATACTGTTTGTGAAGTTGCCAATCCTAGTATTTGTGACAGTGCGAGTATAGCACTTAATATTACTACTCCATTTGATTTTAGCTATACTACTAATATAATTGATGCTAATGGTGATGGATATACTAGTGCTGGAGATGTACTTACTATAGCATACACTTTTACAAACAATGGTAATGCGCCAATTACCAATATCCATCCTGATAATAGTTTTCAAAGTAACATTACCCATTTTGGATCTATTGCTTCTATTGCTGCTGGAGCATCTAATAGCACTTCTATAACAGGGCAAATTATTATTACCCAAAATGATATTAATTATGGAGCTACAAGTTTTACTCCTCAGTTTTTTGGAACCTATTATTCAAATTTAATCGGAACAGGAGCTGATAGTTCTATTACTATCAATTCGTCTGATGGGATTAGATTAAAAACCTTTGTTGATTCTAATAACAATGGTATTCAAGACGGTATTGAACCAGAATTCAAGTTTGGTAATTTTGATTATTCAATAAATGGAGGAATCGTTCATAATATTTATTGTCAAGGTACCTATTATATTTATGAATCAAACCCAACTTCTGTTTATAATCTAAGTTTTAATGTTGATACTCCTTGGGCTACTTATAATTTATGTCCTATCGTTTATCCAAATGTTACAGTTCCTACAGGTTCAGGGATTACAACCTATAATTTCCCAATAACAACAACACCTTATCAAGATTTAAGTACCTACATCGTTAACAGCACTTCACCAAGACCAGGAATGGTTTGGTATAATTATATTGTTTACAGAAATAATTCCAATCAACCCGTGAATTCTGCCACGGTTACTTTTACTAAAGACCCACAAGTTACGGTAACAAACGTTTCTGCTTCGGGTGCTACTATCAATGCTAATGGTTTTACCTATACATTTACTAATTTAGCACCTTTTGAAACCCGTTATATTAATGTTGAATTATTAGTTCCTGCCATTCCTACCGTGGCGCTGGGTCAATTGCTTACAAATTCGGTGGCAATAACAATGCCTCCTGGTGATATTTATCCAATCAACAATAGTGCTTCCATAACAGATGCAATTGTAGGTTCCTATGATCCAAATGATATTACTGAAATCCATGGTGAGAGAATTGTTTATTCTACTTTTACTTCTGATGATTATTTGACCTATATTATTCGTTTTGAAAATACGGGTACAGCTGAAGCTATAAATATAAAAATAGAAGATGTTTTAGACAGTAAATTGGATGCTTCAACCTTAAGAATGATTGATGCTAGTGCTGCCTATTCTTTAGAACGAATTGGTTCCAATTTAACGTGGCGATTTAACGGTATTAATTTACCACCATCT
>Ga0116175_1001722_pt1 | contig 13839 bp, 13 predicted proteins | sample AD_UKC125_MetaG_FD_89802 | JGI IMG/M metagenome (GOLD analysis project Ga0116175, IMG submission 89802) | Active sludge microbial communities of municipal wastewater-treating anaerobic digesters from USA - AD_UKC125_MetaG | ecosystem: Engineered > Bioreactor > Anaerobic > Digestate | place: USA... | reverse complement strand
TATCGAAAGCCCTCGTTGTAGATAGATTGCGGTGTTCTTTGGTAAGTAAAGGGCATCGTTAACTGGTAGGCGAATATGAAAGAAAAGAAAGTGGCTGGTTACTCTTTTTTGCAGTTTGAAAATCTTTCTTCTTTTCCCGCTCTCGAGCACTTTATCACTACCCGTCATCCTCTTCTTGACTTAAGAAAAGAAGAAGGAAGGGAGAGATTAAAGCGCGTTGTAGGGAAAAGGGATATTTTTACCGTAAACCAGGTGCACGGAGCACAGTGGGTAGTGGTAGAAGAAAATTCCTCCCCTTCTTCATTCTCAGAAGTTAGAGCCGATGCCCTTCTCACTCAGAGAAAAGGAGTGTATCTGGGAGTGAAAGTAGCAGATTGTCTGCCGGTGATTTTCTTTGATCCAGAAAAAGAAGCTCTGGCCCTTTTACACGCCGGGTGGAGAGGAATAATACAGGGGGTTCACCTCCAGGTCGCTCAAGCCATGAGGAACCTCTTTTCTTCCTCTTATCATCAGATAATAGTGGGAATAGGACCAGGAATTGGAAAATGTTGTTTCTCGGTGGGAGGAGAGGTAGCAAAGTTTTTTGAGGAAAAGGAACGGGGAGAGCAAAATATAGGTAGAAAAGAAGGAGAATTTTTGATAAACTTAAAGGGCTTTCTCTTTGACGAATTGGTAGACCAGGGATTTGACCCTCACAAAATAGAGGTAGCTCCTCACTGCACCTTTTGTGAAAAAGATCTTTTTTATTCTCATCGAAGAGAAGGAGAGAAAACAGGGAGATTTATGCTTCTTGCCTCTTTAAAAGAAGGAAGGTGATGAATTTGGAAGAAGGGATTGTGGCCCGTCATCTATTGGTGGAGATCGTCGGCTCTCGTTCTTTAAATGAAAAAGAAATGATGGAGAAATTTTTACAAGACCTGGCCCAGATCTACAAGAGTGAAATCTTGGCTCTTCAAGTTTATCAGTTCCAGCCTTTTGGGCTGAGCGCACTTCTGGTTATGCCTGAATCTCATGCAGCTGTACATACCTGGCCTGAACATGGCTATGCCGCTTTAGACATTTTTCTTAAAGCGGATTTAGATCCTCGGGAGAGCATTCCTTTAATTGAACGATATTTTGCTCCCAGGGATATAAAAATAAGAGAATTAGAGAGGGGAGTGAAGAAGAAAAATGGAACTCTGGTACATCCAGGATTACATCAATGAATACAAGATGGGGCTTAAAGTAAAAGAGACTATTTTCCAGGGGAAAACCCGCTTCCAGGAAATTGCTATTTTAGACACCTATCTCTACGGGCGGACTCTTTTACTGGATGGAATAGTCCAGTTGAGTGAAAAAGATGAGTTTATGTATCATGAGATGCTGGTTCACGTTCCCATGTTTTCCCATCCTCATCCTGAAAAAGTGCTCATAATTGGAGGAGGAGATGGAGGAGCTTCTCGAGAGGTGTTGAAACACCCGGTAAAAGAAGTAACCCTTGTGGATATCGATGAAGGAGTTATTGAAGTTTGCCAGAAATATTTCCCCCAGCTGGGAAAGTGGGACGATGCCCGTCTTACAGTTTTAATTGAAGATGCCCGTCAATACGTTTTTTCCACTTCCGAAGTTTTCGATGTCATCATCATGGACTCTACCGACCCTCTCCCCCGGGGAGTGGCAGAACCTCTTTTCACTCCCGAATTTTTTGCTCAAGCTTTCCGATGTCTTTCCCCCCAGGGGATAATGGTCTCTCAGATGGAGCCTCCTTTTTTTGATGTAGATAGAGTGCAAAAACTGTGGAAAGGCTTTGGTGCCTTTCCCATAGTGAATCTTTACTGGGGATTGGTGCCCACCTATCCCGGGGGAATCTGGAGCTACGTCATTGCTTCCAAATCTCCAGATCCCCGAGAGCAAAAAAGACTCCCCTCTTTTCCCACTCGTTATTATTCACCCGCCATCCACCAGGCTGCTTTTGTCTTACCTCCTTTTTTAGAAGAAATGCTAAAAAAGCAGAAAGAAGACGAGGGAAGCTTTAGCTAATTGGCCACTCGCTACCCCCTCGAGCCAGCAAGGAGCGTCGGTGATAGTAGAGACCCTCTATTTCGGCTAAGCGGGAAAACTGCTCCCACTGGAGCGCCTGGTCATTTTGAGGGAAAATGAAGGAGGAGAATTTACCAAAATCTCTCACCGATAGGGGAGAGGAAAAAGCTGCTCCTCCCCCGGTGGGGAGCACATGATTTGGCCCATAACCGTAATCGCCCAAGGCTACCGGTGCCTGAGGTCCCAAAAATAAGGCACCGGCATTTTCTACTTTCAGCCAGTCTTTTTCGGGGCTTTCAGTTACAATCTGTAAGTGTTCAGGAGCGATAAAATTGACCACTTCCCAGGCTTTTTCTTTACTTTCTACCTGATATAGATAGAGGGGAATTTCTCGAGAGAAAGAAAGAGGCTGATTTTGTAGCTCCCTTTCTAAATATCTTTTGGTCTCCAACAGTATTCCCTCATCGGGAGAGAGGAGAATGCTCAAAGAGAGAGGGTCGTGCTCAGCCTGAGCCAGAAGATCCAGCGCCAGCCAGTGAGGGGAAGAGGTCCTGTCTCCTACAATCACCACTTCTGATGGTCCGGCTAAAGAATCGATGCCCACTATTCCCTGCAGGAGCTTTTTGGCTACAGTGACATAAATATTACCTGGTCCCACTATTTTGTCTACCGCCGGGAGAGAAGAGGTACCAAAAGAAACACCGGCAATAGCCTGCGCTCCCCCTACTCGATAAACTTTTTTTATTCCCAGAAAGAAAGCAATAGCTAAAATCTCTTTTTTGACTTTCCCCTGAGCATCGGGAGGAGTAAGAACTATGATTTCCTCCACTCCTGCTATCTGAGCAGGGATCACAGTCATAAGAAGAGATGAAGGATAAGGAAATCTCCCTCCCGGTACATAACAGGCTACCGAACGCAGGGGCTTCCATCTTTCTCCCCACAGAGACATGTAATGCTCCTCCCACCAGGAGGAAGGCTTTTGCCTCTGGTGAAAGCTTCTCACCCTTTTTTCTATCTCTGTAATGGCCTCCTGAAAACCTTTGTCCATTTCCTTCCAGCTATTCTGGAGCTCCTTTTCTTCTACGAGCCATTTTCTTATATCGCAACCGTCAAATTTTTTGGTGTAGTAGCGAAGAGCCCGATCCCCCTCTTCCATGACTCTCTCTATGATTTCTCTCGTTTCTTCTTCGGCTCTTTTCAGTTTTTTATAGCGTGATTGACGAGTTAGCTGGAGGTCCCGGGATAGTTCTTCTAAGCTTAAAAGAGGCTTTATAACTATAGGTACTTTAAACACGAGAGATCACTTCCTTTAGCTCTTTTACTAAAAGATAAATTTCCTTGGAGTGAGTCTTAATGCTTATTGGGTTGGCTACCAACCTGGCTGATATGGGAGTAATTTCTTCCACCACTTGTAAGCGGTTATCTCGTAAGGTTTTACCAGTAGAAACCAGATCTACAATAGCATCGGCCAGACCTATAGGAGGAGCTAACTCAACTGAGCCGTACAAAAAAACTATGTCGGCAGTCATACCTCTCTCCTGAAGATATCGACGGGTGAAGTTAGGATAGGTAGTGGCAATACGCAGGGCCTCTTTTTTTAATAGTTCCTCTCGAGAAGTAGATAGAGGAGCGGCCAAAACCATGGCACATCTCCCGATGGGGAGCTCCAGTAGTTCATAAACCTCGTTTTCCCTCTCTAAAAGGATGTCTTTCCCCACTATCCCTATATCAGCCGCTCCAAACTCCACATAAGTAGAGGAATCTTTGGGGTGAGAAAAAATGATACGCCAGGGCAGGTCTTCTCGCTCCACTACTAACTGTCGGGAATTAACAAAATCAAGGGGTGGGCACTGAGGCAAGCGAGAAAGGAGGGCTAAAGACCCTTCCTTCATCCTGCCGGTAGGCACAGATATGGTTAACTTTTCCATGATTTAAATCTCTCCCAAATAAGAGTTTTAATTCTTTCTGTATCCTGTCCTTGATAAACAATCTCTTTTCCTTGTACCACCTGGATATCTTCCCCTTTTCCCTCTTCTATGACTACAGGAACTCCTTCTTTTCTTATTTCCTCTGCTGCAGCAAAAACCGAAGAGCGAAAAGTAGCAGGATAAGTTATGGTAATAAAAGAAGGACGCTCTTTTTTAGTCTTTTCCTTTTGCACCTCCATTAACCGCTCCAGAAACAGGGCAAACCCGCAGGCTGGTAAATTGGCTCCTGACTTTTCTAAAAGCCCATCATATCTTCCTCCCGCTAAAAGTGGATACCCTAATCGGGGAGAAAAGCCTTCAAACACCACGCCGGTGTAATAATCAAAATCTCTAACCAGCCCTAAGTTAATAAAAACATTCTCCTCCAGGTGAAAATCACTTATAATATCCCATATTTCTCCCAGGTAATTTAAGACATCAATTAAGGGAGGACTGAGAGGGTAGTTTTTTTTCGTTTCTTCTAAAATTTCTTTTTTCCCTCGCAAAAAAGGAAGATGAAGAAGAAAAGAGGAAAGAGGGTGAGAAGAAACAGAGCTAAATTTTCCCAGAGCTACAAAATCCTTTTCTTTAAGCAAAGTTTTTAGAGAAAGCTTTTCTGAGGGAGAAAGAGGAAGGGAAGATAGTATCCCCTGGAACACACCGACGTGACCGATATCCAGCATAAAATCCTCTATTCCCAATTCCCGAAGAGCTAAAAGAGCCGACAAGGCGAGAGCAATAATTTCGGCATCGGTATCTACACCGTTTTTGCCCAGGCTCTCCAATCCCAGCTGGGTAAGCTCTCCTTCTACCCGCAGAGGTGAGGAAGGATAGCGAAATATCTTCCCTACGTAATAAACCCGGTGAGGGGTAGATTCTCTAATTTCCCCTTTGCTGTACATCCTCATTATGGAGGTAGTAAACTCAGGACGGAGGGACACCAGCTTCCCATTTCGGTCTACAAATTTATAGACTCTTTCTTTAGCTTCTGCTCCTAAGGTAGCCTCCAAAGTAGAATAATATTCTATGGTGGGGGGCTCTACCTCTTCGTACCCCCATTTCTCAAAAAGATCGCGTAAGACAAATTCCATCTGGCGCTTTCTTTTTACTTCCCAGGGATAGGAGTCTTTCATACCTAACACTAATTCCAAGCCACTATCTCCTCTCACTAAATAATTATCTAAAGTATTTTAACAGAATAACAGCAAAGAATCACCTTAGGGAGAGAGGATAGACCGCCACTTACGGGAAACCGCATGATTAACTGCTTTAGCACCGGTGAGAGAGTTGTATAGTTAACTGCAAAACTCCTTATAATCTTTTTTGCTCAGGAAGAAAAGAATTGAGAAAGCAGGGAAGCAAGAGCCCGAGGGAATAAAAATAGACTGTCCGCCCGTGTAATAGCAGCTGGCTCACGCCTTCAGTATCCCAATTAGGCGACTGATAAGCCCTTCCAACTTTTCACGTTGGGGATGACCAGTGCAGTAAAGCATCAGCTGCACATCAGCAGTAAACAATCGGTGGGGGCGAATACAGCTTTCACGCTTGAGCCCTCCACTCTCGAAATCCCGATTGTCAAGTATAATCGAATATTGGTCGTGAACCGCGTGGCTAGTTATCTGGCAAAGAATCCGGTCTTCACCTTTAAGTTCCGCTACCACGAGATCCGGGCGGCGCTTGGCACGACTGAGATCAGAAAAGGGGAATGAAACAACTACCACATCACCCTTTACAAATCTTGCCCTGCCTCGTCTTCCTCTGGCCGTAAACCAGTCTCTACCCAACACTCTCTCACCCAGCAAGGCCAACTCCAGCCTCGCTTTAGCATATTTTTCTTTCACAAAATGGGTGAAGTCAAGTACTTCTGGTAAAGGATCCTCTAGAATCCCCTTTAATTCCTGTAGTATCATTTCTTTATCTGTGAGCATCTCGTGCCTCCTTTTGTCAACAGGTGAGTTTAGCAACAATCAGGCTCCACACAGGACTGGCTCCCGAATAGAGCCACTTTTTGTTTTCTTTTAACTAATATCTTAGTGATAGTATCCTCACCTGTAAAATACCCAACAGGTAGCCGACAGCTAATAACCCGTGGAAATGTAATCACGTAGAGAGCCCCTAAAATAGCTCAACCTGCTTCATAAGCAAGGCCCCGCGCTGAGGAAGGTTTTCTCTTCCTCAGCAGCCTTTTTTGTTTTTCTGTTTTTCTTTGATTTTTCCAGGGAGTTTCTAAGGAGACTTTGCCCCCTTATACTGGTGGATGATTTTCCCACCAATAGTCTTTTGTATTTTTATTTATGTTCTTATCTTACGCCGTAGTCCCGTTCATTTTTCCTTTTCTCAGTAGTCTTTGCTTTTCCCGGGGACTATAGGGGGTTTCCCCCCCTATACTGAGAAAGGAAAGACGCCTTTCTCAGTGATTTTTACCGAGGGGGGCTTTCTCGCCCCCGGTTGTATTTATGGTCATATTTATTCTTCTACATTTTAAATTTTTTGCTTTTTGTTTACGCCGTAGGCTGTCTGTCTTTTGCCTTTATGTTTTAGTCTTTTTGGGGGTTATAGGGGGTTTCCCCCTATTGTCGGGGCCATAAGGAAGCAACGGCTCCCTAGAAGTAATTATTTTAGTTTAAAATTCTGGAGAGGGAGGGCTTTTTTGCGGTAAACTTTATCTGTAAAATAAACTCAAGGAGGTTTGTAGAATGCCTGAAAGAAAATTCAAGGGCCTGGTTTTCGGTGTACCCAGGGAAATAATGGGAGGTGAGAGACGGGTAGCGGTTATTCCTGATACCGTCAAAAAACTCACTGATGGTGGAGCCAAAGTTCTTGTAGAAAAGGATGCCGGAGTTGGTTCGTACTTTTCTGATGAGGAATATAAAAAAGTTGGTGCAGCAATCCTCGACAATGTTCACCAACTTTTTGACCAGTCAGATATTATTTTAAAGGTTAAAGAACCCCTGTTTAATGAAGATATTGGGATGCATGAAGTCGATATGATGCACGAAGGGCAAGTGCTGATTGCCTTTCTTCATCCGGCAGCACCGTCAAACCACGATATGGTTAAAAAGCTCATGGAAAGAAAGATAACCAGTCTGACCTTAGATGGGATTCCCAGAATATCTCGAGCTCAATCCATGGATGCCCTAACTTCCATGAGCACTGTAGCCGGGTATAAAAGTGTCATAATGGCAGCTGACCGTTTACCTAAATTCATTCCCATGATGGGAACAGCGGTGGGCACGATTCAACCGTCAACAGTTATGGTAATTGGTACAGGGGTGGCTGGGCTACAGGCTATAGCTACAGCTAAGCGGTTGGGAGCGGTGGTGTATGCTGCGGATATCCGCCCCGATGCAGTAGAACATGCTAAGAGCCTGGGCGCAAAAATAGTGGAAACCGGTGTTCCGGCTGATATAGCAATAGGAGAAGGTGGCTATGCCCGGCCCTTACCCCGGGAGTGGCTTTTAAAAGAGAGAGAGGCCATAAAAGAGGGGGTGATTAAATCCGACATCGTCATCCTGACAGCTCTGGTTCCTGGAAGATTAGCACCGGTTTTAGTCACAGAAGAAATGGTGAAGCAGATGAAACCTGGTTCGGCCATCGTAGATGTAGCTATTGACCAGGGACGGAATTGTGAGCTGACTAAAGGTGGAGAATTGACGGTTCAATACGGTGTAAGCATAGATGGGGCTAAAAACATTCCTGCTACGGTGCCAATCACCTCCACCTGGATGTTTGCCCACAATATTTATAACTATGTGGCCACCTTTGTTAAAGACGGCAAATTTGTTATAGACACCAATGACGAAATAATAGCCTCCACCCTGGTTACCAAAGATGGCAAGTTACACCATGCCGGAGCTCGAGAGGCCATGGGTTTAGATTAAAAAAGTGAAAGGAGTGGTCAACAATGAAAGAAATTCTCCCCGTAGTGGTTTTTGTAGTGGCATCCTGGCTGGGGTATAAAGTTATAAAAGAGGTCCCTCCTTTACTTCATACTCCCCTGATGTCAGGCACCAATGCCATATCTGGCGTTACCATATTAGGTTCACTGGTTTCTACAGCTCATGCTGTATCATCAGGTAGCAAAATCCTGGGCTTTGTGGCCATTGTTTTGGCCACAATCAATCTGGTTGGCGGTTTTTTGGTCACCGATAGAATGTTAAAAATGTTCAAAAGTTGATGGAGTGTTTAATTAAATGATAGGAGCTTATGAGGTAATTGCTATTGCTTTATCAGTCCTGGTCCTTACGGGAATCAAATTGATGAGCTCTCCCCAAACAGCAGTACAGGGCAACCGCATAGGAGCCGTGGCAATGCTGGCGGCTGTCATTGCAGTTTTAATGTACAACGGGATTATAGATGCGCCTTTGTTGTGGATTGCCATCTTCACCGGGGGAGCCATTGGGTACATTATGGCAAAAAGGGTTAAAATGATTCAAATGCCACAAATGGTAGCGCTTTTGAACGGATTTGGTGGAGGAGCATCGGCCCTGGTTGCACTGGTAGAAACCTTCGAGCGATATCAGAGAATGACATTTTCCGGTCGGCTTTCCAGCCAATTAGCACTGGTAGTGGGAGCAATTACTCTTAGTGGTAGCCTGATTGCCGCAGCTAAACTCGATCGCCGGATATCCCAGCAACCAGTAATTTTAATCCATCACAATTGGATTTCCAATACTGTTTTACTGATTACTGTTTTACTGTTGATAGTCGCTTCTGCTATCAGTGTTTCAGGGATTATATTTGTCTCACTTGTAATAGCGGCTTTGGCGATAGTCTATGGAGTTTTATTTGCTATCAGCATTGGCGGTGCCGATATGCCTATAACTATTTCGCTATTAAACTCTCTTTCCGGATTAGCTGGAGCCATCTGTGGCTTTACTATAGGTGACCTTTCGCTGGTAGCCATAGGAGCCATTGTTGGTGCCTCTGGACTTATACTGACCCGGATTATGTGCCATGCCATGAACCGGTCGCTGGTTGATATACTTAGCGGCTCCGGTTTGAATTATAAGAATGATGAGAAAAAAGGTGATATCGTAGAAGAAAAGGATACAGATATGGAAGAGCCTCCCGGGGTAGTAAAAAAATCTCCCCGGGAAATATTGAAAGCCGCCAGAAAAGTTGTCATAGTCCCCGGATATGGTATGGCTGTAGCTCAAGCCCAGGATCAGGTAAAAGCCCTGTATGATGCGCTCGAGTCGCAGGACAAAGAAGTGAAATTTGCCATTCATCCGGTGGCGGGTCGTATGCCTGGCCACATGAACGTACTTCTGGCCGAAGTGGGGGTGCCTTATGATAAACTTTGGGAGATGGATGACATAAACCCAGAATTCGCTGAAACCGATGCGGTTATAATAGTGGGAGCATGTGATGTAGTGAATCCTGCGGCCAGCACCGCCGAAGGTACACCGATCTATGGTATGCCAGTGCTGAAGGTGGAAGAGGCTAAAAATGTGATAGTATGTAATCTGGATACAGAGCCCGGTTATTCAGGTGTGGAAAACCCCCTGTATGAATTTCCTCATGTACATCTACTGTTGGGCGATGCAGCGGAAACCATTAAAGAGCTTGTTGAAGATATAATGAGACCCATCGAGGAAAACCTCCAAGAAGAAAAGAGATGATAATTTGCTTGGTCAGAACCAAATTAACGTGAAACCGAGGTTTTAGAGCGAAGAATAAGGTGGCTATAGAGGTCAACGGTGTTGGTGGTATTAAATAATATTTCTTTACTTGTAAAGGGTTTACTAAAAAGCGGCTCCCGGGGAGGGATTTTATATAATCGCATACTGCATTATTGTTTCTTGGTCGGCCTCTTCTCTTGTTAGTTCCCTGGTTATCCTTCCTTTAGAAATCACCAGTATCCTATCGGATAAGGCAAGAATCTCTGGTAGCTCTGAGGAGATGAGAATAATTCCTATACCTTCCTTTGCTAACTCGTCAATCAGGTGGTGAATTTCTGCTTTTGACCCCACGTCTATGCCTCTCGTGGGCTCATCTAATATTAAAACCCTGGGTTTCAAAGCTAACCATTTGGCTAAAACTACTTTCTGCTGATTTCCGCCGGAAAGATTATTAACTATTTGAAAGATGCTGGGAGTCCTTATACTGAGCCTGCTAACCAGACTCTCTGCCAAAGAATATTCTTTCTCAAAATCAATGATACCATTGGCAAACATGAAAGGCAGGCTAGGAAGGGAAATATTCTCATATACTGCCATGTTAAGAATGAGCCCTTGAAACTTTCTATCTTCAGGAACAAGCCCAATACCCGCTCTTACCGCATCAGTGGGGGATTCTATTTCTACTTTTTCTCCCTCTATGAATACCTCACCAGAAGTTTTAGGATCCACTCCAAAGAGAACTCTCATAATCTCTGTTCTTCCTGCTCCGATAAGGCCGGCAACCCCCAGAACCTCTCCTTTTTTAAGAGAAAAGCTCACGTCTTTAATCAGAGTGGAGCGGGAAAGATTACGAACTTCTAAGATAACATTTTCAGCACTTACATCTGTCCGAGGTGTCACTCTTACATCTCTTCCCACCATCAATCTTATAACCTCGTTTATTTCAGTTTCTTCGCAAGAAAGCTCTCCCACTCTCTGGCCATCTCTCAATACTACTATTCTATCGGCAACGGAGAAGACCTCTTCCAACCTGTGAGTTATAAATATTATAGATATTCCTTCTTCTTTTAATTTTCTCATTATGTTAAAAAGTCTTTCTGCTTCTTCCTTTGATAGAGCAGAAGTGGGCTCATCCATAATGATTAGCTGGGAATCTGAAGCTAATGCTTTGGCTATTTCCACTATTTGCTGCTGAGCTACGGTAAGGTCTCCCACTAAAACATCGGGTGATATTTCTAAACCCACTGTTTGTAACAGCCTTTCGGCTTCAGTTTTTGCTTTCTCATAATCGAAAACACCGAATTTCTTAGCAGGCTCGTTTCCCAGAAATATATTGGTAGCAATGTCCAGATTAGGAACCAGGCTGAATTCTTGATAAATCATAGATATGCCCAGCTGCCGGGCATGATGGGGATCTCTTGCTTCGATTTCTTCGCCCTTAAATATGATTTTCCCCTCATCTTTCTTGAAAACGCCGGTCAAAATTTTCATAAGAGTGGACTTTCCTGCTCCGTTTTCCCCCACTAAAGCCAGAATTTCCCCTTTGTAAACCTCAAGGCCCACTTCTGAGAGAGCTTGAACTCCAGGGAATGCTTTGGAGATTTTCTCCATTTTCAACAGTAGCTCGTGCTTCAAATCCATTCTCCTCCTGAAAAAGGAGGGGGGAGATACCCCCCTCTTCGACTCTTTACCAGCCTTCTACAGGGATTCCTAAACCGATGAGTTTTTCTCTATACTCTTCTACGCTATCTGCTCCTAAGCTTCTTAAAGTCTCGACATGATCATCAGCAGCTACGATGTCTACTCCGGTATCTATTATTCTATCTTCAGGCAGTTCTGCAAGAGCATCATCTACACCCTTTGCCACCATGCTGGATAGAACCTCTACGCTCTGGTAACCCATCATATAGGGTCTCTGGCCTATAGTTGCTGCAATAGCACCTTCTTTTATTAATTGCATATGTTCCGCTGTAGTATCAAAACACACTACCAATACTTCTCCCACTTTCCCTGCCGTTTTAATAGCCTTTGCTGCAGCAGGGCCGTTGATAGCATAAACTCCAAAGAATCCTCTGAGATTTGGGTAAGTAAGCAGCGCTTGTTCGGCTAAAGTTACCGCTCTCCCTGTATCTTCAAAGTCACAAAGCGCAGGCTTGGTCACTACTACTATATTTTCATTGTCGGCTATACCATCCATAAACCCGCTCATCCTCTCTAAAGAATTCATAGCAGTAAGAGAGCCGGTGCCGATGGCTACTTCTCCTCCTTCGGGCCCTAAGAGCTGTGACATCACTTGTCCTGCTAACTTACCAGCACTGTAGTTGTCGGTTCCGATATAAACCAATCTTTTGCTTTCGGGAGCATCGGTATCCAGAGTAATTACTGGTATTCCTTTGTTCATTGCTATTTCAATAGTGGGAGCAAGAGCGGTAGGATCAGAGGGAGCAACTGCTATCCCGTCAACTCCCATGGCTATAAAGGATTCCATTTGAGAAACCTGGGCCTGGATATCCTCCTTCTGAGGCACAAAGAAAGTTGCTTTTACTCCCAGGTCCTCAGCTGCCTTCTTTACTCCTAATTCTACCTCTGCCCAGTAAGGGTGGACAGATTTTCCAATGACTGCTACATGAATTTCCTCGGCATACCCTACCGAAGCAAACGAAATCAGGAAACAAAGAGCAAAAACTAAAGATAATCTGAACTTCTTCATTTAACTGAGACCTCCTTTCTATTATTTTTTAAGTTGTTTTTAAAATGTAAAAACATTTAAAATCTATCACCCTCCTTCAGCATTTTACTTCGCTCTGCCCTTTCTTTTTCTCCACACATCTATCGTCACAGCGGCAACAATCACAAGGCCCATGACCACATCATGCCAGTAGGAAGAAATCTCTAAAAGAATTAGTCCGTCATAAATAACGCTCATTATAGTAGCCCCTATAAGAGCCCCCAAGATTGTCCCCTCTCCTCCTGAAAGAGACGCCCCTCCAATCACTGCAGCGGCTATAGCATTTAATTCATATCCGCCACCTACTCCTGCTTGGCCTTGACTCAACCGGGAAGCAAGAATTACCCCCGTAACCCCGGCTAAAAAGGAATTGAATATATAAGCGAATATTCTCCTTCTGTCTACATCAACTCCAGAAAGCCTTGCTGCCTCAATATTTCCTCCCGTAGCATAAAGCTGTCTTCCCAAAACTGTATATCTTGTGATAAAGAAAGCAATAGCAGCAAAAATTAAGAGAATTATAAGGGGGAAGGGAATGCCTATAATATACCCCTGTCCTATAAAAAAGAAGCTCTCAGGAAGGCCGATAATTGGCCATCCCTTCGTGATTGCCGATGCCAACCCTCTTGCAGCAGTAAGAGTTCCTAAGGTAATTATAAAGGGAGGAACATTGAGCTTAGTCACAAACAAACCGTGTGTAAGCCCAATAAGAGAGGAGATAATCAAAACCACTATTATAGCTAAGGGTACAGCTATACCGCTTTTCATAAAAAGAGCCACCAGCACCCCAATAAGAGCCACTAACGATCCTACCGAAAGATCTATCCCTCCGGTGATGATAACCAGAGTTTCTCCCACTGCCAAGAGCCCGTATATAGCAACTTGTCTTGCAATCGTCTGGAGATTAAAAGGGTTTAAAAAACGGGGATTCATAATAGTTATTAATAAACACATAAGAATAAGGGCAATTAAAATATTCATTTCTCGAAAATGGAAGCCCTTGGGACTCTTTTTCTCAACAGACTCTGGTTGCATGATAGATCACTTCGCCCCCTTGTTGTATTCTTCTTAGATGTTAACGATAATAGTCAGGTTTGTCAAGACCCCGAGGGCTCTATAATAAAGTGGGTGGAAAAAATATCTAAAAAGGAGTATGGTGGTAGAGGCGAGAGGAGAAATTAGAAGAAAGAGATGGCACCTCCTCGCTAATATCAAAGTTCTCAGCGAAAGAAAAAAGGAGCGAAAAATACATGGCCCCTTTGCAGCTGGTCGGGCGATCAAGAAGGCAACCACTAGCAGAATAATTGCTCTTATTTAACCTCTTTCTAAACAGTAATTATAGGGGAAAGTTTTAGAAAATGGGACTTGCTTCTGTGACATTGGGAAGACGATGATTTTATGTTATAATCTTAACTGGCGGGGCGTAGCGCAGCCTGGTTAGCGCGCTTGACTCGGGTTCAAGAGGTCGGCCGTTCAAATCGGCTCGCCCCGACCAAAATTG
>Ga0116175_1001709_pt1 | contig 13876 bp, 9 predicted proteins | sample AD_UKC125_MetaG_FD_89802 | JGI IMG/M metagenome (GOLD analysis project Ga0116175, IMG submission 89802) | Active sludge microbial communities of municipal wastewater-treating anaerobic digesters from USA - AD_UKC125_MetaG | ecosystem: Engineered > Bioreactor > Anaerobic > Digestate | place: USA... | reverse complement strand
GACCGGCGACTGGGGGCGATGCTGGAACAGCGTCTGCACTTCCACCACGTCCGCAGCGTGTCGGCGGTGTCGGCACCCTGGTTCGTGGCGGCCGCCCTCGGACTGCGGGTCATCGCCACCTTTGCTGTGGACCAGGAGCCGTTCATCGCGGGCCGCCTGACGGTGCGCGCTGATGGTGGGCTCGCGGGTATGTCGATGTTGGACCTGCCGATGCGCGCCCGGGTGATCGCGTTGACCCGTGAGGACGGGTTGGAGCACTTGCCGCGCAGTGAGACCACGTTGCGAGCCGGTGACGATGCATATGTCGTGGGGCCACCGGAGGATCTGCTGGGGCTGCTGAGTCGCAACCGCTCGACTGCTGAGCTGCCGGGCTGAGGGCGTCAACCGCCGTCCTGCGCCAGCCGCGCCGTGTCCTCGTCGGTCCAGCCGGGAGGTTGCAGGATTGCCGCCCACGCGTGAACCGGATCGGTGCCGTAGACGTGCCCATGTCCGGCGGGCACACCCTGGCTGTCGATCATGTCTGCGGTCAACCCCGCGAAAGTGATCACGGGCAGCCAGGGCACCCAGGGGAGCACGCCCGGGCCGCGGGGTTCGGCCAGCCAGTCGGGGCGGATGATCAGCGTCGACGGCGACCACCACACGACGGGGTCGGAGGCGTTCTGCAGGAACACCACGCGTGGCCGGTCCCAGCGGGCCGACAGATTCAGCGCCGACGGTTGGTTGGCCCAGCGCAGGTGCCGGCCTTGGTCGAAGACGGGTTGCACCTGTGGCGAGCCCTTGTCACGGGCGGCCGTGTAGGTGCGCCACAGGGGGCTGAAGTTCGGCGGGCCCTGCCACATGGCCCCGTCGGTACCGGCGAGCACCGCCTGCAGATCGGGGAACGCTGAGCTGCTGCCATAGGCCCCCAGGCTCTCCCCGAACACCACGATCCGCGGTGGCCTGGCTTCCTGCGCCGCACGCCGTTGGATCGCCGTCAGTAGCGTCTGCGCCGCGTGCACGGCATTGGGCTGATCGACCAGGAAGGACAAGAAGCTGGGAAGCAGCGAGTACTGGGTCGAGACGGTCGCCACATTGCCGTTGAGCATGTACTCGATCGGGGTGACCTCGCCGGAATCGACCGTTCCGGAGCCAGCGGAGGTTCCCACGGCGATCACTGCTCGCTGGAATGCGCCGAGGCGTTCCAACTCGGCCACGGCCAGCGCGGCCCGCTGTTCATCAGTCGGCGCGGACTCCACCCCAACGAAGGCCCGGATGGGTGCCAGTGCCGCGCGGCTGTTGAACCGCTCGATCTGTGGCGTCGGGGTGACCCCCGCGACGAACTGCTGACCTTGTGCCCCCAGGTCTTGCCAGGGCAGCGTTGATGTCGGCCCCCCGGACAGATAACGACTGGTGGGGGCGGGCAGATCGCTGTGGGCGTTCTGGGCACTGAACAGCGGATGCAGGACGGACACCAGGATGTTCGGCAGTCGCATCACACCGACGATCACGACGACAGCGGTGACTGTGACCGCGGTGACGGCTGCCAGTCGGTGCGGAAGAACGCGGCCGAGGAGTCCGCCGAGCCGCTGTGTGAGCCACCGGATCGCCCGGGCCAGTGCCAGCCAGATCACGAACACCACAAGGGCTGCCAGCAGGGCCACCAGGATCCACGACCACGCGGGCGGGGACGTTCCCGTGACCTGGGCCAGGTCAGCCTGCCAGCGCCGGCCAACCGCCAGTGCGAAGAGCGGGAGGACCAGCCACCACAGATCACGGCGCCGAGCAGTTGCCTGCCACCGCAGGCCGAGCAGAGTGCCCAGCAGGTAGCCGATCGCCGCGCAGGACCCGAGTAGGAGGCCCTGAATGAGGCCGGCGCGCGGCACTAAAGAGGGCAGCACCGCCAACGACCCGAGGGTGCATGCGGCGACCATTCCGAACCGCGACAGCGGTCGCCACCTGCGCATCCCGTGCTCGCTCCTTCATGGACGATCCCGTGGGAATGCCCTCCCGTGGGTAGCCGCACAACTCATCTACGCTAACCCAGGCGGTCTTCCGACCGTACTCATTGTGCTGGCGTGATCAACGTCCACGGCGAACCACCGGGGACGGCCTCGCCGGGTCGCTGGCCTTTGGTCCACCACTTCGCCTCGTAGGGGACCTGATCCAACTGCACTCGCTGCCCCTTGGTGTAGACCGTGCCGGGTTTCCAGGCTGGGTAGGTCCCGGCCGGCAGTGTCGGCAGCGGGGCCGGGGTGTCACCGGGCATGACCGGTCCGATCAGGCTCCACGGATCCTCACCGCCGGCGGGAACGCCACCGGGAGCCACGCCGGAAGTCCAGTACTTGGCCTGGTACACCTTGCGCTTCCACACCACGCGGGCATCCGCGGGATATGTCCCCTGTGGATCCCAGATCGGGAACGGGCTGGTCGCCGGGTCATCCACGATGGCCTGCTCTGGGGTCGGCGCGGCCGGCGACGCTGTCGGAGATGGTGCGGAGGCCGTGGCTCCCGCCGCCAGCGTCAGGGCGAAGCTCAAACCGTCCTGGTTGATCCCGCTGCAGTTCGTCTGGACGACATCCACGGTCTTGGGTAGGGGCGGTTGGCACGTCTGATCGCGGTTCAGCGACCAGGTGGACAACAACCCCACTCCTTTGCTCACGGCAAACTGGTTGACCACCTGCGCGTCGTCCATGGTGAAGACCTCACCGGGGACATCGTTCTGACCGATCATGACTGTCACACCGACCTGCTGCCATCCGGACTCAGGAAGCATCGCGGCCACCTGTCCCTGCAGCGCGGTCGCCCCCGTGTCGACGGCCGATGACATGGCCTCTGATGCCGCCTTGGACCCGCCGAAGTTCATTGCCATCCCGTTTACCCCGGCCAGCGTCACGCCCCCGTCGACCAGCGTCTGCACGGCCGCCACGCCCTCGGCGGTCAGCCCGTTGGTGTCGATCGGCAGAGTGACCCATACCTGCAGAGCACCTCCCGCATCCTTCTGGACCTGGGCGATCGCTTTCGCGCGCCGCTGCTGGCTGGGGATGTCAGCCAGGGCCGGACCCTCGATATCCAGATCGATGCGGTTCAGGGAATAGCGCTCGATGACCGACTGGTAAGCCCGGACCAGAGATGCGGGGTCGGTGCACGACACCGCCAGCTCGGAGTTCAGCAGGCCGCCGAAGGAGACCGAGGCCGTCCCGCCGATCTCGCGCAGTTGGGCGATGCGGCGATCGAGATTCAACTCGCTGTTGGCCGCGTCGAGGGTGTAGTAGGTACCCCACGTGGGCGTGCATGGATCATCCGTGGCAGCCACGATGAAGGAGAGGATGACGTGGCTCTGCGGGGCATCAGCCGGCGTCTCAAAAGCGTAGGCCGGTGTCGTTGTGACGTCGACGTAGCCGGCGAAAGTCGGTGTCTCGGGTACCACCGGTGTCTGCAGACCGTCGGACAGGAACCAGCGCAGACCGAGGCCCGCGGCGACCACCGCCAGCAACAGCACCGCCACGCGCAGCACGGAGATTCGGGTCTTAGAGCTGCTCATACCTGTGAACGCCCCTCTTCCGGCAGGCGGTGCGAGGGCACCTCATCTGTGCGGCGATCGTCGCCGGCCCAGCGCGTGGGTGCCCCGTGCCAGTCCGGCACCGTCTGGCTGCGGCGTGGATCTCCCGGACCGAAGAACAGGACCGCCTCCCAATCGTTGTCTGCCGCTTCTTGCGCTTGTGGCGGCGCCGGCTGTTTGCGAGGCACATGGATCCATTGCCACGCACCGACCACCATGTCCACCAGGGAGTTCCGCACTCCGATGAAAGCGATGATGGCGTAGGTCGTCAACACCCCGTTCGCTGCCGCGAACACGGCATTGGTCGTGTTGCCCAGCACCAGTTGCCGGGCGAACGTGTAGAACGAGAATGCGGCGATCGCATAGGCCGCCAGGACGTAGGTCGCGGGGGCGGCCGTGCGGTCATTGACTTTTGGCGTGCGCGCGAAGGGGATCTTGGCCTTGGTCGCTGCCTGCTGCAGGGATTTGAAGACACCGGCGAGATTGACCGGCAGCAGGATGAGGTTGAAGCCGTACATCCGGAACACGTCCGTGCGCTTGTAGCCGAGGCGGTGGAAGTCCGAGGCCAGCGCCAGGAAGTAGGGCAATGCTGCGGCGAAGATGACTGGACTGAGCAGTCGGCTGTCGAAGGGCAGTACCAGTAACGCCACCAGACCCGCGCTCGCCCAGGCGATGGACGCCATGTAGTTGACGCGCAAGCCGATCTCAGCGGCCTGCACCCGGTGCCCTTGCTTGCGCCGGGCGCGGATGTGACGCCAGAACTTCGGGATGATCAGCAGGCCACCATTGGCCCACCTACCACGCTGAATCACCAACGATCCGAAGTCCGCCGGGGTGGCACTGTACGAGAGTCGCTCGTCGTAGTTGAACAAGGTCCAGTCGTGCGCCACGAGGTCGATGCTGGACTCGGTGTCCTCAATCACGGTGCGGTCCTGGATGTACCGGCGCACCTCGCGGCCGTTCTCGAAGTCGATCACCTCGATGTCGTTGAGGGCAGCTTTGCGGATCACCGCGTTCGCACCGACCCAGAACGTCGCGTGGAAGTAGGTCAGACCCTGGTGAACGAGGTGCTGAATGTCGGTCGTGGCGCCGGCCATCCGCTCCAGCCGGGTGCGCGCCCCGCGGAAGGCGGAGTAGGGGGTCTGGATGACAGCGATGCGTTCGTTACCGGGTTCTTCCAGGCAGTAGACAAGGCGCATGCAGTACTCGCGCAGCAGAACGCTGTCGGCATCCAGCGTCAGCACGTAGTCGCTGTCCGGGACGACGAGGTCGGGGTCCGCGGCGAACTCGGTGAGAATCACACCCTTGGGGCTGACATCCACGGCGAAGGATCGGCCCATAAGTCCCAGGTAGGCATTGAGGTTCATGGCTTTGTTCGCCTCGTGGGACAGCGAGATGTACGTCTTGCGCTCGAATGAGGTGACCTCGGCCGCGAAGGTGCGCTGCAGACGCTGCTGCAGTTGGTAGAGCCGGTTGCGCTTGATCGCTGCGCCCTCATCGGCAGCCTGCCGCAGAGCCCCAGCGATCGCTTCGAAGTCTGACGCCAGGCCCCCGAGTACCTCGTCAGCGACGAAGTCGTCTCCGGTATTCGCAATGGGGTAGACCCGTTGTTCGTCGCGCAGCCAAGCGCCGGCCCACTCATACTCCTGCGCGACCAGGATGATCTCGTCGTGATCGGCGCTGCCCCGTCGGTCGACCGTCGGGCCGCGGAAGCGTTGGGCAGGCTCCTGCAACCATTGGGTGATCTCACCCGGAAGTGCCCGGCAACCATCCAGACTCTGTCGTGCGTGCTCACCCGTGGGGTTCGGGGGGTCGTCGATGAGCAACACGATCCGCAGGTTTGGGAACTCCTGCAGCACCGCCGACAACAGGGTCGAGCGCACGACGGCGGGTTCCTCGGCATAGGAGGGGACCAAGACGGTGATGCTGGGAGAGATGTCCGCAAAGTGCTTGTCCAGATCAGCCCGTGGCACGCGCTGATGGGTCCGGGATCGATACAGGGCGCCCTGTCGAGCCGTCAGGTACATCAGCGCCGAGAAGGTGAGCAGGGACATCAACAGGATGTAGAAGACCGACTGCCGCACCGCGGGCATGGGGTCGACGTCATTGTTGGCCAGACCCATCACGACTGTCCGCGCCATGTAGGCCAGCCACGCGAGGATGGTGGCGGTGATCGCCAGACCCCCCAGCCAGGTCAGGAAGTTGCTCGCGGGCGGCTCCACTGCCGGCAGGGGTGGGCGCGGTTTCTCGGCGCCCCACTGTGCTCGTCGACTGTGTCCGTCGGCGGATTGTTGCGTCATGGGGAGCGTTTCGGTCTGCTGCCTTGCCATTGCCGAAGTCCTTCGTTGGCGTCGATCATGTCCTCACGTCCCGTATCGGCGAGAATTCGACTGGCCTTGACCCTCGACATGGGATGTTCAGGGCCGCAGCCACCCCGAGCACGATGCCTGGGGGGTCGGCGATGGGAGACGTCGAAGCGGGCAGGTTGGTGTGACAGTCGGTGCTAGCCTTGGCCTTGCCGGACAACGCATCGAGGAGGTGGTACCCGTGAAGACAACGACATGGGCGCTCCTCGCAGGAGTCACGGTCGGGCGATAGGTCGTCCGGGAGCGCCGTTCATCGGCATTCCCGAAAGGTTCGACCATGCACTTGCGCTCCGAACAGCATCTCGACGGCCAGATCGTCGAACGCCGCTTCACTCTCGAAGGGATTCCAGGCATCGTCTGGACGCCACAGCCCGCGCCCGAAGCCGTCCCGCTCATCCTGATGGGACACCCTGGCGGGCTGCGCGAAATGTACCCACGACTGCTGGGGCGCGTCCGGCACGCCATCTGTTGCGGTTTCGCGGCGGCAGCTATCGAAGTCCCCGGCAGCGGAGACCGACCGCGCATGCCTGTGCTCGAAGGGGCCCGCACGGCATTGCGTCAGGCGATCCAGTCGGGCGACGGCGTCAGCCCCGACATCGTCGACCAGCTCGTTCTGCCCCTGGTCGACACAGCGGTTCCCGAGTTGCAGGCAGCCCTTGACGCGCTGCTTGAGATGCCCGGCATCCGCGGCCCCGTCGGATTCTCCGGTGGGATCATCTCTGTGGGCGTTCGGCTCGCCCGCATCGAGCCTCGCATCAAGGCGGCCGGCCTGTTCGCAGGCAGTTTCATACCTCGTCAGATCATGGCGGAGGCTCACGACGTCGTGATTCCCGTGCACGTCCTGCTGCAGTGGGACGACGAGTTCAACGACAGGCAGGCCGCACTGGATCTGTTCGACGCCTTCGGTTCGCAGCAGAAGAGCCTGTCCGCGAACATGGGTGGACACCTGGGGGTTCCGGGGTACGCCGGGGAAGAGGCGACGCAATTCTTCGCCCGGCATCTTGTGTAGCGCTTCATGATCGACGCGCGCCTCGCAACAGCAAACGCCGCCGAGCGACCGGATGGTCGCCCGACGGCGTTTGCTCAACCAGATCTAGATGTCGTAGTACATCTCGAACTCGTGGGGATGCGGGCGCAGGCGGATCGGATCCACCTCGTTGGTGCGCTTGTAATCCACCCACGTTTCGATCAGGTCGTCGGTGAAGACGTTGCCCTCAGTGAGGAAGTCATGGTCGGCTTCCAGGGCATCCAGCGCCTCGGACAGGCTGCCGGGGACCTGCGGGATGTTCGCCGCCTCGTCCGGCGGCAACTCGTACAGGTCCTTGTCCACCGGGTCCACCGGCTCGATCTTGTTCTTGATGCCGTCCAGACCTGCCATGAGCATCGCGGAGAACGCCAGGTACGGGTTACTCGACGGGTCGGGCACACGGAATTCGAGCCGCTTTGCCTTCGCGTTGTTCCCGGTGATAGGGATGCGGATGCACGCCGAGCGGTTGCGCTGCGAGTAGACCAGGTTGACCGGCGCCTCGTAACCGGGCACCAGACGGTGGTAGGAGTTCACCGTCGGGTTGGTGAACGCCAGCACGGCCGGGGCATGCGCCAGCAGGCCGCCGATGTACCAGCGGGCCATGTCGGACAGGCCTGCGTAGCCGAGCTCGTCGTAGAACAGGGGCTGGCCGTTCTTCCACAGCGACTGATGGACGTGCATACCCGAGCCGTTGTCACCGAAGATCGGCTTCGGCATGAAGGTCACGGACTTGCCAGCGGCCCAACCGACGTTCTTGATGACGTACTTGAACTTCATGACGTCGTCGGCGGCCTTGGCCAGCGTGTCGAAGCGGTAGTTGATCTCGGCCTGGCCAGCGGTGCCCACCTCGTGGTGTGCGCGCTCGACCTCGAGTCCAACCTCGGCCAGCATCAGGCACATCTGATCGCGCAGATCGGCGTAGTGGTCGACCGGGGGGACCGGGAAGTAGCCGCCCTTGTACGGAGTCTTGTAGCCGCGGTTCGGCGAGCCGTCAATCTCGAACTCGCGGCCCGAGTTCCACTTACCCTCGATGGAGTCAATGTGGTAGTAGCTGGCGTTCTGCTTGGTCTCGAACCGGACCGAGTCGAAGATGTAGAACTCGGCCTCAGGCGCGAAGAAGGCGGTGTCGGCGATGCCGGTCGACTTCATGTACGCCTCGGCCTTGGCAGCGATGTTGCGCGGGTCGCGGCTGTACAGCTCGTCGGTGAAGGGATCGCGGATGGACATGTTGATGATGAGCGTCTTCTCGTCCCGGAAGGGGTCGAGGTACGCGCTGCCGAGGTCCGGGGTCAGCTTCATGTCGGACTCGTGGATGGCCTGGAAGCCACGGATCGAGGACCCGTCGAACATCTGGCCGTCGGCGAAGAAGTCCTCGCCGACACTCTCGGCGGGCACGTTGAAGTGCTGCATCACTCCGGGCAAGTCGCAGAAGCGAACGTCAATGAACTTGACGCCCTCATCCTTGACGTACCGCATTACCTCGTCTGGATTGTTGAACATCAGACTCCCTAGTCGGTGGGTGCGTTAACACCTCGACCATAGGGTGATCGGATTTCCCGCCAGTCACCCGGTTGTTTCCGATGTGTTACGTGGATTGCGACAAATCGGGCGCTGCCGGTAGGTGATGTGGGTTTTCGGCCTCCGCGGGGTCGGTTTCCTGCATTGCCTGGGGCTGGGGTGCGGGGGTGGGTAGGTGATGCGGGTTTTTGGCCTCCGCGGGGTCGGTTTCCTGCATTGCCTGGGGCTGGGGTGTGGGCGTGGGTAGGTGATGTGGGTTTTCGGCCTCCGCGGGGTCGATTTCCTGCACTGCCTCTGGTGTTAGGCAGCCTGTGGCGCGGCATCCTCGATCAACTCACGCAGCATGTCCATGAATACGTGGGGCTCGTAGATCAAGGTGAAGCTCAGAACGCGCAGGAAGGCGTCACCGCGAACGACCAGATCGTTGTGTCGGTCGATGTCGGCCAGAAACGCGTCCGGATTGAAGTGGTGCATCCCCTCGATCTCCACGCGAAGGGTCTTGCCGGAGCGGGTCTGGAACTCCGCGTCGATGAAGCGGACCCGACCGGCTCGGTCCCGGCGCATACTCTGGCGCACTGGCTCGGGCAGGCCATGGCGACGACACAAGCGGGCGAAGTCGTGCTCATTCATGCTGCTTATCCCGTCGGAGTATTCGCTGACCATCATGAGGACGAGCCTTCTTCGTCGGCAGTTGGCTGGCAGCGACGCAGCCAGCCGGGGACCGTGAGCGAGGCGCTGCTGCAGCACCGACAGGACGATGAACATCGCCTCCCGGTCGCTGCGGGCCCACGACGCGGCTTGCCATGTCGCCGTGTGGATGTCGACGCGCGGCGGTCTCGCGGCAGGCCCCCCGATGTCGCGCACTCGATGCAGGGAGATCCAGGAAGGGGTCCGCTGGCGCACAACGTTCGCCGGGGTCACCACCTGCACCGGTGGCCGGCTCGTGGCCACCCATCCATGCAGTTGCAGGGCTGTGCGCCCGGCCAGGCGGGCCATGGGGCCACCATGCAGAACCGCCACCCACAGTTGCGCGCGGTCGCTCAAGGGACCTCGTCCGGCGAAGAAGACCTGATGCGTGGGGGCCTGCCATTCACCCCTTCGCACCGCCCGCGCGGCACTGCGCCGTTCTAACCTGGTCATCTGCCAGCGGCCGATGACGTCGTGCTGTTCCTTCAGCAAGGCCGCTGAGCGTGGCTGGAGTCTGGGCATGGTGGGAGTCTTGCTGAGTTCTCGCGCCCAGCCCGCCGTCCCAGGCGAATCTGTGGACAAGCGCTGCGGGAAATCGACCAATCAGCGGCGCGGTTCCTACATCACCGCCCGTAGAACCGGTCCACCTCGCCCAGTGCCTCGTCCAGGATCGCCAGACCCTCGCGAGCGTCCTCCTCGCTAGTCGTGCACGGCGGGACCACGTGCAGGCGGTTGAAGTTCGTGAACGGCAGCAGGCCACGCGACAGGCACGCCCGGCTCAGCACGCCCATGGCCTCGCTGGTACCTCCGTAGGGCGCCAGCGGTTCCCGGGTGGCGCGGTCGGTCACCAGATCCAGCGCCCAGAACACCCCGAGCCCGCGCACCTCGCCGATGACGCGATGTTTCTGCGCCAGCTCGGCCAGACCCGGGCCCAAGACGGTCTCACCGAGGGTCTTCGCGTGCTCGACGATGCCCTCCTCGCGCATCGCGGAGATCGTGGCCAGCGCCGATGCGCAAGCCAGCGGATGGCCGCTGTAGGTGAGCCCGCCGGGGAACACCCGCTCATCGAAGGTCGCGGCGATCTCGTCGCTGATGATGACCCCGCCGAGGGGTACGTAGCCAGAGTTGGAGCCCTTGGCGAAGATCACGAGATCGGGGTTGACTCCCCAGTTGTCGATGGCCAGCCACTCGCCGGTGCGCCCGAATCCAGCCATCACCTCATCGGCGATGTAGACGATCCCGTACTTGTCGCACAAAGCCCGCACCCCGGCCAGGTATCCCGGTGGCGGGACCAGCACGCCGGCAGTGCCGACCACGGTCTCGATCAGGACCGCCGCGACGGTGCCCGCGCCCTCGAACTGGATGACCTGCTCCAAGTGGGCCAGTGCCCGCTCGCACTCCTGCTGTTCGTCGGTGGCCCAGAAGGATGACCGGTACAGATAGGGACCGAAGAAGTGCACGTGACCGTAGGCGAACTCGTTGGGCCAGCGTCTCGGGTCCCCGGTGGCATTGATCGCGGCACCGGTGTTGCCGTGGTAGCTGCGATAGAAGGACAGAACCTTGTGTTTGCCGGTGTGAATGCGAGCCATGCGGATCGCGTTCTCCGCGGCATCCGCCCCGCCGTTGGTGAAGAAGACCTTGTTGTGCCCAGCCGGGGCCACGTCGAGGATCGCCTGCGCGGCTTGCCCGCGCACCAGCGAGGCGTGCTGCGGGGCCAAAGTGACCTGAACGGCGGCCTGATCCTGGATCGCCTGCACCACTTTCGGGTGCTGATGGCCGATGTTGGTGTTGACCAACTGGCTGGAGAAATCGAGGTAGGAGTTGCCCTCGAAGTCCCACAGCCTGCTGCCCGAGCCGGACTGGAACACCAGGGGTTTCAAAGCTCCCTGTGCGCTCCAGGAGTGGAAAACATGGGCACGGTCCAAATCGAAGGCTGCAGCGTTGTTGGCCACGGAATCAGAATCGGTCATGGGGTCCAGAGTACGTATTTGTCGGTAGAGTCGCCATATGCCCGCCCTGCTCTCACCCTCGTATCGGGAGGCGTGCCTGTGGCGGGAGCAGGTGTCACCGCCACCCACCTGCACGGCCGACCTGCCCGCGCGCGCCGACGTCATCGTGATCGGTGCGGGGTACTGCGGGCTCAGTGCGGCGCGGGCGGCGACCGAGGCAGGCGCCAGCGTCGTGGTGCTCGAGAAGGAAGCGCTCGGCTGGGGTGCGTCGAGCCGCAATGGTGGGATGGTCATCCCTGAGCTCAAATCAAGTCCGGCCGCGCTGGAGAAGAAACTCGGGTTGTTGGGTCGTCGCCTCTACGCCGAGGTTGATGAGGCCTTCGACCTGCTCGAGGATCTGGCACCCTCACTGGACTGTGACTACGCGCGCACCGGCCAGCTCTACCTCGCGCACACACGTCGGCACACGCGGGAAAACGAGGCGCTTGCCGCGGAACTGCCTGACGTCACGTTCCTCGATCGCGCGGCCGTGAGGGCACGCACCGGTAGCGACGCGTTTGACTCCGCGGCGTACTTTCCGCGGGTAGGGGCGCTGCATCCTGCGAAGTACCACGTCGGGCTCGCTTCCTTGAGCAATGCCGCCATTCACGACCGGACGGCGGCAGTGGGTATCCACCCAGGCTTCACCGTCGAGACGACCCGCGGCGAGATCCGCGCGGACCACGTCATCCTGGCGACGAACGCCTACGCCGACCCGGCGGTCCCGGACCTGGCCAACAAGGTTGTCCCCATCAACTCCTACATCATCGCTACGCAGCCGCTGCCGGTCGAGACCAGGGAATTGATCGGCTCCCAGATGATGGTCGACACCAAGAAGTTGCTCTTCTACTGGCGGCTGTCTCCCGACGGCCGGATGGTCTTCGGTGGCCGGCGTTCGCTGGACAATGCCGATGTCAGCACCGCCCGCGACTATCTGTATGACGCGATGGTTCGCATCCATCCCCAGCTCGCGGGGGTGCAGATCGATTACGCCTGGACCGGCTACGTGGCGATGACGCTGGACCGGCTGCCGCATGTCGGCACCGTTGACGGCGCTTGGTACGCCACCGGCTGCAACGGCACGGGCGTGGCCCTGAACTCCTGGCTTGGCCATCGCCTCGGTCAGGTCGTCACCGGCCAGGCGCCACCCCCGGCGTTCGCCGAACTTCCGCACCCATCCATCCCCCTCAAATCCCTGTCCTCGGCGTACCTGCCCCTGGTAGGCAAGTACTTCGGGTGGCAGGACCGCAGATAGGAGCACCATGATCGATCGTGACAAACTCGCTGAGGCCCTGGCCGCGGAGCGGGCTCTGCACGCCGAACGGACCCCGACCTCACGCGAGCTGTTCGAAGCCGCCGACCACCTCTTCGGCCGGGTTCCGATGACGTGGATGAACAAGTGGTCGGGCGGGTATCCGCTCTACCTGGACCGGGCGAACGGCAACCGCATCGTCGATGTGGACGGTCACGAGTACGTCGATTTCGCCCTGGGTGACACCGGTGCCATGGCCGGCCACTCGCCCCGCCCCACGGTCGAGGCGGTTCAGCGGCGGATCGGGGAGTTGGGCGGTATCACCACGATGATGCCCAGCGCGGACGCCGAGTGGGTGGCTGCCGACCTGACCCGACGATTCGGCTTGCCGTTGTGGTCGTTCAGCCTCACCGCCACCGACGCCAACCGGTGGGCGCTGCGGGTCGCGCGCATGGTGACCGGTCGGCCCAAGGTGATGGCCTTCTCCTACTGCTACCACGGGTCGGTGGACGAGACGTTCGTCATCGCCGGTCCCGATGGGCAGACACTGCCGCGCGGGGGCAATGTCGGGCCGGCAGTCGAGGTGGCGCAGACCACGAGGGTGGCCGAGTTCAACGATCTGGCCAGTGTCGAGGCGGGCCTTGCCCATGGCGATGTGGCAGTGCTCATCATGGAACCGGCTCTGACCAACATCGGCATCGTGCTGCCCGAAGCCGGCTTCGTCGAAGGTGTCCGGGAATTGTGCACAAAGTACGGGACCCTGCTGCTGATCGACGAGACGCACACGATCTCCGCCGGCCCCGGTGGCTGCACGACGGCATGGGATCTGCAGCCGGACATCTTCGTGATCGGTAAGAGCATTGGTGGCGGCATTCCGTGTGGTGCTTACGGCATCAGTGAGGTAGTCGCGGACGCGGTACGCAATCACCCTGACGCGGACCTCGTCGACGTCGGGGGAGTCGGGGGCACCCTGGCCGGCAACGTGTTGTCGACCGCGGCGATGCGCGCGACCCTCAGCGAGGTCTTCACCGACGCCAACTTCGAGCACATGATCGGCCTCGCCACGCGCTTCACCGAGGGGGTCGAGCAGGTTCTTCAGGGCCAGGACGTGCCCTGGTCGATCGCGCAGCTCGGCGCCCGCGCGGAGTACCGGTTCTGCTCGCCGGCGCCGCGCAACGGTACCGAGTCGGCAGCGGCCCACGACGACGACATCGAGGAGTACCTGCACCTGTACCTGAGCAACCGGGGGGTGCTGATCACGCCGTTCCACAACATGGCGCTGATGTGCCCGCAGACATCGGCCGCGGACGTTGACCTGCACACAGAGCTGTTCGGGCAGGCGGTGGCGTATATTGTCTGAGTTCAGCCGCGCGCGGTGGGAGCGCTTGCGCCGCGCATCGGCCGGCGATGGCTGCTCAGGTGATCCGCCGGTGGTACGTGGCCATCGCCAGACCGTAGGCCACCACCAGAATCCCGGCGCACCACGCCACTGCCAGCCAG
>Ga0116175_1001707_pt1 | contig 13883 bp, 13 predicted proteins | sample AD_UKC125_MetaG_FD_89802 | JGI IMG/M metagenome (GOLD analysis project Ga0116175, IMG submission 89802) | Active sludge microbial communities of municipal wastewater-treating anaerobic digesters from USA - AD_UKC125_MetaG | ecosystem: Engineered > Bioreactor > Anaerobic > Digestate | place: USA... | reverse complement strand
TGGTGGATATTTTCCCACCAGTTTTTTTCTTCTTCTGTCTTTCATTTTTTGTTTACGTCGTAGACCGTCTTTTATGTTTTCGTCTTTTTGGGGGTTATAGGGGGTTCTCCCCCTATTGCCGGGGTTATAGGGGGGCGTTGCCCCCCTATAGTCTGGAGCTGTTATGCTCTGGATTATGATATAATTTTTCTGGGTATAAGGAGGTGACCGTAAAGCCGATTATCGAACCTGCATTATAAAACGGAGAAAATACCGATGCCCGGAACAGGGGTGGATTTAGAAATCATCTGGATTTGAGCTTATACATTTATTTCTCTATTAAAAAGGTAGCAGGAAAAATGCAAAGGCAAGAGATAAGTGCTTTTTCTGCTTGTATTAAAGAAGGTTAAATGAAAGATCACCGGGTTTTTAAGACGGATAACAATTAGCTTCAAGGAGGTAAAGAAAAAATGGCAGCCACTAAATTAAGTATCATCGGGGCAGGGAGTGCGGCGTTTTCGCTAAGTTTGGTAGGAGACCTGTGTAAGACCAGAGGATTGTCCGGTAGTCTTGTGTCGCTCATGGATATTGATAGAGACAGACTGAATGCAGTACATACTTTAGCCAGGAAATATGCTGAAGAACTGGGAGCCGATTTGAGATTTGAAACCACCACCAGCTTAGAAGATACCATAAAAGATTCATCTTTTGTTGTGAATACAGCATTGGTTGGTGGACATAGTTATTTTGAAAAAGTTAGACAGATTTCTGAAAAGCATGGTTATTACAGGGGGATAGATTCTCAAGAGTTTAACATGGTTTCTGATTACTATACCATTAGCAATTTCAATCAGCTAAAATTCATGCACGACGTTGCAAAAATGATGGAGAAGCTTTCGCCCAAAGCCTGGCTGTTGCAAGCAGCCAATCCTGTTTTTGAACTGACTAATTTAATATCAAGAACAGTTCCTATAAATATGGTCGGGATATGTCATGGTCATCATGGTGTGGACTACATCGTAGAGGTTCTGGGATTAGATAAAAATAAAGTGGAATGGCAGGTTGCCGGAGTAAATCATGGGATATGGCTGACCAAGTTTTTGGATGATGGAAAAGATGCCTATCCTCTGATTGATGAGTGGTTTGAAAAAGAACTTGAAAACTGGAAGCCCACAAATCCATTTGATGACCAGTTATCTCCCGTAGCAGCGGATATGTACCAATTCTATGGGAGAATGCCGGTGGGAGACACAGTGAGGAACGGAAGCTGGAAATACCATTATAACCTGGAAACCAAGAAAAAGTGGTTTGGTGAACCATGGGGAGGAGTGGACTCAGAATTAGGCTGGAAGTGGTACCAGGAAAGACAGGCAGAGATTGCGCTAACCATGCAAAAAGTGGCAAAGTACTTCCAGGAAAATCCAAAAGCAAAATTGTTGTCTAAAGAAACCTACGAGGAAATCATTGCTCTGGCAAAAGATGAAGTTAAAGAAGAATTTGCACAGGGAATATACAAAATTTTAGATCCAGAGAAGAAAAGTGGAGAACAGCATATATTGTTGGTTGATGCTCTATTAAACGATGAGAAGGTCGATCTGGTTTTGAACGTGCTCAACCAGGGGACAATTCCAGGGATTCCAGATGATGTGGCAGTAGAAATCCCGGTTTACGCCGATAAGGATGGCATACATCCTTATAAAATAGAGCCCGATATTCCAGAGAGAATTAAAAAGATGTATCTGATGCCCAGGATATTGAGAATGGAGTGGGCTTTAGAAGCTTTCTTGACCGGTGATAGAAAAGTCTTGGAAGAGTTCTTGATAAGAGACCCCAGGACTGAGTCATACGAACAGGTTGTTCGCGTGATAGATGAAGTGCTTAATCTCCCCGAAAACGAAGAAATGAGGAGGCATTATTCGAGTTCTCAAGGATAATAGTCGGTTTCTCCAGAAGTTGATGAGAGATGAGCCAGGGGGGCGGGGGATATCCACGGCCGGGAACGAATAGCGCTTTCGGATAAGAGCGATTATTTCAGAAAGTGGGGGGAGGGTGGCCCCGGTATCTTTTTACAAAAGGATAGATTAACCTCTTTCGATGTAGTGGGGAGAATAATTTTGGTAGATATTATCTCAGAATAACTCCAAACTCGAAGAGTAATTATTGCAAAAAATGCCTCCAGCGATTATACTGCACACGGACGCAGGGAGGTAAAAAAGGTCCGAAAATTATTTTAGCAGGTGATGCCTATTCATGGAAAGAATTAATCAAGTTTGGGAAAAAGCTATACCAGTTAGTGAAGAAGAAATTATTTCTCTGGTGAGGGAGTTTGATACTCCTCTTCTGGTAATCAGCAAGGAAAAATTGTTGCATAACTACCGTGCTTTTCAAGAATTTTTCCCGGGAATAGAGATTTTCTATGCCGTAAAAGCCAACCCTCATCCTCTCGTAATCCGGACCTTAAAAGAGGCGGGGTCTTCTTTTGACGTGGCTTCTTTGCAGGAAATAGAGCTGGTTTTAAGTCATGGAGTTCCCCCGGAGAGGATGATTTTTGCCAACACCATCAAGAGAAAAAAGGGCTTGCGCTATGCTAGAGAGACAGGGGTAGGCCTTATGACTTACGACAATGAGGAAGAGCTGAAAAAAATTGCCCTCATTTATCCCGAGGCTCGGTTGCTGGTGAGGATAAAAACTCCTTCTAACGGAGCGCGCGCTAATCTTTCTTATAAATTTGGTGCTGAGCCGGATATGGCTCCAGAGTTGCTTTTCCAGGCCCAGAGAATGGGACTTAAACCAATAGGTATAAGTTTCCATGTAGGCTCTCCTTGCCTGAATGTGGATAACTATCTTTATTCTCTGCAAAAGGTTAGAGAAATTATAGAAAAAGTTACCGGAGAAATACCGATCTCTATTATAGATATAGGAGGAGGTTTTCCTCTGGATATTTATGGAGAAGGGGAGGAAGGAAGTCTGGAGGTGTTTAGCAGGGCGATTGTCCCCCATCTTCAACAGTTCTTGGGGGAAGGCTATCGAGTTATAGCGGAGCCGGGAAGAGTGATAGTAGGCAGTGCAGCTTTTCTGGTAACCAAAGTGATTGGTAAAGCACTGCGCTCGGGAGTTCGGTGGTATTATCTGGATGATGGAATATACGGGACTTTTTCTGCCATCCCTTTCGATAAAGCTACCTTTAGTTTTTTTCCTCTGCGAGAATCAAAGGAAGAGTTCCCCGCCGTTTTGGCCGGTCCTACCTGTGACTCTTTAGATGTAGTGGCAGAGAACGTTTTGCTGCCTCCCTTAGAGTTAGATGATTTAATTGTGGTTCCCGATATTGGTGCTTATTCCTGGGCTTCGGCTACTAATTTTAATGGTTTTGAAAGAGCACAAGTGGTGATGATTTAGCCTGGAATGAATCCAGTGTTATAATTAATGGTAAGGTGATGGACATGTTAGAAATTAAAGGATTAGGAGTAAACGTAGGAGGAGAAGAAGTTCTCCAGGATATAGATTTGAATATTGACCCGGGGGAGGTTCACGTTTTACTGGGCCCCAACGGAGCAGGCAAAACTACTCTTCTGATGGCTATTATGGGGATGCCCGGGTATGAGGTAACCAGAGGAGATATCCTTTTTCAAGGAGAAAGCATTCTTCCCCTCAGCGTGGAAGAGAGAGCCAGAAGAGGGATAGGCATGGCTTTTCAAAAAATGCCCACCATCCCCGGGGTTAAACTGAGAACTTTAGGGGAGTTAATGGTTAATGGAGGATCTTCTTTGCTCCTGGAAGCCGCAGAAAAGCTTAATTGCACCTACCTTTTGGACCGTAGTGTCGGTTTAGGTTTTTCGGGTGGAGAAGCTAAAAGGGCGGAACTCTTTCAACTTTTCTTGCAGCGTCCTCTTCTTTCTCTCATAGACGAGCCAGAGTCGGGAGTGGATCTGGATAACATTGCTTTGATTGGAAAAGCTTTAAGCGAGCTTTTGGAGAGAGAGCAAGTGAAGACCAAACAAAAGTCTGGCCTTATAATTACTCACACTGGATATATTTTAGAATATTTGAATGCCGATATGGGGCATGTCCTTATGGAGGGGCGAATTGTATGTCGTGGTAACCCCCGGGACCTGTTTGCTGATATTAGAAGTAAGGGTTATGAGGAATGTCTGAGGTGTGAGCGATGAAGGTAAGAGAAGATTACTTAAGAGAGATAAAAGAAAGAGCGGAGAAAGCTTTACATAAAAAAGCACCCTTAGGTCCCGATGTGGACTTGAGTGAATTTTATCTCTGTTCTCCTCAGGAAGAAGTAGATAATGTGGAAAGCATCTCTGCTTCTTTGCGAGAGGCAGCCCTTTATGCAGGAGTGGAGTTGGGAGAAGATAAGGGTTCAGCCACTTATCTTCAGGTAGACCGTTCAGCAGTTTATCAGAAGATCCAGGATGCCTTCCAGGGTAAGTTAGAAATTATGGCAGTAAGTGAAGCACTGGAGAGGTATCCTGAACTGTGGGAATACTGGTGGGGATTAATACCGGTAGATGCTGATAAATACACTGCTTTTTCTGAGGTCTGTCCCATGGAGGGATATTTTATTCGAGTTTTTGCTCATCAAAAAATAGAAGTTCCTCTCCAGGCCTGTCTTCTTCTTTCTGAGGAATCCCGAATACAGAGTGTTCATAATTTAGTGATATTGGAAGAAGGAGCAGAAGCTAATTTGATTACCGGTTGTGCTTCAGTTCGGGGTAACGAAAGTGGGGTCCATATTGGAGTTAGTGAATTTTACTTAGGAGACAACTCTCGTCTTACCTTTACTATGATCCATAATTGGGGAGAGAATTTCCACGTTCGCCCTCGAACGGTGGTAAAGATGGGCAATAATTCCTTCTATAGTAATACTTATGTCTTGCTTAAGCCCCTTTCCTCTTTGCAAACCTTTCCCCGGGCTGTTATGGAGGGGGAAAATGCCGATGCCAACTTTCAGAGTATTGTTTTTGCCAAGGGAAACTCTTATATTGATATTGGCTCTTCTTTGCTTTTGAAAGAGAAAGGGTGCCGGGGTAACTCGGTTTCTCGAGTATGCGCTGCAGATAGCTCTCAAGTTTATACCCGGGGGAAACTGATTTCTTACCATGATGAAGCACAGGCTCATCTGGAATGTAAAGGGATCCTGTTTTCCAGGGAAGCAGAAATTATTTCTATACCAGAGCTGGAAGTACACGGAGCTCCCGGCAGCCGGTTGTCTCATGAGGCAGCAGTAGGTCCTATTGAAGAAGAGGCGGTGAATTATCTACGGTCTCGAGGGCTTTCTCGAGAGGAGGCTCTGTCGCTCATTACTCGAGGGTTTTTAAATATCGATATCCCTGGAATTCCAGCTGCATTAAGGCAATACATTGATGAGGTGATTCGTCTTACCTCCCGGGATGTTATGTAAGGAGGTTGAACATTGTCAGTTCAGGCTTATATTCTGATTCAAGTGCAGGCCGGTAGGGCACAGGCTATCAAAAAAGAGCTGGCTCAGTTACCCCAGTTTTTGCGGGTGGATAGAGTTATGGGTCCTTTTGACCTCATTGTTTTAGTGGAAGTAGAAAATAACCGGGAAATTGGTGACCTGATACTCAAAGAAATTCAATCTCTGAGTGGAGTAAAAAGAACTCTCACCTGCCCGGTAATATCCTGATTGACCGATGGGAAAAAAGAAAGAAATTTCCCCCCGCCAGGAGGAAATTTTGCTTTTTATTCAGGATTATTATAAAAAAAATGGTTATCCTCCTACGGTGAGAGAAATTGGAGAAGGAGTGGGATTGTTGTCTTCCTGCACGGTTCACTATCATCTTGAGAAGCTGGAGGAGAAAGGCATAATAAGGAAAACCCCTTCTAAGGCTCGCGCCATAGAGATATGCCTTCCTTCCGGGGAAGAAGATTCGGTGGTGGTTCCTTTCTTAAATGGTTTTTATCGGGAGCCCATGCATCTGCCACGCCGTCTTTTGGGGGAGGGAGATTTTTTCCTCTGGCAAGTAGAAAGTAATGGCTGGAGAAAGTGGCATATTTTGGAGGGGGATTGGCTTTTGGTGAGAAAAGAAAGAGAAATACAGGAACAAGGTCTGGCTTTAATTGTCAGAAGTGGTAAAGAAGAAATTCGAGAAGTCGATGATTGCTCATCTAACCTGGTGGACAGTAGAAATGTGGTGGGTAAAATAATAGGAGTATGGAGAAAACTATGAAGGAAAACTTTGTTTTTTGTCTTCCTCCCCAAATTTATTTTGGTGAAGGAGAAGGTAAAAAAACTGGAGAGTTAGTAAAAAGGTGGGGGAAAAAAGCACTTCTTGTTACCGGGAAAAAATCGATGCAAGAAACCGGGATACTGGACGAGATTCTCCAGTCTCTTGAGGGAGCTGGAGTGCAATGTTCTATCTTTGACCAGGTAGAACCGGAGCCTTCTTTAGAAACGGTAGATGGGGGTCTGGATATAGCTTATCGAGAGCAATGCCAGCTGGTCATTTCCCTGGGTGGGGGAAGTGCTCAGGATTGTGGTAAAGCCATTGCTGGATTGTGTGGTAATTCTCATACGGTGCTACCCTATTTTGAGGGGAAAGTTCTTTCTTCTCCGGGAATCCCCTGGATAGCCATTCCTACCACCGCCGGGACAGGTTCAGAGATGACCACCAATGCAGTTCTTACTGATTACCGCAGGAAGCTTAAAAAAAGCTTTCGCAGTCCTTATCTTTTAGCTAAATTGGTGATTATTGATCCTCTATATACCCGATTTATGAGTTCTTACTTAACTGCGACAAGCGGCATGGATGCATTAGTTCAGGCCTTAGAAGCTTATGTGAGCCAGGAAGTAAATCCAGTAAGCGAGATTCTGGCTGAAGAAGCAATAAAAATATTATGGAACTATCTTCCTCTGGCGGTAAAAGAGGGGCAAAATCTGAATTATCGCAAACAGATGGCTAAGGGGAGCATGATCAGTGCTATGGCTTTTGCTAACTCCTATTCTGGCCCCGCTCATGGATTGTCTCATATTGTGGGCCCAGAGTTCTCTATAGTTCATGGAGAAGCCTGCGGAATTTTCTTTCCCCGGGTGGTAGAATTTAATCGGGAAGTGCTAAAGGATAGATACGAGAACATAGCTCGCCTGGTGGGCATAAAGGGAGAAGAAGATCTGATTGATAAATTCATAGAGGCTTTTTTAAATTTAATGAAGGAAGTTGGTTTACGAACTAGTTTAGGGGAGCTGGGAGTCGAGAAAGATATGCTTCAGGGAATAGTAAAGGAAGAACGGATAGGGAGAAACCTTCGGGAGAATCCTCGTCCTATGGGAGAAGAAGAAATCTATGCTATTCTGGAGGCTTCTCTGTAGAGGAAAAATAATTTGCTGGAGGAGGAAGTTTTATGGAGCTGGTAAGAGAAGAAGATAAGGCCTATCGGTTCGGAGATTGGGGGATAAAGTATCTGTTCCGAGGTCCTAACCTGGACTGGGGAATGTTCTATCTTAAGCCGGGGACTAACCTGGGAGCTCACTATCACCATCAGGTAGAGGAAGCCTTTTTCATCTTGGAAGGTAGAGGATTTCTAAGAACCGATGGAGGAGAAGTGGCCGTGGAGAAGGGGTGTGCTCTGCATCTCGCCCCGGGAGAAAAACATGACCTTTATGCACCGGAAGATTCCTTTCTGCGAGGTATTTTTATAAAAAGTCCTTATTTACCGGAAGATAAAGTGGACTGTTCTATATAAAAAGGATAAACATAGGTAGGCGCACCCTGGAAATTGAAGAACCTAGCAGAGAAAACCTATTATCGCTTGCTTGGTGGTGTTCGCCATGGGAAGTTTTGCCACCCCGGGTGTGGAATCTTGCTTTAAGGGGGAATAAATTCAAAAGTAAGCTGCCGGGGGTAAAGGCGAAGTCCCCGGAGAGGGAATACATCACTTTTGCCAGGGCAGCACCTTAAAACTCGGGAGGTTGTATAGTTTCTGGAAACCGGGCATGTTACAATAGGAGAAATAAATTTTCTTACCCCCGAGGGTGTAGTTATAATGACTTTTATGATTAACCATAAAGAAGAGATAATTAATCACCTTGAGGATAGATTGGCAAATTGCGACCTGTGTCCCCGTGATTGCCGAGTGAATCGCAGGCGGGCTACTCGTGGGTTCTGCGGGGGAGGAGCTCAGGCCAGAGTAGCCAGTTTTCATCCCCACCGGGGAGAGGAGTTTCTTTTGAGTGGTAGCCGGGGTTCGGGTACTATTTTCTTTTCTGGTTGTAATATGAGGTGCGTTTATTGTCAGAATTATTCTATCAGTCAGGGAAGAGAGGGAAAAGAGTTTACTGATAAAGAGCTGGCACAAGTTATGCTTCGCCTGCAAGATGGGGGTTGCCATAACATTAACCTGGTTACTCCTACTCATTTCATTCCCCAGATTTTTCGCTCTCTTCTTATGGCCCGGGGGGATGGTTTAACTATCCCGGTGGTTTATAATACTGGAGGATATGATAAAAAAGAAGTTCTGGAGAAAATTGAGGGATTAGTAGATATATATTTACCAGATATGAAATATGCCCGAGAAGAGAGTGCTCGGAAATATTCCGACGCCCCCGGTTATCCGGAGATTAACAGAGAAGCGATAAAGGAGATGTTTCGCCAGGTAGGAGAGGTAGAGTGGGAAGAAGAAGGGGTGGCAAAGCGAGGACTGATAGTGAGAATTCTGATCATTCCTTCTCTGGAAGAAGAAGCTAAGGAGAACTTGCGGTTTCTGGCCGAGAATGTTTCTCGAGGGGTTTTTATCTCTGTTATGAGGCAATATCGTCCTTGTTACAAGGCCGATTTCTTCCCCGAGCTGAGCCGAAGGGTGAGTGAGGAGGCTTACCGAGAAATAGTAGCTTATGCACGAGAGCTGGGACTGAAAAATTTAATTTTACAATAGAGGAGGTGTAAAATTGGAAGAAACTTTAAAACAAATAGCTAATTTTATGGCTGTTTCTGCCCGTACTGCACCTAAATCAGGAGGCAAGGATTTCGTAAATGTCCAGATATTGGAAGGGGAAGAAGTAAAGAAGTTAGGAGAGGCAATGATTAGCTATGGCGAAGAGCAGGAGATAAAAGGATTCATAAGAGATGGAAAAAACGTTCTTGATTCCTCGGTAGTTTTATTGGTAGGAATAAAGGATGCAGCAGTGATGAACCTTAACTGTGGAGGATGTGGTTATAATAACTGCTTTGAGCTTCAGGCAGCGGGGAAAAGGGAAGTCGAGTTTCAGGGCCCTCAGTGTGCTTTTCGCCTCCTGGATTTGGGAATTGCTCTAGGGTCAGCAGTCAAAACCGCCTCCCTTTTTAATGTAGATAATCGGATTATGTATCGGATTGGAGTGGTGGCAAGAAAAATAGGGATTTCCCAGGATGATGTGGTGATGGGTGTTCCTCTTTCGGCGAAGGGGAAAAATATTTATTTTGACCGAAAAGAATAGAGGTGTGATTATGGAGGGAGCTTTGAGAATTCAGGATATTATAGGTTTGATTCTGGCCATTTTGATTGTGGCCATTTTGATAAGTATCATCCTCATTCTCCGAGAAAACGCTCGGGAGAGAAGGAGATGGCAGGAAGAAGATTACGGAGACTGGAGAGATAAAAAAGCCAAGAGAAACCTCTCTTTTTCTTCTGGAGAGGAAGAGGGGGTTTCTACCGTCTTCGAAGATAGGATTCCCGAAGAGTTAGAAAAAAAGAAGGGATGGGAGTCTCTTCCCCGGCAAAAAGAGGTAGAAGAGACAAGAGAAGAAAAGAAAAAAGAGAGAGTTGTTCCCCCGCCCCCGGAGGAAGTGTTTACTCCTCCAGAAGAGCCAGTTATAGCTGGAGAACCAACCAGAAAGGGGGAGCCCAGACAGGTAATTCTGGAGCGAGCACTGAGGAAAATAGAAGATTTGGGAGTAGATATCAATTCCCTGAAGCCTCAGATTACAGAAGAGGTAATACATTTTTCTCCCCTATTGTGGGAAGTGCGAGAAGAAGTGAAAGCGGGAAAAGAGCTGGGGGACATAGTTATTCATACCGTTTTTAAAGATATTCCTGGTTATTCTCGAGATGAGGTGGTGGAATTATATCGTTCTGGCGACTTATCGGTGGTGGAAAGGCTGGAGTCTCGGATTAAGACTGGAGTGGGACGGGATTATCTGGTGGCCACCCTGGACTTAGAGCATTTTCGTATTCTGGAATTGGAGCAACTGTGGAGAAGAGGAAATCTGGAAGATGAAGAATATGAACTTCTGCTCTCTTTGAAGTTTGTGGATCGCAACACTAAAAGAGATTTTGCTCGGGTAGTATATGCCCGTATTGTTGCAGAAGACTGATTCTTTGGCGAGGTCTAAAATATAGTTGGCCATTTCTGAGATGTAATGGTGGAACTCGAAGGAGCATGTTCACCATTGACTGAGCCGTGGATGTTTTATAGTGAGCCAGATGGGGAAGGTGAGTCTATTTTTCTGCTATCCGGGTCTGGAAAAATGTCCTAGTGAGGACTCTCAAAGATTCCCTTAGTAAAAAGTGACAGGAAAACATAAGTTTATAGAGTAGCAAGATAGGTGCGCCCTGGAAATTGAAGAAAGTAGCAGGAGAAACCCCTTTGTGGCTTTGTGGTGTTTGCCATGAGGAATTTTGCTTTACAGGGGGAATAAATTCAAAAGTAAGTTGCAGGGGGTAAAAGCGAAGTCGCCCGGAAAGCGAATGCATGACTTTCGTAATGGCACCTTAAGGCTCGGGGAGGTTTTAGAGTTTCCGAAAATCTTGTATAATTTTTTCAGGAGGTGGTGATGATGAGAAACTGGCTAAACTTGGTGATTGCTCTGGTAGCTCTGATTATTTCTTTAGTTTTGATTTTTCAAGTTTCAGGATGGAAAACGGTAGTAGTGGACCTGGAGAAAAGAGTAGAAGAAGTGGCGGAAGAAGTGGGTGAGTTAGAAAAAGTAGGGGATTCTATATCTCAAGTTCAGGAGAAAATTCAATCTCTTCCTGCTGATTTGCTGGATTGGGGAGAAAGATTAGGAAAGATGGAAACCTTCATGGTAGAAACTGAAGAGAAGATAGCCAGCCTCGTTTCTACGATGGAGGAATGGAGGGGAGAGTTTACCTCTCGTGATGAAGTTGTCCAGAAGGTAGAAAATGAGCTGATAAATCAGAAAAAAGAGCTGGAAGAAATTAAAAATAGTTTTATCTCTCTTGCTGAGGAGCTCAACAAGCTAAACATTGATCAGCGTTTCTCTATTGTTTTAGACCGGATTAGTGAACAGGAGGCCAAAATTTCTGCTTCTCTTGAGGAGCTGGAAAAAATGAATCAGCTGGTGCTGGAGGTTCAAAGTCAATCGTTGAGTAAAGTGGAGTGGGAAAATATAACTGGTCCATGGGAGGAGAGATTTAGAAAAATAGAAGAAGAAATAGATAATCTGGAAAGCTCTCTGGGAACTATTCAACAGCAGTCTCAAGATTTAGAAACATTCAAGGCTACTGTAGAGTCGGAAATAAAAGCTATGGAAGGGAAAATTATTCTTTTAGAGCAAGGCTTGAAAGAGGCTCAGGATTCCCTCACCGAGGAGCTCAAAAAGCTAAACATTGATCAGCGTTTCTCTATCGTTTTAGGCCTGATTAGTGAACAGGAGGCCAAAATTACCGCTGCTCTTGAGGAGCTGGAAACAAGAGTTGATGCTCTGGAAGCTTCGTTGCAGAGTTTGAGGGAGGAAATGGAAAATTTACAAACAATGCAGGCCGGGCAGTCTCAACAATTAGAGGATGCCCAATCTCGCTGGGAAAAAGAAGCTGCCCTGTTAGAAGAAAGAATAGCTGTTCTAGAAAGTAGAGAGAAAGAGGCGGGGGATACTCTCCGCCTCCTGATTCAGGAAAAAGAAGAGGTGGATCGGATAGTGGACTCCTTGCGTGAGACTATACCTTCGATGGAAGAGGAATTGAAAGTTATTTCTTCCCAGTGGGAAAGCAAATGGGAAGAGGTGGGAAAAAGCATCACCGACTGGCAGGAGGCCGTTATTCAGGATATAGAGACCAAAATAGCAATTCTGAAGCAGGAGTTGCCGGATAAAAGCCAGATGGAAGAGTGGGAAAAGAAAATAGATATTCTTCAGGAGGAGGGAGAAAGATTAAAAGATTATCTCACCAAATTGAAGGAAGAGAAAAGTGAGACTTTACAGGAGGAGCAGGAAAGATTAAATAAATTGGAAGAGGAAGTTTTTTTGTGGGAAAAAGAGCTGGCTGCTTATCAAAAAGAAATGGAGCAGGTGGTAGGGACGATTAAGAGCCAGGTGGAAGAATTGGCCACTTCTCTGAGCTCGGTGGAAAAACGCCTGGGGCAAGCTGAGACCTATAGTAGCGAATGGTGGCAAGAAAGTCAAAGTGCTTTAGATAATTTGCAAACCTCTTTGTCTCAACTTTCTGAAAAGCTGGAGGAAGTAAGCAACTTCAGTCAAAATGTTTTAAAGAAAGACCTGGAGACTAAAATAGCTTCCATGGAAGAGAAAATAGAGGAGCTAAGAAAAGAGCTGGAGGAAGAAAAGCCATCTCTTGAGACTGGCCATTCTGAAACTTCCACCACCGAAGAAGGTAGCGAAACTTCAGTAGAGAGCGTTTCTTCTCCCCGGGGGGAAGGAGGAGAAGAAATATTAGCAGTGGAGGAAACCTTGTCACCGAGTAAAGAAGAATTGTCTGCCGAGATAGAAAGTTTAGCTGAGGAAAAAATGAAGTTAGAGGAAGAGCTGAGTGAAAAACAAGAAGAAATATCAAAAATAGATCAGGAACTGGAAGAGCTGAGAAAAGAAAAAGGGTCCTGGGAAAGGATTGAGGAGTTAGAAAAAGAAAGATCGGAAAAGGAGAAGGCTATGGCAGATTTAAACCAGAAATTGGAAGAGAAAAATACTCAAATTGAAGCTCTGGAAAAGAAAATAGCCGAGCTAACTGCTCAGCTGGAAGAAACACAAAAGTATACTTCTTATGTAATCCTTCCCTGGGATAATTTGTGGACTATTGCCCGTCGTTATTATCGAGATGGGAGAAAATGGTCTTTAATTATGGAAGCCAATAAAGATGTTATTAAAGATCCTTATTCTCTGCAGCCTTACACGGAGATAAAAATTCCTCGTTGCCCTGATGATGAAGATTGTTAGTTAAGGTGGAGTAAGCCAGGACTTTGGTTTTCTGATTTGCTCTTTTGAGTACCTGAGAGAGGAGTAGATATACATGGATTTTAAGGAAGTAATCCAGAGCCGTAGAAGCGTTCGAAAGTTTCGAGCAGAGGAAATAGAAGAGGAAGATTTAAGGGAGATACTGGAGGCAGCACGTCTGGCGCCTTCGGCTAATAATCTCCAGCCCTGGAAATTCGTAGTGGTAAAAAGTGATAAGAAAAAAAGATTGATTGCTCAAGCAGCAGGGGGTCAGGAATTTGTGGGAGAAGCGCCCGTAATTATTGTGGCTTGTGCTACAGGAAGAGGAGGCTTCATCGGTGGCTATATGGAAAGCTGGCCGGTAGATGTGGCTATTTCTATTACTCACCTTTTGCTGGCGGCCTGGGATAGAGGTTTGGGAACCTGTTGGGTGGGAGATTTTGATGAGGATAAAGTAAAAGAAATTTGTGAGATTCCTCCTGAGGTGAGGGTTGTGGCATTAATTCCTGTGGGATATCCGGTGAAAATTCCTCAGGCTGTTCCCCGCCGTCCTCTGGAAAAGATAATGAGCAAAGATGTTTTTAGCGATTAAGGAGAACGGTATTGGCAGTAATTAAACTGGAAATCGATGACATTTTGACCTTGAAAAAAGCTCATCCGTGTGGGAGCAAGAGATGGAAAGTAGTTAGAGTGGGGATAGATATCGGGTTGAAGTGCGTGGGATGTGGTAGGTTTGTAATGATTCCCAGGCGAAAATTGGAAGGGAAAATCCGG
>Ga0116175_1001704_pt1 | contig 13895 bp, 9 predicted proteins | sample AD_UKC125_MetaG_FD_89802 | JGI IMG/M metagenome (GOLD analysis project Ga0116175, IMG submission 89802) | Active sludge microbial communities of municipal wastewater-treating anaerobic digesters from USA - AD_UKC125_MetaG | ecosystem: Engineered > Bioreactor > Anaerobic > Digestate | place: USA... | reverse complement strand
TGTTTGAAGATTATAATTTCAAGCAAAATCAACTCATCCATAAAGGGTTTGGCCAATGTGCTGACACACTTGAAAGCTTATTTGATTAACATTCTTCAACTCTACTTGAGTGTTTACACATAATTATTGACAGTATCCAAATAAGAGAATAACCAAAATTGAATATGTTGAACAAACACTTTGCCTTGCAAGGTGTTTTTATTGTAGCTAGAAAGAGGTTTTATGAACAAATTAGGAAGCGAGTTCCTAAAGGAGTTTGACAACTATGAAAGACCAATAGCTTTTGGCATGACCAAACGCCTATTAGTGATGATGGTTGGCATAGGGATAGTGGTCAGCATCACTATCACCATTTCCTTAATGGGACTCTCGGAAATTTTCATGTACCTTGTGGCGCTTCTCATTGCCCCGCCCTTTGTTATTTATGGGCTAGGTTTTGATGAATCGTTCAAAGATAAGGTACTGTTTAATCTCAAAGTCCAAAAACGGGCTTATATTACTGAATTTGAGGAAGGAGAGGAGTTCACGACTGATGATTTTAAATCTTGGAAGAAAATCAAAGAAACTGACGAAAGCTGAAAAGGAACGGAAAGCACGGCTGAAACGCTCCTTGAAGGCTTCCACTCAGAACACGATAAAATACAATAGCCTATTTGAAAATGGGCTGATGCACATTGCAAAAAATGAATGGTCACGAACCTACCGTTTGGGAGACGTGGCTTATCTTTCAGCCAATCAGGATGAAAAAATTGACGTGATTGACACACACGCCGAAGCGCTCAACTCACTAGATGCAGGGACGACTTTTCAGCTATTAGTTATCAATCGCAGGATTGAAGACAATGCCGTTGACCAAATCAAATATGATGAAGTGGGTGACGGCTTTGATAATTTCCGTAAGGAATATAATGAGATGATTGAAAGCCGTTTTTCAAGTGATTCAAAGAATTTTCAGGTTGAAAAATATGTCACTTTAAAGACAGAAGCCTACAATCGAGGGCAGGCAGATGCTAATCTGAGTGAATTAGGCAACTCCCTTGAAAATCAATATTCTCAGATGGATATTGCTTTTGAGGAAATGGACGGGAAGGCACGGCTAGATGTGTTTGCGGAGCTACTTCTAGGGAAGCACAAACTCCCGTACACTTTCCGAGATATAGCCTTGTCTGAATTGCATACCAAAGATTTTATCGCCCCTAACAGGCTTCATTTTTTGGAAAATCGTTTCCGTATCAATGAAGGGGTCGCTAAGGTCATGTATGCCCGAAACTTCCCTACCTTCCTGACTGACCGCATGATTAAGAACTTAACGGATATTGGCGTTGAATTGGCTATCACGGTTCAAGCTGAACCTTATGAGCCTTCAGGCTTCATGAAGAAGATTAACAACGCTGACACCACCATCAAGGCTGAGATGGTTAAGGCACAACGTTCAGGGGCACAGGAAGGGATTGACCAAGAATTGGCGGTTAGTGGTCGAGCACGTGAGGTCTCTGAATCTACGAGACGGTGGAAGGAAGAGATTGACGACAATGACCAAAAAGCCTTTTCAGGGCTGATTGCCATTTATTTTAAGGCTGAAGATGAAGAGGAGCTGAAAAGTATCACGGATAAAATTCAGACCGCTTCCCGTAAGGTGGGCGTAGATTTTCAAGAATGTTATTACTATCAGGAGGAGGGACTAAACACCATCCTTCCTATCGGTCATACCTTCTTAAATGTCAAACGTCGTTTTGTCCGTGATATGACCACAGCCAACCTTGCAACTCAAGTTCCCTTTACTAACGTTGACCTCAAATCAGAAAGTGAACGGGCGCTATACTACGGACAAAATCAACTGTCTAACAACGTTATTACCGTTGATCGTAAGGCTGACCTGAACACAGGGTCGGGCGTGGTACTTGGGTCTTCAGGGTCAGGGAAATCTGTTACCGTGAAGACTATGGAAATTATACCAACCTACCTGAAGAACCCTGAAGACCGTATCATCATTGTTGACCCTGAAGATGAATACTCTGATATTGGGCGAGAATTTGGGGCGCAGTTGGTGGATATTTTCATCGGGTCTAAGTCTCATTTGAATCTGATGGACTTGCCTGATATGAGTCAGCTGAAAGATGAAGATGATGACCCTATTGGGGATAAGTCGAACTTGCTGATGGGGTTGTTTGAGTCAATTCTTGACGAAGTGGGAGATATTCAATACACGATTATTGACCGTGTGACCCGTGAAACTTACAAACGCTTTGAAGGAGTCGATAGAACCCCAACCCTCAAGGATTGGCATGATATTCTTCAGGAACAAGAAGAACCTGAAGCGCATGAGCTAGCTCTGAAATCAGAAATCTATGCCAAAGGGTCACAAAATATCTTTGCGCATGAAACCAACGTTGATATTACTGACCGCTTTGTGGTCTTTAATTTGAAACGCCTATCAGGGAAACTCAAACCCTTTGCCATGATGGTTATTCAAGACTATATTTGGAATCAGGTTGTCGCTTCACAAGGGAAGTTGACCACTCGCATCTACTTTGACGAGGTTCAACTCTTCTTCAAGGAAGAAGCACAGGCTATCTTCTTTACAGAATTGTATTCACGGGTTCGGAAATATGGAGCGATTGCCACAGCCATCACTCAAAATATTGAAACCCTGATGAATAAGGAAGAGGGGCGGAAGTTGGTGTCAAATAGTGAGTTCATGATTCTCTTGAAACACAAGAAATCTGACCTTGAAGCTCTTGCAAAAGCTATTACCTTGACCCCGACCCTCATCAAGTATATTGAAAAACCAAAAGCAAAAGGGACAGGCTTGATTGTCGCAGGTCAGGTGGTTGTTCCTTTTGAAAATCCTATCCCTAAACACACAAGACTGTATGAACTTGTGACTACAGATGCTTAGGAGGTGTACCGTTGTCAAGACAAACAAGACGAGACCTCCGAGATGCCAAACGTGAGTACAAGGAAGCCAAGTCTGACCTCAAGACAACGAAAACCAGCTATAAGCAGGCTGAAAAGACGGAAGCACGGCTTCTGAACCCTAAAACGGATGCTGAAAAGCGTTATTTGGGACAGAAAACAAAGGCAAGACGGAAGGTCGCTAGTAAAGAACTTGAAACTCTAAAAGAGAATAAGAAGAGCGCTAAAGCCAAAAAGCGACAAGCCATTCAACGAAACGGAGGAACAAACCTTCAAAAAGTCGGACGAGTTGCGCATCATCAGGCTTCTCAAGCCGTAGATTCTGCTTTTCAGGATAATGACGTTTTAGAAGATATTGCTTCAGCCCGTCAAAATATCCGCAGAACACACGCTGAAGTGAGACAAGCTAAGAAGTTGGGCAATTATACCGTCAAGATTGGAAAGGGCGCAACACGGGGCATATACGGGGCAGGAAATCGCACCTATAACCTTGTCCTTGGTCGTGGTTTTACGAGAACCCCAGTACGAAATCGATGGGAAACAAAAGCCAAAACAAAGTATGACCGCTTGCGGATGCGACTAAGAACTTCAAAAGCGGGTAAAACTGCAAGCGCCACTAAAAAAGTTGGGGCAAAGGTGGCTAAACCAGTCCTGACGTTGCTGAAAAATCCCTTATCAGCCAAAGCCTATATCATCATGTTTCTTGGTATCTTCCTTATCGCCCTTCTTGGTGCTATTATAGGTGGCGGAAGTACCACAGTATCACAAAATGAATTTGACCTCACGGACACTTGGACATACTTATCCAAGATCGACCGTGAGAAGTCAAATGATGAAGTGGACTATTGGACAGATATTGACTCTATCATGATGTTTATGGGGTATAAACATGAAGACTTTACCCTAGATGCCAAGTATGATGAAAAAGACAAAAAGTGGGATCAAGTCAAACATTCCTATAGAGAGTTATTGTCTGATATATGGGAGCAGTTAAACGGGGATAAAGATAACTTGAAGACGATGGCGGATATTTACACGTCAACGGATAACAAGTATCTGAAACTCAGTAAAGATGCTATCTCAGATTATGATGAAATCCTAGCCCAAGCTAAGCAGGTTGGCTATTATATCACTTATAATGACCTTGACAATCCTTTCAATAACCAAGTCAGCGATGAAGAGCTTTCTCCAATCCGTATTGATAAACGCTTTGGCTATACGTCTAAAGACAAGATGTATAACGGTTCTGTTTTGCAGGCAAATCAAGGCGACAAACTCTATGCGGTTATGGAGGGAAGAGTCATCATCGAAGGGAATGATGTGACCCTCAAGACTAAAGATGCTCAATTCACTTATAAAAATGTGGCACGGATTCGAGTTAAAAACGGAGACAGGGTCAAAGCAGGCGATGAAATCGGTGAAGTGAGTGACACGGCTGGTCAAGAAGTCTATTACAAGAAACTCAAGAACAGGAAAAAGAAAGAATGGGCTTGGGTCAATGTTGGCTTTTACTTGCCAAAAGTAGAGTACAATCAGACCACGTCTGTCATCTCAGATATGAATATTGACGGTGATATTGGTAAGAAAATCACTAGCATCTATAACTATCTGAAGAAGAAAGATAACACCATCACTATCAATGGCGTTTCGGCTATGCTAGGGAACTTTTGGACGGAAAGTTCCATCACCGCTAAACGTGCTGAAGGGGATTATCTGAATCCACCTGTTGGGGCATCCGCTAACTCATGGGAAGACCCTAATTGGTTGAATATGGGAAATATGGAAATCTATAACGGTATCTATCCTAATATCATCCACCGAGGGCTTGGACTAGGGCAGTGGACGGATACGGCTGACGGTTCAACCCGTCACACAGCACTCCTCAACTATGCCAAAGCAAAAGGCAAGAAATGGTATGACTTAGAACTTCAACTTGACTTTATGTGGGATGGCGATAGTCCATATTATATCCAAACGTTGAAGGATATTCTTCATTCAAAGGATGATGTCAATACCCTGACTAAGAAATTCTTGGTTTATTGGGAAGGTAATGCAGGCGATAAGTTAAAAGAACGGCAAAATAATGCTCAACAAGTGCAGTCCTATCTGCAAAATCCAACAGCAGGCGGTACAAGAGGCGGAAGTGCTACTCTTCAAAGTTCTTGGGACTTTCCTTCTGAGTATGCTTCTAAGCTGAAAAGTTACCCTTCAGCAGCCACCGTCACGCAGTCCTTATCAGGAAATTCCTATCCAGTCGGTCAATGTACATGGTATGTATATAATCGTTTGGTCGATGCAGGTTCTCCAGCCTATAATTGGCTTGGAAATGGTCAAGATTGGGTTAGAAATTTAGTTGCTAAAGGATGGAAATTTAGTAATACTCCAGTAGCGGGTGCAGTTGTATCAGTAGCAGGAGGATTTGGCTATACCCTTCCAGCCTATGGTCACGTGGCTTATGTGGAATACGTCAATCCTGATGGGTCATTTCTCATTTCAGAATGTAACGTCTCAGGCGTTCAGAATAAAATCCATTGGGCGGTATGGACAAACCAAACTTACTATACGTTTGCGATTCCGCCAAAATAAAGTTCAGAAAGGAAGACTATGATAGATTTAAAAAAACTCAAGGCTTTGAAAATAATCGGCTATGTGTTTTTGGTCATCGTGGCGGTGGTGGTCGGTGTGGGCATCGGTCAATCACTATCAGGTGGCCAGACCAAAACCACCAAAACAGAAGCTAAACAAGAGTCCACAGAAACGGCACTGACTCAAGAGCAGGTTGAGGATTTCCTGATTAGCTATTTCACGAAAAAAGACCTTGGCGAGAACAGAAACCGCTATAAGGAATATATGACGGATGGACTTTACCAGCAGGAGGTCGCCAAAGAAGAAGAGCCAACGAGTCAGACCTATAAAGGCTTTGTCGTTGACTTTGCATACAAGTCATCAGAAATCTTTATCAATCAAGAAGATTTGTCTGTCATTGTACAAGTCAACTATGTCAATACACTTCTTGATGAAAAGAAAAATTATGATACTGCTCAAAAGGATGTTATGAATAAGCTCACGCTTCGTCTCACTTATGTCAATGAGAACGGAACACTCAAGGTCAATAAGATGGAGTCCATCATATTGACAGACCAAACGGGAGACTATGGCATCCTAGATAACACTACCACGTCATCAGAGGAGACAGAAAGCTCTTCAGAAGACACGTCAGCATCTGAAAACAGCACTGAATCAAGTACTGAAAAAGATGCTTCTTAACATTAGTAACCGAAAAGGAGAAAAAGAATGGTCACTAGAAAATCACAAAGCCAAGGGCTGAAAGCAAAAACAGAAAAATTGGAAAAAGAGCTTGATAAAGTACAATCTCAAAAAGCTCAATTGGTCACCAAGGAAAAAGAGCTGACTAAGCAACTGAAAGCCACCAAAGCTGAGTATATTGTCGCTTTGATGAGTGAATCAGGTAAATCTATTGAGGAGCTGGAACGCTTCGCAAAGGATAAGGCTGAAGATGCTACTGAGAATGGCGGTGACGGTCATGTTCCGAATTACTAATCTTCAAACCCGTCAACAAGAAACCTGCGCTAATCGGGATGAACTCCTATCCGTTATCAATGAAAAATCGGTTTGGGCAGAAGACCGAAAAGAGCTTATCACGCTTCAGCTAGAGCAAGTGGCAGAAGATGGGGAGGTTCTTGATAATACGAGCTTGTCTCTTCCTCTTCAGTTTATCGTAGAAGAAGCCCTTGATGGCTTTGGGCTAAAAAAGGAGAGGAAGGGCTTTACTTTCCTTCAACGCCACAAGTCCCAACCAAAAAATAACGTTTCTGAGGAGGAATCATCCACGGAAAACACGGAACAAGAGCTTACAGAGCCAGTCTCAGCACCGAAGGAATCAGAAGAGAGTCTTGAAGCCCCTGAAGAGGAGGTAAAACCAAATCCGCATCGTTTGGAACTTGGTCAACCGTCAGCCAAACCTAAGAAGGTTAAAGACCCTAAAGGGAAGAAAAAAGCCACGTCTCCCCAAGTGCCACGTCAATCGAAAGCAAAACTAGTATCAAGGGGGCTTGTTTGGAAGTTGCTTGCGGTTGGAGCGCTAGGCTTGTCTCTGGCTTCATTTGCCGTGCTTCAGAAACAAACTCAAACGATTAAAACGCTTGAAGACCGTATGACCCTTGAAGAGAATCAAGGGCAGGTCGAGGTGGTCGGTAGATTCTTCATTGCTAACTACTATTCAGGCAGTGATGACAACCTCAAGAATTTCTTGAGTAAAGATTTGAAAGCTGAAGGCGTATCAGCCAAAACAGATGAACAAGTGCAATCTACTATCTATGAAAGTGTTTCAAAAACCAAAGACACTATCAACGTGACCTTTGTGGTCACAACTAAGGGGAAGGATGACACTATCAAGACTGTCCGCCTAACCCTTCCTTTTCAGGAATCAGAATCAGCCACTTATGGCTATGAGTTAGTCGGTCAGCCTAAATTCTCTAGTTTTGGAGAATAATTATCACTATTAAAATCATGATTAAAATAGCTATTTTAATCACTATCAAAAAAGAAGAGGAAAACACAATGAAAAAATGGACAAAAATGATGACACTTTACTCAGTTGCCGTGTTGGCTTCTGCTAGTTCACTGACCGCTTTTGCGGATGAAAATGTGCCCGTGACAACGGATATCCCAGCGGTGGCAGTTGCGCCAGCGATTGACAATTCAGAAAGTACAACAACACCATCAGATGATACGACTGTTCCGACAGTCCCAACTGACCCAGTCGCAACCCCAACAGAGCCAACTGACACAACAGATGGTGCAACAGCCACAGATGGGACAACAGAGCCAACGGTCACACAGCCGTCAGATACGACAGTTACGCCAACAGATGGGACAACAGAACCAACCACACCAACAGAACCCACAGAACCATCATCTGATGGCGATGGGACAGTAACCGTTCCAACAGTAAACGGAGGGACAACAACGCTAACCCCAAATCCATCTGTTCCAACCAATAACCCAGCTGTTTCTGCTCAAACAGCGGTTAATGCAGGAGCTAGCCAAGTTGGGACAACGTCAACGGTAACAGGTCAAGTGGTTTCTAACGTCACTCCTTCAGCGCCCGTTTACACCAATACAGGCTATCAGATTGTTTCCACACAAAATGGTCAAGATGTTCTTAGTGATGGCTCTACTGTTGCCCCTGAAGCGATTGGAGCAGTGACTAATACTGATAAAACAATCACCGTAACTAAAGCAGATGGTACGAAAGCGACACTTCCTGAAACAGGTGAAGCAGCTAACTTCTTAGCGGTCGTTGGTACTGGTTTGCTGGGCTTGGTAGGATTTCTTTTCAAAAAGAAATTAGTTTAATAAATTAAAACGAAAATAGGAGAAAATAAAATGACAACAAACAATACTAAAGGACATGGTTACTTCCGTAAGAAAAAATGGGCAAAAGGTCTTGTATCAGGAATTGCTCTAGCAGGAGCAGTAGCCTTCTCATCAGGTGCAGTTTTAGCTGATGAAGTGACTTCGCCAGTGACTGAATCTGAAGCAACAACAGTTGTTACACAACCAGAAAGCACTAATGATAATAATGCTTATGCAGCACAAGCAAACACGTCAACTGGAACTCAACCAGTAGCTATTGATAATAGCACTGTTGAAGCAGCTGTACAAACTGCTACAGAAACAGGAGTAGCGGTCACAAAAGAAGCAACCGTTGATCAAGGTACAGATACAAATAGCACTGATTTGGACGCTTCTAAGGCTGATATTAAGTCAGATCAAGAAAAGCAAGTTAAAGAGATTAAAGCAGCTACACAAACACAAGCTGACAATAATGCGGCATATAGTGAAGCACAAGGTGCTATCGATGCAAATAATGATTTTGTAGAAGATGCAAAAGGTAAGCATGAAAAAGACACTACGGTAACTGTTACAACAGATGGTTCAACAGCCACAGATGGTTCAGCTGCCAAAAATAAACAGGCTACTGAAGTGGCTAAGAAAACCTTAAAAGGTAACCAAGAAAGTGTTAAAACTTACGAATTAAACAAAGCCACTTATGATGCGACAGTTGCAGAAGCTAAAACATTAAATCAAGCAGTAGAATCAGCTGCTAATGCTCTTAAAGATAAAGGTGTTACAGTAACTACAACTGAAAAAGTTGTTACTTCGGTTGCAGAAGTAGAAGCACTACGTAAACAAAATGAAGCAGCGATTGCTTCAGCTGAAAAACAAATTACCCTAAACACTGCCATCTTAGCAGCGTATGACAAAACTAAAAAAGCCAGTGATGCCACAAATGCGGATGCTGATAGCAAAGTTACAGATCTTAAAGAAAAAGGTGTTACAGTAAATGTAACTACAACAGTAGTTTCTTCAGCTGAAGAGGCTGAAACACTACGTAAACAAAATGAAGCAGCAGCAACTTCAGCAGGTAACCAGGTAGCTTCAAACAACGCCGTCTTAGCAGCACATGACAAAACTAAAAAAGCCAGTGATGCCACAAATGCGGATGCCGATACTAAGGCTAAAGAACTTCAAGGTAAAGGCGTTAGTGTAACAACTGCTGAAAAAGAAGTCTCTTCAGCAGAAGAAGCTGAATCTATCCGTAAGCAAAATGCAGATGCCGTTGCTTTAGCAGAAAAGCAAGTCACTTCAGATAATGCTATTTTAGAAGCGTATAATAAAACTAAAAAAGCCAGTGATGCCACAAATGCGGATGCCGAAGCTAAAGTTAATGAGCTTAAAGGTGCTGGAGTTGTCGTAACGACTTCATCAAAAGAAGTTTCTTCAGCAGAAGAAGCAGAAAAAATTACTTCTCAAAATAAATCTGCTTATGATCAAGCAAAACAGAAACAAGCAGATTGGCAGAAAAAATATGATGAACTACAATCTAAAACAGGCACAGAAGGCTATACAAAACAAGTTGTTCTTCAAGCACTAGATTTATCAGCATCAAACCCACAGGCAACACATGGCTCTTCTGCTGCTGGTTCTCAAATTGTAGGTACTCGTGATATTGGCTCTACAACAGGAAGTTCTGGATATGGACGTATTCTTGACTCAACTGGAGTCTTAAAGTATGCGAATGTTGGCAAAGGTTGGACAACAGAAATTGATTACACTAATCTTAAAGGTTTAACTGTTACGACAACTGATGGTCAAAAGCATGATATTTCACGTATCCACCGTACTTTCCAACTGGTAAATACTGGAGCTACAGGCTTAAATGATGTTTATATTCCAAACGATCCAACGGAAGGTTTCATTGTAGCACGTAACAATGGTACAGGCAGTTATTCAGATTATATGAATTTCCTTGTTACAGATTCTTATTACTACACTGTAAATGGAAAAGAAGTTGTGTACTCAGCCTCACAAGAAACACCTATTGCTTTAACTTATTCATCACTTAATAATAACCCAATTGGTCGTGAGGGGGCACGTGCAACAGGTGATGGAAGTTCAATGGGTGAAATTAACGGTTCAACGGTTAGCGTTCATGGTGACCAATTTGCATATTCTGACAACTATAACCGTCAAGAAGAAACAGGACTTAACTGGGACACAACAGATTCCGCTTACCAATACAAAGGAGCTGCGATTGGTGTCTTCACTCAAGGTTCAAGCTTTACGACTGAATTTGTGCAATGGGATGGGCCAGCTAATCCAGCAGGTCAAACTTACTGGTTTGCGATTAATACTCGTGTGGTAGCACCAGTTGTTGAAACACCAACAAGTGCTCGATTGACCAAAACTACGGTCAAACCAACTGAAGTTAAACCAATTAGTGCTTCACTAATTAAAACAACAGTTAAACCTTCTGAGGTTAAACCAGTTAACGTTTCCATTGTTAAGACAACGGTTGACCCTGTTTCCCCTGATCCAGTTTCAGCTGAATTGGTTAAAGCTAAAAATCCTGAGAAACCGACTCTTGAATTAACCAAACTAGCTGATACTAAAAATCAACAAGTATCCGTTGCTTATCATGATTACAAATTGTCCTATAAACCGACGGTGACTAAGACTGTTACGGACACTGATAAGAAAAATACAGATGGTGCAACAGTTGCTAAAAATACTCCGCAAGTTTATACTCTAGACCACGATAATATCTATGCTAATATCAAAGTTGGAGATACTATCACTATTGTGGATCCTTTGGAAGCAGGTGCTACACCAGTTGTTGCTGAAAATGAAGCTGATGCTCAGGCAAAAGGTTGGACAGTCAACTACGATGAAATTCAAGAAACTTACACTTACACAGCTGTTTACCAAGGTAAAAAACTTGAGGCACCAACGATTAAATGGGTTCCTATCTACGATAAAGCATTCTATGATAACACTTATAAAGTGTTCAAGAATGATTATGAGGCCTTTTCAAATACAGTAACGACTTATACCCCACCAACTCCAGATCCAGTTAAATCAATTACTGATAACTCTGGTGCAGACATTAATGGTGCGAAAACATTTGACCGTAACGTTAACTTCCATTTGACTACAGACTACAGCCCATACACGAAAGTAACAGCCTCAACTCTTGCGATTGCTAAGGGCTTTGCGATTATGGATGATGTTCAAGATGGTGCCTTTACTGTAAATGAAGATGGTATTACTGCAACAGCTACAGATGGTACAGATGTTAAAGACTTATTTACCATGTATCATGTTCTTTCAGATGAAGCTCGTACAGAAGCTATCCAAGCTATCTTGGACAATGCTAATCTTTCTCCAGTTGGAGAGTTCTATCTCTGGGTAGCTAAAGATCCAGCTAGCTTCTACGCAAACTATGTTAAACAAGCTAAGAACGTCACAATTGATCTTCCAGCACGTTTACTTGTTCCAGAAGGAGAAGTAGTTGAAAATGACTTCTACCAAATTGATTTTGGAAACAGCTATCAGTCTAATCTTGTTACTGTTGAAGTACCAGATGTGACCCCAGAAAAACACGCTTTGGATCAAAAAGATGATAACATTATCTTAGATGATCAAACGGTTCAAATTGGTGAGTACATTCGTTATCTTCTTGATGGTGTAACTGTTCCAGTGAAACATGATACGTTGTGGCAATATGATGGTAAAGATAAGCTCGACATTGCACATGACCGCTATACTGGTAATTGGAAAGGTATTATCAAAGGAACTGAATATACAGCTAAAGAAGACCTCGTACTAACCTATGATGTAACGCTTGAAGATGGGACACTTGTTAAAGCTGGTGATACTATCAAATCTGGTTCTAAGTATGCCTTTACCTTTGAATTTGACCAAGATACTAATAACGATTTTATCAAGAAGATTGTAACAGTAACTTGGGACGATAAAAAAGGTGAATGGGCATACAGCATTGATGAGGAGTTTCTCCGTTCACTTGGTGTAGAGGGAACCTTCGATGCAGACTTCTACCTAGAAGTAGAACGTATTGCAGCAGGTGACGTTGAAAATACTTTTGTAAATATTGTGAATGGCAAAGAGATGACTGCAAAAGTCACAACTCACACTCCAGAGCCACCAAAACCAACTCCACCAGCTCCAAATACACCAGTTAAACAAGCTAGTCTTCCTTCAACTGGTGAAGCAAGTAGCATTCTTACAGTATTAGGTGGATTCCTGCTTTCTGGATTAAGTTTGGCAGGCGTTCGTAAACGTAAAGAAAACTAAAAAGGAGGTCATAGATGGAACAAGAACGAGTCGGGATGAAAATAGCGGATGTTTACAAACTGACAGGGGAACTCTTCTTGAAGGCTCTCTATTATGCTATTGAGAATGGCTATCAAAGTGTCAAAACCTATGCGGAGAATAAGACCTTTTCGGATAAAACTAACTGGAATCAGTTCATGGCGACAAAGGAAACCAAGCACTTTGAAACGTTCTTGAATAGTGAAGTCAATTCGGAGCGGTTGGAAGAATACCTAAAAGGGTATGACGTGGGTTTTTCTATCAAGGACAATGGCAATGGGACAAGTACGGTTGCCATCGATGCGAAAAATGTCCAAGCACTAGAAGCGAGTTTTAAGGGGGTTATCAATGATTTAACAGACCCTAACAAGGCTGAGAAGCTCAAGGAAAACCTTGTTAAAAGCCCTAAAAACATGACTGTAAACGAAAAGTTAGCTTACTACAAGAAACAAGTCAAATCTGAAATTAAGGCAAAAGCGAAAGTTAACGCCAAAACGCCTAAAAAGGCGCTTGCCAAAGATGAAAAGGGGTTATAGATGGTCACAGAACAAAAGAAACGGAAATTTTTACCCTATTTGATTATCGGGTTAGTCATCTTTTATGTGGTGCATTGGCTGGTCAAACTTTATGCCATTGCCCCAGCTACGGAAGGTGTGGTCTTGTTTGATAGCGCTCGTCTGGATTGGATGATAGCGAACTGGTCAACTAAGTCACTGATTGATTTTTCGTTTACTCAGCCCAGCCTATACGGTGGCGGTATTGCCTTCTTCATCGTTTTGATGTTTTACTTTCGCATCAACGACAAAGGGCGCTACCGTTACGGGGAGGAATACGGGTCGGCAAGGTATGCCACGGTTAAGGAGATAGCTTCCTTTAGGGATAAAGAACCTGAAAATGATATGATATTCTCCCAAAATGGACGGATGGGGCTATTCAATAAGCGATTGCCATTTAACAGACAGCTAAACAAGAATACCCTGACAGTCGGGTTGCCTGGGGATGGGAAAACCTTTACTTTTGTAAAGCCTAACTTGATGCAGATGAATAGTTCATTTGTTATTACTGACCCCAAGGGGCTTTTAGTACGTGAAACAGGGAAGATGCTTGCAGAGAATGGCTACAAAATCAAAGTGTTTGACCTTGTAAGTTTGACTAACTCTAATCAGTTTAATGTCTTTCACTATATGCACGATGAATTAGATATTGATAGGGTTGCTTCTGCTATTAAGGAAGGGACAAAAGTTTCAGACAACATAGGAGAAGACTTTTGGAACAAGGCT
>Ga0116175_1001701_pt1 | contig 13913 bp, 11 predicted proteins | sample AD_UKC125_MetaG_FD_89802 | JGI IMG/M metagenome (GOLD analysis project Ga0116175, IMG submission 89802) | Active sludge microbial communities of municipal wastewater-treating anaerobic digesters from USA - AD_UKC125_MetaG | ecosystem: Engineered > Bioreactor > Anaerobic > Digestate | place: USA... | reverse complement strand
CTCTTGTTCTATATCCTTTAGCTGGTAAACCTTTTCTTGAACGTGGATGACCTCCAGATGAACGTCCTTCTCCACCACCCATTGGGTGATCAACAGGGTTCATTGCTACTGGTCTAGTTCTAGGTCTTCTACCTAACCATCTGCTTCTACCTGCTTTACCAGACACAATCAACTGATGGTCTGAGTTTGAAACAGCCCCAATAGTTGCAGAACATGTTAAAAGAATTAATCTTGTTTCTCCAGACGGCATTTTAATAGTTGCATATTTACCATCTCTTGCCATTAACTGGGCAAAAGTTCCTGCACTTCTTGCTATTATAGCACCTTGACCAGGACGTAATTCAATACAAGAAATTACCGTTCCAAGAGGAATTTTACTCAAAGGTAAAGTGTTTCCAATTTCAGGCGCAGCTTCAGAACCTGAAACAACCACCTGACCTACTTTCAATCCATTTTGAGCTATAACATACGTTTTCTCACCGTCAGCATATGCCAACAAAGCAATAAATGCAGTTCTATTTGGATCATACTCAATGGATTTCACTGTAGCAGGAACACCATCTTTAGTTTTTTTGAAATCGATTATACGATATCTTTGTTTGTGACCACCGCCTGTATAACGCATGGTCATCTTTCCTTGACTATTTCTACCACCTGAGCCTTTTATCGGCGCTAACAAAGAGCGTTCCGGCTTATCAGTTGTAATGGCGTCAAAACCATTCACAACTCTAAAACGCTGGCCAGGGGTAATAGGTTTTAATTTTCTAACTGACATTGTTTATTAGATATTATTATAGAAATCAATAGTTTCTCCTTCTTTTACTTGAACAACTGCTTTTTTATAAGCATTTGTTTTACCACTTATCAATCCACTTTTAGTGTATTTAACAGTTCTATCAGCTCTATAGTTCATAGTATTAACAGCAACAACAGAAACACCATAAGCAGACTCAACAGCTTTCTTTATTTCAACTTTGTTAGCTTTTTTATCAACTACAAAACCAAAACGATTTGAAATTTCACTTTCTTTAGTGATTTTTTCAGTTATAATTGGCTTAATTATGACACTCATAATGTTGTTATTTACTTAAATTTTCAACTATTTCGCCTAGAGAACTTTCAGAAAGAACCAAATTATTAGCATTTAAAATGCTGTAAGTATTTAATTCTGAGTTAGTTACAACATTAGAAGCCTCTAAATTGCGTGACGACAAATATACATTTTTATTTAATTCACCCAACACAAATAAAGATTTTTTATTTTCTAAGCCTAAAGCTTTCAAAACATTAATGAAATTTTTTGTGCTTGGTGCATCAAAATTAAAATCTTCAATAACGATTAAACTAGACTCTTTCAACTTTAAACTTAAGGCCGATTTTCTAGCTAATCTTTTGAGATTTTTATTAAGTTTGAATGAATAGTTTCTTGGTCTAGGACCAAATACAGTTCCTCCTCCTTTGAATAAAGGATTTTTTACACTTCCTGCACGAGCAGTACCTGTACCTTTTTGTTTTTTAACTTTTCTGGTACTTCCAGTTACTTCATTTCTCTCCTTTGATTTGTGCGTACCTTGTCTTTGATTAGCAAGATATTGTTTTACATCAAGGTAAACTGCGTGCTTGTTTGGTTCAATACCAAATACTGAATCAGAAAGTTGAACTTTTCTTCCAGTATCTTTTCCGTTGATATCTAAAACTTTTACTTCCATTACTTCTGAACGATTACATAAGAGTTTTTATGTCCTGGAATTGCTCCTTTTACAACAAGCAAATTCTTATCAGCTACAACTTTTAAAACTCTAAGGTTTTGTACTGTTACTTTTTCTCCTCCTGTTCTTCCTGCCATTCTCATCCCTTTAAAAACTCTTGATGGATAAGAAGAAGCTCCAACAGAACCTGGTGCTCTTAAACGATTGTGTTGTCCATGAGTTGATTGTCCAACACCACCAAAACCGTGACGCTTAACTACACCTTGGAAACCTTTTCCTTTTGATGTACCAACTACATCAACAAACTCACCTTCATTAAATACTTCTACAGTGACAACATCACCTAATTTGTATTCTGTTTCAAATTCATGGAATTCAACGACTTTTTTCTTTGCAGAAGTTCCTGCCTTTTTAAAGTGACCTAATTCAGCTTTAGTGGCATGTTTTTCTGTTTTGTCATCGAAACCAAGTTGAAACGCTTTGTACCCGTCAACCTCTTTGGTTCTGACTTGGGTAACGACACAAGGACCAGCTTCAATTACTGTACAAGGAATATTTTTCCCGTTTTCATCGAAAATGCTAGTCATGCCGATTTTTTTTCCAATTAACCCAGACATATTAACTAATTATTAATGATTATTAAATTTAAAATAAGAAATAAGCGTTGAAATAAATTTCAACACTTATTCCTAAAATATTATTGTTTATCACACTTTGATTTCTACTTCAACACCACTAGGCAATTCAAGTTTCATTAAAGCATCGATAGTTTTTGAAGATGAACTATAGATGTCTAACAATCTTTTGTATGAACTTACTTCAAACTGTTCTCTTGCTTTTTTATTAACGTGAGGAGAACGTAATACAGTAAATATTTTTTTGTGTGTAGGTAACGGAATTGGACCTGTTACAACAGCACCTGTGCTTTTCACAGTTTTTACGATTTTTTCAGCTGATTTATCAACCAACATGTGATCGTAAGATTTCAATTTTATTCTAATTTTTTGACTCATTTTCTTAAAAATTAAGCGTTACCTTTTGCTTTTTTAATTACTTCATCAGATATGTTTGAAGGAGTTTGCTCATAATGAGAAAATTCCATTGTAGATGTTGCACGACCAGATGATAATGTTCTTAATGTAGTTACATATCCAAACATTTCAGATAATGGCACACTAGCTTTTATAGTTTTAGCTCCTGCTCTATCTCCCATATCATTCACTTGACCTCTTCTTCTATTCAAATCTCCAACGATATCACCCATATTTTCTTCTGGAGTAATCACTTCGATTTTCATAATTGGCTCAAGTATAACAGCACCAGCTGCTTTTGCTACTTCTTTATAACCAAGCTTTGCAGCCAATTCGAAAGAAAGTGCATCAGAGTCTACTGGGTGGTATGAACCATCTAAAAGGGTAACTTTTAAACTATCTACTACATATCCTGCTAAAGGACCTTGTTTCATAGCTTCTTTGAAACCTTTTTCTACAGCTGGAATATATTCTTTTGGAACGTTACCACCTTTTACCTCGTTTATAAACTGTAAACCTACAAAACCTTCGTCAGCTGGCTCTAAACGGAAAACGATGTCTCCAAATTTACCACGACCTCCAGATTGTTTTTTGTAAACTTCTCTATGTTGTGCAGATTTTGTGAATGCTTCTTTATACTCAACTTGAGGCTCACCTTGATTAACTTCAACTTTGAATTCACGTTTCATACGATCTACAAGAATGTCTAAGTGTAACTCACCCATACCTGAAATAATCGTTTGACCTGAAGCTTCATCAGTTCTAACTGTAAAAGTTGGATCTTCTTCAGCTAATTTTGCTAAAGCCATACCCATTTTATCAACGTCAGCTTTCGTTTTTGGCTCAATAGCGATACCAATTACTGGATCAGGGAACTTCATTGACTCAAGAATAATTGGGTGTTTTTCATCACACATTGTATCTCCAGTCTTAATATCTTTAAATCCAACTGCTGCTCCAATATCCCCAGCCTCGATGTATTCAATTGGGTTTTGTTTGTTAGCGTGCATTTGGTAGATACGAGAAATTCTTTCTTTGTTTCCTGAACGCGTATTCAAGATGTACGAACCAGCATCTAAACGACCTGAGTACGCACGGAAGAAAGCCAAACGACCAACATAAGGATCAGTAGCAATCTTAAATGCCAAAGCAGCAAACGGCTCTTTTACATCAGGACGACGTATAATTTTCTTTTGATCTTCTTCTAATAAATCAGCATCATCAGGATGAATTCCTTCGATACCTTCTTTATCTATAGGAGAAGGTAAATATTTACATACAGCATCCAACATAAATTGAACACCTTTGTTTTTGAAAGATGAACCAGCAATCATAGGAATGATAGCCATATCAATGGTAGCAGCTCTTAAAGCATTATTGATTTCATCTTCTGTTATTGAATTCTCATCTTCCATGTATTTATCAAGAAGATTTTCATCATATTCAGCAACTGCTTCAATCAAGATTGAACGATAAGCTTTTACCTCATCAACCATATCTGCAGGAATATCAACAATATCAAAAGTAGCTCCTTGAGTAGCATCATGCCATACAATAGCTTGGTTTTTCACCAAATCAACCACTCCTTTGAAGTCAGCTTCATCACCTATTGGTAATGTGATAGCAACCGCATTTGATTTTAACATATCTCGAACTTGCTGACAAACATTTAAGAAGTTAGCTCCTTGACGATCCATTTTATTAACGAATCCCATACGTGGAACTCTATATTGATCTGCTAATCTCCAGTTAGTTTCTGATTGTGGCTCAACACCATCAACAGCAGAAAACAAGAAAACTAATCCATCCAATACACGTAGTGAACGGTTTACCTCAACAGTAAAGTCAACGTGACCTGGAGTATCAATAATATTAAAATGGTACGGTTTAGAATCTGGAGTTAACTTTCCTTGTACTGTTGGAAAATTCCACTCACAAGTTGTAGCAGCAGAAGTAATAGTAATACCTCTTTCCTGCTCTTGAGCCATCCAGTCCATAGTTGCAGCTCCATCGTGTACTTCACCAATCTTGTGTGACTTACCTGTATAGAACAAAATACGCTCTGTAGTAGTTGTTTTACCTGCATCAATATGAGCAGCAATACCAATATTTCTAGTATATTTTAAATCTCTAGCCATTTCCTATGAATTAAAATCTAAAGTGAGAGAAAGCTTTGTTAGCTTCTGCCATTTTGTGAGTATCCATTCTTTTCTTAACAGCAGCTCCTTCTTCTTTAGCAGCAGCTAAAATTTCTGAAGCAAGTTTTCCTGCCATAGATTTTTCATTTCTTTTTCTTGCATATAATATCATCCATTTCATTGCCATAGAAATTTTTCTATCTGGACGTATTTGCATAGGAATTTGAAAAGTAGCTCCACCTACACGACGCGAACGAACTTCTACGTGAGGCATAACATTTGTTAAAGCATCTTTCCACACTTCTAATGATGACTTTTCATCATTGTTCTTTTTCGTTTCTACGATATCTAATGCATCATAGAACACTTTAAAAGCAGTTGATTTTTTACCATCCCACATTAAGTTATTCACAAAACGTGTAACTAACTGGTCGTTAAACTTTGGATCCGGTAAAAGAGGTCTTTTTTTGGCCTGTCTTTTTCTCATGTCTTTTGTTTAAAAGTTTTTAAATTACTTTTTGTCTTTTGGGCGTTTTGCACCATATTTAGATCTTCTTTGTAAACGACCGTTAACACCGGCTGTGTCCAAAGCACCACGAACGATGTGGTATCTAACTCCTGGTAAATCTTTTACCCTTCCGCCTCTCACTAATACTATCGAGTGCTCTTGTAGATTGTGTCCTTCTCCTGGGATGTAAGCGTTCACTTCATTACCATTTGTTAAACGAACCCTTGCAACTTTACGCATTGCAGAGTTTGGTTTTTTTGGCGTAGTAGTGTAAACACGCGTACAAACACCTCTTCTTTGAGGACAAGAATCTAAAGCAGCCGATTTACTCTTCTTAGTGATCTGAGCTCTTCCTGTTCTTACTAATTGTTGAATTGTTGGCATAATTAATACTAAAATTTTCTTATGTTTATACTTCCCCTATTTTAAGGGGTTGCAAATGTAGTAATTATTTTTTTTAAAACAAATGTTAATTCATTAATTTTAAAGCAATTATTTTTACAACACCTAATACTGTATTTTTGTTTTTTTCGTTATTTGTGTAAAACCTGATAAAGTTGTACAAAACAATACTTTTCTTAACACTTCTTATTTGCTGTCCTAAAACGACCGCACAAAGCTTTCTACTCAAAATCGACGGTCAAAGTATTTCTGAGAACAATATTATAGACAGTATTGGATACAAGAAGAAACATACAAGTATTAAAGAAGCGAGCAAAGAAAATATTTTATTTGGTGAAAAACTTCAAAAATTTGGATATCTAAGTTCAAAAAATTTATCAATAAACAAAGAAAATGACTCTTTAATTTCTTCTATTTTTTTTCTTGGAAAAAAAACAAAATACATACATATATATATAGGTGGTAAAAATGAAATTTCAAAAGACATTTTGAAAGAAAAAGACACTTTAGAAATACTGTTTGAAGATTTTGAAAGTTTTCAAAATGACCTTTTAAAAAAACTTGAAAACAAAGGTTATCCAATGGCTAAAATAAGTTTTATCCCGGATGGTATTCAAAAAGATTATTTGACAACTAGACTAATAATTGATGCTGAGAAAAAAAGAACTATTAATAAAATTGTTTTTGAAGGCTTTCCAAAATTTCCCCAAACCTTTATTAAGAACACTAATAGGATTTACAAAGGAAAAATCATTCGACCAGAAACTTTAGAAAAATTATATAGTGAAATTGATAAAATAGATTTTGTTAAGCAATCAAAATCTCCAGAAATATTATTCACCAGAGACTCAACTAATATTTATATATTTTTAGAAAAAAACAAAGCCAATTCCTTTGATGGTTTTATTGGTTTCACGAATGATGAAAAAAGTAAATTAACTTTTACAGGATATCTTGATTTATCTCTCAAAAACATTTTAAATTCAGGAGAAAGCTTTTCACTCTACTGGAAAAACGACGGAAATAAACAAACTACATTCAACCTAAATCTTGAGTTTCCTTATATTTTTAAATCAGCGTTAGGAATAAAAACAGAGTTAAATATATTCAAACAAGACAGTACTTTTCAAAATACGAGAACCAACCTCAATCTTGGATATTACTTTGGCTATAATTCAAAATTATATTTGGGTTATCAGAAAACTGAATCTAGTGATATACAAAACTTAAACACTCCTCTGTTTTCAGATTTTGAGAGTAAATTTATTACACTAGAATATAATTTAAAAAACGCCAAAAGAGAAGATTTTTTATTTCCCACCAAAACAATTTTCAATATAAAAATAGGAAAAGGAAGCAGAGAAAATAAATTAATCTCAGACAAACAGTTTTTTATTTCTACTGAGGTTAATCATAATTTTTATTTGAATAAAAAAAACATTATTAACTTAAAATCATTGAACAACTGGCTTCAAAGCAAAAACTACATGACAAATGAACTCTTTCGTTTTGGAGGAATTAACAGTATCCGAGGATTTAACGAAAATAGTTTGCAAGGCAACTTATTTACTTCCATATTAACTGAATATCGATATAAAATAACTAATAACTTATACATAAACTCTATAATCGACTACGGCTATTTTAGAGACACTTCAAATTCAATTGATGGTAAAATATTTAGCTTTGGAATTGGCACAGGTATTTTAACCAAAAATGGTCTATTAAAACTAGTCTATGCAAACGGAAATACATCAAATCAAGAAAAAAAACTAAACAATTCTATTCTTCATGTCAGTTTAAGTGTTAATTTTTAGATGTTTATATTTTTTAACAACGCTTTTCATCGATAAAATTAGGTTTTTTAAGAAATTTTTATGATTTTTGGAGGACTAATTATAACCAAATTAAATAATGAAAACAAAGTTAAATGTATTCTTAACACTTTTTATGGTGTTATTGGCGCAAATTACCTTTGCCCAAGAAAGAACGGTCAGCGGTGTTGTTAGCGACAACACTGGAATGCCGCTTCCCGGAGTTAATGTCCTCGTTAAAGGAACAAACAAAGGGACACAAACCGATTTTGATGGAAAGTACTCCATTAAAGCCAATAATGGTGAAACCCTTGTATTTACTTTTGTTGGAATGAAATCACAAGAAGCTGTGGTTTCATCAAATTCAATTAACATCAAGATGAAAGACAACTCTGTCGAACTAGAAGGTGTTGTAGTGACTGCGCTTGGCATTACCCGTGATAAAAAATCACTAGGTTACTCAGCTCAAAAAGTGGATGGAGATGCAGTAACCCGAACCCCAACAACCAATTTCACTAACAACCTATCTGGTAAAGTTGCTGGATTGGAAGTTCGTAGAAATTCAAACTTTGGAGGTTCAACCAATATTGTACTTAGGGGAACAAAGAGTATGACTGGAAACAACCAAGCTCTCATTGTGCTTGATGGTGTGCCAATAACAAATGTGAACACTAATACAAGGGATGCAGCCAATGGTCGTGATGGGTTTGACTTCGGTAACTCTGCGGGAGATATAGACCCTAACAATATAGAGTCAATAACCATTCTTAAAGGAGCTTCTGCAACTGCTCTCTATGGAAGCCAAGCTTCAAACGGTGCAATTATGATAACAACAAAAAAAGGGAAAACAAACAGTGGACTTGGCATTACGATAAGTACTACAACTTCTGTAGGAATGATTGACAAATCGACATTTCCGACTTACCAGAAAAAATACGGTGAAGGATATGCTGGTGAGGATAGTAGTTTTATCGTGGATGTAAATGGGGATGGTATCGATGATCTTTTAGCATCAACAGGAGACGATGCATCTTTTGGTAATGCTTTTGATCCAAATATTCTGGTATATCAATGGGATTCGTTTTTACCATCAAGCCCTAATTTTGGCCAGCCAACTCCTTGGGTAGCTGCTAAAAATGACCCATCAACTTTTTTTAATAAATCATCTTCATTAGTAAATAGCATCAATCTTAGTGGCGGTGATGAAAAATCAACTTTTAATTTTGGCTTCACAAATAACAATGAAACTGGGCTTTTACCAAACAGCCGTTTGAACAAAAACACTGTAAATGGTAATTTCTCAAGAAAATTGGGAGAGAACATAAGAGCTACAGCTTTTGTTACTTTTGTCGACCAGACTACTGTTGGACGAAATAATGTTGGATATGGAGACAACCTGATGACAGGTTTTAGACAATGGTGGCCAATAAACGTTGACATTGCTGCATTACGCAGAGCTTATACTGCTAATCCTGGATTTAATGCAACTTGGAATATGATTGACCCTGCTGGTCAGGACGGTGACGATTCTAACAATCTTAAACCAGCTTTTTGGAACAATCCATATTGGGATCGTTTGACAAATTATTCTTCTGATGATAGAACAAGAATAATTACAGGAGGTAACTTAAGCTATGACATCACCAAGAACTTAAATGCTATGGGTCGCGTTACGGTAGAAACTTCAAACGACCGTCAGGAGTTGAGAAAAGAAGTTGGTAGCCATGCTGAAGAATTCGGTATAACTCAAGAACAAATCAGTTCAGGGTATAGTCTTTATACTAGAAGCTTCCTTCAAACCACTTATGATTTTATTCTTACTTATAATGCAAAACTTACCGATAATATTGGGGCTAAATTCCTAGGAGGATCAACATTCATCAAATCTAAACTAGATGATTTTGAAAGTTCAACAACTGGAGGTCTAGCAGCTCCAGGCTTGTGGACTTTATCAAACTCAAATGTTTTTGTGGCTCCAGATGAGTCAGAGATAAATTATGAGAAATTAGGAGTATATGGACAAGCTTCCTTTGATTACAAACAAATGGTATTCCTCGATGGTACATTAAGAAGAGATCAAAGTACTGCCCTTCCAAAAAATGCAGATGCATATAATTACTTTTCAATTGGAAGTAGTTTTGTTTTAAGCGAAGTATTGAAAAAAGACTGGTTGTCATTAGCCAAAATTCGTGCTAGTTATGCTGAAGTTGGAAATGATCCTGTAGCGGGTAAACTAGGAGCAAGAGTTAATAATGGTCTCATTAACGGAAATCCTACCTTCGGAAACAGTACTGTTTATGTGGATTTCAACAACTTAAAACCAGAAATGCAAAGAAACTGGGAATTTGGTTTTGAGGCTTCAATGTTTAAAAAAAGGTTAAACCTTGATGTTTCATTATACAAGTCAAATACCTTCAACCAAATTTTTAATGTTCCTCAGTCAACCTCAACTGGATTTTCTAGCTCACAAATTAATGCTGGAGAACTTCAAAACAAAGGTATTGAGCTTTCATTAACAGTATCGCCTATCAAAACAAATAATTTTGAATGGCAAGCCACTTTTAACTGGGCTAAAAACAAAAACGAGCTTATTAAACTTGATGAAGGACGTACAAATCTGCAGTTAGCAACATTCCAAGATGGTGTTTCCTTAAATGCTACTGTTGGAGAACCTTACGGAACATTACGTGGGACTGGTTATGCCCTTGACGAAAATGGAAACCGATTGGTAGATGATGATGGATTGTATGTTTTTGAAGATGACAAAGTCATTGGAAATATTCAGCCGGACTGGATTGGCGGAATCAACAACCGTTTTACATATAAAAACCTATCTTTCAGCTTCCTCATCGATATTAAAAAAGGAGGAAGTGTATTCTCGCTTGACCAAGATTATGGATTATATACAGGTTTATATCCTGAAACAGCAGGTCTTAACGATTTGGGTAACCCAGTTCGTAATCCACTAACAGGAGGAACAGATTCTGGAGGTATCATCCTGCCGGGTGTAAATGAAAATACAGGGCTTCCAAATGATGTAAGGCTTGATGCTTCATATGCTGGTGGAGCATTCGGAAATGGAATCTTACCAAACGAAGGATTCATCTATGATGCCTCGTATGTAAAACTTAGAGAAGTAGTTCTAGGATATTCAATACCTTCCAAACTATTAGATCGTACATTCATCAAAGGATTGACCTTTTCACTCTCTGGCACTAACCTTTGGATAATTCACAAAAACCTTCCTTACGCAGATCCTGAAGCTGGAAACTCATCTGGAAACGTACAAGGATATCAATCTGGTGTTATGCCGTCAGAGAAAGTGTATTCATTTAACGTAAAATTAAATTTCTAAAAAAATGAAAAAGAAAATATTATCAACCTTATGCATCGCTGCCTTATTTGCTACTGGCTGTGACAACAACAGTGATGACTTTAACAACAATCATGATGCAGCTTATGAAGTAACTCCTGAAGTGTTGTTGACTAATGCTGAAAAGCAATTAGTAGATGAGATGACAACTGGAAGCGTTAATACTAGTCCTTTCCGTTTCTTTGACCAATATTGGGCACAAGTAATATATAACACCGAATCACGTTATAGTTTAACTAGTCGCCTTGTAACCGATAATGTTTGGAATGAATTATACAGAGACGTTTTAGGTAACCTAGCTTCTGCAACCAAATACATTGAAGCAGAAACAGTAACTAATCAAGCTCAGCATAAAAACAAACTTGCAATTATAGAAATCCTGAATGTTTACACTTTTCAGGTATTGGTGGACGCTTATGGTGATGTTCCATATTCTGAGGCACTGAATGTTAATATCAAGTTACCTAAATATGATAATGATGAAGATATCTATCCACAGTTAATTAGTCGTTTAGATGCTGCAATTGCTAATCTAGACGCTTCTGAACCATCTTTTGGAAATGCAGAAATGATTTATAACGGAGACGTTGCTCAATGGATTAAATTTGCAAACTCACTAAAAATAAAAATCGGGATTAATTTGGCTGATGTAAATCCAACATTGGCTCAATCAACTGTTGAATCTGGTTATAATGCTGGAGCAATACTTAGCAATAGCGACAATGCTGCATTTGAATATTCTGGTTCTGCTCCTAACTATAACCCGCTTTACGGAGATTTAGTAGCCAGTAATCGTACTGACTTTGTTCCAGCAAAAACGATTGTTAATGCAATGAATACAACTGCCGATCCTCGTAGAGCTGTGTACTTCACACAAGCTCCTGCAGGTGGTTACATAGGTGGTGTATATGGTGGTACCAATAGTAACTTCCCTACACTTTCTCAAATTGGGGCTATCTTTAAAACCCCAGACTTAAAAGGTCAGCTAATGGAATCTATGGAAGTTAATTTCTATTTAGCTGAAGCGGCCGAACGTGGATATAATGTAGGTAATACTGCCGAATATTACTACAATCAAGGTGTTATGGAATCATTCCGTTTCTGGGGACTTAGCGATGCAGATGCACTATCTTACCTTTCGCAAACAGATATCGCATATGCGACAGCTCCTGGTGATTATAAACAAAAAATAGGTATGCAGGTTTGGTATTCTTTCTTTAATAGACCTTTCGAAGCATGGAATTCTTACAGAAGATTAGATAATCCTGCTCTAGCTGCTCCTTCGAATGCTTCTTCAACAGCAGACGGACAGGTTCCCAAAAGATTATTTTATCCAATCAATGAAAGAACAGTAAATAGCGACAACTATCAAGCGGCTGTAGAGGCAATTGGTGGTGTTGACAGAATGAGAGTAAAAGTTTTCTGGGATATTAACTAATCCAGACCTATCTCATAAACATAAAACCATCCCTTTTGGGATGGTTTTTTATATATTTGCAAAATGGAAAATGCAAATCAAGTTTTTGGAATTAGAGCAATAATTGAAGCTATTCAATCTGGGACTATTATTGATAAAGTTTTTATTCAAAAAGATTTGAATAGCGACTTAATGAAGGAATTACTACGAGTAATCAAACAAAAAAACATCAATTTCTCCTATGTTCCATCGGAAAAACTGAATAAATTATCCTCAAAAAACCATCAAGGTGCAGTTGCAACAATATCGCCTATATCTTTTGTTCAAATTGAGGAACTGATAGAAACTGTTTTGGATAAAAATGATAAACCTCTTTTCTTAATTTTAGATCAATTGAGTGATGCCCGTAACTTTGGCGCCATTATTAGAACTGCTGAATGTACTGGTGTTGATGGTATCATTATTCAAAAACAAGGTTCAGCACCAGTAAATGGAGATACAATCAAAACATCTGCAGGCGCGGTTTTTAATATCCCAATATGTAAAGTAGATCATATCAAAGATGCTATTTTTCACCTCCAAGCAAGTGGTGTAAAGACAATTGCCGCCACTGAAAAAACTGAAAACAATATATATGATATTAATTTCAATACTCCTGTTGCAATCATTATGGGAAGTGAAGATAGAGGTATAAATCCTTCTGTTTTGAAAATTGTTGATGAAAAAGCAAAATTACCAATGTTTGGCAACATTGGTTCTCTCAACGTCTCTGTTGCTTGTGGCGCATTTTTGTATGAAGCGATAAGGCAGAGGTTATAATCAGTCTTTTGGAAATTCTTTGTAATTATAATTGATTTTTATAGTATTTTCTTCCTCTATAATTTCCTCAGGTTTAGGAGGATTTACAAAATTTCCGTTTTCATCAAAACGTTTCATAAAAGGATCACTTTCAATATCAAACTCTGGTTTTTCCCAATCAAATTGTATGTCTTCAACATAGTTTGGTGTTTTGTAAATCGTTGCAAAAATAAAACCCGTTATGAAGCCTGACAAATGACCTTCCCAAGAAATGGTTTTATCAACTTCAGGAAAAATGTACCAAACCATTCCGCCATAAATCATAACCACTGTAAGTGAAAGCGCCATTAATCTATAATATTGTGTCATCATTCCTTTAAAAAAAATGAAGGAGACCAAAACATATATCAAGCTACTAGCACCAATATGATATGAATTTCTACCAATAACCCATGTAATGAATCCAGAGATAATTATTCCATAGAAAATAACCTTCAAAGAATTATTTCTATAAAAATAAATTAATGCGACAGTAAGAATAAATAATGGAATGGAGTTATTAACTATATGATGTAAATCACTATGCAAGAAAGGACTAAAAATTACTCCTTGCAATCCGAAAAGACTTCTTGGAAATATGCCATGATGTGCTAAATCTATATGAAAGAAATTTTCAATCCAAAAAACACCCCAAATCATTGATAACAATATCAATGGAACTAT
>Ga0116175_1001698_pt1 | contig 13923 bp, 13 predicted proteins | sample AD_UKC125_MetaG_FD_89802 | JGI IMG/M metagenome (GOLD analysis project Ga0116175, IMG submission 89802) | Active sludge microbial communities of municipal wastewater-treating anaerobic digesters from USA - AD_UKC125_MetaG | ecosystem: Engineered > Bioreactor > Anaerobic > Digestate | place: USA... | reverse complement strand
TTGTGAATGCTTTACCGAAATTGGAAATAGTGTAAAGCAGTCGCTGTGCTTGTGGCCTGTCTGAAAAGTTTTTCAGACAGGCATTATGAATAAGATGGAAAAAGGATATAAAAAATGAAACGTTTACTCATTAGTTTGCTTTGTACCGCTGCGTTGGCGGCGTGTTCCGACTCTTCCGAAGACATTAATCAAAAAGCCGAGAAGTTGGCCGAAAAAGCTGCAAGCAAACAGGTGCAGACATCATCATCGCCGGCTGAGCTTCGCCCTGAAAATATTGCCAATTACGATGAAAAAGTCGATGTCAACAAAATTGGCTTGGCTTTGAAAAAAGCAGGTGTGGATAAAGGCCAACAAAAAGAAGCGGAATGGAATCAGCGCTTGGCCGCCGCGAAAACGGATGCGGATGTAAAATCGGTATTAAGAGAGCAGTTGGATATGTACCGCCAAGGCCAACAAGTTCTTTCCGGTTTGGAAATGAGCAGCGAAAAAGGGCGGACGATTCACACCCATTTGTTGAACGGTTTTGCCGGTACCGTCGCTACCTTGGAGCCATTGCAAAATTTAGATCTGAGCTCGGCAGAAGGTATCGTAGTGATGAATGAAACCATGCCGAAAATTCGGCAATATGGAATGGAAATTGTGCAAGGTATGAAACTGTGGATGGACTTGATGAAGGCGAATAATCAGCCCATGGATGCGGCTGCCGAAGCGCGCTTTCAAGAGAAAATGAAGGAAGTGGAAGCTAAGCTGAAATAGGCGGTAGGTTAAGGTTTTTGCAAAATAATTGGCAACTTTTTGGGGCGCCTTGGGCGTTAACTATGAATGAAATGGGTTGTTTGTAAATGAAATATTTACTGATAAGTTTGCTTTGTGCCGTTGCATTAACAGCGTGTTCTGATTCTGAAAACATTGATCAGAAAGCGGCGAAGTTGGCGGAAAAGGTCGCCAACAAACAGGCGCACTCGTCATCATCTAGGGCGGAGTTGCGCTCTGAAAATATTGCCAATTACGATGAAAAAGTCGACATCTACAAAATTTCTTTGGCCCTGAAAAAAGCCGAATTCGATAAAGGCCAGCAAAAAGAAGCGGAATGGAACCAGCGCTTGGCCGCGGCACAAACGGGTGAAGATGTTAAATCGGTATTCAAGGAGCAGTTGTATTACTATCGCAAAGGCCAACAAGTTCTTTCCGGTTTGGAAATGAGCAGTGAAAAAGGGCGGGCGATTCATCGCCATTTGTTGAATGGTTTGACCGGAGCCACCGGCTTGTTGGAAAACGCGCTGAATTTGGATTTTAATTCGGCGGAAAGCGGTGCGGTGATGGATGAATCTACATTGAAGATGCGGCAATATGGGCTGGAAATTGTACAGGGCATCAATCTGTGGATGGATTTGGTAAAGGCGAATAATCAGCCTATGGATGCGGCAACTGAAGCGCAGTTTCAAGAAAAAATGAAAGAGATTGAAGGCAAGCTGAAATAAGGCATAGGCGGTGCCGAAAATAAGGTATTTCGCTATAAAAACAAATGATGGGGAGCGGGAAAAATGGATGGCGGGCAATGGCTTATTACCCTTATTGCCATTATGGTGATGGGCTTGTTGGGCTTGCTGTCTTTGATGTACAGCATGTTGCTGATGATGTTTGTGCCTATGATCTTAATGCTTGGCGTTGCTTTTTTTCTATTCGGTCTGCCGCTGTATTGGGTAGCCGAGTGGGGCTGGATAGGCTGGTTGGGTGCGGTGGTGTGCTGGCCGTTGTCTTATTGGTTAATGAATTTTGCATTTGATCTTTATTTTTTCAAGCGGGATAAATAGTGTGGGTTGAAAAGAGGTTTTCCGACAGGCATTGCTAACAGAATGCCTGTCTGAAAACGAAATTACGATATTATGCTAAACGGTAAGTGGCAACTTCACCCGTCTGAACAAGAAATATACCGTCAATTTTCCCAATATTTTTAATAAGATAGAATACTGTGATCAGCAATTGTCTACCGTGCCGCAATCTTTACTTAACGCTCAAGACAAAATTGTTGACAATTTTACTTCCGATATTTATATTGACGCCATCGGTTCGGTTTTTAGCGGTTGAACACAGTTTTCCCAGCGGGTGAAAAAGTTACCCGCGAGCTTTAAAAGATTTGGTTGTATCTATTTATTTCCCTAGGATTTTCCATCAGGAGCAGAGTATGTCCATCAAGAATGTTGTGAAGCTTCTCGAAGAGAACGAAGTACGCTTCATTGATTTGCGTTTTACCGATACCAAAGGTAAACAATTGCACGTAACCATTCCCGCGCATGTGGCGTTGGATGATCCGGAAGAGTGGTTTGAAAACGGCCAAGCGTTTGACGGTTCGTCTATCGGCGGCTGGAAGGGCATTCAGGCTTCCGATATGCAGTTGCGCCCCGATGCGTCTACTGCGTTTATCGATCCCTTCTATGATGATGTGACGTTGGCGATTACTTGTGATGTGATTGATCCGACCGACGGCCAAGGCTACGACCGCGACCCGCGTTCCATCGCCCGCCGTGCCGAGGCCTATCTGAAAACTTCCGGCATTGGCGACACCGCTTATTTCGGCCCGGAACCTGAGTTTTTCGTATTCGACGGCGTATCTTACGAAAACCGTATGCACAAAATGGGTTTTGAAATCTCTTCCGAAACCGGTGCGTGGAGCAGCGGCCAACATCTGGACGGCCAAAATACCGGCCACCGCCCGACGGTAAAAGGCAACTATTTCTCGCTGCCTCCGATTGATGCCGGCCAGGATATGCGTTCTACTATGGTGAACCTGTTGGAAGAAATCGGTATTCCGGTAGAAGTGCACCACGGTGAAGTGGCTACCGGCAGCCAGATGGAAATCGGTACCAAATTCAGCACTTTGGTGCGCCGTGCCGACCAAACGCAAGACATGAAATATATCATCCAAAACGTGGCGCACAACTTCGGCAAAACTGCGACCTTTATGCCGAAGCCGATGATGGGCGACAACGGCAGCGGTATGCACGTTCACCAATCGATTTGGAAAGACGGCCAAAACCTGTTTGCCGGCGACGGCTATGCCGGTTTGAGCGAAATGGCGCTGTATTACATCGGCGGCATCATCAAACACGCTAAAGCCTTGAATGCGATTACCAATCCGTCGACCAACTCTTACAAACGCTTGGTGCCGCACTTTGAAGCGCCGGTGAAACTGGCTTATTCGGCGAAAAACCGCTCGGCTTCCATCCGCATTCCGTTTGTGAACAGCAGCAAAGCCCGCCGCATCGAAGCGCGTTTCCCGGATCCGACTGCCAACCCTTACTTGTGCTTCGCCGCCTTGATGATGGCCGGTTTGGACGGTATCCAAAACAAAATCCATCCGGGCGAGCCGGCCAGTAAAAACCTGTACGACCTGCCGCCGGAAGAAGATGCGCAAGTGCCGACCGTATGCGCTTCTTTGGAAGAGGCCTTGGAAGCTTTGCGTGCCGACCACGAGTTCTTAACCCGCGGCGGTGTGTTCAGCAAAGAATGGGTAGACAGCTACATCGCCTTCAAAGAAGAAGACGTACGCCGCCTGCGCATGGCACCGCATCCGGTAGAATTTGAGATGTATTATAGCTTGTAAAGCTTATTGCTTTGATTAAGCAGAGAAAAGCCCGGTTGGTAACAGCCGGGCTTTTTGTATGGTTTATAGTGAAAGTAATAAAGAATTGATACAAGGCAGCGAGCGGCAGACAGTACATTAGTACGGAACCGATTCTAATGAGAGATGCTCGGGACAAGCCCGAGTATGCGGTATTTTGGGCTAACAATTCACGTCTACTTCGTCAAAAATACTTGTAAGATGTCTAACCTTGCTACGTTTGTTTCCTCAAAAAAACTCTTCGCTGGTTAATTGTTAACAGCCCTGGGGTAGAATATTTTCATTTACTTGTTTACGATATAGTGAAACACTAAAACAACTGCTACAACGTTGGTTTGCCGCTTTATATCGGTTATTTATTTGATTCCACTATTAATGCCTGTCTGAAAACTTTATGAGCCAGCCCTTAAATCTGTTGCTGAAAATTGCGGTGTTTGTTACCGGCCTTTCTGCTTTTTTTCAAGTGTATTCCGTGCAGGCGATTTTGCCGTTGCTGGTGTGGGATTTGAACGCTAGCGAAGTGCAGGCGGGGATGGCGGTGGGGGCAACGGTATTGGGGGTGGCTTTGATTTCGCCGTTTATCGGTATGCTCTCGGATGCCGTTGGCCGCAAAGGCTTAATCATTGGTTCGCTGCTGTTTCTGGCCTTGCCGACCGCGTTAATCTCGGGTGTTACCACCATAGACCAGATGTTGTTATACCGCTTTTTACAAGGCTTGGCGATTCCGGGGATTACGGTGGTGCTGATTGCCTATGTCGGCGAGGAGTTCGGCGGTAAGGCGATGACGCAGCTGATGTCGCTGTATGTGTCGGGTACGGTAAGCGGCGGTTTTCTCGGCCGCTTTCTGCTCGGCCATTTGAGCGAACTCACCGGCTGGCGCACCGCGTTTTATATTATGGCGGCGGTGTGTGTGGCGTGTGCGCTGTTTGTGGCCAATCAGTTGCCGGCTTCGCAAAACTTTGTCGCCAAACCGCATATCGGCGATGCTTTGCGTACCCTGAAAAAACATCTGCATAACCGCCAGCTGTTGGCCGCTTGCGCGCTGGGGGCTTGCGTGTTGTGGTCGCTGGTGGGCTGTTTCACCTATATCAATCTTTATCTGGCCGACGAACCTTACCGGCTCAATAGCGGCAGTTTGGCCAATATCTTTAGTATATATTTAATCGGTATGGTGATTACCCCGCTGTCGGCGCGCTTAATCAGCCGCTTTGGCAGTACGCGCGCGGTGATGGTGGCGGTAGGCTTATCGATGACCGGAGTGGTGGCTACCTTATTTTCACCGCTGCCGGTGATTGTGGCGGCCTTAACCATTATGTCTTCCGGCGTGTTTATCACGCAAACGGCCACCATCAGCTACATCGCGGTTAATGTGAAAGAAGGGCGATCGTTGGCTTCCGGCTTGTATTATTTTGGTTACTACGGCGGCGGCACCATCGGCGCTTGGTTGTGTGGTTTGGCTTACGCACAAGCGGGCTGGCAAGGGGTGGTGTGGTTGCTGTTGGCGGTGCAGGTGTGTGCCATTTTGATTGCTAAGTTTGGTATGGATAAATAGGCCTGTCTGAAAGTTGGAGGATGCCTTACTAATGCGTTATGATGCGGGCTGATTCTTTCTCATTTTTCGCTATGTCGCAAACCATTTTTATCGCCGATTTACACCTTTCCGACGACACCCCCGAGCTGAACCGCCTGTTTTTGCAAGCTTTGCAAAGCTGGCAGGGCAGGGTGGACGCGTTGTATATTCTCGGCGATTTTTTCGAAGTGTGGTTGGGCGACGATATTCTCAGCAACATCGCCGCCGAAGCAGCCGTTGCGCTGAAAACCTTCAGCCAAAGCGCGCCGGTGTATTTTATCTGCGGCAACCGCGATTTTCTGCTCGGCAAACGCTATGCCAAGCAAGCGGGCATTACGTTGTTGCCCGAGCAGCAAGTGGTTCAGCTATACGGCCAAAACTATCTGATTTCACACGGCGATGAAATGTGTACCGCCGATGTTTCCTACCAACGCTTCCGCCGCATTATCCGCTGCCGATTGGTACAAAAACTGCTGTTGTCGCTGCCGCAAAGCCGCCGCCAAAAAGTGGCCGCCAAACTTCGTGCCGCCAGCAAACAGAAAAAGCAGGCAATGGGGCATACCCCTGTTTCGGATGTGACCGAACAAGGCGTTCAAGCCGCTTTAACTCGATATCCGCAGGCCGCCGCGATGATTCACGGCCATACCCACCGCCCAGCGGTGCACGAGCATCTGTTTAACGGGCATACTGTGCCACGTTATGTGTTGCCGGATTGGTACGGTAATAGCGGCGGTTATCTCCAAGTATCGCCGGGTGAGGTGGTTTTGCTGCCGTTGGGCATAGATTAAATCCGGCAAATTCTATTGCCATCTTTCGATATATTGCAGTGAAAATAGCGATTTTTCTGCTATCTGTTGTTTCTTCTTGAATCATATTTTGATTACTTTTCAGACAGGCAATGCCTGTCTGAAAAACTTCTGTTTGATTGCTGTTCGAATACTGTTTTGTCGTCTTCAAAAAAAAGTGGAAATCAGATAGAATTCCGGCTTTCGGGCGGCGCATTTTCGGGCGCTGCCATTTGCCGAGATACAGAGGAAAACATGAATTTCAACGACTTATTTAATAATAACGAATTTGCGGCGCGCCACATTAATTTTGATGACGAGGCTGCCTTGCTGGCCGCTTTGGGCGAGCAAAATATGGCCGGTTTTATTGAAAATACCGTGCCGCAGAGTATTCGTATGCCGTCTGAACTCAATCTGCCCGAAGCACTTACCGAAGCCGATGCGCTGGCGAAAATCAAAGCGCTGGCGTCGCGCAATAAAGTGAACAAAAGCTATATCGGTTTGGGCTATTACCCGACCCGTCTGCCCAATGTGATTCTGCGCAACGTGCTGGAAAATCCGGGTTGGTACACCGCCTACACTCCGTATCAGGCCGAGATTGCGCAAGGGCGTTTGCAGGCTTTGTTGAACTTCCAGCAAATGTGTTTGGACTTAACCGGCTTCGATACCGCCGGTGCTTCTTTGCTGGACGAAGCCACTGCTGCCGCCGAAGCGATGGCGATGGCCAAGCGTGTGGGTAAGTCTAAATCCAATCAATTCTTTGTTGATGCGCGTGTGTTGCCGCAAACGCTGGACGTGATGAAAACCCGTGCCAAATATTTCGGTTTCGAGCTGGTGGTGGGCGACGTTCAAACCGCTGCTGACGGCGATTATTTCGGTGCTTTGCTGCAATATGTCGGCAAAGACGGCGATGTGGTCGATTTGCAAGGCATCATCGGCAGCCTGAAAGAAAAAGGCGTGATTGTGGCGGTGGCCGCCGATGTGATGAGCTTGGTGTTGTTGAAATCGCCGGCCGAACTCGGCGCCGATATTGCGCTCGGCAACACCCAGCGCTTCGGCGTGCCGATGGGCTTCGGTGGCCCGCACGCAGCTTATTTTGCCTTTAAAGACGAATTCAAACGCTCGGCGCCCGGCCGCATCATCGGCGTATCGAAAGACGCTTCCGGCAAGCCCGCGCTGCGTATGGCTTTGTCCACCCGCGAGCAGCATATCCGCCGCGAAAAAGCCACGTCCAATATCTGTACCGCGCAGGCTTTGCTGGCGAATTTGGCCGGTATGTATGCCGTTTACCACGGCCCCAAAGGGGTAAAACGCATTGCCAACCGCATTCACGCGCTGGCGGCGGCATTTGCCGGTTCGCTGAACAATTCAGACGGCCTGAAAGTGGTGCATGAAGTATTTTTCGACACCGTAGCGGTGGATTGCGGCAGCAAAGCGCAAGCTGATGCGGTTTATCAAAGTGCGTTGAATGCGGGCTACAACCTGCGCCGTGTGAACGATAATGTGCTGGCGGCGGCCTTCCACGAAGAAAGTACGCGCGAAGATGTGGCGGTATTGCATATGCTGTTCACCGGCCAATCTAGTTTGACCCTGCCTGCCGAAGCACCGCAATGCCTGTCTGAAAACCTGTTGCGCAGCGATGAAATCCTTACCCACGAAGTGTTCAACCGTTATCACACCGAACACGAAATGCTGCGTTACCTGAAAAAACTGGAAGAGCGCGATTTGGCGATGAACCGCAGCATGATTTCACTCGGTTCGTGTACCATGAAGCTGAACGCTACCGCCGAAATGCTGCCGATTACTTGGGCGGAGTTCGCCAATATCCACCCGTTCGCTCCGGCCGATCAAACCCAAGGCTATCAACAGCTTCTGAGCGATTTGCAGGAACAGCTTAAAGCGATTACCGGCTTCGATGCGATCGCCATCCAGCCCAATTCCGGTGCGCAGGGTGAGTACACCGGTTTGCTGGCCATCCGCCGCTTCCACGAAGCCAACGGCCAAGCAAACCGAGATGTGTGCCTGATTCCGCAGTCCGCCCACGGCACCAACCCCGCTACGGCCAATATGCTGGGCATGAAAGTGGTGGTGGTGAAAACCGATGAAAAAGGCAACGTCGATATCGAGGATTTGAAAGTCAAAGCCGCCGAGCACAAAGACAACTTGGGCGCGCTGATGATTACTTATCCTTCCACCCACGGCGTGTACGAAGAAGGCATCCGCGACATCTGCCAAATCGTGCATGAGCACGGCGGCCAAGTGTATATGGACGGTGCGAACATGAACGCCCAAATCGGCATCATGCAGCCCGCCGAAGTGGGTGCCGACGTGTTGCACATGAACCTGCACAAAACCTTCTGTATCCCGCACGGCGGCGGCGGCCCCGGCATGGGACCGATCGGTTTGAAAGCGCATCTCGCGCCGTTCGCCCCCAGCCATGTGGTGTCGCCCGTTATCGGTGCCACCGAAGGCATGAGCGCCGTTTCCGCCGCGCCGTATGGTTCCGCCAGCATTCTGCCGATTACCTGGATGTACATCACCATGATGGGCAAACAAGGCATGGAGCAGGCCACCCAGTGGGCCTTGCTGAACGCCAACTATGTGGCCAAATCGCTGAGCGAAGATTATCCGATTCTCTACACCGGCAAAAACGGCCGCGTGGCACACGAATGTATCGTTGACCTGCGCCCGCTGAAAGCCGAGAGCGGCATCACCGAAACCGACATCGCCAAACGTCTGATGGACTACGGCTTCCACGCCCCCACCGTATCCTTCCCAGTGGCCGGCACGCTGATGATCGAGCCGACCGAGAGCGAAAGCAAGGCCGAACTCGACCGCTTTATCGCCGCGCTGAAATCCATCAAGCAGGAAGTGTTGAAAGTGCAAAACGGCGAGTGGGCGAAAGACAACAACCCGCTGGTGAACGCCCCGCATACCGCGTTTGACGTAGCCGGTGAATGGGACAGACCTTACACCCGCGAAGAAGCCGTGTTCCCGCTGGCCTATACTCGCGACAACAAATTCTGGCCGAGCGTGAACCGGGTCGATGATGTGTTCGGCGATAAGAATTTGGTGTGCTCCTGCCCGCCGATGGAAGCTTATGAAGACTGATTTTTGGGTAAATATCTGAAGCAGTGAACCAATAAAATGCCTGTCTGAAAACAAAACTAAAAGTTTTCAGACAGGCATTTTTGTTGGTAGGTTAAACTATTACGCAGAAATTCATCCCCAATGTTTGGATGACATCATCCACCTAGCGTTTGCTGCTTAGCCATTTCGGCACGGCGGCGGGCGCAGGGCGTATCGCAATCGCAGACTTTTTCCATACCGATGGCGGCAATACCGCCGCAGCTGCCTTTGATGCTGCGACGTTTCAGGATATAGCCGATGGCCATACCGAAAATCACCAAGAGGAAAAAACCGAAAGTGAGAATAAAAATTTTCATGTTGTGCTCCGTTTGCCGGTGAGGGGGATTGCTGTTCACCGGAATAAAAGTTTAGCGGCTTTGGGTGGCCAATAGTTGTTGGAAGGCCGGCGACATACGGGTAGTAAAGCCGTCTTGGGTTTTCACAATCAAAAAGATCGCCAGATTATGTTGTTTGGCCAGAGCCATGGCGCGTTCTTCGCCCAGTACAAACAGGCCGGTCGCCAAGCCGTCGGCGCGCATGGTGTTGTCGGCCACCACGCTCACCGAGGCCAGATTGTGGTTGATGGGCTGCTCGCTTTGCGGATCAATAATGTGCGACAGACGGCGCCCGCTTTCGTCGCTGTGAAAATTGCGGTAATCACCCGAAGTGGCGAGGGCGCGGTTGTCTAATGGTACCACGACTTGTGTTGCCTGCGCCTGCACCAATTGCGGCTGTTCAATACCCACATGCCAAGGTTGTTGCTTGGCATTGCGGCCTTTGCCGCGCAATTCACCGCCGATTTCCACCAGATAATTGGCCACCCCCAAGCTATCGAGATGTTGTGCTAATTTGTCTACCGCAAACCCCTTGGCGATGGAGGATAAATCGAGATACACCCCGTCAACCGTTTTGCCCAGCGTGGCACCGCTGCTGTTGGGTTGGAAGCGCAATTTGTCGATGCCGATTATCTTTTTCGCTGCGGCCAGCTGCGCGGCATCCGGGCTATGGGTAATGGTTTTATCCGGCCCGAAACCCCATAAATTAACCAGCGGCCCGACCGTAACATCCAGCGCGCCTTTGGTGAGTTGGTTGAGATGTACCGCTTCTGTGAGCACTTCGGCAAAGTCGGCCGAAATCGGCATATTGTCCGCCGAGGCGGGCATTTGGTTGAAACGGCTGATTTCGGAATCCGGTTGGTAGGTAGACATCTGCCGGTTTACTTCCACCAGCAAGGCATCCATCTGCATTTGTACTTTGGCAGGCTCAGGCAAAGTTTGCTCGCCAGCCGACCAATATTTTACGCTGTAAGTGGTGCCCATGGTTTTGCCGCTAAAGGCGGTCAGTTGGGCTGTGTCTTTGTTGCCGCAAGCCGTCAACACCAATGCGGCAGTGCATAATAACAGTAGATATCGTACTGCTCGTTTGATTAATTTCATCATGTTTATCTGTCTCGGTTTTTGCCGTAAAGGCCGTCTGAAACACAGGGTTCAGACGGCCTTCTTATGATACGGGCAGTTATGATTTAGCCACCGAAATCATCCAACAGGATGTTTTCATCTTCTACGCCCAAATCTTTCAGCATTTTGATCACCGAAGCATTCATGATGGGCGGGCCGCACATATAAAACTCACAATCTTCAGGCGCTTCGTGATTTTTGAGGTAGTTTTCATAAATCACGTTGTGAATAAAGCCGGTGTAGCCGTCCCAATCGTCGCCCGGTTGCGGATCGGAAAGGGCAACATGCCATTCGAAGTTGTCGTTTTCCGCTTGCAGCATATCGAAATCTTCTACATAGAACATCTCGCGTTTCGAGCGGGCACCATACCAGAACGAGATCTTACGCTTAGACTTCAGGCGTTTGAGCTGGTCGAAGATGTGCGAGCGCATCGGTGCCATACCGGCACCACCGCCGATGAATACCATTTCGGCATCGGTGTCTTTAGCAAAGAACTCACCAAACGGGCCGGAAATAGTCACTTTATCACCCGGTTTCAGCGACCAGATATAAGAAGACATTTGGCCGGGGGTAACATCCGGATTATTGGGCGGCGGTGTGGCAATCCGCACGTTGAGCATAATGATGCCTTTTTCGTCCGGATAAGATGCCATTGAATAAGCGCGCACAATCGGTTCATCTACTTTGGATACATAACGCCACAAGTTGAACTTATCCCAATCCTCGTGGTATTCCTCAGGAATATCGAAGTCTTTATAGGCTACGGTGTGCGGCTCGGCTTCAATCTGAATATAACCGCCGGCACGGAACGGGACTTCTTCGCCTTCGGGAATCGCCAGTTTCAATTCTTTAATGAAAGTGGCTTTGTTGTCGTTGGAAATAACGGTGCATTCCCATTTCTTCACGCCAAACACTTCCTCAGGCAACTCGATATCCATGTTGCTTTTCACGTTTACTTGGCAAGATAAACGACAACCTTCTTTAGCCTCGCGTTTGCTGATGTGCGAAAGCTCGGTAGGCAGAATATCGCCGCCGCCGCTTTTGACTTTCACTTTACATTGGCCGCAAGAACCGCCGCCGCCGCAGGCAGAAGAGACAAAAATACCTTGGCTGGCGAGTGCGCCCAATAACTTGCCGCCGGCAGGCATGGTGATGGTTTTATCGGCCTCACCGTTAATCGAAATGGTGATGTCGCCGGAATTCACCAGTTTGGACTTGGCAAACAGAATCATAACCGCCAAGGCCAAAATGATGACGGTAAACATGGCAATACCTAACATAATTTCCATGTATGCCCCTCCTTATAATTGAATGCCGGAAAACGACAGAAAACCCAAAGCCATTAGGCCGGCGGAAATAAAGGTAATGCCCAAACCGCGCAAACCTTTAGGTACATCGGCGTATTTCAGCTTTTCGGTGATGCCGGCCAAGGCCACAATCGCCAGCATCCAGCCGATACCGGCGCCGGTGCCGTAGACCAGTGATTCGGTGAAATTGTAATCACGCTGTACCATGAACGATACCCCACCAAAAATGGCGCAGTTCACCGTAATCAAGGGCAGGAAAATCCCCAAAGCGTTGTAGAGTGCCGGGAAATATTTATCCAAAATCATTTCCAGAATTTGAACCAAAGCGGCAATCACACCAATAAAGGTAATGAAACGCAGAAAGCTCAAATCTATGCCTTCCATTAGGGCGCCGTCTTTCAGAATCAGCGAATACACCAATTGGTTGGCCGGTACAGCAATCGCCAGTACAAACACAACCGCTACGCCTAAGCCGAAGGCAGTGGAAATCTTTTTCGAAACCGCCAAAAATGTACACATGCCCAAGAAGAAGGAAAGTGCCATATTTTCAACAAATATGGATTTCACAAAAATGCTTAAATAGTGTTCCATGATTATTCCTCCACTTGCTCAGGCTTCCAGGTGCGCAAGCCCCAGATAATAAAGGCGATGATGAAAAATGCACTGGGTGCCAGCAGAAACAGGCCGTTGGCTTGATACCAGCCGCCGTCTTGCACGGTTTGCATAATGGTTACGCCAAATAGTTTGCCGGAACCGATGAGTTCGCGCAGGGCGGCCACAATCACCAGAATCACGCCGTAACCGATGCCGTTGCCCAAGCCGTCGACAAAACTTTCCAGCGGCGGCTCTTTCATGGCAAACGCCTCGGCACGGCCCATGACGATACAGTTGGTAATAATCAGGCCGACGAATACCGATAATTGTTTCGATAGTTCGTAAGCAAATGCCTGTAACACCTGGTCAACCAGCGTCACTAACGAGGCAATAATCGCCATCTGCACAATGATGCGGATGCTATTGGGAATGTAGTGGCGGATCATGGAAATGAACAAGCTGGAAAAACCGGTTACCAGCGCCACTGAAATCGCCATCACTACCGCGGTTTCCAGTTTGGTGGTTACCGCCAGTGCCGAGCAAACGCCCAGAATCTGTAAGGCGATCGGATTATTTTCAAAAATCGGCCCGAGCATCAGGCTTTTTAAACGTTTGGTATCAGCCATGATTATTCTCCCGCTTTCAGTTTGGTCAGATAAGGACCAAAACCGTTTTTACTGAACCAGTAGGCAAATGAGCCTTGTACACCCTTGGTGGTCATGGTAGCACCTGATAGGCCGTCTACACCGTGATCAGCATTGGCAGCCGCGCCTTTACCGATGGTAATGGCGACTTCGCCGGCATCGTTATAGAGCTTTTTGCCGACAAAGTTTTTCTGCCACAGGGGATTGGCAATCTCACCACCCAAACCGGCCGTTTCGCCTTGTTCGTAATAGGTGAGGCCATTGATGGTGTTACCATCGGGCTGTACCGCCACAAAGCCATACATCATCGACCACAAACCACTGCCGTGCATAGGCAATACGATTTGGCTGGTTTTGCCTGCTTCGTCTTTCACCAGATACACTTCGGCGTATTTGGCACGGGTTTGAATGCCGGCCACGTCTTGCTCCGGATCAATACGCACACTTTGTTGCGGATCTTTAGCGGCAGCACGTGCATCAAAGTTTTCGATGTTGTCTACATAATCACCGCTGGCTAAGTCTACTACCCGCGGCTCAACCCGCTCGGCGTAAAGTTTCGGAACATCAGTATCGGCCTTGAGCAAACCGGCGGCGCCGAGAATATTGCGCTGTTTATCGAGTAGTTTTTGTTCGTTTTGTATGGGTTTAAGCCCCACTGCGGCACTGGCTACCACCACCGAGCATACCAAGCTGACGGCGACTACTACGATTAAGGTGCCGCTGAAGCTGTCTTTATCAAATTTAGCCATGACGAGCCCTCCGACGCTTGATGTTGGCCTGAACCACGAAATAGTCAAAAATCGGTGCAAACAGAT
>Ga0116175_1001697_pt1 | contig 13939 bp, 13 predicted proteins | sample AD_UKC125_MetaG_FD_89802 | JGI IMG/M metagenome (GOLD analysis project Ga0116175, IMG submission 89802) | Active sludge microbial communities of municipal wastewater-treating anaerobic digesters from USA - AD_UKC125_MetaG | ecosystem: Engineered > Bioreactor > Anaerobic > Digestate | place: USA... | reverse complement strand
GTGGAGACCGCCGAGCTGGTCGAGTTCTGCAAGAGTCAGATGGCCGCCTACAAGTATCCGCGGCAGGTGGTGATCGTCGACGAACTGCCCAAGACGGTCACCGGCAAGATCCTGCGCCGATCGCTCCGTGACGGAAACTGAGCTGAGCACTTCGTGATGGGAATCGATCGGGTGGGGCGTGCCGCGACACGCGGCGCACCGGGACAGATGTTGCGTAAGTGACTGACGGGGTCCAGTCGGACTACTCTGTCCCCATGGCTTCGAGAGCGAGCACGGGCTCACGCGCGTCTTCGGCACGCACCCCGGGGAAGGGGGCGGCGGCCGCCCGGTCGACGGGGGGACGGTCCTCAGCTGCTCGGACGTCGCGGGCCAAGGACGAACCACCCGCACGGTCGCGTGCGGGTGCCGCCGACAGCACACCTACCCGGCGCAAGAGCACGCCGAAACGGCCCGCCGCCGACGAGTCCGCCCGCGCGGCGGCCTCGCCCCGCGCATCCACCAGGGGACGTACCTCGGCGCGGAGCTCGCGCGGGCGCGCAGACTCGCCCGCACCGCTGACCGAGCAGACCACCGATGTGCACCGCCCGTCCGTCGTATCCGCGGTCGGCCGGGGGGTCGGCAGCGGCTGGGCACTGCTGGCGCGCAGTGTCGGGGGCCTGGCGCGGGCCGGATCGGCGCGTCAGGACCCGCCGCCCGGACCCGATCCCGAGAACCCCGACGACTCGGGCTCCGATTCGGGCGACGACCACGACCGGCAACCGGCCGGAGGGCCGTCGCACCAGCGCGACGGTGCCGCGCTGGTGATCCTCATCGTGGCGTTCCTCGTCGCGGTCGGGGTCTGGTTCGGCGCCGCCGGGCCCGTCGGTGCCCTGATCAACGCGGCGGTACGGGCAGTCGTCGGTATCGCCGCGATCGCCGTGCCCGTGGTGCTCGCGGTGCTGGCGATCGTCCTCATGCGTCACCCGGCGAACCCGAGCAAGCAGCCACGGCACATCGGGGGAGTGATGTTGCTCGGACTGCCCGCCCTCGGTCTGGTCCACCTGATCGCCGGGGCGCCGGAAGACTTCACCGGGCGTTCCGGGGCGGGCGGCTACACCGGCTTCGTCGTCGGCACCCCGCTCACCAACGGGGTCACCGCCTGGGTGTCGGTGCCGATCCTGGTGCTGATCATGGCCTTCGGCGCACTGATAATCAGCGAACGGACCATCCACGAGGTCGTCGGTGCGGTCGGGGACTATCTCGGCCTGCGCCTGCGCGGTGCCGGTGAGCATTCTCTGTTCGACGACGAGATCGCTTTCGCCGAGACCGATCGTATCGAGACCGACGACCGTGGGCGGGGTGCCGACGGCAGCGGCCGACGCGGGTCCTACCGTGCGGCGCGCTACCGGGCCGACGACCGCGAGAATCCCGACTACGGCAACCCAGGCTACGGCAACCCAGGCTACGGCAACCCGGGCTACGGCAACAATGCGTATGGGGACAACGCGTACGGGGCTGAGGATGCGTACGGGGCCGGGGCCGATCACGGCGCACTCGACGGGGATGCCACCGACAAGGTCGACAACGTAGGCGCACCCGGATACTCACCCGACCCGTACGAGAACTACCCACCCGACAGCGGCGCACCACGGCGCCGGTCGCGTCGCCCGGCATGGCACGCCGACGGCGACGAGCCATCGGCGACCGCGGGCAGCGGAGGCATTCACAAGGGCGCCACGGCGGGTGAGATGCGTGATACCGCACGCACCGAGATCATCGGCGAGCCGCGCGGTTCCGGCGCGGTCGCGGCATTCGAGGAACTGCGGCCCCGCCGCGGCCCACGCGCGGTCGTCGACGATCTCGCCGACACGCCCACCGATCCGGTCGGCTCCGACCACCTCACCGAGCCCATCGACCGCGGCACCGACGCGCCGGCGTACACGGCGGGGACGGCCGCGGCGGCGGCCGATTCCCCGGCCGCCGCCACCGCCAGGAGCCGCACGCGCGCCGAACGGGCGACGCCGGCCGCACCCGAGCCGACGCCGGCACCGCCGCGTCCGGACCCGGCCGCGGCGTCCGGCACCCACTACGCCATTCCGCCGACCTCCCTGCTGATCGAAGGCGATCCGCCGGTGTCGGGCAGCCGCGCCAACGACGACATGATCGACCGCATCACCGGCGTCCTCGAACAGTTCAAGATCGACGCGATGGTCACCGGCTACACCCGCGGCCCGACCGTCACCCGCTACGAGGTCGAGCTCGGACCCGGAGTCAAGGTTGAGAAGATCACGGCGCTGCAGCGCAACATCGCCTACGCCGTGGCCACCGACAACGTGCGGCTGCTGGCCCCGATCCCCGGCAAGTCGGCCGTCGGCATCGAGGTGCCCAACTCCGACCGCGAAATGGTGCGGCTGGCCGACGTCCTCGAGGCACCCTCGACGCTCAAGGACAAGCACCCCCTGGTCATCGGCCTGGGTAAGGACATCGAAGGCGATTTCGTGTCCGCCAACCTCGCCAAGATGCCGCATCTGCTGGTCGCCGGCTCCACCGGATCGGGTAAGTCGAGCTTCGTCAACTCGATGCTGGTGTCGTTGCTCACCCGCGCCACACCCGACGAGGTGCGGATGATCCTGATCGACCCCAAGATGGTGGAACTCACTCCGTACGAGGGTATCCCGCACCTGATCACCCCGATCATCACCGAACCCAAGAAGGCAGCCGCCGCGCTGGCCTGGCTGGTGGAGGAGATGGAACAGCGCTATCAGGACATGAAGTCCTCGCGCGTGCGGCATATCGACGACTTCAACCGCAAGGTGCGGTCCGGTGAGATCACCGCACCCCTGGGATCCGAGCGCGAGTACAGGCCGTACCCGTACATCCTGGCCATCGTCGACGAACTCGCCGACCTGATGATGACCGCGCCCCGCGACGTCGAGGACGCGATCGTGCGGATCACCCAGAAGGCACGTGCGGCGGGTATCCATCTCGTCCTGGCCACCCAGCGTCCGTCCGTCGACGTGGTCACCGGCCTGATCAAGACGAACGTCCCGTCGCGGCTGGCGTTCGCCACGTCCTCGCTCACCGACTCGAGAGTCATCCTTGATCAGCCGGGTGCGGAGAAGCTGATCGGCATGGGCGACGGTCTGTTCCTGCCGATGGGCGCGGGCCGCCCGATCCGCATGCAGGGCGCCTTCGTCGCCGACGAGGAGATCGCGGCGGTCGTCGACTACAGCCGCGAACAGGCGCAGCCCGAGTTCGTCGACGGCGTCACCACCGCCAAGGCCGGAGACAAGAAGGACATCGACGCCGACATCGGCAACGACCTCGACGATCTGTTGCAGGCCATCGAACTGGTGGTGTCCAGCCAGTTCGGTTCGACATCGATGCTGCAGCGCAAACTTCGCGTCGGATTCGCCAAGGCGGGACGATTGATGGACCTGATGGAGACCCGTGGCGTCGTGGGCCCCAGCGAAGGCTCCAAGGCCCGCGAGGTCCTGGTGAAACCCGAGGACCTGGCCGGTGTCATCGCCTCCATCACCGGCGGCGACGCGCAGGCATCCGGTCTCGACGCCTGACAACCGCCGCACGCCTGACAACCGCCGCACGCCTGACGCCCGCCCGGGCGGCTGACACAGGTCAGTCGTCGGGGCTCAGGTGCGCCAGCATCCTGGTGTTACCGAGTGTGTTGGGTTTGACGTAGCTCAGGTCCAGGAACTCGGCGACACCGGTGTCGTAGGAGCGGCACATCTCCTCGAATACCTCCTTGGTCACCGGTGTGCCCTCGATCTCGGCGAATCCGTGCCTGCCGAAGAACTCGGTTTCGAAGGTGAGCACGAACACCCGGCTGAGCTCGAGCTCGCGGGCCACCGTCATCAGCCTGGCCACGATCCGGTGCCCGATGCCCAGTCCGCTGCGTGTGCGATCCACCGCCACCGTGCGCACCTCGCCGAGATCGGACCACAGGACGTGCAGCGCACCGCAACCCACCACCTCGCCGTCGAGGTCGCCGACCCAGAACTCCTGAACCGCCTCGTACAGGGTCACCAGGTTCTTCTCCAGCAGAATGCGCCCGGCGTACTGGTCGATGAGCTCCTTGATACGGGGTACATCTGATGTCCGGGCGCGGCGCACTACGAGACGATCACGATCGCCGGCGGATGAAGACCGGGCCTCGGGGACGGCATCGGCTGAGGGCATGGGCAATAATGTACGTCCCGCGCGGTGCTCCGGCGTGTCGAGCAGGTCGATTGGCCGATTCCCGGCGCGTGTGACCTGGTGCTCAGTCCTGGCGGGTGGCGCGGATAGGCTGTCTGGTGTGCAAGTCAGCTTTCATCGTCCCACGCGTGGACCCGCCATGGCCGGTGCGTCATGACCGACCGGGTGCGCCGTGCCCTCGACGAGGAAGCCCCGGACACCGTGGATGACCCGATCGGCGTGGCCGCCGGAGCAGGAGATGACCGGTCCGCGGGTGACCGCTTTCGGGATGACCTTGCCGGAGGTGACCGTGCGGGGGAGGGACCGCACGAGGTGCCGCTGCTCAACATCGCCAACGTTCTCACGGTCTTCCGGATCCTGCTGGTACCGGTGTTCGTGGCCGCCCTGTTCGTCGACGACGGGGACAGCACGGCGTGGCGGATCGTGGCCACGGTGATCTTCGCGATCGCCGCGCTCACCGACCGCTACGACGGACGACTGGCCCGCGAGCGGGGACTGATCACCGAGTTCGGAAAACTCGCCGACCCGATCGCCGACAAGGCGCTGATCGGCACCGCCCTCGTCGGTCTGTCGGTACTCGGCGAGGTGTCCTGGTGGATCACCGGCATCATCCTGGTGCGTGAGCTGGGCGTGACGGCGTTGCGGTTCTGGGTGTTGCGGCACGGCGTGATCCCGGCCAGCCGCGGCGGCAAGCTGAAGACGCTGCTGCAGTCGCTGGCGATCGGTTTCTACCTGCTCCCGCTGGACGGCGCCTGGCATCTGATCGCCGTGGTGCTGATGTGGGCGGCGGTCGTGGTCACCGTGGTGACCGCCGCCGACTACATCTGGCAGGCTGTCGCGCTGCGGGCCAAAGGTCGTGCGGCCCGAAGCCGGTGAGTTCGGCAGGTGCGAGCGGCCAGGGCCTTGCGATCTTCCGTGGGTGTGCTTGGTAGCGTGGTGTCGAGCGCCACGTGAGATGAGTCACTGTCGACTTTCCGTCGGGTGTGCAGGGCAACGGCGCCGATAGTGGACTACTGTCGGCGGAACGGACGAGAGTCCCCGAGTCGATTCCCGTTCGACACGCCGGTGTGGGAACCGATCGGGCTGTGTGATCGTTGTGAAGTTCGATCATCGTTGTGAAGTTCGGTCGGCGCACAAGGAAGGTGACGACCCGAAGGAGGGAGTGTCTATGGCGGTACTGCTGCGCGAGGCGCTGGGCGAGAGTTTGCGCCGGGTGCGTACGGACCAGGGCCGGACGCTGCGTGAGGTATCCACCGACGCGCGGGTGAGCCTCGGCTACCTCTCCGAGGTCGAACGTGGACAGAAGGAGGCCTCGAGTGAGCTGCTCGCCGCGATCTGCGACGCACTCGAGGTAGAACTCGCCGACATCCTGCTCGACGCCGGACAGACGCTGCGCCCGACCGATCACGACGACGCGCTGTCGGCCACCAAGGTCGTCATCCCGGCACCGGCGGGACGGCCGGGCGCCGAGCTCGCCGCCGCCTGATACCCGCGTACCCCGGTTCGTGGCGCCCCGATCGGTGGTGTGTCATCCGAACGACAGTGGCCGATGTCGGCCACAGGAGTCGGCCGGCAACGGCTAGATTGGTCCCGACACACTTTTTCCCGACACACTCTCCCAACGGTGAATGGAGTTGACGCAAGCATGGCGAACCCGTTCGTGAAGTTCTGGCGCTACCTGATGGCTCTTGGCAATTCGAAGATCGATGAGCATGCCGATCCCAAGGTCCAGATCCAGCAGGCGATCGAGGATGCGCAACGCCAGCACCAGGCGCTGTCCCAGCAGGCCGCCAACGTGATCGGCAATCAGCGCCAGCTGGAGATGAAGCTCAACCGGCAGCTCGAAGAGATCGAGAAGCTGCAGGCCAACACCCGCCAGGCGCTGACGCTGGCCGATCAGGCCGCGGCCGCGGGCGACGTGCAGAAGTCGCAGGAGTACACCAACGCCGCCGAGGCCTTCGCCGCGCAGCTGGTCACCGCTGAACAGAGCGTCGAGGACCTCAAGGTGCTGCACGATCAGTCACTGCAGGCCGCGGCACAGGCCAAGCAGGCCGTCGAGCGCAACGCGATGATGCTGCAGCAGAAGCTCGCCGAGCGGTCCAAGCTGCTCAGTCAGCTCGAGCAGGCCAAGATGCAGGAGCAGGTGTCCGCCTCGCTCAACCAGATGAGCGAGCTTGCCGTTCCCGGCAACACGCCCAACCTGGATCAGGTCCGCGACAAGATCGAACGCCGCTACGCCAACGCACTAGGTTCGGCTGAACTGGCCAAGAACTCGGTGCAGGGCCGGATGGCCGAGGTCGAGCAGGCCGGTATCCAGATGGCCGGACACTCCAGGCTCGAACAGATCAGGGCCAGCATGCGCGGTGAGGCACTGCCATCGGCCGGGGCGCCCGCGGCGGCCCCCGATCTGGCCAAGCCCGGCACCGTTCCCGGCCAGGTCCTTCCGCCCCAGAGCAACACCTAGAGCACGGCGAAGTGCCTCGTGTCGGCATAGTCGCCGGACCGGACGCCGGGCATGCGTTCCCGGCATTTGCCCTGGCCGAGTTGTTTGCCGGCGCGGGATACGGCGTCGTCGTCTATACCGGAAAGCGCTGGCTGAAACAGGCCGCGCGCAGCGGAATCCCCGCCCTCGAGCTGCCCGGCCTGACCGCGCTGGCCGATGACGACGACGGTGACGCCGGAGACAAGCTCAGCGGCCGCGCAGCCCGCATCGCTCGCGCGCTCGAACCGTCCCTGATCAGCGAGGGGGTGGACCTGGTCACCTCCGACGTCATCACCCTCGGCGGCGGCTGGGCCGCCGAACTGGCCGGTGTGCCCTGGGTGGAGTGTTCGCCGCATCCGCTGTACGACGCGTCGCGCGGCCTGCCCCCGGTCGGTTCGGGACTCGCGGTGGGAACGGGACCGCGTGGGCGGCTGCGGGATTCGCTGATGCGAGCCGCCACCGGCCGGTCGATCCGGCTCGGCGAACGTCAACGTGCCGCGGCGCGCACCGCGATCGGGCTCCCGCCCGGGCCCTGCCCGGCCGCCCGCCTGGTGGCGACACTTCCCGCGCTGGAGGTCCGCCGCCCCGACTGGCCCGCGCGCACCCACATCGTGCGGCCACTGCTGTGGGAACCCACGAACGACGTGTTCGACATCCCGCCCGGCGACGGTCCGCTGATCATGGTCGCGCCGTCGACCGCCGCCACCGGTGCCGACGACATGGTGAGCACGGTGCTCGGCGGACTGGGCGCGCTGCGGCGCGACATCAGGGTCGTCGTATCCGGACTCGACCTCGATGACGCGACGATCGCCGCGATCTGCACCCGGGCCGGACTGCCGACCGGGTCGGTGGTGACCGGCCTCGCCCGCCAGGACCGGCTGCTGGCCTCCGGCGAGGTCGCCACGGTCATCTGCGGCTCCGGCCACGGCATCCTGGCCAAGAGCCTGTCCCACGGTGTGCCCGTGGTCACCATCCCCGGCGGCGGCGACCAGTGGGAACTCGCCAACAGGGTCAGCCGGCTCGGGGCCGGTACTCTGGTCCGGCCGGTCACCGAACCGGCCGTGACCGCCGCCGTACGCACGGTCCTCGACGACCGGGCCCACACCGCCGCGGCCGCACGGATCGCCGCCTCGGCCACCGGCCTCGTCACCCCGGTTCAGGTTGTCGACCGGATCCTGCGTCGTGGAGCCGATACCGCGCGGATGGGCTCGACGCCGTGCGAATGACCGAGTTCACCGAACTGATGCACACGCGATTCGGTGTGCAGACCGCCGATTCGATCCTCACCGACCACGTCCTGACGGTGTTCGGCGGACGGACCGGGGCCCAGGCCATCGAGGACGGTCACGACCCGCGCAGCGTGTGGGTGGCGATCTGCCGCGACTTCGACGTACCCCGCGAACACTGGTAGCAGCCGGCTCCTGTCGGCTCACAGGCGTCTCTCGCCGCGGTCCCGGTGCCCGTGCCACGTCGGTTCCCGTGCCTGGGGAAACTTCGCTTGTCAGTGGATTGGGTGCGTGTCAGACTTGCCAATAGAACATTCGTTCGTTCATCCTTATGTTCGAAACATTCGTATGTTCGACAGAGCAACGGGACACCCGGTACGCCGGAACGCGTGTTTGTCAGACCCGCCGGATAGTGTGCGGGGCGATGGCAACCACAGCTTCGGGCAAATCCCGGTCAACACGGCAGACACCCAAACGCGGCAGTACGAAAGCGCCGACCAGAGGAGACACAATGGCACCGACTCAGGATCGTGAGAAGGCTCTCGATCTCGCGCTCGCGCAGATCGACAAGAACTTCGGCAAGGGTTCGGTCATGCGGCTCGGGCAGGAGGCCCGCCAGCCCATCGAGGTCATCCCCACCGGCTCGATCGCGCTGGACGTCGCGCTGGGTATCGGCGGGTTGCCGCGCGGCCGCGTCGTGGAGATCTACGGTCCGGAATCGTCGGGTAAGACCACGGTGGCACTGCATGCGGTGGCCAACGCGCAGGCCCAGGGCGGTATCGCCGCGTTCATCGATGCCGAGCACGCGCTCGACCCCGACTACGCCGCCAAGTTGGGCGTCGACACCGACGCGCTGCTCGTGTCGCAGCCCGATACCGGCGAGCAGGCGCTGGAGATCGCCGATATGCTGATCCGTTCGGGTGCGCTCGACATCCTGGTCATCGACTCCGTTGCCGCGCTGGTTCCCAAGGCCGAGATCGAGGGCGAGATGGGCGACAGCCACGTCGGTCTGCAGGCGCGACTGATGAGCCAGGCGCTGCGGAAGATGACCTCGGCGCTCAACCAGTCCAAGACCACCGCCATCTTCATCAACCAGCTCCGCGAGAAGATCGGCGTGATGTTCGGTTCCCCCGAAACCACCACCGGCGGTAAGGCATTGAAGTTCTACTCGTCGGTGCGTCTGGACGTGCGCCGCATTGAAACCCTCAAGGACGGCACCGACGCCGTCGGCAACCGCACCCGCGTGAAGGTGGTCAAGAACAAGGTTGCGCCGCCGTTCAAGCAGGCCGAGTTCGACATCCTCTACGGACACGGCATCAGCAAGGAGGGCTCCCTGATCGACCTCGGTGTGGCCGAAGGGTTCATCCGCAAGTCCGGGTCCTGGTACACCTACGAAGGCGATCAGCTCGGGCAGGGCAAGGAGAACGCCCGCAATTACCTCAAAGAGAACCCCGAGACGGCCGACGAGGTCGAGAAGAAGATCAAGGAGAAGCTGGGCATCGGTGCCGTCCTCGACGAGGACGACGTGGCTCCCGCCCCGGTCGAATTCTGACCGTGCGCCGCGATCCGGCGACGACCGCCGATGCCGAGACCGGGCGCACGGTCTCGGCATGGGATGTGGCGCTCCGGCTCCTCGGCGTCCGGGCGCGCAGCCGCCACGAAATGCGCGAACGGCTCCTGCGCCGGGGTTTCGATGACGACGTGGTCAATGACGTGATGGCCAGGCTCGATCGGGCCGGCCTGCTCGACGACACCGATTTCGCCTCCGAATGGGTACGGTCGCGGCACTCGCACAGTGGCCGGGGCCGGATCGCGCTCAAACAGGAGTTGCGGTCCAAAGGGATCGACACCGAGGTCATAGACGAGGCGCTCGCCGGCATCGATCCGGATGCCGAACGGGCCAATGCCGTAACGATCGCCAACAAAAAGCTGGCCACGATGGACGTCGATCTCACCGACCGCGCCGACCGCGACAAGGCGTTCCGTCGCCTCGCCGGGATGCTGTCGCGTCGCGGCTACGACCAGTCCACGGTCATCGAGGTGGTGGGCGAGGTCCTGCGAACCGCGACATAGACCGGACGTATTCCCGACATGAACCGGTCCGGGGTCCGGTGGATATCGAACCCCACCGGACCCCGGACCTGTTCTCATACAGAGATCACTTGGTGCCGAACGTCGGCAGGTTCTCCGACGCGGCGATGTCGACGTCGTCGGGATCGGCGGTTTGCACCTTGCGGCGACCGGTGCGCAGCCGCTTCTCGAGGTACGTCGCCAGCGACGACAGTCCGAAGTTGATCAGGATCATGATGATCGCGATGACGATCAGCGCCGGGATGTAGTTACCGTAGCGGGCCGAGGAGAGCAGGCCGCTGCGGATCACCTCCGAGTAGCCGATGATGTAGCCCAGCGCGCTGTCCTTGAGCGCGATGACCATCTGCGACACGAGAGCCGGAAGCATCGCGGTCACCGCCTGCGGCAGCAGGATGATGCTCATCATCTGTCCCTTGCGCAGACCCAGCGCCTTCGACGCCTCGGTCTGACCCTTGGGCAGCGAGTTGATGCCGGAGCGGATGATCTCCGCGATCACCGACCCGTTGTACAGGGTCAGGCCGATCACCACCGCGGTGAACGCCAGCTGTGAGGACGGCACCACACCGTACTTGGCGAGCAGGAACCAGGTGAACACCATCAGGATCAGCACCGGGATGGCGCGGAACACCTCGATCAGGGTGCCGGCGACGGCCCGCACCCAGAGGTGATCGGAGAGCCGCCCGATACCGAGCACCGCACCCAGGGCCATCGCCAGCACGATCGAGACGGCGGCCGCGGCCACGGTGCGCCACAGGCCGGGCAGGATGTAGCCCTTCCAGGTGCTCCAGTAGGTGAACGGTTCCCATTTCTCGCCGACGAACTGGTCGTTGTCAGCGAGTGTGATGATCACCCAGACGGCGATCGCGGCGATGATCGCCAGGAACACGACCGCGGTGATCCGGTTGCGGGCCTGTGCCTTGGGGCCGGGGGCGTCGTACAGAACTGTCGCGCCGGCCGGTTTGTGCTCACTCATCGCTTCACCCCGAATCGTTTGGCGAGATATCCGAAGATCGCACCCTCGGACAGGGTGATGATCATGAAACCGACGGCGATGATGCCGAAGATGATGAACAACTGATCGGAGAACGTCTCAATCTCGCTCTTCATCAGCGCCGATGCCTCGGCCACACCGATCGCCGAGGCGATGGTGGTGTTTTTGGTCAGCGCGATCAGCACGCTGCCGAGGGGGCCGATGACCGCGCGGATGGCCTGCGGCAGCACGATCGAACCGAACACCTGGATGAACGGCAGGCCCAGGGACCTGGCCGCTTCGGCCTGACCGATCGGCACCGTGTTGAAGCCCGAACGCAGCGTCTCGCACACGAACGTCGCCGTGTACACGACGAAGCCGACCACCGACAGCCAGAACATGTTGGTGGAGTTGGTCGAGGCGAACTGCACACCGAGGTTGTAGCTCAGGCCCATTGCGCAGAACAGGATGATCAGCGTCAGCGGGGTGTTGCGGACGATGTTGACGTAGATGGTGGCGAAGCCGCGCATCACCGGAACCGGCGACACCTTCATGCCGGCCAGGATCGTTCCCCAGATCAACGCGCCGATGGCGGAGAAGAACGTCAGTTTGATGGTCATCCAGAATGCGGGCCACAGCTCGGGCCCCATACTGTCCCAGAGTTCACTCATTGTCGTTCACCTCACTCACTTCAGGTCCGTAGGGCAGGGGGTGGATGTCGAGTCGAGGAACGACAGATCGCCCACGGTCGGCTCGAACTGGTACTGGGAGTCGGGGGTCGCCGCACGCGCGGACACCTGATCGACGAACTCGTCACCGAGGTTCTTGCGGATGACCCTCATCCATTCCGAGGTGCCGTCGGCGCCGGGTTCGAGCATCGCCTCGATCGCCTCGTTGAGCATGGCGACCGCTTCACCGTCGTCCTTGCCCACGCCGATGCCGTAGCGCTCGGTGGAGAACGGCGAACCCGCGGACTTGAGCGCTTCCTTGACGCAGGCATCCTGCGGGTAGGTCATCTCGACCAGCTTGAACTCTCCCGACCAGAAGTTGGAGTAGCCGGCCAGAATCGATTCGTCGGTGGTGAGTGCGTCGACCTTGCCACGTCGCAGACCCTCGACACACGCCGAATACGAATCGAACTCCTGTAACTGGACCGACGGAAGCTGGGCCTTGACGTTCTGCGCCGACGTCGAGCCGGTCACCGAGCAGAGTTTCTTGTCTTTCTGCAGGTCGGTGAGTGTGGTGATCGAGTCGTCGTCCCGGCGGACCAGCAGCCCCTGGTAGGTCACCAGGTAGGGGCCGGCGAACGAGACCTTCTTGGAGCGGGCCGCGTTGATCGAGTAGGTGGCGGCGATGGTGTCGACCTCGCCGTTCTCCAGCATCGCCTCACGACGTGCCGACGGTGTCTCGCGCCACTTGACTTTCGGATGATCGACCCCGAGGGTGTCGGCGATGTGGTTGACCACATAGCGCGAGACGTCGGCATCGAATCCGTCGACGCCGCCGTTGTCGGGGTTGTAGATTCCGAGGCCGGGCTGGTCGAACTTGGTGCCCAGCACCACCGTGCCCTTGCGGATCGAGTCGATGAGGCTGCGTGGTTCGGTGCTGCCGCAACCGGCGAGCAGTGCGCTCACGGTGCCGATGACGGCGATCAGGATGGTGATGGAACCTGTACGCCGTCGCATCAGTGCCCCAGGATCTTGCTCAGGAAGTCCTTGGCGCGGTCGGACTTGGGTGCGGTGAAGAAGCTCTCGGGGTCGGTGTCCTCGACGACGGCACCGTCGGCCATGAAGATGATGCGGTCGGCGGCCTTACGGGCGAAGCCCATCTCATGGGTCACCACCAGCATCGTCATGCCTTCTTTGGCCAGCGCGACCATGACGTCGAGGACCTCGTTGACCATTTCGGGGTCGAGTGCCGAGGTGGGCTCGTCGAACAGCATGATCTTCGGCTCCATCGCCAGCGAACGGGCGATGGCCACACGCTGCTGCTGACCGCCCGAGAGCTGCGCGGGATATTTGTCCTTCTGGCTGGCGATGCCGACCCGCTCGAGCAGTTCGAGGGCGCGCGTGGTGGCGTCGGCCTTGCTCTTCTTGCGGACCTTGACCGGCGCGAGCGTGACGTTGTCGAGAATTGTCTTGTGCGCGAACAGGTTGAACGACTGGAACACCATGCCGACGTCGGCGCGCAGGGCGGCCAGATCCTTGCCCTCGGACGGCAGCAGGGTGCCCTCGATGCGGATCTCGCCGCTGTCGATGGGTTCGAGCCGGTTGATGGTGCGACACAACGTCGACTTGCCTGATCCGGACGGACCCAGGACCACCACGACCTGCCCGCGCGGCACCTCGAGGTTGATGTCCTTGAGAACGTGCAGCGGCCCGTAGTGCTTGTCGACCGACTTGATGGAGATCATCGACGGACCACCGGGTGAACTCCCCGACGACGGTGACGACGAAATATCCTTTGACGGTGCATTCGGCGAATCTGTCATGGACAAAACCCTAGTGTGCCCCGGGGCACAGAGCGCGGTGAAACGGCTAGGATCTTCGCGGTGTTCAGGAGATGCCGGGACGATGTCTGCGGGCGATTTGCGTCGGGTGAGTACTCTGGACGGGTGAGTATCGAGTTGTCCGAGCGTGCGCCGGGAGCTGTGGAAACCGCGATCGGGCAACCCGCGCCCGGTTCGGCGGGGTTGTTGAGTTATCAGGTCCGTACCTACGGCTGCCAGATGAATGTGCACGATTCCGAGAGGATCTCCGGGCTCCTGGAGGGAGCCGGCTACGTTCGCGCCGAAGACGGCGACGAGGCCGATCTCGTCGTCTTCAACACCTGTGCCATCCGTGAGAACGCCGACAACAAACTGTACGGCAACCTGTCGCATCTGGCGCCGGTGAAATCGCGCAAACCCGGTATGCAGATCGCTGTCGGCGGTTGCCTGGCCCAGAAGGACAAGGACACGGTGCTCCGGAAGGCGCC
>Ga0116175_1001690_pt1 | contig 13973 bp, 15 predicted proteins | sample AD_UKC125_MetaG_FD_89802 | JGI IMG/M metagenome (GOLD analysis project Ga0116175, IMG submission 89802) | Active sludge microbial communities of municipal wastewater-treating anaerobic digesters from USA - AD_UKC125_MetaG | ecosystem: Engineered > Bioreactor > Anaerobic > Digestate | place: USA... | reverse complement strand
GTAGAAAATACAAAAAAATTGATCCTAGTGAATTCGCTGATGCAGGCGATGTAGATAAAACAACCATTAAAGGAGAAATGAGAAAACTTTATTCAGAAATTAACCGAAAGTTAAAAGAGGGTGGGTGGTCGGCCAAAGATGTTGTTGCTTGGTTCAATGATCGTGGCTTACCTATTAGTGTTGAACTGTTCAGGGTTTATTTGCGTGACCTTGATAAGGAGCATGGTTATAAAAGATCTACTGGTGAGCACATAAACACGCCTCAAAAACACATACACAAGCTTAGTGACTCAACACCTAGCAAGCCGCAATTAACAAGCAAGCCTTCCCTCAATGAAAGTACTAGCACAAGCAATACCAGCGACACCTTTCAAAGCGAATCAAAAAAACATGTAGCAGATAAAACTCTGAAAGTAGAAGAAAGTGTGGGCGTGAAATTCAGTGAGAAACCCACAACATTTGTACACAACCCATCACCTGACAAAGATGATTTATTTTAATTACCAAGGAAAAAACATGCAAAACTCAGTACATTTTGTTTTACAAGGCAAGGGCGGAGTAGGCAAATCACACGTAGCCGTCAACGTTGCTCAATACATTGCAAACCTACCAAATAGCGAGCTAATTTGTTTTGATATTGACCAAGTGAATACAACCTTCGCACATTACAAAGCGCTTAATGTGAGCAAAGTAAATGTTGTGGGCGATTCCAATATGATTGATCCTAAAAAATTCGATAGCCTTATAGAAAAGATCCTAACTACTGAAGGTAATTTTGTAGTTGATACAGGCTCAAATACATTTTTGAACCTGCTTTCTTACATTGTAGAAAATGATCTTATCAACTTCCTTAAAGATAGCGGTTATACCACTTATTTTCATACTGTTATAGGTGGTGGTGCCGAGTTTTACGATACTTCAGCTGGTTTTGATTCAATTGCATCAGCCACAAATACCCCTATTGTTTTATGGGCAAATGAATATTTTGGTCAATTGAAATCTGAAGATGGCGTAGATCTAATAGACTCTAAAGTGTTTAAAAAGCATAAAGAAAAGCTGGCTGGTTTAGTCTTACTTCATGCACGGAACAAATCAACATTTGGTGCCGATATTTTAAAGATGAACACCAAACGCCAAACTCTAAAAGAAGTAATGAACAACTCAGAGTTTAGCATCATGGAAAAACAGCGAATTAAAACCGTTTTTAATGATGTATTTGTTCAACTCGATAAAATTGATTGGCAGTAATCAATATGGAAACCCCAAGCCTTGATCGTAAAAAACTAATTGGCGTAATTGCTGAAAAACTTAACGTGCTTATTAGTGAAGATGATCCAGTTTTTGCTACCGTAGTTTTAAATGAATTGGTATTGAGTCAATTCATCAATGTTGCGTATTATCGTTAAAAGAACCACCGATTGCCGTTTCAAAACAGCCACTCAGCACTTCTCAAAAAAGCCACCCATTAGCATTAAAAGTACCGCCCACCTATTAAATTAAGCAATTAGAATTTAAACTACTCTTGATACGCAAGTATCAACAACTTTCTTTATGTGATTAGTCATGAAAAATCTTTATTACCAATCTGTCAGACAAGCTGCAAAACATTTTCACAGTCGGCAGCATGGCGATCATTTCGACAAAGGCATAAATCCTCAGTATGACTATGGTAATGGGGAAGCGACTAAACTCTCATGGTGGAATGATGTTACGTTCATTCGGAATAATTATCGCGTTCATGTTTCATGGTCTCATCCACGCTGGTACTACAAAGAGACTATTCGATCCAAGGCTTTCGACAATATTAATGCACTAGACATATTCAATGAGCATGCTTTTGAAAATGCAACGCCGCAGTACGTGAAGATTGGGAAATCACGTAAAAAAGTTGCTAGTTACACAATGGATAGTTTACTCAAGCCTGGAATGTATGAGTTACTTGAGACCGAAGAGCAAAAACTTTTCAAAATCAATGACGTTAAGATTTATCCATTTATGACAGTTAGCTGGTTTGAGGATTGCCGACACATAGACATTTGCGTACCAATAGAAATTAAGAGCACCCAAGATTTAGTAACCCTTGTTACATTGGTGAAACGGTTACTTAATCAGACGACCACGTTAAGCAAGGAGTTTCCAAATTATGCGTACTCACAAAAAAACTGGGCAGAAGACGGCCAAGAATAGCTTCAACTTAATGCTACAGCCGCATTTCTGCTTGCGCTTTTTTAATGACTTGCGTAGCCGCTGAGATTCCAAGGCTGGCCATAATCGCGGCCACGAGCAAGTCTGGCCACGAACTTCCACTGCCGAAAACGCCCAAAGCCGCAAGCATCACTGCAACATTGCCAATCGCATCATTACGGCTACATAACCAAACGGATTGCATGTTGGCATCGCCTTCACGGTAAGCGTATAGCATGATGGCAACACTTACATTGGCAACTAATGCGAGCATTCCTATAATACCCATCGTATAAGGCTCTGGTACTTTGCCGTGTATCAATGACCATACTGCGCTCGCCAGCACAAACAGGCCAAATGCGCCCATCGTAAGGCCTTTAAAAAGAGCTGCTCGTGCGCGCCACATTAAACTCATGGATAACACCGCCAATGAGATTCCATAGTTCATGGCATCACCAAAAAAGTCGATGGCATCTGCCATTAACGATACTGAGTGCGCATTGAAACCACTGAATACCTCAACTAAAAACATAGAAAAATTAACGACCAACGCAATCCAAAGTATCTTGCGATACCTTGGTGTTAGAAGCTGGTTGCTGCTACATCCGCTATCACAGCATTCTTTAGCCATATTTGCTCCGAACGAGATTTAATTAGTACTAAATAAAAGCCTTAATGCCCAGCATGTCCGTTAGGCTTTCTGACGGTCACTTCAACCTCATTCACTGTATTTGACGGTATTGCTCTACTGATTGGGGGCAAGTCATTTGCTACTTCATGTGCCACAGTGCCTTTTGGATGCTTATAGAATCCAGGGTCTTTATAGTCATTACGTGCCAAGCCCTCACGCACTTTGACGGTAGTAAACATGCCGCCCATTTCAATGGCGCCAAACTGATCTTTACCAGCCATCATCGGCAGTGTGTTATCTGGTAGAGGCATATCCATCATCTCTGCCATATCGGTCATTTCAGACATACCCGTTTCGCCCATTGGCATATAATCAGGCACTAAATTACCAATTTTCTTCATGAGGTCGTTCTGCTTTACCCCAATTAAAGTTGGCACATCATGTCCCATCGCATTCATGGTGTGATGGCTCTTATGGCAATGAAATGCCCAGTCACCAGTCTCATTTGCAATAAACTCAATTGCTCGCATCTGACCAACGGCAACATCAGTAGTAACTTCAGGCCATCGAGCAGTAGCAGGAACCCAGCCTCCATCTGTCCCGGTCACCTCAAACTCATGACCGTGCAGATGAATAGGGTGATTTGTCATTGTCAGATTGCCTACTCTAATGCGGACACGATCATTTTTGCGTACCACAATAGGGTCAATGCCAGGAAATGCACGGCTATTCCAAGTCCATAAATTAAAATCAAGCATGGTGTTCACTTTTGGGGTGTAGCTACCAGGGTCAATATCATATGCATTCAGCAAGAAGATAAAATCACGGTCAACCGGCATAAATTTCGGATTTTTTGGATGCGTTATCCAGCTTCCCATCATGCCCATTGCCATTTGTAGCATTTCATCTGCGTGTGGATGATACATAAATGTGCCGGGTCGCTTTGCTTCAAATTCATACATAAACGTTTTGCCTGGTTCAATCGGAGGTTGACTCAAGCCACTCACGCCATCCATGCCATTTGGTAAGCGCTGCCCATGCCAGTGAATACTGGTTTTTTCAGGGAGTCGGTTGGTGACATAAATTCTTACTTTATCGCCTTCCACCACTTCAATAGTCGGGCCAGGGCTTTGTCCGTTATATCCCCATAAATTTGCTTTCATGCCAGGTGCAATCTCACGCACTACAGGCTCAGCAACCAAGTGAAACTCCTTAACGCCTTTATTCATGCGCCAAGGCAAACTCCAGCCATTAAGCGTTACAACTGGGTTATAAGGCCTACCAGTATTTGGATGCAGTGGTGCTTGGGTGTTGGCTGCCTCAGCCGAGACGATCTCAGGGATTGCAGCCATGGCTACTTTACTGATTGAGGAAGCAGCAACGCCTGCCAATCCTAATCCAGCCAATTTAAAAAAGCCGCGTCGATTTAAGTTTGATAGATTCATCATTATTGTCCTTCCATAGGGTTAGAGCCAATCAACGTCATTTGCAATGTGCTATCGGACATCCAAAATTCACGTAATGCTTCAATGTAGTTTTTAACGCTGGCAACCTGCGCCCTTGCATCACCAAACAGTTCAAATGGACTGGTGAGCATGCCGTTGTAGCGAAGCTGATTTTCACTCAAGATTTTTTTGCGTATCGGTACGATTTCATCCCGTAAATGTTTGGTGACATCGTAGTTGGTACGGTAAGTGTTATAGGCCTCACGGATTTCAGATTGCGCATTAATGGCGACCTGTGCAGTCTCATTGACCGCTTTCATATAGATAGCTTCTGCTTTAGCTACGCGTGCAGTGCCCCAATCAAACAGTGGGATTTCAAAGCCTATCTCCAAGCCTTTTTTGTATGGGTCACCTCGTCTGCCTTCAAGTACTCGTGCAGGGCCAATCTCAAGTACATTGATAAAGCGTGTGGTTTTGGTGAGCCCTAATTGCTTAGCCAGAGCGTCTGTTTCTAAACGCATTGCTTGCAAATCCAATCTATTTTCAAAGGCGGCTTTCTCAAACGGCTGTAAGTCTTCCACTGATTTTGGTAAATCGGGTAGGCGTTCTACCAAGCGTATTTGATCTGAAGAAACACTCAGCAATCTTGCGAGAGCTTCGTATGCCTTTACCTGTTTGTTTCTGGCATTCGCATAGTCCAATGCTGCATCTGCGTAAAAGCTTTGCTCTCTGGCTTGCTCCAACTTGTTCCAGTTACCTGCCTTATACATGCGTCTCGCGAGTTCAGCGCTAGCTTCCGCACTTTCTCTCACTTGTTCGCTGTACCTTACTAGCTCTGTTGCGGCGACTGCATCAAAGTAGGCTAAACGGGTATGGTTGGCTAGTTTCAAAACATCCAACGCTGTTTCTTTTTGTACCTGTTCAAAACGACGCTTTTCGATTTCAACCGCTTTAGGCATAGTAATCAAAGAGAAGATGTTGAAAGTGAACGCCTGTTCTATCTTGTATTCACCGTTATTCTTGGCGTACAACATGGAGAATCGCGGGTTCGGTAAACGACCAGCTTGCACAAGGTCAGCTTCCGAAATACCCAGTTCGTAGTAAGAAGCCTGCAATCGCTTATTATTGAGCAAGGCGATTTGTACAGCAGATTCAACATCCAACTTATGTTCAAGCAAAGCGTTTACTTGATCATTAACTTTGCTTTGCTCATCTTTCGTCTTAGGCCAAGCGATTTCCTGCTTGATATGTTGTTGCGTGGTTTGCTGCACATTACCAAAACCACCATCTTTAGAAAACGTAGCGCATCCGCCTAACAATAAGCTGGCACTTACCAAGGCGGCGATTGTGCGATACTGCACTGGGAATTGATTAGTGTTCATGAGACTCTCCTTGCGTAGCGTCATGTTGATGTCTTGTATGTTCATCTGGTGTTGTAGCTCCGCTAGATGGTTCAGTCATCTTCGCGCCATTATGCTGATGGCTATGCCCAGCACCTTCATTAGATGGGAGTGACAATACGCCGATGCCATGACGGTATACGATTTCCCCGCCCAGCCATGCAGTGGTTGCTATTGCACCGGACAATACAAACAGAAGTGCCAATGTTGGAAAAGGCATCACTTGATTTACACGGGTTTTCCAGACATCCCAGCCTGCAAGTACTACCAATCCAAAAGCAGTTGGAATAGCCCATTTTCTGTGTAATAGCATAGCGGCATGCCCGGCATCGTCGTGATTCATACCTGAGTTAAATGCCAGCCAACCTAATATGGCTGCAAAAACAGCACTTAGCGCCGCTAACCATAACGTGAGGTGACCTGCAGCAGCCAACAAAGGAACGGCACTGTGCTTGCGAAGCATGTGTGCACCCAAGCCAAACAATAATGAAATCAGTGTTAATGCAATTGGGAAATGCACAACAGCAGGATGCATATTCGGAATAATGCTGAAGCCTTTGCTGAACGATTGAGCAGTTGCAGCTGATGTTTCTGCCGTTTTATCCATACTCGGCATAGGCTCGGTCATGTCGTGGCCTTGCATACCACTGTCGGAGTCGTGTGCATGCGGAGCAGCCTCTGGATCATCTGGCTCAACAGGGTTGCTTGGCTGGTCCATATTAGCCATTTTGCTGTGGTCCATTTTCCCCATAGAACTATCACTTGCTCCATGCTGATGTTCCATAGAAGTCATTTTGGAATGATCCATTGCTGACATTTCAGAGTCTGACTTTTTGCTGGGACTGGTAGTCGATTTTTCGCCTGACATCTCATGGTTCATGTGCTGATGGCTCATATTTGCCATGTCATGGCTCATGGTGTTGTTTGAAGCGCTATCCACTTGCGTGTCATTGTGGGCCATGTTGCTATGGTTCATGCTGCTGTGATCCATAGCTGATTCAGCGCTGTTCATTTCACTGGGTTGCATATCGTGTTGCATGCCCTGCATTTGGTGACCAGTGTGCCCGCTACCACTCGATGATTGGTTGATAGCCTTCCAATCAGTTAAGGTGTCTTTACTGGTAGCACGATAGTCATCGAACGCCGATTGGTAAGGAGCGTTACTTGAAGCTGTTGCACTCTCCTCGAGCGCAAAGACTGTGGTTGTAGCAAATAGTAACGCTGTAACTAGACCCATCAAATATGGGCGGATAATCACGGACAATGGCCGCGTGGAAAATATGTATTTCATAGAAACCCCTCATTTAGTTTTTCCAAATTAATGACTTCGGAAAAATCATTCTTTACAAACTATCTACTTAAGAATGACTGTGAATGTTCGAATAGAGGCAAATGCAAATTCGCCACTATTCGACAAAACAATTTAAATAAGGGTAAATCGTGGAGGTCGCTCTAGACCTGAAGGAATGAAACCTGTGAAAGGCCGTGTGTTGTAACTTGATCTAGCTTCGTCAACATTTAATTGTTGAAATGGATTGTCGGCGTTGGCTATCAATATAGCGCCTGAACAACAAGTGGTACACTTGGCACAATGGGCACAAGCATGCTTACTATTGTCTGCGCCGTGTGATCCATGATCAATTGAATTGACTGCATCGTGAGAATGCTCTGTTGTCATACCATGTTCGCCGTGCTGATCATGATGGTGATTATTTGCGACATTCTGGCTGTGATAACTGACCGGTTGCTCGCAGTTCATCATGACTACCGATGCCACCCCTTGCACTGGGATAGCAATCGCAATAAGCCAAATAGCAAAAATTTTAATGAATTTTCTCACGTATTTATTATTACATACCTAATTAAAAAAGCCTAAAACATTGAGCGCTGTACTAACAGCATTGAATGGGCGGCCAATATCACCGCCCATTCAACTTACTATGTCATATAGCTATTGCTTACTTCATATGGTGGTCACAAGGCATGGATGATGATTTCACTTTATGCTCTTCCATCATCTGCCCCATCAAAGCATCCATAATTTTTTGATGCTCAGCAAACCACTCGTCACGCTCTTTTTCTGACATGCCTGCTTTAGGCTTCATTTCGCGGCAAGCGGCCATGTTGTCATGTAACATCTGTGCATGTTCAGAGAGTAGTTTTTGCTGCTCCGCACCTTGTGAAGCTTTTGCTTTATCCAGCTTCTGCTTGGTAACTTGTAGATTCTGAATTAGCTGTTCTTGAAAGAAGTCACGACCTGCCATAGCGCTTGCTGAGGCAAAGCCTAGGCATGCAATCAATGCGGTGGTAACAATTGTGTTCATCATTTTGTTGCTCATAGTAATTCTCCTAATATTGGTGTCGCCATCGTTGGTGACAAAATCTTTACTCTCGTTAAATCATTGCGCGTAACCTCGAATGTCTATGGTTCATCACAACGTTGCTTTCAGAGGAAACTTGGATGCAAAGGTAGTTTTGTTAAAACCACCATGCATGCTGAATGATTAGCTGTAGTGCAATTCGAACTAGAAATGTCGCTTTTTAGTTGCAAAGACGCATGTCATTCAGCATCAGGAGAGTGATTGCTTTGGAGGATGTAACAATGGGGGAGAAAAGAATTGATAGAGCGGAATCGTCAAGTCTGGATACGTTGTGCTGTAGCTATCCATTTGCACAACGTGATTAGTATCGGGCAATTGAAAAACGCTCACGTGACAAAATGAGCATTTCATATTTGAACAGTCTTGGCTGCTCTTATCTGAACAGTTGCTAGCTGACTCATGATGACAGTCCGCAGGCATATCCATAACGGTATTAATTGAAGCGTCTACATTCATGCTGACAACAGGTAAAGGCGAATCTTCACAAATAGACATCGTTACAGCAGCAAGCCCTTGCAAAGGGATACTAATGGCAAGTGCAATGGAAACCAGTAATTTGAGCCAATATTTCATTTGTGTTGAGTATTGATTAGTTTATGTTTCTATTAATCTATAGATTACATTATCAAGCTTCCAACAGTGGTAAGGTCAAGCGTTTTTATCAAAATAATTTACTATTCAGTCGAAATTATTTATCTAGAGCTAATTCATCCAATATTGGGCAGTCTGGGAGCTCATCGCCATGACAACAGCTCACTAGACGTGATAAAGCTGATTTCATGGTATTTAACTCTTCAATCTTTTGGTTAAGCATTTGGATATGTTCTGTAGCTAATGACTTGACCTTGCTGCTTGGGCGATTTTTGTCACGCCATAGGCTTAACAAATCTGCAATTTGTTTAATCGAAAACCCCAAATCGCGTGAATGTTTAATAAAACGCAACATATGCAAATCTTGATGGTTATAGGTTCTATAGCCTGAAAATGTTCTTGACGCCAATGGCAACAGCCCAACCTCTTCATAATGACGAATCATTTTTGCAGAGATGCCTGAAGCTTTTGCCGCTTGTCCTATGTTATATAAATCGCTATTCATGTTTCGTCCTTATCTTTTGCTGGAAGGTCGCCATTTGCTTAACATCAAGGCGTTCATTACAACACTGACCGAGCTAAACGCCATTGCCGCGCCTGCAATGACTGGGCTGAGAAAACCCATCGCAGCCAAAGGAATGCCGATCAAATTGTATATAAAGGCCCAAAATAGATTTTGTTTAATCTTGCGATAAGTTCTACGAGAAATATCAATGGTATCAGCCACTAAGCTTGGGTCAGATTGCATTAATGTAATATCAGCAGTATGCATTGCTACATCAGTCCCTGATGACATGGCAAAACTCACATCGGCGGCAGCCAATGCTGGTGCATCATTAATCCCATCACCAACCATGGCAATCACTGAATCTTTACCACGCAAAGATGCAATGCTGCTAGCTTTTGATTCCGGCGTTTGCTCTGCCAACACCTTGTCGATGCCAATCATTTCGGCAACACGCGCCGCACTGGTACTGTTGTCGCCTGTTAACAAAAGTGTTTTGACACCTTTATCATGCAAAGCGGATATTGCTTTATTCGAGGACTCTTTAACTTGATCCCCAAAAGCTAACATACCTAATAAAACCGGTTTAGCATCATTACTTCCTTGCGCGACCCAAGATACGGTGTTACCCGCACTTTTATACGTGTCCGCTGCACCATTTTGATGCTCAATAGATACTCCAAGTTCTTCCATCCAGCGCTGATTACCCACATAAATCACTGTGTTATTTACTTTTCCGTGTAAGCCACGACCAGCCACATCCAGCACATCTGTCGCAATAACTGGGTTCTTACCAAATGATTGAAGTTGAGTCACAACTGCTTTAGCCAATGGGTGTAAGCTATTTTGCTCAATGCTAGCAGCCAGCTCCAATAATAATTGATCATTGCCATCTATACTTTTAAAAGCCAATAGTACTGGTTTGCCTTCGGTTAATGTGCCCGTTTTATCAAACACCACTTGAGTAATGCTATGTGCAAGCTCTAATGCTTTTGCATCTTTTATCAAAATCCCGTGACGTGCTGCCACTCCTGTTCCAGCCATGATGGCTGTAGGCGTTGCCAAACCTAAGGCACAGGGGCAAGCAATCACTAATACAGCAACGGCATTTAATATTGCGTGCTCCCAGTTGGCGGAATATAGGCCCCAAGCAAGTAGGGTAATCAATGCAATAACGATAACTACCGGCACAAAAACAGCACTAACTTTATCAACTAAGCGCTGGATTTCAGGTTTTGCTGTTTGCGCATCTTCTACTAAGCGGATGATTCGGGACAATGTGCTTTCAGCCCCTATAGCCATTGTTTTAACTAAGAGCATGCCATCAATATTAACTGCACCGCCTATGACTTTATTACCAACAATTTTATTTACAGGCTCGCTCTCACCAGTCATCATAGATTCATCAACATGGCTGCTACCTTCTACGATTAGTGCATCTACAGGTATACGCTCCCCAGGACGAATGATAACTACATCGTCAATGACCACTTCTTGAATTGGAATGTCTAGCTCCTGATCTGTTCGTTTTACTCTGGCAGTTTCAGGTCTTAGTTTCTGCAATGCACGTATGGCCTCTGTAGTTTGTCTCTTTGCACGCTTCTCCAACCATTTGCCCAAAAGTACAAGCGTAATCACTACAGTCGACGCTTCAAAATAGAGGTGCGTATGGCCTTGAGCCATCATGTATATTGATAAAAAGTAAGCGGCTGAAGTACCGATAGCAACTAACAAATCCATATTGCCGATTCTGTTTTTTATGGCTTTCCATGCTGACAAGTAGAATCCTGCTCCTAAATAAAACTGTACAGGCGTTGCAAGTAACCACTGAAGCCACACTGGCAGATTCCAATGCCCACCTGCTAGGCTAATTATCATCGGCATAACGAGGGGTATACTCAATAAAGTGGCCATAACAATACGGACACCATTAACCGAGTCATCATCATGGTGTTTTAGGTTGTGTGTAAGTAACTCAGCGCCGTATCCGGCATTAACTACAGCCCTTATGATTGCTTCCGTTTGTAATTGCTCTCCATGCATGATTTCCACATGGGCTTTTTCAGTTGCTAGGTTAACGCTAGCTGATTTAACTTCAGGAATTTTACGTAAAGCATTTTCTACAGTGGTGACACATGACGCGCAACTCATACCACTAATGGCAATGTCTACAGAGTGAACAGAGTCTTCCATTTATGCCTCCAATTTCAACGATTACTAAGCATCATAAAGATTCCCATGATTGGAAGGTCAAGTGTTATTTTAACAAATCGAAAACTACTTGACCTTACTATGGTTGTAAGGTTTAGAGTGAAGATTCAACAATTGAGAGGATACGCCATATGTATACATTTAATGTACCGAAAATGAGCTGTGCTGGCTGTGTGAACACAATCAAAAATGCCATTTTAAAGATAGATAACAATGCTATTGTAGAGGTAGATTTGTCTACAAAAACTGTAGATGTTCAAACAAACTTTGCTGAGGAAGAAATTATTCAAGCCATGACTGATGCTGGATATAAACCATCCTAGCGAAGTCTTGGCTAGATGTAACTAAAAGACTTGTCTTGCCTCGATAACCTTGGTAATTCTCAAAAGTTATTGATTGGCCTCTCTTCCACTCCTTCAAACATCTCATCGTATTTATTTTTGATGGATATTTGCGAATCGGTATCTGCTGGAATCACAAGCTTTCGATTGCCGCCCCAATTACCCCTTCGTTTAGATCGTATTGTAAGCCAGGCTTCGGAACGTAGCAGCATAGGCCATATCAATTGTGGATGGCGCTTGATGTGTTGATTAGCCATTAGATAAGGTTTAAGCAAGTTATCAGTGAGCGTAGTGGGTGAATGCAATGCTATTAGCAAGCTATCAATAATTACGTCATCCGCAGTTGTTAAGTTTTGGTCTATCAGTAATTGTGAGACTAGAGGTCTTCTCTCAAGTAACCATGGCCAAATATGTTCTGATGGCAATAAAAGTGGGTCATTGAAACCGCTTTCATGGAAAGCAATGGTTTCCTTTGTTAGCATTTTATTGAGCGTTTTGTCATAAGCCTCCTTTTGGCGCTTGCCCTCTTTGTAATCGGTAAACAGGGAATCTCTTACTTCAAGTTCACGGCTATTCGAGGTAATGTTGCTGTGCTTATCGCTAGCGGTATGAACTACACAAATAGATCGCCTTGATACAGGCTGTCGCCAGCAATATTTGCATGCTTTGAATACATCAAATTTACCAGCATCTAAATACCTAAGGTGTGCAATTTCAACGTTGATAAAACCGCAGTGTTGCAAAAAAACATTGGTTTCTAAATTATCAAATACTGTTGGCTCTCTTGGAGGTAACGTGGTGTAACGGCAAATCCAATCAATACAAACACCTATGTCTTCGAGTAACTTTCTTAGATTCCCAGCCTTAAAACTTCTACTAGTCATCTCTGAATATCCCCAACTTAGCCTAGACCAAGATACTTGCGTGAGCCTTCCGAATACATCATGGTGTTCAGCGGGTAGTAGAGGCAAAAAGTATTTCTTAATCAGAGCTAATGCCAAACTGGGTGTGACCGCATGAGCTTCCATTTCATATTTGATGGATTTTAATGCGCAAGCCACGGGTGCACACATCCTTTCATCTATTAACTCATCATCAATATATAGCGGCATCAGTTCAAGTGTCCAAATTCACGGGCATTTTTTATTTTAAATGTTTTTTATCATGATACATCGTGACGAATACGTTTGGATTAGGGGTAATCATGGAAACAATGAACCTTGATGAAGTGAGCAAAGTATTGAAGATTACCAAGGCCACAGCCAGAAACAGGTTGAGCCAAGGTTTACCCATGCCGCCATCTTTCAAAGTTGGTCGTAGCCGCTTGTTTTTGACCACTGAGTTTTACTTGTGGATGGCGCAACAGGCAAAGCCTATCAACAGTACATCTCAACAATAAAAATATGAATGGAAGGAAAAGACAATGGCTTAAAGATAACAAGCAGTAAAAACTAGGCCTTAGAAGCGCGAAAGGCTTGGGGTGGAGCCCAAGCCATCGGTATTGCATTCAAGATTGCGACCTTGAATTTGTATTGTCCACGCACTTTCATCGACTGTCAAGGTCGAGGCCTCTCCATACCTATTGATTAGGTAACCATCCATCAACACAGAACGAAGAATCGCCGTATTGCCGATTCTAAATGGAGAAGCACAATGAAAATAACACCATTAGCAATTTTACGTATCATCAATAGAAGCCTCCTTCTTTGTTTGACTTGCAACCTCTCGCCTAAATTAGCGAGAAATTGTGATGTCAAATAGGAGGCTATCTATGAGGAAAATTCGAGATGTATTGCGGTTCGCCCTTGAGAGCAAGATGAGTGAACGCATGATCGAGCAGGCGGTGGGAATTTCCCGAAAAGCGGTAGCCGATTATTTGTTACGAGCTCGCAACGCAAAGCTTAGTTGGCCACTGCCCTTAGAACTGGATGATGCGACGCTGGAAGAGCAGCTATTCCCATCTACCCAAAAAAAGATGACTTCCCGCAAGCCAATCCCTAATTGGTACATGGTCAATCAAGAGCTCAAGACTAAAGGGGCTACATTAGCGCAGCTACATTTGGAGTATTTAGTCGAACATCCAGATGGCATAAGTTACAGTAGATTTTGTACGCATTATCGGGAATACAAAAAAACCTTGAAGCGATCTCTGCGCCAAGTGCATATCGCAGGTGAAAAAGTCTTTGTCGATTATGCTGGGCCAACGGTACCTATCTACAATCTGCAAACGGGTGAGGTTCGGCAAGCGCAAATATTTGTTGGGGTGCTGGGCGGCTCAAGTTAC
>Ga0116175_1001682_pt1 | contig 14018 bp, 14 predicted proteins | sample AD_UKC125_MetaG_FD_89802 | JGI IMG/M metagenome (GOLD analysis project Ga0116175, IMG submission 89802) | Active sludge microbial communities of municipal wastewater-treating anaerobic digesters from USA - AD_UKC125_MetaG | ecosystem: Engineered > Bioreactor > Anaerobic > Digestate | place: USA... | reverse complement strand
GCATTGCGCCTCATTGCCCAAGAAGCTATGGTCAAAGGTACAGGAGCCAGAGGGCTACGTGCTATTATGGAAAAGTTAATGGTGGAGCTGATGTTTGAGTTACCTTCTCGCCGGGATATTAAAAAGTTGGTGATTGATGAGGAGGTAGTGAAAAATAATGCTCTCCTTCCTTTGTTAGAAAAGGGAGGAACTAAAGAAGAACAATCAGCATGAGGGGAACAGACATGAGTGAGCGAACTACTCTATCTTCGGTTTTTGACCCTTCTTCGGTGGAAGAAAAGTGGTATGAATTCTGGGAGAAGAAGGGTTATTTTACTCCTCCTTCCTCAGAGACTCCTCCTTTTTCTATGGTAATTCCTCCCCCTAATGTTACCGGTCATCTCCATATGGGTCATGCTTTAAATCTCACTCTTCAGGATATATTGATTCGTTACCGGAGGATGCAGGGTTATCGAGCTCTCTGGGTGCCGGGAACTGACCATGCGGGCATCGCTACTCAAAATGTGGTGGAGAAGCAACTGTCTCGAGAGGGATTAAGCCGCCATGACCTGGGAAGAGAAAAGTTCCTGGAAAAAGTCTGGGAATGGAAAGAGCACTATCATGAGAGAATTGTAAAACAATTGAAAAAAATAGGAGCTTCTTGTGATTGGACGAGAGAGCGCTTCACCCTGGATGAAGGTTTATCTCGGGCAGTGCGGGAGGCTTTTGTCCGCCTTTTTGAAGAAGGCTTGATTTATAGAGACGAATACATTGTAAACTGGTGTCCGCGTTGTGAGACAGCATTGGCTGACATTGAAGTAGAATATGCTGAGGTTTCTGCTCACCTTTATTATGTGAAGTACTATCTTCGGGATGAGGATAATTATTTAGTAGTGGCCACTACAAGGCCGGAGACTATGCTGGGAGATGTAGCTTTAGCGGTAAATCCTCGGGATGAGCGCTATCAGGACCTCGTGGGAAAAGTAGCTATTCTGCCGCTTGTGGGAAGGGAACTTCCCATCATTGCCGATGAATACGTGGACGTTGATTTTGGAACAGGAGTACTTAAGGTTACCCCTGCTCATGACCCCTATGATTTCGAATTGGGAAGAAAACATGGGCTACCTCTGGTCAAGGTTATCGATGAGCGAGGTTTTATGAGTGAAGAAGCCCTTCAATTTTCTGGTCTTTCTCGGGAAGAAGCCCGGGAAAGAGTAGTGGAAAAATTAAAAGAGGGGAGATACTTAGAAAAAATAGAGGATTATTATCATTCAGTGGGGCATTGCTATCGGTGCTCCACGGTAGTAGAGCCTTTAGTTTCTAATCAATGGTTTATTCGAGTGAAGGACCTGGCCCAGCCAGCCATAGAGGTGGTTAAAGAAAAGAAGATAGAGTTTATTCCTGAGCGCTGGGAGAAAGTGTACTTTGAATGGATGGATAATATCAAAGATTGGTGTATATCACGTCAGTTGTGGTGGGGACATCGGATTCCTGTTTTTTATTGTCAAGATTGTGATTATGTTTTTGCTCACCGAGATACCCCGGAGAGTTGCCCCCGCTGTGGGGGGACAGTGAAACAGGATGAAGACGTCCTGGATACCTGGTTCAGTTCTGCTCTGTGGCCTTTTTCGGTGTTCGGATGGCCAGAAGATACCGAAGACCTGAGAACTTTTTATCCTACATCGGTTTTGATTACTGCTTTTGATATAATTTTCTTCTGGGTGGCACGTATGATCATGATGGGTCTTAAGTTTGTGGGAGATGTCCCCTTCCGAAAAGTTTATATCACCCCCTTAGTGCGTGATGCTCAGGGAAAAAAAATGAGTAAATCTCTGGGTAACGCTATTGATCCTTTGGAAATAATAGACCAGTATGGAGCGGATGCTTTGCGCTTTGCTCTCGCCTGGCTTACAGTTCAAGATAGAGACATTAACCTTTCTTGGGAGAGAATAGAGGCTTCCCGCAATTTTATGAATAAATTGTGGAATGTTTCTCGCTTCGTGTTAATGAATGAGGAAGATTTTTCAGCTTGTGAGGAGCATATTGTTCTCGATATTAAAGACCGCTGGATTGTTTCTCGTTTTCATCGCTTATTGGGTGAGGTAGAGGAAGCGCTAAATAATTTAGATTTTAGCAGGTATGTCCAGCTTCTTTACGATTTTGTATGGGGAGAATACTGTGATTGGTATGTGGAATGGAGTAAAGTAGACCTTTACCAGGGAGGAGAGAGAGAAAAAAGAAAAGCTCAAAATCTCCTCATTTATTTACTTTCAGGGATTTTAAAACTTTTGCATCCTGTGGTCCCCTTCATTACCGAGGAAATCTGGCAAAAACTCCCTGCAAAGGAAACAGAGAGCATTATGATTGCTTCCTGGCCTTACAAAGAAGAAAGATGGTTGGATGAGGAAGCAGAAAAGACTATTTCCTTTCTACAGGACGTGATAAGAGAAATCCGCTATTTACGAGCGGAACTAAGTATTCCTCCTAAAGAAGAATGTCAAGTTATACTCAATTTTTCTGGTGAGAATTACTACAGATATATGGAAGGTAACCGTTCTTACGTAGAAAGTTTAGCTAAGTGTTCGATAATGGAGATGGGTTGTAATTTGGAAAAACCGGAATCGGTGGCTACGGGAAGAGTACGAGGAGCAGATATTTATCTTTTAGTGGGAGGCATGATTGACCTCAATAAGGAGGTGGAGCGTTTGAATAAGAAACTCTCTCGTCTTCAAAAGGAAGAGGAGAGACTTAAAAAGCGTCTTAATGACTTGAATTTCCTGCATCGGGCTCCAGAGGAGATAGTAGAAAAGGAAAAGAGACGTTTTGCAGAGCTGGTCAAAGAGGAAGAAAAATTAGAGACTTTACTTGAGGATATCTGATGAGCAATCCTTTTGCTTTTTTAAAAAGACAAGATCCGGTAGAAACAATTATAATCCTCTTAGGGGGGTTACTGGTGGTGGTTTTTGCTTTTTTCATGGCTCGAGGAGACCTGGACTATTATACCGAATACCTACTCACTGGCAATATTTTTGAAGAGAAAGTGGAAGTAAAAGAAGTTTCTCCTTCTACTTATGCTTGGGTGGAAGAAGAATTTGAGCATCAAGAAGAGTCTGTTGAAGGTTTACCCTCGCAAGAGGAGATTCCCTCTGAAGAGGTAGCTCCTTCTACTCAGATAGCAGCAAGTGCTCCTCCAGAAGAGAAAAAAGTGGAACCTCCTGCAAAACCTGCAGCTCCATCGTCTCCTCCTCCAAAGGTAGCTGAAGCTCCTTCCGGAGGATTTTTTGTCCAGTGCGGGGCTTTTTCTCAACCAGCCAACGCTCAAAAGATGGTGGACCTTTTGAAGGGGTTTGGATATCAAGCCGTTTCTGAACCTGTTTCAGGATTACATCGAGTGAGGATATATGGTTTTCAAAGTAGTGATGAAGCTCAAAAGGTAGCTAACAAATTAAAAGGCCAGGGAATAGAGGCTTTTGTGGGGAAATGAGGGAAAGATTACATGACTTTGCGAGAAATAAAAGAAATATTACAAGCCCAGGTGCTGGCAGGGGAAGAATTCTTGGATCGACAACCATCTTGTGCTTGTGGCAGTGACCTTTTAAGTGATGTTTTAGCTTTTACTAAGGAAAACTCTGTGCTCCTTACTGGTCTAACTAATCCTCAAGTGATTCGTACTGCAGAGATGAGTGACATAATAGGAATTATTTTTGTACGAGGAAAAAAACCTGATAATTACACTGTTGAATTAGCTACCATCAAGAAAATTCCCCTTTTAGCTACTCATTTGCCTATGTATGAATCTTGCGGGAAGCTTTATCTACAGGGACTGAAGGGTTGTAGTGAAGTATAGGTGGAGGAAGATAAAGTCTTAGTAGAAATAGAGCGAGAAATTGTGGGGGGAGATTTTCAGAGTGCTGGTGATGTATCTGGTGAGTTGAAAAAAGTTCTTCAACAAGTAGGCTTTCCTCCTTCTTTTAATCGTCGAGTAGTGATTGCTGCCTATGAAGCAGAAATGAATGTAGTAATCCATGCTTATCGAGGGATTTTTGCTACTGAGATTTATGAAGACCGGGTGCATATTGAAGTAGATGACCAGGGCCCAGGTATACCGGATCTGGAGTTGGCCTTTCAAGAAGGTTATTCTACCGCTCCTCCTCATATAAGAGAAATGGGTTTTGGAGCGGGATACGGTCTTTCTAATATGAAAAAATGCTCTGATCACCTGGAAATTGACACCCGGATAGGAGAGGGAACTAAAGTGGTCATGGATTTTTTTCTTAATCCGGAGAAATAGATACTATGATAAACGAAGAGATATTTCATTCTGTTCGTCTGGATGAAGAGAAATGCAAAGGTTGTACTCATTGTATTCGCCACTGCCCCACTGAGGCCATTCGGGTGAAACAAGGAAAGGCCCGAATTGACGAGGAAAGATGCATCGATTGTGGAGAATGCATTCGGATTTGCCCTAATCATGCTAAATACGCTCAGGCTGATTCTTTAGAAGTGATAAAAAATTTTTCCTGTGCTATAGCTCTTCCTGCCCCTGCTTTTTATGCTCAATTTAAAGTGGGTATTTCGTTGGGCAAAATGCTTCAAGGTCTTTTACATTTAGGTTTTCAGGAAGTTTTTGAAGTAGCTCGAGGAGCAGAAATTTTAGCAGAAGAGATCAATCGTTATTTAAAAAAGAGATGGATAGCCACTCCAGTAATTTCCTCCGCTTGCCCTGCAGTGGTAAGACTGATAGAGGTTAGGTTTCCTTCTTTAATAGAAAATTTATTGCCTTTCGATTCTCCCCTGGGAGTAGCAGCCAAATTAGCAAGAATGCAAGCTATGGAAAAAGGATATCGCCCCGAGGAGATCGGGGTCTTTTTTATTACTCCTTGTCCGGCTAAGGTAACCGAATCCAGGCAAAGTGGGGATGGTTTGGGAAGCATAGATGGAGCTATCTCTGTAGCCAATATTTATTCTCGCTTGGTTAATATAGTAGGAGAGCTGGAAGAACCTCCTTCTTTGTCTTTAGCTAGTTTTCGAGGTATTGGCTGGGCTCGCTCGGGAGGAGAGCAGGACTCGCTAGAAGAAGGGGAATATATGGCTGTAGATGGTATTCATCAAGTTATTTCAGTACTGGAAAAAATCGAGATGGGAGAATTGAGAAATGTGGTTTACTGTGAGGCTCAAGCCTGTGTAGGAGGATGCATTGGAGGAGTGCTGGCAGTACAGAATCCTTTCATTGCTAAAGTAGGCATCAATCATCTACTTAAGAGATATACTGAATTTCGACCCATAAAAGAGGAAGAAATGGAAGAGTGGCGTAGAAAAGGAGTAATTGAGAGAAAGGAGATTTATCAGGCTAAGGAAGTCTTAAAACTGGACAAAGATTTTAAACGAGCTTTGGAAAAATATCAGATGATTGAAAAACTTTTAGAAAGACTTCCCGGTCTGGATTGTGGAGCTTGCGGTTCCCCTACCTGCAGAGCCTTGGCTGAGGATATAGTAAGGGAAAAGGCAGAGGAAGTAGATTGTCCTTTTATGCTACAGGAGCAGTTACGTGCTTTAGTGCGAGAGGTTCATGCTTTGGCCAGTAAGGTTCCGCAAACCATGGCCAAAAAGGAGGAATAAAGAATCTTGAAAGTGACTCAAATTGTTGAACCGCTGAAAGCGGAAATAGTAGTGGGAGAAAAAATAGCAGAACAGGATATAGCAGGAGGATACTGTGGAGACCTTCTCAGTGATTGTATCGCCAATGCTAAAGAAGGAAGTATTTGGGTTACCATTCAGTCTCATCCTAATGTGGTGGCGGTGGCAGTGTTGGTGGGTATGCCCTGTATAGTGATTTGTAATTATCAAGAAGTTAATGAAGAAACCACGAAGAGGGCTCAAAAAGAAGGGATAACCATTTTACGCACTTCTTTGACCAGCTACCAGGCAGTTAGCGTTCTTTCTTCTCTGGGGATACCGGGCACCAAAAGGCATGGCTAAAGGAGCTTTTTTGGCCGATCTTCACATTCACAGTGTTTTGTCCCCCTGTGCCGATCGAGATATGTTGCCTCAGTGCATTGTTTTGGAAGCCTGGGAGAAAAATATCGGCTTGATTGCGGTAACTGATCACAATGCCTGTAATAATGTGGAAGTAACCGTAACTTTGGGGGAAAAGTTTGGTATCTGGGTGATACCAGGATTAGAAGTAGAGACTCGGGAGGAAGTGCACCTTCTTTCCTTCTTTCCTTCTTTATCCCAACTTTATGGCTTCAATCAGGAAATAGAAAAGTTCCTTCCTTTCATTCCTCTGCAAGAAGAAGTATGGGGGGAAGAGTGGATAATAAGTGAAGAGGGAGAAATAAAAGAAAAAAAAAGGAATCTTCTGGTTCATCCTCTGGATTTATCCGTGGAGCAAGTGGTGGATAGAGTAAGGAATAGAGGGGGGATAGTTATTCCTGCCCATGTGGATCGCCGGAGTTACAGCATAATTTCTCAACTTGGTTTTATCCCTCCAGATCTGGAAATAAAGGTGGTGGAGTTATCGAGCCACTGTTCCCCGGAAATAGCAGTAAATGAGTTAGGCTTAGAGGGTTTTCGATTCCTTCGCTTTTCCGATGCCCATTCTCTTTCTCAAATCGGCTCAGCTACTACTTCTTTTATGTTTTCTTCTTTCCCCAGCTGGGGGGAATTTAAACAAATCCTTACCTAGAGTTTTCTCTTCCAGTAAAAAATTTTCTCATTTGAAACAGGTGTTCTATTTATATTTCCTCCCTGTTAGTTTATGCTAAGTGGTGTATAGTGGTAGAAGGTGGGAGGAAGTGGAAGATGTTTCTGGGCCATTATTACCACACTGTAGATGAAAAGAATCGAGTGGTAATTCCTAGCTCCTTTAGAGAAGAAATCACCGGAAAAGTTTATCTTACTCAAGGGATGGAAAGGTGCATATTTCTTTATCCTGAAGAACTTTGGAACAAACTTTATCAAAAGATTTCCACTCTTTCTCTCACTCGCAAAGAAACTCGAGAGTTTTCCCGCTTTTTTCTGGCTAATGCCATTTACCTCGATCTTGATGGGCAGGGAAGGATTGTTCTTCCTGATTACTTAAAAAACTATGCGGAAATAAACCGACAAGTGGTCTGGGTGGGAGTAGGGGAACGCCTGGAGATTTGGGCGGAAGAAATTTGGAAACCATATCATGAAGAGATGGAAAAAAAGTTTAGCGAGATCACCGAACAGATAGTGGACACGGGGATTTAATCATGAATACTTATCTTTTTCATCAACCAGTGATGGAGAAAGAAGTTCTCTATTATCTCCTCTGGAGAAAAGATGGAGTTTATGTAGATGCCACCGTGGGAGGAGGAGGGCATGCTCTTTCTCTTTTATCCCAGCTTGAGGAAGGAGCTGTGCTGATAGGAATAGATCGAGATGAAGAAGCCATAAAAATGGCAGAAAAAACTCTGCAACATTCTCCTCTTCCAGTTTATCTGGTGCGGGGAAACTTTTCTCAGATTGACCAAATTCTTCTTTCTCTGGGCACAGAGCAAGTTTCGGGAATATTGTTTGATCTGGGGGTATCTTCCTGGCAGCTGGATGAGGCAGAAAGGGGGTTTAGCTTCCAGAAAGAAGGGCCTCTGGATATGAGGATGGATTTATCGCAGAAACAGGATGCTTACCAGGTAGTAAATAAATTATCAGAAAAGGAGCTGGCCGATCTCATTTATTATTACGGAGAAGAAAGGTTTTCTCGAAAAATTGCTCAGGCAATAGTGAGAGAGCGGGAGCGAAAACCTATAGCTACCACTCGAGAGCTGGCTCAGATTATAGAAAGAGTGGTTCCTCAGCGGGAGAAAATCCACCCCGCCACTCGTACTTTTATGGCTTTACGCATTTTTGTAAATGAGGAATTAAAGGAGATAGAAGAGGCCCTGGAGAAAGTTTCTCCTCTGGTAGAAGAGGGGGGGAGAGTAGTGGTAATTAGTTATCACTCTCTGGAGGATCGGATAGTAAAAAGTTTTTTTCGACACAGGGAAGAGTGGGAAATATTGACCAAAAAACCTGTTCGTCCCACTCCCCAGGAGGTGAAAGATAATCCTCGGGCTCGCAGTGGCCGGTTGAGAGCAGCAAAAAGGCGGGGATGAGAAAAATAAGGAGGGATAGTGATGAAGAAAGCTAAGTCCTGGTTGGTATTTGGTTTATTTTTTGTTTTTTCTCTGTCTTTTCTTTATGTTACCTTACAAGCCATGCTTTTAGAAAAAAGTTTTTTGGTGGAGCAAAAAAGGGAGGATGTTGATAATTTACTGGCCACCAAGGATAAACTAAAAATGGAAATCGCTCAATTGTCTTCTCTGGAGAGAATAAAAGAAGTAGCCATAAACCAGCTGGGCATGATTTATCCGGATAAAACTGTTTATATGGTGTCCAGCTCTGCTTTAGGAGGTGGGAAAGGAGAGCTAGTTCTAAAAGTAGAAACGCCAAAGGAGACGCAAGGAGAATGATTTCCAGAAAATTTGCCCGGCGGGCAAATTTTCTGTTCTTTTTAACTTTATTTCTTTTGGGAATTATTATAATTCGCGTTTTTTCTGTTCAAATAGTGCGAGGTAAGTTTTACCGAGACGAAGCTTTGTCTCGCTTAGTATTGGGAGAACTTCCACCTCAACGAGGCTCTATTCGGGACCGCGATGGTAGAATACTGGCTGAAGATGTGGGAGTGCTCTCTATCACTGCCTATCTTCCCCAGATCGATGATCTAGAAAAGGTGGTAGAGGAGCTATCCCAGCTTCTTTCCCTTTCTCCGCTGGAACTACAGGAAAAGTTCCGCAGTGGACAATCTTGGATAGAGATAGCCGACCAGGCACCACTATATTTAAAAGAAATTTTAGGAGAGAAAAAACTGAAAGGAATAAGCTGGCAAGAGAAGCCCACTCGTTTTTATCCTCAAGCTCCCCTGTTTAGCAATCTCTTGGGTTTTGTAGGAAAAGATGGGCGAGGGCTGGAAGGTTTAGAGTTTGCTTTTGATTCCTACCTTTCGGGTAAAACAGGTTATTCATTTTATGAAAAGGACGCACTGGGGCGGGAAATTCCCCTTACCACTAAGTATCTACCGCCTCAAAACGGCAACGACCTTCGTTTAACTGTAGATAGCACTATTCAGTTTTTTGTTGAAGAAGCTCTGGATCAAGCTATGGAAAGAACCAAAGCTCTTGGGGGAGTGGTGATAGTTAACAATCCCCAGAATGGGGATATTTTGGCTCTGGCCAGTCGTCCTTCCTTTGATAATCGCAACTTTCAAGCTTTTCCTCCTGAATCCTGGAAGAATTTGGCTACCAATATGGTTTTTGAACCGGGCTCCACAGTAAAGCCGTTAGTGATGGCTGCAGCTTTAGAAGAAGAAAAAACTTTTCTCCAGGATAAATTCTTTTGTCCTGGTTTCATTATGGTATATAATCATCGAGTGCGAGATATTAAGGCTCATGGTGAAGAAAAACTGGAAGATTTATTAATTAATTCTTGTAATGTGGGAATTATTACCTTGGCTGAAAGATTAGGTAAAGATAAACTATTTTATTATTTGAAAAATTTTGGATTGGGGGAAAAATGTGAGGTAGGATTGCCGGGAGAAGAGCAGGGTCTTTTACGGCCTCCTCGGGAGTGGTCTTTGCTTTCTATAGGTGCTATTCCCATTGGTCAGGAGATGATGGTTACTCCCCTGCAGCTTTTAAGAGCTCTTTCTGCTTTGGCTAATGGGGGAGTGGTTATGCAACCCCGTCTGGTGAGTGAAATAACCTCTCCTCGAGGAGAGGTAGTAAAAAGTTTCCCTCCTTCTATTTCAGGAGAAGTAGTATCGGAGAGAACGGCGTCTTTAGTTCTGGAAATGATGGAAAAAGCAGTAAGAGAGGGAACGGGGAAGAAAGCTTATATAGAGGGATATCGCATAGCAGGAAAGACAGGAACTGGCCAAAAAGTAGGCTCTCACGGTCGCTATGACCCTCATAAGTTTTATTCTTCCTTTGTAGGATTTTTCCCTGTCCCCGAGCCTCGCTTTGGAGTTATTGTAGTTCTGGATGAACCCCAGGGAGAGTACTATGGTGGAGACACTGCTGCTCCCGTTTTTAGAGAGATTGCTCAAGGTATTATTAATTATGCTGGTATAATGTCAAATAAAGCGGAGGTAGGACTATTTTGACTATAGATCAATTTTTGTCTTCATTTTCTTTTGAAGAGGTAAGAATTGAAAATTTCCAGGAAGAGGTCAGAGGTTTGACCTTTGATTCTCGTCGAGTGCAGCCTGGTTATGTTTTTTTTGCCCTTCCCGGATCTAATACTGATGGTCACTTTTATATCCAGGAAGCTGTAGAAAGAGGAGCGATTTTAGTAGTTTTAGAAAAAAAAGAATTTGCCCCTTCTAAGGGGTCCTGGGTTTTAGTTTCTGAAGGGAGAAGAGCGCTGGCTTTGGCCTCTTCCTTTTTCTATGATGACCCTTCTTCTGCTCTGAGGATTATGGGAGTAACAGGTACCAATGGAAAAACTACCACTTGTTTTTTCCTCCGCTCCATTTGGGAGGGGAGTGGCTTTCCCTGTGGTCTTCTCACCACCGCACGGAACATTATAGGCCCTTGGGAAGAAGAAGCGGTGAATACTACCGAAGAATCCCTTTCTTTTTGCCGCCATCTTTATCAGATGCGAAAAATGGGTATAAAAGATGCAGTGGTAGAGGTCTCTTCCCATGCTCTGGCGCTGGGGAGAGTAGAGGGGGTAAAATTTGATTCTGCTTTGGTTACCAACTTAATTTCTGAACATATGGAGTTTCACCGTAGTTTCGAACATTATTTTGCAAGTAAAAAGAAGCTTCTACAAATGGTAGAGGAAAATCTGGTTAAGAACCATCCTCGAGTAGTAGCGGTAAACGGAGATGACGAAGGTTGTCTGCGGATGATAAAAAGTATAGGAGTTCCTTTTCTCACTTATGGCTTGAACCGGGAGGCGGAGGTGAGGGGGGAAGAGATTAATTATTCCCTCCGTCACAGCTCTTTTTTAGTTTGAAGTCCGTGGGGAAAAATGGAGATAGTGATTCACTTTCCCGGAGTTCATAATGTGTATAATGCTCTTGCTGCCATTTCTTTGGCTCTTTTTTATGGTTTGGATACAAGTAGCATTCAGGAGTCTCTGTTTCGGATTCGTCATGTTCCCGGTCGGTGGGAGTTTGTGGAAGCAGGTCAAGATTTTACTGTGATAGTAGATTTTGCTCATAACTGGCATGGATTAGAAAAAAGCCTCTCTATTATTCGGGAACTGACTCCCGGAAAAGTGATTACCGTATTTGGTTGTGGAGGGGAAAGAGATAGAGGGAAAAGGCCCTTCATTGGAGAAACGGTAGCTCGCTTTAGTGACGTATGTATTGTTACTACTGACAACCCTCGAGGAGAGGCACCGGAGCAAACCGCCCTGGATGCTCTGGAGGGGGTAAAAAAGGTGGCATCAAACAAGAAATTGTTTTTTGAAGTGATCTTAGACCGAGCAGATGCCATCCGGCGGGCTTTGGAGTTAGCTCAAAAGGAAGATACGGTTTTTTTGGCGGGGAAAGGTCCAGAGAGGTTTCAGGTGTACAAAGGGAAGATAGTTCCTCATAACGATCATTACGTAGCCTGGAAACTATTGAAAGAGAAGGAAAATGAGATTTTCACCGCAGGAAATAGCAGAAATTACTCAAGCTGAAATACAAAAAATAGGTAATGTTTCCTCTTTTCAAGGAGTGGCTATTGATAGTCGCTCCTTGAAAAGAGGGCAGCTTTTTATAGCGCTTAAAGGCGAGAAGACTGATGGACATTTATTTGTAGAGGAAGCAGTAAGGAAAGGTGCGCCAGGAGTCCTGGTGAGCTCTGTGGAGAGCGGTGTTGGGGAAGTTTATGTTTTCCAGGTACCGGATACTCTTTTAGCTCTTTATCAATTGGGAAAAGGAGCTTCTCGTAAATTAGGGGGGTATAAGATTGCTATTACCGGTACAGTAGGCAAAACTACCTGTAAAAGTTTTTTTGATTCTTTACTATCCAGGCGTTTTTTGGTAGAGGCAACTCCTCAGAGCTTTAATACCATAATAGGGGTGGCTAGTTCCTTAGCTAATTTTAGAGAAGATAATGATTATTTAATAATAGAGGCGGGCATAAATCAAAGAAAAGAAATGGAAAAGCTGGCAGAAATGATCGATCCTCAAATGGTGGTTTTTACCTCTTTTGGAGAGGGGCACTTAGAAGGCTTAGGTAGCGTAGAAGAAGTAGTAGAGGAAAAAATTAAACTGATAAGGGAGAAAACGGAGATAATTTACCTCAACACCGACCAGGAGTGGAGTAAATTAGTGGAGGAAAGAGAAGAACTGAGAGAGAAAAAGATTATATCTTTTGGTCTTTCCCCTACTAATCATATCTGCTTAAAAAGTTTTTCACTCAATCCTCTGACCTGGGAAGCTAAAGTAGAAGTACGAATGGGGAGAGATGATTTTTGTTTTTATGCTCCTTTTCTTTTCCCTGAGATAGCGGTCATGTTGTTGCCTGCTTTCCACCTGGTTCGGGAATTGAATATAAAAGTAGAAGAAGTAGCGGAGAGTTTAAAAGATTGGCAACCTCCCCCGGGAAGAGGAAACTTCTTTTTTCATGAGAGAGGAATCGTAATCGACGACTCTTATAACGCTAATCCCCTTTCTGCTCATAAATCTTTACGGTTTTTGAACTCTCTCGCTTCTTTTGGATTTGAAGTCTGGGGAGTGTGGGGAGATATGTTAGAATTGGGGAGCATTACTTCCCAGGCTCATCAAGAATTTTTGAGAGAATTAAAGGAATCTTCTCTTTCTCGGGCCCTGTTGGTAGGAGAAGAAATGAAGAAAGCAGCGGAAGCCATAGCTAAAAAGGAAATGCAGGAAGGTCGATTTTTACTATTTTCTACCTCCCCTGAGGCACAGGAATTTCTTGCTCACCACCCCCCTCGGGGAAAGCAGTGGGCAATACTTTTTAAAGGGTCGAGAAAAGTAGAACTGGAGAGAGCCATTCCTCCGGAATGGAGAGAGCAATGAGTGAGATTAGAAATTTAATTTTTTCTTTTCTGGGAGTTTTTGCTTTGGCTTTGTTTTTATTTCCTTTTTTCATTGGCTGGCAGGAAAAAAACCATATAGGTCAGAAAATAAAAAAGGAAGGTCCCAATCTGCACCTTTACAAAGAAAACACTCCCAGTATGGGAGGAATGATCATTGTTCTCTCTGGATTATTGGTGCTTTCTCTTTTCCAGAAGTTTACCCCGCAGATGGGGATTATACTGATAACTTTATTATCTTTTGGTGGGTTAGGGCTATTAGATGACTACTTTAAATGTTTTAGGGGGGAGCCTTGGAGCCTGAAAGCCCGCCACAAATTCCTTTTGCAGCTGGTGTTAGCCGTTTTTATTTTAGCAATAGCATTTCCTCTTTTTCCTCACCACCTGGCTATTTCCCGGGGGGGCAGAGTTATAGAGCTGGGAAGTATCCCTTTCTTTCTCTATAGTTTGTTTTTAATTCTGGCCTCTGCCAACGCTTTTAATATTGCCGATGGTTTGGATGGATTGTCAGCCGGTTGTGGGATTTTGACTTTTAGTTTTTGGATGGTAGTTTTTCTATTACAGGGAGGTTACTCTTTAGCTCAGGTGGCAGTTATCTTCAGCGGAGCACTGCTTTCTTTTCTATGGTTTAATTTCTGGCCTACCCGGATTTTCATGGGGGATTGTGGTTCCTTATCGTTAGGGGCTCTTATGGGAGTTCTGGCTCTTTTTTCTGGTTATTCCTGGTTATTGGCCCTGGTTGGTATAGTTTATGTTCTGGATACTCTTTCGGTGATTCTTCAGGTGTTTTCCTTCCGGGTGTTTGGAAAAAGAATATTTCTTATGAGTCCTCTCCATCATCATTTTGAACTCCGGGGGGAGAAAGAGAGTAAAATTACGGTGAGGTTCTGGATTATCCAGGCAGTGGGAGTGGCAGTAGCGTTTTTAAGTATGGTAATGGGGTGAAAAAATGCGAGTGGTTTTGGGTTTGGGTAGAACAG
>Ga0116175_1001679_pt1 | contig 14022 bp, 13 predicted proteins | sample AD_UKC125_MetaG_FD_89802 | JGI IMG/M metagenome (GOLD analysis project Ga0116175, IMG submission 89802) | Active sludge microbial communities of municipal wastewater-treating anaerobic digesters from USA - AD_UKC125_MetaG | ecosystem: Engineered > Bioreactor > Anaerobic > Digestate | place: USA... | reverse complement strand
TTTTTATTTACACTTGAAGGAAACAGAATTTCGCTTTAATCATCGCAAAGAAGATTTGTATAAGCTCTTGTTGAAGATGCTGCGGGATCACCCTTTGGAGTAAATTTGCTTCCTAAGCCCCTTGTTTAATATTCTTCAGCTTTCTCATGATTTCAACAGACAAACATGTTTTAAATTTAAACGCAGTAAAAAACTAAAAATCAATTGGATACGTATCCGAAGCGCTTCAACTAAAAAATGCGTTGCTGCTCATCATTTCATTTTATCCTGACGGATAAAGTCTTTCGTAAAGTCTGCTTATTGTGTGTGAGTAAGATAATCAAGTTTCTTCGATTTTACGACAAAACAGATAGCCGATACAGTACCGAGAATCTGATTATTTTTAACTGCCTAAATACACCGTGCATCAAAACCTAGCAATGTAAAATTCATTATCTTTAAGTTAATTCAAGATAAAGCACCACATAAAAAGTACTTTTCCACTCCTGTATATTAACTACCTCGAGTGAAATTATTGTGTATACATATTTTTTTATTGTTTTGTTAAAAAATGCAATGGTTTTTTTAACATGCAAGCATTGTTGCAATAATATCCACTGAGCAGTTTGAACTTACTTTCTCACATCAAGCCAAATTTTCTCTCCTGTGTATATCATCAGATATCTTTGTAAAAATTCATTTTTGTCCTGCCATATATTACTCTTCTGATTCTTATACGCCCCTGTTGCTGCCTTCCTGCAAACCATTGAAAACATAAATTAATCCAATCAAGTTAGACGATAGTAATTTTTTACCCGAACCAGTCGTCCTTTCTATTGAAATCATTCCTCCCCCCTCCATATTACAGGGCAAATGCAGTTGTATTAACTTCTGCCGCCACCGCTTTATTCAATAAGGAACTGATTAATGGAACCAAAATCACCCGAAGATTTTATCCCCTCTTTTCGCCGTCGTAAGCTGGACGAACCAGGTTTCTTGAGGAAGCTGGCGCGTTTCGCTACTCGTTTGGGCGCACCGGCAGTGAGACAATTGTATGCACTGTATTACCTTTATCAGTCACCCAACACCCCAAAACGGGCAAAAATGATTATTGTGGGTGCGTTGATTTATTTCTTCAGCCCGCTCGACAGTATTCCCGATTTACTCGGCCCGCTCGGTTTCACCGACGATATCGCCGTTATCGCTTTGGTTTATTCCCAGATGAAAGCTTATCTCACTGAAGACATCAAAGTCCGTGCGCGCGAGGCGACGGAAAAATTGTTGCGAAAATAAAGCGCCTTTCCATAAAAAATCCGACCGCCTAAGCAATCGGATTTTTTATCATACTTGAGCGATACCGGCTAAAAAACACTCAATCAAGCCCAAAGCATGGCCATGGAGAGAAAATACCGATCGCCTGGCCGCTAAAGGCTCCTCATTAATGTCAGGTAAAACGCAACCTTCAACTGCCGCATATTCGACTGGTGTACGCTGCACATCCAGTGATCCGTCAAACAGTTGCTCTCCCAAAGGGCGGCTGCCGCAATCCAGAATACTCCGCCATTGCGTGGCTTCAGACAGGCATAAGCTGCGCGCCCACACCACCGGTGTGCCATTATAAGCCAGCAGAACATCGCGTATAAAACACGCAGCCGACTCGGGATGTGGCAACCAAACATCACCTCCTCCTTCACCCAAATACAGCACACGAACGGTAAACTCGCCGCCCAAAGATTTAAACGCCCGGGTCAACGAAGGTTGCTGCATCAGTTGCAAAGCTTGTGGCGGCAACGGAAAAGATAAGGGAGGTAACTGCGGCAGCCAAACCGGCTGAATATTCGGGCGGTCTTCCATAAAAGATTCAAGTATCAGTTAAACAGAAATAAAAAAGCAAATGAAGTCGAAGCGCTTTTAAAACCAAGAAATGCCTGTCTGAAAACAAACGCTGCATTGCTGCAAAGCCGATTTCAGACAGGCATCCTTATCAGGATAATGGTTTACAAACCGATCAAATTAATCCGCTGACCGGGTGTAATCACCGCACTATTACCGTTCCAACGACGAATATCGTTCACATTTAGATTAAAACGGCTGGCGATATTGCTTAAAGTATCACCCTTACGCACGGTATAAGACACCTGTTGCGCCCCAGCAGTCGCACGGGATTTACTCGCCACATTCAATACTTGACCCTTACGGATGTTGTTGCCTTGAATATGGTTTTGGGCAACCAAATCGGCCACGCTCACACCATAACGCTGAGAGATGTTATACAGCGTATCGCCGTCGCCTACACGGTGAGTAGAAGCTGAGGCCAGATTTTGTTGGGTATTAGCACGCGCCAAACGTTCTTCAGTGCGTTGCTGCTGTTTGGCACGAGCAGCTGCCGCTCTAGCAGCACGCGCCTCTTCCATATCGGCACGCGCCAGCGCATCACGAACCGCCGTAGCGGCACCACTGCGCAGATTGCTATTATCGACCAAGCTTTGCAGTTCATCGGCCTCATTGGCCGCTAATTGTTCTGCATTAACCATCGGTTGCTGAACCGCCTCAGGTGCTGCGGTAGGTGCGGTCGCTTGAGCTACGGCTACGGGAGTCGAAGTAGCTGCTGGTTGCTGCTGAACGGCGGCTACGTTTACCGCCACTTCAGGCGCAGGTGTAGCTGCGCGGGCTTCCGCGCGGGCGGCAGCTGCCGGTGAAGCTTGGGCAACACTTACCGCCTGTTCAGCCGGTTGTTGATACGGCTCGGTAGGCAGTGGCAACGGCTGATTGATGGCTACTGCGGTTGAGGTTTGGTTTTCAACAGCCGGGGCGGCTACTGCGGCAGGTGCAGCAGTGGCCACTCGTACAAAATCAGATGCTTGTGGAGCCGCAGCCACGGTTACCGCACGGGTTTGCGGCGGTACAATTTGCGGCGTGGAAGTATAGGCTCCTGAGCCAGTATTATTGGTAGCCAGTACCGGCATCGGTTCTACTTTTTGCAGGCGATTATTTTGCGGATTCGGATCGCGATCCAAGCTCGCCAAGTCGCCGGAACTATTACCTACTGCCAACGAAGTAACCGCACCACTGCGGTTCCAAGTCAGCAGAGTAGTCGGATCGGCTCGGCGGTAGTTCTGTTCAAAAGTATTGATTGACGCAACCGGCAGCAGCATTTTGCGGCTGCTGTTGGGAATGAATACTGATTGTTTGAAAGCTGGGTTCAGAGCACGGAATTCGTCTTCACTGATACCGGCTAAGCTAACAGCAGCAGAGATATCAATCGGCTGGTCGAGATTAACCGCTTTGAAATAAGGTTTGTTGTCGATTTCATCCAGATTCATACCGAAAGATTGCGGATTGTTGACGATATTGCGTACCGCCATCAATTTCGGCACATAATTACGGGTTTCCGCCGGCATTCTTAGGTTTTCATAGACCGGATCCAAGCCTTGTGCACGGGCACGGTTAACGGCACGGGAAACATTGCCCTCACCCCAGTTATAAGCAGCCAGTGCCAGCGACCAGTCACCAAACAGGCCGTGCAGATATTGCAGATAATTCAACGCGGCATCGGTAGAAGCAGCTACATCATGGCGACCGTCATACATCGGGGTTTGTTCCAAGCCGTAATGGCGGCCGGTTGCCGGCATAAACTGCCACAAACCGGAAGCGCCGACGTGAGAGCGGGCTTTAACCACATAAGCGCTTTCAATAAACGGCAACAGCGCAATCTCAGCCGGCATATTGCGTTTTTCAACTTCTTGCATAATGTGGTACATATACGGTTTGCTGCGACTCACCGTACGATTGAAATAAGCAGAATTGGCTGCAAACTTCGCCTCATGGCTGCGAACCAACTCAGGATTAACCTCATTCATGCGAAAATCTTTACGGATTTTTGCCCAAATACTGCCCGAAGCAACGGCTGATTTACCCTGATCCAGCGATGCGGCATTCAGGCGCATCATCGCCATACCGATTTGGCTGGGGGAATAAGTCTGGCTGTAAACGGTTGCGGAAGCAGTTAGGCCGGCCACTGCCAGCGTAAGGGTTTTCAAAGATGCCATGATATTTTTTTAAATAATCTGATGTTTAACCTTATAGATGGTACTTGAGCTTGCTTGTGACCGTCAAGATTACATAACCGTAAAGTTTTTCAATGTTTTATCATTTTCGGCCTTCATCCGATATTCGGTGATACCATGAGCGCGATAAAGACCTTGAAATGAACACCCTTTAGAAGTACATAGGATTAAATTGAATCATTCAACAATAAATCAATGGCTTGAACTATCCAACCTAGGCATTTATCTAGCGCAGCAGGAAAAAATGTTTTTCGGCGCGCTCACCAAACGATACGGCCTGTTGGGCGCATCGGCGCAGTTCGGCATGCCAGGTTGGGATTTGTTGCCTTCATGCAGCATCATACAAGTGCCTGAAGATGTGCGAATGGCACCTGAAGCGATGGCGTGGATCGATGCCAGCTTGGATTTGCTGATTTTGCCGCATATTCTCGAATGCAGCGATACGCCGTATCAGGTATTGGCAGAAAGCTGGCGCTGCCTGAAACCGGGCGGTCGTGTGTTGTTAAGCGGTTTCAATCCGCATTCACTCTGGCGGCTGGGTAAATGTTTCGACGGTAAACAACTGCCGCACCCCCGCCAATGTCTGCCGTTGCCCTTGTTAAAACGCCATGTTGCCGATTTGGGTTTCACCATTGAAAGCGGGCGTTTTATGGCTTACGTACCGCCGGTGAACAGCGAGCGCGCCCTGCGACGCTGGCACTTTATGGAAGCCGCTGGCAACCGCTGGTGGCCGCATGCGGCGGCGGCTTATGGAGTGGTGTTGTTAAAACGCCAAGCCGGGATGACCATTCTGCCCGAGTTACAAGAAAAACTAGCCGATAAAGAAAATGCGGTGGTGTTGACTCCGGCAAAAGTGAAAGCTGATTAAGTTTAGATCAAACAAAGCGGCAGAACGGACATTATTCCGTTCTGCCGCTTTGTTTGGTTTGCTTAGAATAAACTCACAATACCCATCACAGCCAGCGTCATCACAATCGCCAGTGCACAGCCGACTTTGGCGACTACACCAAGAATAAAACCGATAAAGGTGCTGATGCCGACTTTACCGGCCTTCAGCAAATCTTGGCGTGCCCACCACTCACCGACTGCCGAACCAATCAGTGGGCCGAGCAACAGGCCGGGGATGGAGAAGAAAGCACCGACGATGCCGCCGATTAACGCTCCCCACACCGCTTGTTTACTGGCGCCGCTGAATTTAGCACCCAACATACCCGCCACATAATCCATCGCGGTACCGACCACGGTAAAGATTGCCAGTGCAATCAGCGTACCGGTGCCAATCACCTGATAATCACCGGCATAAGCCACCAGCCAAGCACCGGCAAACATCAGACCCAAACCTGGAATGGCGGGATAAATGGTGCCAAGCAAGCCGATCAGCAGGCAGATCAGGCCGCCGATAATCAATAAGGTAGTCATTTCTATTCGTGCTCCGTAAATAAGTTTCAGACAGGCATTTAAGGTAAACGGTTACCCAAACACTTTTATTGGGCTAAACGCTTTATCTGCAAGCCTTAAGCGCCGCAGTTTTTCGGTTTGCTGGCCAAAATATTGATAACTTTACGTTCGCCCGGCATTTCTACCCGAATCGCTTCACCATCGGAATGCCTGTCTGAAAACTGCGGCGGTACGCTTTCTTTATCAAAAGCGGTATCGCCGCCGTGTTTCAAGGTTTGACCGCGTTGCAAACCGGCGAAATCAAACAACTCAGTATCAGCCAGATGCGAAGGCACCACGTTTTGCAGCGCCGAAAACATGCTTTCAATGCGGCCGGGGAAGCGTTTGTCCCAATCTTGCAGCATTTCTTTAATCACTTGGCGTTGCAAATTCGGCTGCGAACCGCACAGGTTGCAGGGGATAATCGGGAACTGCTTCACTTCGGCGTAGCGTTCCAAATCTTTTTCTTTTACATAAGCCAACGGGCGGATCACGATGTGCTCGCCGTTGTCGCTCACCAGTTTCGGCGGCATGGCTTTCAGTTTACCGCCGTAAAACATATTCAAAAACAGCGTTTCCAAAATATCGTCGCGGTGGTGACCGAGCGCGATTTTGCTGCAACCCAATTCTTTGGCCACACGATAAAGCACACCGCGGCGCAGACGGCTGCACAGCGAGCAAGTGGTTTTACCCTCTTCGATAACGCGTTTGACCACCGAATAAGTGTCTTCTTCGATGATTTTATAGGGCACGCCTATGCTTTCCAGATATTCGGGCAACACATGCTCGGGAAAGCCCGGCTGTTTTTGGTCGAGATTAACGGCAATCAGTTCAAAATCCACCGGCGCGCTGGCTTGCAGTTGGCGCAAGATGTCGAGCAAGGCATAGCTGTCTTTGCCGCCGGAAAGGCAGACCATGATTTTATCGCCGTTTTCAATCATATTGAAATCGTTGATAGCATCGCCCACGGCATGGCGCAGGCGTTTGTTTAATTTATTGTTTTCAAGTTCTTGTTTGGTTTTTTTCGACATATCGGCAAAGCTTTGGCAACGGCTGGAGTAAACGGCTAATTATACAATAACCGATACCGGACAGCGAGCCGTCCGGTATCGGTCTGAATACTCTTCACTATCTTCCAAGGTTCATCGCATATTCATTTGATACAGCTTGGCAATATTCTGCGCGGCAGAGATGAGGTTGTAGCGGCCATTGGCTAACACGGTATCGAGCGTACCGAGCTGGCGGATAATGGGGAATACGGCATCGATACCGTGTTGGTACACCACTTCATAATCTTCGCGCAAACAGCCAACAATGGCGATCACAGGCTTGCCAAATTGTTTGGCCACGCCTGCCACACCAATCGGTGCTTTACCGTGTGCGCTTTGGGCGTCCATGCGGCCTTCGCCGGTAATCACCAAATCGGCATCGCGTATGGCTTCGGCCAGATTAACGGCTTCAATCACAATTTGCACACCAGCTTTCAAAACCACATTGGGCAAAGTCAACAAACCGCCCCCCATACCGCCTGCCGCCCCCGCCCCGGCATGATGGCGGATATCGAGACCGTGTTGTTGCTGGATAACCGTAGCAAAATGATGCAGGGCTTTATCCAGCGTCGCCACCATTTCCGGCGAAGCACCTTTTTGCGGGCCAAAAATGGCAGAAGCACCTTTTTCGCCGCAAAGGGGATTATTGACATCGCAAGCCACGTCCAGCTCTACCTGTTGCAGGCGCGGATCGAGTTTGGAAAAGTCTACATGAGCGGTGTTAATCAGTGCGCCGCCGCCAAAACCGAGCGCTACACCGTCTTGATCCCAAAACACGGCGCCCAATGCTTGCAGCATACCCGCACCGGCATCGTTGGTAGCGCTGCCGCCTATCCCCAAGATAATTTTGGCAACACCTTGATCAAGAGCAGCTTTAATCAACTCACCGGTGCCGTAACTGGTGGTAATCAAGGGATTGCGTTTTTCAATGGGAACCAAATGCAGGCCGGAAGCGGCGGCCATTTCGATAATGGCGGTTTTACCGTCGCCGGAAATGCCGAATTCGGCGCGAACGGTGTTGCCCAAAGGTGCGGTTACGTCCACACTCAGCCAACGGCCATGGGTGGCATCAATCAAGGATTGCACTGTGCCTTCGCCGCCGTCGGCCATGGGAATACAGATACATTCGGTATCAGGAATCACTTTTTGCCAACCTTCGGCAATGGCATCAGCCACTTCCAACGCGCTCAGACTTTCTTTGAAGGAATCGGGGGCGATTACGATTTTCATGATGAGTTCCTCTATAATTTCAAATCAGTATGGTGGTTCGGTTTGCAAACGGCTTTATTCAAAACCGGAATACACCAAAAATCAGGGTAGAAACAACCGCCATCATCAAACCGATGGCGCTTTCATAAGGAATCAGCTTTAAGCGCTCGGAAATATCCATGTTAACGCTGCCGCCAGTGGCATGAAAAAACGAGCCGTGCGGCATATGGTCGGCAACGGTGGCACCGGCATGAATCATGGCCGCCGCTGCAATACCGCTAACACCCAGTTCTAATAAAGTGCTGCTGAACACATTGGAAGCCACCACGGTACCGGCAGTGGTAGAAGCGGTTGCCAACGACATCAAAATACCGGATACCGGTGCGAGTACATAAGAAGGCAAACCGGATGCAGTCAATCCGTTAATCAACACATCTTTTAAACCGGAATTAGCAATAATGCCAGCCAACGCACCGGTACCGAGCAACATAATGGCCACGCCGGACATTTTGCCCAAACCGCTGATGGCGTATTGATTAACATGGCGGTATTTACCCATCGCCAGCGCACCGGCCAAACCACCGGCAGGCAACGCAATCAACGGATCGACAGCAATACCGGCAATCGGGCGCAAGGCCAGCAAAGCAATAGCGACCAGCGGTGCTGTCATGGCGGCCAGGAATTTCGGCAGATTGTCGCTTTCCGCAACCACCACTTCTTCAGGGCTTACGCGGCTGCCCTTGTTAATTAGGCGCTTGGCCAAAAAATAAGTGAACGCCAAACCGAATATGGCCGGAATAATCCCCGCCGACATGACCGAGGTTAACGGCAGATTAAACGCATCAGAAGCGGCGATGGCATTGGGATTGGGGGAAATAATATTGCCGGCTTTGCCGCCGCCGATCATCGCCAGCAAAATGGCGGGCTTGGATAAATCCACACGGCGAGCCAGTGCCAACGCGATGGGCGAAACGGTAATCACAGCAACGTCGACAAATACGCCGACGGCAGTCAGTATCATGGTAGCCGCAGCCAGTGCCAGTAAAGCCCGCTGCTCGCCCAGCTTTTTCACAATGGTTTCGGCGATGGTGGTCGCAGCACCCGATTCAATCAATACCCCCGCCAACACACCGGCGGCCAAAATCCGCATCACCGCAGTGGTAATCCCCTGCGCGCCTTCAATCATCAACTTAACCGTTGCCGCCAAATCCGCACCACCGATTAAACCGCCGATTAGTGCCCCAGCAATCATGCCGTAAGCGGGTGGTACTTTTTTCAGAATCAGGAAAATGGCCACCGATAAGGCCACAACAGCGCCCAGCGCCGATACAGATACCATGATGTTCTCCTCTATTTAGATGAATAAAAACAATGCTTATTATGGCGGGGCTACCCGGAAAAGTCTTTGTTAAAAATATAGAAAAACAAATGCTTTTTTTAAGAAAACTTGGTCAATTTCACAAATTATTTTTTAAACGCCACCATTTCAATTAAAATCAACCCAAACATCACGAATACGGCAAGTTTAGACTTGCCATCAATCTGATCCATTTTTCTCAAGGCAAGACACATGGCTGCTGTTTATTCCTTTCATACCGATTTGGCGCAGAAAATTGTCGAACGCACCATGGACATCATTCACTGCAACGTCAATATTATGGATGCCACCGGCCGGATCATTGCCAGCGGCGATCAAGCGCGTATCGGAAGCACCCACGACGGTGCTTTGTTGGCGCTTTCTCAAGGCCAACCCGTTGATATTGATGAGCACACCAAACACCTGAGAGGCGTTAAACCCGGTATCAACCTGCCGTTGCGACTGGATGGTGAAATTGTCGGCGTCATCGGCTTAACCGGCGATCCCTTGCATTTGAAAGAGTTTGGCAAACTGGTGTGTATGACGGCGGAAATGATGCTGGAACAGGCGCGCTTGTTTGAAATGCTGGCACAAGACGCGCGCTTGAAAGAAGAGCTGATTTTGAATTTGATTGCCGCCGAAGAAATCACCCCGGCGATGACGGAATGGGCAAGCCGCTTAGGGGTGGATTTATCGGTACCGCGGGTGGTGTGCATTATTGAAGTCGATACCGGCCATTTGAGCATTGATGCCATCAGCAATGAGTTGCATAATCTGCAAAACCTGCTCCACTATCCCGAACGGGATAACTTGGTGGCCATTTTATCGCTCACGCAGATTGTGATTCTCAAACCTGCATTAAACAGCTACGGCGATTGGGATGTGCAAAACCACTTGGAACGGGTACATCTCTTGGTATCCCGCATGAACAAGCAAACCTCGCTCAACGTGCGCATTGCTTTAGGGAATTATTTTGCCGAAGACGACAACCAAGGAAACGCCATTGCCTTGTCTTACCAAACCGCACAAACCACATTGGAAGTCGGCAAAACCCGTTTTCCCGAGCAGCGGATTTACAATTATCAAGAGCTGATTTTGCCGGTATTGCTCAACCAGCTGAAAGACGGCTGGCAGCGTCGTGAATTGGAACGCGCACTCAACAAACTCAAACAGGCCGACAAAAACGGTGTGCTCACGAAAACCCTGCTGGCATGGTTTGGACACAATATGCACGCCGCCGCTACGGCACAGGCACTGTTTATCCACCGCAATACTTTGGAATACCGTTTGAATAAAATTTCTGAATTAATCCGGCTGAATTTAAACCAAACCGATGACCGCTTTTTGCTGTATATCGCGATACATATGATTTGAGAAATAGATAGCGAAATAACTTACAATCACAAAACCGTCATACTCGGGCTTGACCCGAGTATCTTATACTTAAAGAGTAATTAAGAGATGCTCGGGTCAAGCCCGAGCATGACGAAGGTGGCTGTTATTAAGCTCATCGACTCTAACGAAAAGTGTGCTCTCATCTAAATAAATGCCTGTCTGAAAACTCACTATATCCGTTTTCAGACAGGCATTTATTAAAGAATCAGCATCAACGTGTTTTTAAGCAGGTTCTTTGCCCAAAATCATCGAACCCACCCCTTTATCGGTGAAGATTTCCAGCAACAAGGCATTGAGCACGCGGCCGTCGATGATGTGCACCGCTTTCACGCCGTTGGTGGCCGCTTCAATGGCCGAGCTGATTTTCGGCAGCATACCACCGTAAAGCGTGCCGTCGGCCACCAAGTCATCAATGCGCTTGGGGGTAAGATTGGTCAGCAGATTGCCCTCTTTATCCATCACACCGGCGATATTGGTCATCATAATCAGCTTTTCCGCGTTCAATTCTTCCGCCAGTTTGCCCGCCACCAAATCAGCATTGATGTTGAACGCCTCGCCTTGGCGGCCGACACCGATCGGCGCCACCACCGGGATATAGCCGCGATCCACCATTTCTTTAATCAAATCGGTATCGATGCTCTCAACAATGCCGACTTGGCCGATATCTACCCCGTTGCGCTCGGGCGTGTTGATAAACAGTTTTTTCGCTTTGATAAAATGGTTGTCGCGGCCGGTAACGCCCACCGCTTTGCCGCCGTTTTGGTTCAGCAGTGACACGATTTCTTTGTTGACATGACCGCCCAACACCATTTCCACGATGTCCATCGTTTCCTGATCGGTTACCCGCATCCCCTGCACAAACACGCCTTCTTTGCCCACTTTTTGCAGCATATCGTTAATCTGCGGGCCGCCGCCGTGCACAATCACCGGATGGATGCCCACCAGCTTCAACAGGGTCACATCTTTGGCGAAACCTTCTTTCAAATGGTCTTCCGTCATCGCGTTGCCGCCGTATTTGATCACGAAGGTGCTGCCGGAAAAACGGCGGATATAAGGCAGCGCCTCGCCCAGAATATGGGCTTTCACGCCGGGAGGGATGTGCTCGTGTTCTACGCTCATGGTGTGCTCCGTTTGGGGTAAGAAAAGGAAAACAATAAGCGGGATTATGCCAAACAAAATGCCTGTCTGAAAGGGTTTCAGACAGGCATTTAGAATAAGTGCAAACTTATTTATTCATAAACTGCTGCATCGCGATGCGGGCGATATCGTCCAAGCCGAAACCGTCGGCATCGGCGGCGTTGCCGTTGGGGGTGATGCCGTTAATCAGCTGCGGCAAAAATTGCGACAGCAAATTGCCCGCCTGCGCTTGATCCACGCCTACCGCAGCTGCGGCTTGTTGCAACTGCTCGCTGCCCAGCGCCTGCTGCAATTGTTCGCCCGATACGCTTTGATTGGCACCGTTTGATACCCAGCTATTCACCACATCGCCCAAGCCGCCCTGCTGTAATTGGTTCAGCAAACCACCAACGCCGCCTTGCTGCTGAATCAGTTGCGTCACCAACTGAATCGCCTGACCTTGGCCGCCTTGTGCGCCGCCGATAGCAGAAGTTGCCGCGCCGATCAAAGAATCCATCAAACCCATGGTTTTATCCTTTCTGTTTGTTTTACTTCAGCCTGTTTTGGCCGTATCCATCTGTTTAAAATAATGAAATCCGAATCATCAAAATTCGACGATTCGGATTGTAACAAAAATCATATAAAACACCGCCGGTTTAACCCGATTTAGGTTATGCCGTCATAATCTTTACGCGCTCTGTATACGGCGCTTTTTTCTTTTCAGACAGGCATTATCTTCATTTTTCCGCCTGTCGCCCGTTATACCATTCCTGCGCACCGCCCTCAAACAAGCCCTGCAAAATCGCCTGCGCCGCCATCTGGTCGAGTACCGTTTTTCGTTTGCGGCCAAACACCTGCGCTTCAGCCAACAAGCTCTCGGCGTAAACGGAAGACAGTCGCTCGTCTACCCAATACACCGGCAGCTTAAAGCGTTCATGTAAACGGCGACCGAACTTGCGCGCCAAGCGGGTCAGTTCATGCTCGGTGCCGTCGGTGTAAGTCGGCAGGCCAACCACCAGATAAACCGGTTGCCATTCGCGAACCAGCGCGGCGATTGCACTAAACTTGGCTTCGTTACTCTCGCCGCTCACCGTCGCCACCGGATGCGCCATCGCAGTTTCCGCATCACCGGTGGCCACGCCTATGCGCACTTCGCCGAAATCAAATCCCAGCGCGGTGCCGTTCGGGATGGGCGGTATATCAGGCATGTCCCGCCCCTTCCATTAAAATTTCCGGGCGAATACCGAGTTTGGCAAACGCCGCCTCATAACGCTCGCCGTAGGGCAATTCAAATAAAATATGCTCGTCAGCCGCGACCGTCAGCCAGGAATTTTCAGCCAATTCGCCTTCCAGTTGGCCGGCACCCCAATTGGAATAGCCGATGCTCACAATTGCCTTATCCACTTCCGCCGCCTTGCCCAGTTGTTCAATGATGTCGCGCGAGGTGGTCATCGCAATATCGTCGTTCACCAACAGGCTGCTCTGCCAGTTTCCCGGCGGCGTATGCACCACAAAACCACGGTCGATTTGCACCGGCCCGCCCATCATCACCCATTCGCCCTTAAAGCGCTCAGGCGTTTCCGTACCCGCCGCTTCAAACACCAAATCCATGGTTACCGGCGAAGGTTTGTTGATCACAATGCCCAGCGCACCTTCTTCGTTGTGCTCACAAAGATACACCACGCTGCCGGAAAAAAACGGGTCTTCCATACTCGGCATAGCGATTAAAAAATGGTCTGTCAGATTCATTATGTTCCACCATTGTAAAATACCGCCTGTATCAGGCAGTATTTCTACGTATTTGTTTCATTCGGCAATGTACGCCGTATTTCCTTTTCCCACAATATGCGGCTATCTTATTTAAATACAATACAGCTACCTGATAAAATCAGCGTTTGTCGCACTTTGTTTGCACCCCCAACAGAGGGTGCAATTAAGCTATAATCCGGCTACTTATTCTGCCTTTACACAAGCACCAGTATGAATCCCGTTAAACCCCTGTTGCTGGCCGCCCTACTCGGTTTCAGCGTTTACACCTACGCCGCTCCGGAGCCTTCCGATCTGCAAGATATCCGCCAGGCCATCAGCGCGGCGCAAACCGACCTCAAGCAGAAGCAGGCGGCTCAAACGCGTGCCAAGCAAACGCTGGCCAGCAGCCAAACCGCGCTTACTCAAGCACAACGCGAGCTTGAAACCCTCAACCGCCAACAGAGCATCGCTTGGGATAAACTGCAAAAACTACAGGCCGAGCTGGAAAAAGTCAAAACCGACATCACCGGCACCAAAGCACAAGTCGCCCGCTTGCTCGAGAGTCATTATAAAAACCGCCAGCAAAATGCGGTGGTGCTGTTTTTGAAAAACGCTGAACCCGGCCAGAAAGCCCGTTATCTCGAATACGCCCGCTATATCCAAC